>Ga0247766_1000219_pt1 | contig 12309 bp, 9 predicted proteins | sample UWRJL223509R6_FD_179946 | JGI IMG/M metagenome (GOLD analysis project Ga0247766, IMG submission 179946) | Plant litter microbial communities from Arlington Agricultural Research Station in Wisconsin, United States - UWRJ-L223-509R-6 | ecosystem: Environmental > Terrestrial > Plant litter >...
CGCCGCTCCCGGCTGTGCTGCTGGCTGTGCCGCCGATTGCCGCGGGCCCGCCGGCGTTGGGCGAAACGCCGCCGCTGGAATTGGCACCGGAAGCACTCGGACTGCCCCCGGAGATTTCGCCGCTGGTGCCTCCGGTTGGCTGCGTGGCCGTGCCACCGGAGCCGGGCGCGCGGCCGCCCGCTCCACTCGCTGGACTCGCGGCGCCCGCCGCACCGCCCAATCCGTTGCTTCCACCGCCCGCGCTACCGGCGCTGCCCGGGCTCGAGCAAGCGGCGTTGGCAGCGATCAGCAGCGCCGCTGCGAGCCAGTTGCCGCGGGAGGCTGAACAAGAGAGCGGGAAGAGAGAGGAAGCACCGAGCAACATGCGGGCAATTGTGACACCGTTGGCTGCTTTTTCCGCGCATTTGCTGGTTCGAACCTCGACTTAGGGCGCAGATCGGGAGCGAGACAGGTCCCAACGCTGCCATATTTCAGCGCGAGCGTTTTATCGCTGTCGGTGCATCGGCCGAGACAGCGAGACAGTCGCGCCGAGCAATGGATTCAGGGGCGCGGTCCGCTCCCCGAAAAAAGCCAACGCGGCTACAGATTTCGATCGTGTCACAAACCCGCACCGAGTCAGCGGCTCCTTTGTCCTGGTTTCGGCCACGCCCATCGTGATGGGGCTCCAGTTCGCTTCTAATTCAGTGTTGCATTACAAAATCGTCAGCAATTGACTGCGCCGTTTCGAGCTCCAGTCGTTCGTCGCGTTGGCGGACCGTTCTTCGCTCCGCTAATTGCTCAGCTCATGAAGCCACTGCTCGACCGAGTTCTCCCTTCCATTCTCGTCTTCCTCGCACTTACGGCTTGTTCGTCGGAGAACGCGCCTGGCTCCGCCTCGACTTGCAACGAGCTCGTTCACGACGGAACGACGCACGGGGTCGCGCTCGCCAGCAATCCCCCGACGCCGCTCTTCGGCGGCGTCATTAGCGACGGCAACTACGTGCTCACGGCCGCCCGACTGTTCAACGTCCCCGCGAACGTGAACTTCACCCGGCAGCTCGGCTCCTCTCTCCAGATTCGGGGGGATGTCATCGAACAAGTGAGTCAGGTAGACGGTAAGCTCGAGCGCCGCACGTTCAAGTACACCGTCGCGAATACAACAACGCTCTCAATGGTCGAAACCTGTTCCTCGACCACCGCCCAAACGCACGGGTTCGAAGCGGCATCGACCCGGTTCGAATTTTTGAGCGAGGAACCGGGCACCGGCTACACGCTACAGCAGGTTTTCACCAAGCGCTGAGCAGAGGGGCCTCAATTCGCCGAAGGCTCGTACCCGCGCCAAACCCAGATCAACGCATCGGCAAGGGTCGCGGATTGGACCTTGCCGTCGCAATGGCCCACGCCCATCCCCTCGACGAATTTGTAGTGATAGCCCTTGGCCTTCAATGCCGCCGCGGTCCGCTGATTTGCCATCAGCCAATTGTGATGGGTGGACTCGGCATCGGTTGACCCGAGGTCGTTCTGGTTGGCGTTGATGAAGATCCGAAGCTGCTTCTCTTTGCCGGTGGCGTCGTTCTCGATGATCTCTTTGCTGGAGTGGTAGTCCCACGCACCGAGTGGATAGAGCTTCGACTCTGCAGCCTTCGGATCTTGTTGCGCCACCAGTGTGGTCGAATAGCCAATGATGCGGCTAAACAGATCGGGGCGGAACCAGCCCATCGAGAAGGCGGCGGCTCCCCCGGAGCTGCAACCGAGCGAGGCGCGGCCGCTCGCTTCCTTGGTGAATCGCAAGTTCGGAAAGGCCGCTTTGACCTGGGTGTTCGCCTGAACGGCGGGTAACACTTCTTGATCGATGAAGCGTGCGTAGCGGTCGGACAGCGTGTCGTACTCCAAGCCGCGTTCGCTGCCGATGGAGTCGTTGCCACCGTTTTGCACGGCGACGACGACGAATGGTGGCAGCTTTCGTTTCGCGTCTTGCGAGGTCGTCAGGTTGTCGAGCGCATTGGAGACTTGCCCGATCTCCCCGGGGCCGTCTTGGATGATGAGCACCGGCGCGGCGTCGCCATCTTTGTACAGCTTGGGAATGTAGACGTTGATGGCGCGGGTGGTGTTTACCTTGGCCGCTGACACCGTGGCGTCTTTACCGTTGAAGATCACGCTGTCGGCGATCTTCATCGTGAAGGAAAAGCTCTTCCCTTTGGCATTGCCGCGATCACTGAGCTCCACCTGATTCGTGTAGCTCGGCCCCACCGTCGAGTCGCCGTCGCCCTCCGGACCGGGATCGGGAAGAGTATTCCCTGATGAGCCTGCGCTCCCCGCGCTGCCTCCTTGGCTAGCTCCCGCCTCACCGCCTCGTCCTCCGCTCCCCGCGCTCTGCCCGCCGGTACCCACCGAGCCCGCTTGGCCGCTGCCCGCGCCGCCTCCAGGATCAGCGGATGAGGAGCCGCCAGATTCAGCCACTCCGCCCGCCCCCACGTCGCCTCCGACGGCAGTGAATCCTGCACTCCCGCTCACTCCGGGATCGCGCGTGCCCGCTGTGGCTTTGCCGCCCCCGGTCGCGTTCGAGTTCGGACTGCCGCTCGGGCTCGAGCAGGCCGAAGTCCAGGCGCAAAGAAAGACGAAGGTGAGCTTCGTGGGGCGACGCAGGCATAGCGGCCAATGCTTCATGAGCTCAAACTCCTGTTCAATGCGCGCGACCAATACAGCTGAAAAAAACGCCATGGACGGAGAGCGGCATCGAAGCAACGGCTCGACTGCGAACGAAGCGCAAGCACCGCTCCTTTACTGTCGCTGGGCTGGCCCAATTGCTCGAAAAAGCGACGCGGCCCTTCGGATAGGGTTCGGCTCGTCCCAGTGTCGCCAAACTCGACTGTGGCCAAAGGTATGTGAGGATACATCGTCGCGACTCGGAGGAATTTCTGTGCACGCCGCCGGTGTTCTCCACAGTAAGACAGCGTGGCCTCCCATCGCTTGGATGTCGTTCAGCAAGACCAAGTGCTCGCGCTGAGCGTGCCCTCCGCTCCTCTTCGGCAGCGCCCGCAGCGCGTTCTTGCGTTGCTCACCTTCTTGCTCGTGCCAGTCGCCTGCTCCAGCAGCCCGACGACCGCGTCTTCCGGGTCGGGTGGCTCCGCTCCCACCGCGGGAACGGGGAGTAGCAACGCTCTGCCTCCGGCCGGTGCGGCCGGTGCGGCCGGTAGTGGCGGCGCGAGCCAAGCTGGCGCCGGAAACGGCGGCGCGCTGGTGGACAACGGGCTGCCCGGACGCGCCTTGGTGCGGCGCCTCTCGAACACCGAGTACGACGCGACGATCGTTTCGCTACTGGGAGACAAGACCGGCTATGCCGCCGCCTTCCCCACGGAAACGATCGTCAACGGCTTCAACAACAACACCGACGTTCAGGACGTGCCTCCGGCCCTCGCTGAGCAGTTCATGATCGTGTCCGAGCAGATTGCGGCCAACGCGACGAAAGACACCGATAAGCTTCTGGGCTGCAAGCTCTCCGCAGGAGAGACGTGCATCAACGATTTCATCACGCGTTTTGGGCTGCGAGCGTGGCGAAGGCCCATCACCAGCGAAGAGCAGACCGACCTCTTGTCCGTCTATCGTGCCGGTACCGACAGCGCCACGGGCGTGCGACTGCTGCTCGAGGCGTTCTTGGTTGCCCCGAGCTTTCTTTACCGCGTCGAGGTCGGGGTGCCTGTGGCGGGGCAGACTTATCGGGCGCTGACGTCTTGGGAGATCGCCTCGCGCCTCTCTTATTTCCTGACCGGGACCATGCCGGACGATCAGCTCCTGGCCAGCGCCCAGGCGGACGGGCTTTCCACCGCTGATGGGATCGCCACCCAAGCCAAGAGGATCTTGGCCACTCCCGCGGCGCGCGCGCGGGTCGCAGAGTTTTTCGCTGGCTGGTTGGACTTGCGGGCGGTGGATCGCCTGCAGCGCGACGCCGCGCAGTTTCCGAAATGGGATAGCCGGCTGCCCGCGCTGTTCGCCAACGAAAGCAAAACTTTCGCCACCAGCGTGGTGTTCGAAGGAGCGGGTGATCTCACGACGCTGTTGACCGCGCCGTTCACCTATGGAGATCCGTCGTTGGCCGCCTACTACGGCGGCACCGTCAGTTCGATGCAGAACGGGGTGGCCCGCATCGAGCTGCCGCCCAGCCAACGCGCCGGACTTTTCACCCAGGCCGCGTTCCTCGCGACCCACTCCAAGGAGATCGCGACTGATCCAGTGTCGCGAGGCAAATTCGTGCGCGAGAGGCTGTTCTGCCAAGGTCTGCCTCCACCTCCAGCAGACCTCGTGATCGCGGCGCCGGAGATCACGCCTGGCACCACCACCCGCGAGCGTTTCAAACAACATGAATCGGAGCCGCTCTGTGCTGGCTGCCACAAGTTGATCGATCCGGTCGGCTTGGTCTTCGAAAATTTCGACGCCATCGGACAGTGGCGTGAGCAGGAACAAGGACAACCGATCGACGTGTCGGGGGAGCTGACCAGCACCGACGTCCCCGGCGCCATCGTCGGTGTGGTGCCGATGACGGCGAAGCTGGCTCAAAGCCAGCAGGTCGAGACCTGCTTCGTACGCCAATGGTTCCGGTTCGCTTTCGGTCGCGCCGAGAGCGACTCGGACGACCCGCGGATCAACACCATCGTCGGTGGATTCACGGGTGCCAAGGGCAAGGTCCAAGACCTGCTGGTTGCGCTCACCATCACCCCTGACTTCCGCTACCTCGCCGCGGAGACGAAGTAATGACCTACAAGCCGCTGTTCAGCATCCCGTCCAAGCCCCTCTCGCGTCGGACCGTGCTGCGCGGCGCGGGTGGCGTCGCCATCTCGCTGCCGCTCTTGCTTGCCATGGGGCCGCGGACTGCAAAGGCGGCGACCCTGCCCAAGCGCTTCGTCGTCTTCTTCAGCGCGAATGGCATGATCAAGGACCAGTGGCAACCGAGCGCGACTGGCACTGGGTTCACCCTGTCGCCCATCCTTTCGCCGCTCGCGGGTCACCAGAGCGATCTCTTAATCATGCGCGGCCTCAACAACGAGGCGTCCTACATCTACGGCAACAACGCGCACGACACGTCTTGTGCCACCATGCTCACTGCCGACCGGCTGATGGTGGGGCCGAGTGGCACCGGCCGCGCGGGTCACGTGCTGGACGGGACGTGCCACGGCCCTTCGATCGACCAAGAAATCGCACGCGTGATTGGCGGCGCCACCCGCCTCCCGTCGCTCGAGCTGGGCGTGCAGTCCACCACCACGATTCTCGAGCCGATGGTCACCCGCATCAGCTACCGAGGAACCCCCGGAAACGCCAAATCAGTCCCGCTCGAGGACGACCCCAAGAAGGTTTTTGCACGCTTGTTCATGGAGGCGGGCACCTCGACCAGCGCGCTCGACACCTTGAAGAAGAACCGCAAAAGTGTGCTCGATTTCGTGGTGCGGGACTTTCAGCGCTTGGAGAGCAAGGTCGGTGCCGAAGACAAAGCCAAGCTCGATCGTCATCTCACGACCGTGCGTGAGTTCGAGCTATCCTTGGACAAGCTGGCAACGATGCCGAATAGTGCCTGCGTGGTTCCGCCCCAGCCGACGGTGAACCTGAACGCCGTGGATTGCATACAGGACGATCGTCCCGCCAAGTGCTACGGCGATTACACGGCTCTCGGCAAGGCGCAGATGGACCTGCTGGTCATGGCACTCTCTTGCGACATCACGCGCGTGATTACCCTGCAATGGTCGACCGCAGAGAGCACCATCTTCTTCAAATGGCTCAATGCCCGCGGCGAGCATCACCTGATGTCCCACGACCCCAAGACCTACCGCGAAGACCTGATCAAGATCCACACTTGGTACGCGACGCAATTCAGCTACCTGCTCGACCAGCTCAAATCGCACACTGACGTGGACGGCAGTCCGCTGCTCGATAGCTCCGTAGTCCTGTGGGCCAACGAACTGTCGGACGGCGACGTCCACAATCGCCGTGATCTCGGCTGGATTCTCGCGGGTAAGGGCAACGGCGCCATCGGCACGGGCCGCAGCGTCAAGGTCGCCACCAACAGCACCACCAATCAGCTCTTCGCCTCGTTGATGACCATGTTCGGCTCCCCCACGGACACCTTCGGCGCCACGCAGTGGAAGGGCACGTTGTCCGGCTTGACCTGACACAGGCGCTCGCCAGCCTCGGCCGCAAACACTCAAAGCGCGGCCGGCTTTTCGTCGAACGCGATTTGCAGCGTGAAGGAGCGACGTAGAAACTGCCAGCGTCCGTCGCGTTTGACGAGCTCGTCGCTGTACACGCCGACGATTCGCTTGACCTCTCCGGTGCCGAGCACGCGCAGGTACTCCGTCATGTTGAGGCGCGTTCGGGCACGCCCGTCGGAAAGGGTCTCGATGAACGGCGGCGTCGACATGTAGCCGACGACCTCGACGCCGTTGGGGTTCTCCAGCAGAAACCGGAGAATCGCAGCCCGGCCTTCGTGGCGGAAGCCGAGCTTTCCGGCGCTCGTCTCCCAGATCGCGTCTTCGGCGTAGAGTTGCGCCATTTGCTGCCAGTCGTGCCGGTTCGCAGCGTCCGAAAATCGTGCGGCGAGCTCCGCGATCTGCAGTTGATCGGGCGCTACGTGCGCGGCTCGTTCTAGGGGCGGCTGGGTCATCGTTACTCCTCCTGCACAAGCCGCGCACGTCTCGACAGCGACGAGAGCGGCGAGTGCGAGTGCGCATCGGCTTGGTTCTTTCACGAGGGATACCTTGGCGCGCCGCATCACATCAGTAAAAGGAATTGATTTACTCGATTCGTGAAGCAAAACTGAACGCATGACGGTGGTCTCGGAGACACGACATCTGCAGCTGCTGCTCGTGCTGGACGAAGAGGGCAGCTTGCATGCGGCCGCGCGGCGACTTCACCTCACGCCCTCGGCCTTGAGCCAGCAGTTGCGCGAGCTGGAGCGCCGACTCGGAGGGCCGCTCTTCCGACGCGAGTGGCGGCGGCTGACGGCGACGCCAGCCGCACGCCGGCTGATCGACGGAGCAAAGGGCGTGCTGGCCGAGCTCGAGCGCGTGGAGAATGAGACGCGCGCATTGTTGGCTGGCGCGCAGTCTACGCTGCGCATCGCCATCGTCTGCCAGGAGTCGTATCGCTGGCTGCCGAAGGTGCTCGCGCGCTTCTCCGCGCGCGCACCTGAAGTGGACGTGTCGATTGTCGCCGCTACTGGTCACGATCCCAACGAATGGCTCGCGGAGCGCAAGCTCGATCTGGCACTCGTCGCGGGCAAGCGCGCGCGCGACCGAAGAATCAAGGACGCGCATGTCTTCCGTGACGAGTTAGTGGCTGTCGTGAGTCGCCGACATCCGTGGGCGAGCGCGCGTCAGGTGTCCGCGCGAGCCTTCGCCGACCAGCAAGTATTCTGCGACGAGGGCGCGCTGGCCAAGCAAGCGCCGCTCGGCGGACTCTTGGCGACCGCCCGCGTGTCGCCGCGCAAGATCTCCTTGGTGCCGACGAACGGCACCGTCGCGCTCGATCTCGTGCGAGCAAATCTGGGCGTCACCGTCATGCCCCGCTGGACGGTCGCACCGGTCGTCGGGCGCGACGACCTCGCGCTCGTACGCGTCGGCCCACGGGGCTTGTGGCTCGAGTGGGCCGCGGCCACCCGCAGCGAACCCGCAAGCCTCGCACTGACCACGTTCCTGGGCGTCCTGAAAGCGTGCATCCCGAGGCCCAGCCCGAGCGGACGCACCTGAGCATTCCGCGGCAGTCTGCGGTCCAACTTCTTTACGGCTTCGGCCGTTTCCAGCGCAGCAGCGCGCCTGTGCCTGCGGCCCACACCGTGTCTTCGTCTTGCACGTAGACCTGGTGCAACGGATGCGCGCAGCCGGTATCCATCGCCGTCCACTGCGTGCCATCGAAATGCGAAATGTAGCCGTGAGGCACCTGCGTGGTTTCGGTAGCGAATACGTCATTGGACGAGATGGCAGCCATGGACGTGATCCAGTAGCCGGGCGCGCCCTTGAATGACGTCACCGCTTTGCCGTCATAATGGTAGAATTTGCCATTGGCGCCGCCGAACCAAGCGTCTTCTCGGGTGATGGCGTGCACGCTGGTAAGCGTATCCGTTCCGATGATGGGTGCGGTCTGCCGTGACCAAGCCTTGCCGTCGTAGTGATAAATAGCGCTGCGCCCCACGGCCCAGATGTCGTCGTGGGCGGTGCCGTGCATCGCGTTGATCGTCTCCGTGAGCGGCGCCGTGGTCGCGAGGCTCCACGCTTGACCATCGAAGTGCACGGGTGCGCTATCACCGGCTGCCCAGACCTCGCCGTTCTCGGCCTCGAACACCGCTCGCATGTAGCTGGGTGCCGTGTACTGCTCGACCCAGCCTGCCCCATCCCACGTCAAAACATGCTGACTGCTCGTAGACCACAGCTGATGCGGCCCCTGGAAGAGCGACTGCGAATTCAGCGGTAACGGGAACGAGCCCTGTTTCCAAGCATTGCCGTCGAAGTGCAGCGTGGTGCCGCTCACCCAAAAGATGTCATTTTCAGTGCGTGCGACCAACAGCGGTGCGGTCCCTGCGCCGGGAAAATCCGAGCCGTACACCAGGCCGTAGGTCGAAGCAGAGCCCTGGAAGATGCGTCCCCCTTGCCCGCTGACGAACACGTTCGATCCAGAAACGACCACCGAGCCCGCTCCCCGCGCCTGAAAGGCGAGCTCCGGTTGGAACGAGACGCCGTCATAACTGCGCAGCCCAGAATCACTCACGGCATACAACTTGTCCGCGGTCGCTTCCAGCGCCCAAACGGGTTCGCTGACGCCGAGCGCCACGCTTTGCCACACGCCAGCCTGACGACGCCAAACCTTGCCGTTGTTCAGGCTGGTCGCGACGTACAAATCGCCCTTGAACGAAGTAATGGCAGTCAGGTTCTGCCAAGACTCCAACTTGGCGAGCAGCGCCGTCAGGTAAGAGAATGCCTTGCCGTCGTAATACACGGCGTACCCACCCAGACCGCGCCCGCCCACGTACAAATCCGAACTGCCACTGCCACCCAGCGAGTGCACGGAAGTTGGCGTGACGCCAATCTCGAATTTGCCGAGCATCTTGCCGTCGTAGCGCAAGAGCACACTGTCCGTGGTCGTGTCATTGCCGCCGCCAATGACGATGTCGTCCGCTGCGAACGCGCGAATCGCGTACAGGTCATAGGTCGTAGTCGATGGAACCTGCTCCCAGCCGTTTGCGGTGTGATGCAGAACCAGGCCTTTTGCGCCAATGGCCCACACGTCGTTCGCGCTCAAAGCGGCCACAGCGAACAAGGTCGGTAATCCGGGCCAACGTTCCGTACTGAACTTGCCCGCGGCATCCCGGTGCACGATCTCGCCCCCCTCACCGACGGCCCACACGTGCCCGTCCGCCTGCGCCAAGCCGAGCAGCGCATGACCATGCGGATGTGGCTCTACCCAACACCACCCGTCCACCGAACACTGCCCGTCTTCCGTCTTCACCGCCTGACACGCGGCACCCGCGCACTTCCCACTCGCGCACGGCGAAGGCGCACCCCAAACCCAACACGTGCCCTCCGCCCAAGTGCACACGCTGATCGCGCCCTCCGCGCACTGGGTCTCGCCCGTATTGCACGCGGACACGCACTCCGTCGTTTCTCCACCTGCACCAGCGGTCGGCGAACCATCGCCCGCGCTAGCCGCGCCCCCGAAATCCGGAGTTCCTCCTTCGCTCGTCGATCCACCCGCCGCGACCGCTCCAGCAGACCCCGACGTGCTGCCCCGTGCAGCACCTGCTTGCGCGGCGGTCCCTCCATTCGCGTGACCGCCGCTGGTTGGAGTTCCGCCCTCGCCGCTGGCCCCGGCTGCACCACCCACAGGCGTGTGTTCGGAGCTGCCGCAGCTGGCGAGCCAAACCACACTTAGAAACCATGCACCTCCGCCAAGCCGTTTCAGCATCGCACCAGATTACAACGGATTCAGATACAGAGATTTGTTGATGGTCACAGACGCCGGCTGGCCGCGGCGTAGCCTTCGGCGGCTGATTGCGAATGCGACGACCGTGACGCCGAAGGCCACGCGCCAATGCGATGCCTTCCGTGACCATCAACCCAAACAAACATCGTTCGGGCATCATCGCTCTGCGCGAGCGAGTACCCGATGCGCCCTCACTCATGTACTCAGGTACACGTCGACGGACGGCGAAGTCGACGGCAACCGGGTCAACCACTGAGCCTCCAACGGCGGCATATCGACACAGCACACGCGAATCGGCCGGGCACGCGCGACGTCCTCGAGGCCGTCGAGGAAGCGACGGAGGTGGGACCCGCCGAATGGGCAGTAGAGAAAGAAGACCGTGCCAGTCGTGATGAAGCGGACGCTCTCCGTCGCGTCGCATTGCAAGAACCGCATGCGACTCAGTCTCGCCCGATCGGCGCGCTCCTGTGCGGTACGCGCCAGCGTCGGTTGAATTTCGAGACCGACGCAGCTGGCACCGGTTTTGAGGTATGCGAGCAGTGCGGCTCTCCCGAGACCGGATCCGACATCGACGAATACGTCGTTGCAGGTCACCTCCGCTTGGTCAACGGCATCCAGCACTGATGCCACTGGGCAAGGAAGGTATGGCACACAGCCGCACGGGAGGTCGGGCTCGTCGCGTGGGATCTCGTCGACGTCCCACAAGAGATCGAGCCACCGATCACGATCTTGCGGGCCAATCTCCGCAAGCGCAGCACTGAAGGTTGCAGGGGTGACCTGGCCACTCCGCAGGTCAGACCGGAGGCGTACCGCAGCACTCTGCAATGCCAGTTGCACGCCACTCTTTGTAGCACGCCGTAACGCCAACGATGGGCCTGCCTTCGTCAAATACACCGCACTCGCGCCTGCCCTTGGCGGGAGCTTGGACAGGGAAGAAACTTTTTTGAACCGCCAGGGGCGTGACGCGGTTCATACCCCCGTGACGCTTCCTCGCTCGCTCTCCTACCCGCGGCTGGCTGCGCTCGGACTAGCGCTGGGGCCGCTGATCTTTGGCTGTAGCAGCCACCATCAGCCGGGGGCGGGCGAACCGAGCAACGCCGGAGCCGGAGCCGGTGCAGACCTGGTCGCCGCCTCTGCCGGCCACTCGTCGGCGTCGGGCGGCGCGGGCACGTCGGCTACGTCGGGCGGTGTGGGCAACGGTGGGTCCGGAGCGATCGCGCAGGACGGACTCGGCGCAAGCGTCGGAGCTGCTGGGCACGATGGCGCTGCTGCTGGGAGTGCCGGCAGTGGCGGCGAGCCTGAGCTGGGGTCCGAGCCCGGAGTCACCGGCATCATTGCTGTCGGGTACGGCGGTCTGCGCATCATTTCGCGTGATCTCGGCAAGACCTGGAAGAACGAGACTCATTGGTCCAAAGGCGGCAAAGACGACGAGGACCTGCTGCGCACGATCGCCTACGGCAACGGTCGATGGCTGAGTGCGGGCTTTCGCTTCCTCACCTCGGTCGACGGTACGACTTGGGCCGATCGCGGCATGGCCGAGGATGTGATTACGGCCGTTCGCTGTCCCGTAACGGATGGGATGGCCTTCGGTGCCGGTAAGTTTCTGGTGGCTTGCGGCTCGAATTTGGCTTCCTCGAGCGACGGCCTCGATTGGATCAAAGCCGCGCGCACGCCGGACGTAGGCGGTCACCCGTATCTGATTTGGGATGAGGCCGAGCAGCGCTTCGTGTGCTCCGGCGACGATGGGCCGAGCTTCACTTCGAGCGACGGCCTGAGTTGGACGAAGATCTCGGTCATCAAGGCTCACCTTTGTGAAGGGACCCTCAAACCAAAGACCGAGTGTCAGAGCTTCTACACGCAGGGGGTGTTCCTCACCACCGAGTGGGGAGGAGTGATCCGGCGCTCCACCAACGGCACGAGTTTCGAGCTGACCTATCAGGACGAGTTCGAAAACAACCTGTTCACCGAATACTCGTTCGGCGTGGGGCGCGTGGCGCCATGAGCAACGGTCAGCGAGCAGGCCGCGGCGACGGAGGAGAACGCATGACGAAGCAACGACTCGAGCGGAATTGGTCTGCGCTGCTGATCGCTCTCTGGCCTTGGTCGATTGCTTGCTCGAGCATGTCCGAGGGCAGCAAACCCACCGCCGGAGTCAGTGCGAGCGCGGGCAACAGCAACACCGGCGGCAGCTTCGCGGCGGCGGGCGGCTCCGCCGTTGCGGGTGACACCAATGCTGCGGGCAACGAGCAAGCGCCGGACCTGCATACGGCAAGCTTCACCTGCTCGCCCGACGCCACGCCTGCCTCGCTACCCTTGCGGCGGCTCAGCGCCGTTCAGCTCAAAAATACGCTCAAAGACCTGATCGCCTTT
>Ga0247766_1000220_pt1 | contig 12294 bp, 12 predicted proteins | sample UWRJL223509R6_FD_179946 | JGI IMG/M metagenome (GOLD analysis project Ga0247766, IMG submission 179946) | Plant litter microbial communities from Arlington Agricultural Research Station in Wisconsin, United States - UWRJ-L223-509R-6 | ecosystem: Environmental > Terrestrial > Plant litter >...
ACGCCACCGCGTCCGAGGTTACCTACGTCGTCCTCGGCAACATCTGAGATCGGGAGACGAGACATGCAGACCAATGACGAGTACCGGGCCCTCGTGCCGCTGCGGGCGCCGGGCACGATGGTGTTCGGGTTCCAGCCCGGCGACGGTGTGCCCGCGGCCACCGTGGAAGCGTGGGAGCTGACCGTCGGCAGCGACGTCATGCCGCGCGACACCGGCGTGGTCCCGCGGCCCGAGGACGACGAGCGGGCGAGCTGGGAAGCGTACGCGATCGGGCAGGGCCTTCCTGTCGATGACGCCCGTGCCGTGAGCCTCGCGGATCTCAAGAAGACCCCCGAGCCCGAGCCCGACGCTGCCCCCGAGCCGCTGCCGGACCCGAACGCGCCGCCCGTGCGCCCCGAGCCCGACGCCAAGAAGGCCGAGTGGGTCGCGTACGTCAAGGCCACCGGCGCCGACGTCAACTGGGCCGACGACCCGAAGACCACCAAGGCCGAGCTCCAGGACTACTCGCCGCAGCGCGACGTGGTCCCCGGCACCGCGCCCACCGTGACGCCTCCGGTCGGCGACACGATCGCTGAGAACCTCACCGACCAGCAGGCCGCGAAGTCCTGATGGCACGCCCGCTCGCCTCCGTCCGGGTCGTTCTTGAACCCGAGTTCGAGCGCACCGCCGCGCTGCTCGGCGTGCCCGCGATGGAGGCCGGCGCCGCGATCGTTGCGCGGGGCCAACGCTCGCGCATCCCGGTCAGCCGCGACGGCAGCTACGGCCGAGCGGCGGGCTACGCGAAGAGCAAGATTCACGTCGAGCGTGGCATCGACGCTCTGGGTCTCTACTGGGACGTCGGCACTGGCGACCAGGCGCTCACCCCCGACGGCACGAACTATCCCGTCCTGCTGGAGCTGGGCACCCCGCCCCACGAGATCCGCAGCAAGGGCAACTATCCCCTGCGCAACCGCAAGACCGGTCAGGTCTTCGGCAAGGTCGTCCATCACCCGGGCACCCAACCGCACCCCTGGCTCCGCGCTGCCCTGGCCGACATCGCAGGGCGCGTGCTGCCGTGACCACCTACGTGGACGCCGTCGGAGCGCTGGCGGCGTGGATCAACTCGCGGACCGCGACGCTGGTCGGGGCCGGGCGACCGCTCCAGAAAGGCGCGACCTTCAAGCACACCGGCGGGGCCGCGTCCTCCGTCTACGCCCTGCTGGAAGAACTTCCCTCGCGGGTCGGCGGCGGCAACGAGGACCCCGACATGCTCGCCGTCATCTCCATCCAGGTCTGCGGTGGCAACCGCGAGTCCGCCACCATCGCCGCGGTCGCGCTGGCCAACGAGCTGACCGGCGAGCTGAACGGTCGGCCCCGGGTCGTGGTGGGGGTAGCGACGCTCCAGGTCGCCGACGATCTCCAGGGCCCGTACTGGTCGCCCGTCGGTGACCTTCCGCGCCTCATCATCCAGGCCAGCGTCAGGATGCAGCCGGTATGAGGCTGCGAGCGTTCGGAACGTTCGCCGACGTGGCTGACCTGCTGGTCGCCGCCTACCTCGGCGGCATCCTCGTGCTCGGCGAGTGGTGTCTCTGGAGCGAGTTCGTCAAATAGGCCTGAGCCGCCCACGGGGCAGAGCTCGGCAACCGCACAAACCACCGGACCGCACGAGCGGACCCGGCAATGGGCCCTGGGCCCTGGCAGAAGGATGTGATTGCGATTCCGGCCGTAACCGTGCCCAAGAACGCCCTCAGCTTCGGGGCGGGCTACCTCTTCGTCGCCGCTCTCGGCGTCACCGTTCCGACCAACACCGTCGCCGGCTCGGTCTTCACCGACGCCTGGCCGGCCGGCTGGAACCTCTGGGGCGTGACCCGCGAGGGCCACACCCTCAACGTCGACATCGAGTCTGACGCGGTCGAGGCCGCCGAGTACGTCGACCCGCTGCTCAACGTCGTCACCGGCCGAACCATCACCACCGAGTTCGAGCCGATGCAGATCAACCTCACCAACTTCAAGCGGGCCCTCAACGGCGGCACGCTCGCCACCTCGGGCGCGGGCGCAACGCTGCTGTCCTCGTTCACCCTGCCGAAGATCGGCGCCGAGGTCCGCTGCCAGATCGGGTGGGAGGCCGTCGACAACACCGAGCGTTGGTGGGGCCTCCAGTGCTTCCAGACCGGGAGCATCGGCGTGCAGCGGCAGAAGGGCGCCGACAATGCGTCCCTGCCGTTGACCTACACGCTGGAGCCCGACGCGACCGGTGAGCCGATCTACATCTTCGGCGCGGGTACGACCCGTGGCTGATCTCCGCGAGGGGGCGGGCGCCCCCCTGACGGAGTACGCGCCCCACGGATTCAACCCCACCCCGCTCAACACGGCGGCCGGCGAGCGGAACGGATTCATCCAGCCGACCCCGCCCGCAGGCTTCACGCCGCTGCACGACAGCCTGCCCGCACCGGTCCCGCCGCTCGACACCACCCAGACAGTGCAGGCCGCCGTGGAGGGTGCGCCCGAACTGGACGAGACCAACTCCATCGAGTTCATGGGCGAGCGGTTCAAGGTCGCCGAGCGGGTCGGCGGGATGGCCCTGTTTGCATTCGCGCAGGCCAGCAGCAAGGGCCTCGACTCGGACGACATGAAAGGCCTCGCCGCGATGTACCGGATGATCCGCGGCGTCATCCACCGCCCGCTGCTCACCGACGAGCACGGCAAACCCCAGCGCGACGACGACGGATCGTTCGTGTTCGACGAGCGCGAGTGGGACCGGTTCCAGGAGTTCGCCGACGCGATGGGCGCCGACGGGGAAGAGCTCATGGAGCTGGTCGGCAAGGCCATGGGCGTGATTTCGGCCCGCCCTCAGCAGCGGCGCGCGGTCTCGTCTACCTCCTCACCCGCGACGTCGCCGAGTTTGAAGGAGTCCTCATCCTCGCCGGCCACACGGCCGGACCTGGACATGTCGGGGATGACCAACGTCACGGCGCTGGGCCGCTAGACACCATGCCCGCCCGGATGATCCTGAACGCCTACTACGCCTGGCGGGTCAGGGACATGGACAGCAAACAGCGCAAGGAGTTCGACAACGCGCTGTACGGATGGAAGGCCGAGAACGAGGCCGCCGACAAGGCGCTCTTTGCGGCCATCGACGGGGGTGAGGGCTGATGGTGGCCCTCGCCTCCGCGTCCTCCTCTATCGAGCTAGATAGGCCATCGCTGCCTGAAGGATCCTCGGATCTTCTCGCAGTAGACCAATCCCGGTATTGCAGCGGGTGCACAGCAGGCCACGCACCCGGCCCGTGGCATGGTCGTGATCCACGCACCACGAGTAGTTCTCTCCGCCGTTGTGGCCCATGTGCGGCGAGAGGCAGATCGCACACCGATCGCCTTGCGCCACAACCATCGCGTTGTAGTCCTCAACGGTCATGCCGTACCGAGAAAGGATGTACCGCCGTGTGCGCTCACGAACTGAGCCAGGCGCGGGAGGGTTGCTCCTTCGGTATTGCTGCTGGTAGTGGACGTTGCACAGGTTCTTGGCAACGCGGGGTAGGTCGCAGTCACTTCGGAAGCACGAGCGAGGTGGGGTTGGAATCGCCTGTCTCAACTCCAGTGGATCTCCATACCTACTCCATCGGCGGTAGTGGCTCGGGCAATACCCCTTCGCCCAGTAGCGCCGTTCGCAAGATTCGACCTTGCACTGAAGTTCAGGGTTCGGCTCAGACTCCGGATTCTCGATCTTCCTCAATCGGAAGTCGGCTGCACCGGGTTCGCCGTAACGTCGGACTCGGGTGGCATGACCTTTGCAGTAGCCCAAGCTCTGGTGGGGTCGATCGCATCCATCTACTGAACAGGGCTTCGGTGGGCCCGCTTTTCTCGGCATGTACTCATTCTACTAGCAGGTGCATGTAATGGTTGCATTGGCGTCGGCTTTTGTCAGATTGCGACCCGAGGTCAACAAGGGCGACTACCAGAAGTCCGGGGCCGAGGCCGGGCAGGTGTTCGGCGACGCCGCGGGCAAGGCGTCGGGCAAGGGGATCCCGACCGGCGTCGACAAGGGGCTCGAAGAGGCCAAGAAGCGGGCCGCCGCGTCCGGTGGCGACGCGGGCAAGAAGTGGGGCGACGGGTTCTACCGCGACAGCCAGGGCAAGATCCGCGACGCGCAGGGCAAGTTCGTGCAGTCGTCGATCGCCTCCGGAGAGACTGCGGGCAAGGGGTTCGGCAAGGGGTTCGGCAAGGGCAGCTCGGGCATCGTCGGCTCGATCAAGCAAAACCTCAGCCTCGCCGCAGGCGTGTTCGTCCCGCTTGGCCTCGCGGCCGCCGTTGGCGAGATCGGGAAGATCGGCATCGCCTACGAGGACAACCTCAACATCTTCAAGACCGTCAGCAAGGCCACCGGCGACCAGATGAAAGCCGTCGCCGACCAGGCCCGTCTCCTCGGCTCCGACATCGAACTCCCCGGCGTATCGGCCGCCGGTGCCGCCGCCGCCATGACCGAGCTCGCCAAGGCGGGTTTCTCCGTCGACGAGGCCATGGCCGCCGCGAAAGGCACGCTCCAGCTGGCCCGGGTCGCCAACATCGACGAGGCCGACGCCGCCGAGATCGCGGCCAACGCCGTCAACGCATTCGGCATCGAGGCCAAGGACACCACCTTTGTCGTCGACGAACTCGCCGCCGCGGCCAACTCCTCGTCCATCGAGATCACCGAGGCGAAGGACTCCTTCAAGCAAGCCGCCGCCGTCTTCTCCGGGTTGCAGGGTCGGGTGGTCGGACCGAAGGAAGCCATCACCGAGCTGAACACCGCCGTGGCGATCCTCGGCAATAACGGCATCAAGGGCAGCGACGCGGGCACCTCGCTCAAACAGATGCTGCTTCAGCTCACGGGCCCATCGCAGCAGGCCAAGGACCAGATGGCCCTGCTTGCCCAGCGGGCCGGCGGCGCCACAATCTCACTCAAAGAGCAGAATGACGTCCTGCGCGGATCCAAGGGGGTCCGTGAAAAGGCCCTTGCAGCGATCAAGGAGCACAACAAGGGTCTCGACGTTGAGGGCGACATCGCCTACGACTCGGCCGGCAAGATGCGCCCGCTGCGCGACATCATCGACCTGGTCGCCCGCGGCACCAAAGGTCTGTCGCAGGAGGAGTCCGACTACGCCGTCACCCAGATCTTCGGTGCCGACGCCTCGCGCGCCGTGCTCGCGCTACTCAAGGGCGGGCTGCCGGTCTACGACGCGCAGCGCAAGGCCGTCACCCAGCAGGGCGCCGCAGCCGAGGTCGCCGCAGCAAAGAACGCCGGGCTCGGCGGCGCGATCGACAACGTCAAGGGCCAGATCGAGAACGCGGCCATCGACATCTATAACGTGATCAAGGGCCCGCTGACCAACGGCCTCAACGCGCTGGCCGGCGCGCTGCCCAAGGTGTTCGACGGCGTGCGCAACGTCTTCGGGTTCCTCGCCGCCCACAAAGACGTCGTCATCGGTGTCGCGATCGCCATCGGGGTGCTCACCGCAGCGGTGAAGATCCAGGCCGCGGCCAACGCGGTCGCCGCAGGCGGCGGGATCATCAAGTTCCTCCTGACGTTCGCCAAGAGCACCGCAGTCGCCACGGCAGCGCAGGCGCTGTTCAACCTGGTCCTGGAGGCCAACCCGATCGGTCTCACGGTCATCGCCATCGCCGCGCTGGTCGCCGCCATCGTGATCGCCTACAAGAAGTCCGAGACGTTCCGCAACATCGTCAACGCCGTCTGGGGTGCGATCAAGGTAGCGATCGCCGCCACCGTGTCATGGCTTCAGAACACCGCTCTGCCGATCGTGCTCAAGGTCTGGGACGCGATCAAGGTGGCCGCGCTGTTCCTCTGGCACAACGTCATCCAGCCCGCGTGGTCCGGGATCATGGCCGCAGTGCGGGTCGCGGTCCAGGGGATCCAGATCTACATCGGGTTCGCCAAGGCCGCGTTCAACGTCATCGCCACCGTCGTAAAGTTCCTTTACAACAACATCTTCAGCCCCGTCTTCAAGGCCATCTCCAAGGTCGTCGAGATCTGGTGGCTCGCCATCCGGGTGGTCTTCACCGCGCTCAAGCTGTTCCTGGTCAACGTCATGTTCCCGACGATCCGGTTCTTCTACAGCAACGTCATCGCCCCGATCTTCAAGGCCATCGGGACGGTCATCAGCGCATGGTGGCGCTACGTCGTCACGCCCGCCTTCAACGGCGTCAAGGCAGGGTTCAGCGCTCTCGGCACGGCGTTCAAGTACGTCTGGGAAAAGATCATCCGCCCGGTGTTCGAGGCGCTCGGCAAGTTCATCAAGGGCAACGTCGTACCCGCGTTCGAGGCAGGCGTCGGCGCGATCAAGAAGGCGTGGGAGAAGGTCCAGGAGATCGCCCGCAAGCCTGTCGCGTTCGTCGTCAACCAAGTCATCAACCCGTTCATCGGCGGACTCAACAAGGTCGCCGGCCTGGTCGGCATCAAGGACAAGGTTGAGCCGATCAAGGGGTTTGCCGCAGGCGGGCAGATCCCCGGTACGCCGGTCAAGGGCCGCGACAACCGGCTCGCCTCCATCACCGGCACCGGCACCCCGCTCGCCGTCGCGTCGGGCGAGTTCATCACCAACACCCGAAGCACCCTGGCGAACCTCGGTCTGGTCAAAGCGATCAACGCCAAACAGGGCAAGGTCAGCCACGCCGACGTCGACCCCTACCTCGACGGCGGCGGGGACGGCATTGGCGACATCTGGAATTCGATCAAGAAGGGCGCCTCGGGTCTCGGCAGCTTCGTGACCAACCCGGGCGCCGCACTCAAGAAGGCCGCCGAGCTGGCCATCGCCAAGGTCCCCGGCGCGGGCATGCTCAAGGACTTCGTCGTCGGCGGGGCACGCAAGCTGGTCAGCGGCATCGGCGCGTTCATTAAGAGCAAGCTGTCGCTCGGCGGGGGCGACGCGGGCAGCATAGGCGGCGGCGGGGTCTTCGGCGGCTGGAAGGGCATGCAGCGGCTGATCTCCGCACGCTTCCCCGGCCTCAACCTCATCTCCGGATTCCGGCAGGGCGCCCGCACCCTCTCGGGAAACCAGAGCTACCACGCGCTCGGTCGCGCCGTCGACTACCCGCCGGTGCGGGCCCTCGCGCAGTGGATCCGGTCCACGTTCGGGGCCAAGACCAAGGAACTGATCACCCCGTACCAGGAACTCAACCTGCACAACGGCAAGCCGCACACCTACACCGGCGCGATCTGGAACCAGCACAACTTCGCAGGCGGCAACGCGCACGTGCACTGGGCCGCCAAGAACGGCGGGCTGGTCGGCGACGGGTCGGGGATGCCGATCAAGCTGTTCGACCAGGGCGGGGCATGGCCGTCGGGGACCATCGGTGCCAACCTCTCCGGGCGCACCGAGTACGTGGACCCCAACCGCGGCGGGCACGGCATGGGTGACGTCGTCGACCGGCTGGAGGCCGTCATCGACGCCATCGTGGAGGTGGCGCCGGCGCTCGGCCGCGAGCTGCGGGCATCGAGTCGCGGCGCGGTCCAGGCGAGCCGGGCGCGCGGAAGGACGGCGATCGTATGATCCTCAGCCTGACCCAGCTGTGGGTCAACCTGATGAGCACCGGCGAGGGAATCGCCGGGGCCAGCAACCGCGGCAAGACACAGGACTACTCCGTGCCCGGCGAGGTCAAGACCTTCGCCAACGGGCGCCGCCGATCCGTCACCGTCGCCGGGCAGGTCCGGGTCATCCCGTTCTCCTTCGTGGCGCTCGACCTGACCACGAAGCTCAAGCTGGAGAGCTGGGCCGGGCAGACCGTCCAGGTGCGCGACCTACGCGGACAGAAGTGGTTCGGCTCCTTCTACTCGGTGAGCACTTCAGAGTTCCTCCGACATGACCTCTACGCGTGCACCTTCAGCCTGGAATCCACCACCGTGGTCGAGGGAGTCTGATCGTGCCGATGCAACCCATCACGGACGACCCCCGCAGCGCGTACACCGCAGCGCAGATCACCAACCTGCTGCAAGGCACCACCGACGTGTTTCTGTCCGCCGGCCTGGAGCTGGTCTACCTCGACCTGACCGTGTTCGACGACATCAGCGACGACCTGCTCGGCGGCTCGGTCACCCGCAACTCGTACGCCGACCTGCACGCCGGCGGCAACCTCCAACTGGCCCGCCCGCTCGAATGGGGCTCGGCGCTGGTCCGGCCCTACCTGGTCATCGCCAACGGCTCGGGCAGCGTGACGGCCCGGTTCAACATGGGCGTCTACCACACCAGCACCCCGACGCTGTCCACCGCGCAGTCCCCGCCGGTGTTCGACGTCGAGATCTACGACATCCTGCTGCGGCTGAACCAGCCCGTCGGCGACGCCTTCGCGATCGCGGCCGGGGAGTCGATCCTCGGCAAGGTGGAACAGATTCTCGTGGCCCGCGGCTACGTCAGCTACATCATCGACCCGGTCTCCTACGGCATCCTCGCGCCGACCTCCCGCACGTGGGCTTTCGACGACTCCATCACCTGGATGAGCATCGTCAACGACCTGCTGTCCTCGGTCGGGTACGCGGGAATCTGGTCCGACTGGAACGGGCGGCTGCGGTGCGAGCCGTACATCCTGCCCGCCGACCGCAGCGTGGAATGGACCTACACCGACGACGTGGCCACCACCATGCTCGGACCCGAGCGCGTCGTCGAGCGGGACTACTTCAACGCCCCCAACCGCTGGGTGTTCTACCTGACCAACGTCGCCGACGGCGTCGCACCCGTCGAGGGCAACGGGATCTACACCGTGGAGAACCAGTCGCGCGGGGAGACCTCCATCGACCAGCGCGGCGGGCTGGTCATCACCAAGCCGCTCGGCATCGACGCCGCCGACCAGGCATCGCTGATCGTGCAGGGAAACGCCGTGGTGCAGTCCGACATGAGCATCCCGACCGTGATCACCACGTCGACGTTCGTCAACCCGCTGCACTGGCATTTCGACCGGCTCTACATCAAGGACTCGGGGTCGATCGGGTACGCCGACGTGCAGTGCACCGAGTGGACCATCAACCTGCCACCCGCCAATGACCTGATGGAACAGACGTGGCGGGCGGTGTCGCTGTGACCTACGTCGACGACAACACCCTTGCCGCGATCGACCAGCGGATCCGCCTCGCGCAGCGCAAGACCTCCGCGAACGGGACCATGGTCACCCGCGACACGACCGGGCCAGGCTGCACCGTCCTGCACGACGGGGCCACGATCGCCACCCCCGCGAAGTGCCTCGGGTCCGTGTTCGCCAACGCAGGGGACCGGGTGGTCTTGGATCTCTACGGATCCGAGTGGCTGGTCACCGGCTCGTTCTCCTCGCTCGCATTCGGCGAGGGATCCCGCGCGCTCGACGGCCTGCCGTCCGCGGCCACCCCGATCACGTCAGCGACGTTCGTGGACCTGACCGAGTTCGGCAGCTTCAGCTTCAGCAAGGCCTACGACAACACCTTCGTCCGGGTCGGGCTCACCGCCTCATGCTTCTCCTCGGTCGCTACCACGCGGGTGTTCTGGGGGGTACGGCTCGTGCAGACCGCAGGAGTCAGCCCGTACGGGCCGACCGACCTGACCATGGGCGGGTTCATGCTGAACACCGTGAACATCCACACCAGCTTCACCAAGTTCAAGCGCTACCTCGGCCTCGCCGACGGCGGCATCCCCGCCGGCACTTACACGGTCAGCCTCCGCTGGCGGCGCTTCTCCGGGACCGGCACCCTATCCGCCGACACCAACGACGACTTCGCGCTTGAGCTGGACGAACGTGTCCGCGCCCTCGCGCCGATCCTGTAGGGGGAGCGATGGCCACCGTCACCACGACCACCGTCACCGACAGCATCGCGCCCCCCGGAAACGCGCCGATCGTCTACAGCCCCTACTACGGGCACCTTTACGTCGCGTTCCGGTCGGCCGCCGACATCCTCACCGTCTACCGCTCCACCGACAACGGCGGGTCCTGGGCCACGTTCGCCAGCTTCACCCACACCGGGTTGCAGGAGTGGAGCTCGCTGGTCGCGGACACCGTCGGCTACCTGCACCTCGCCTACCGGGTTGGCACCGGCACGGCCGACACTATCCACTACCGGCGGTGCACCATCCAGACCGCCACCTGGTCGTCAGGACTCCAGACCTCCGCGACCGACGCCAACGGCGGATCGATCGGATCCGTCTGGCAGGGCGTCGACCTCGCCGTGGTCCGCAACGCCGACGGCGGCTACGCCATCGTGGTGGCCGCGGCCCGCAGCGTCGGCACCTCCTCCTACGGCATGCAGGTCATGGGCGTCAGCATCTCGCCGTCCGGCGCCGTCTACCTCAACAACCCGATCATCTCCAGCACCCGGGCATGGACCGTCAGCGGCACCCCGCCCGGACGGTCCGGGGTGCAGTGCGAGGTCGAGCACACCGGCGACGGCGTCACGACCGGCACGCAGCCCAACGTGTGGATCTCCTGGGGCCGGACCACGCTGCGCATGGTCAAGCTCGCCTGGCAGGGCGCCGCGCAGGGATGGCAGGGCCCGACCCAGTCCGTGCTCATCCGGTCCGGGCTCGCCGCGAACGACTACGTGGCCGCGCGGTGGGACGGCACCCAATACCTGATGGGCGTCATCAGCCCCGACGACACCACCAAGGTCCGCGTCTACCAGCGACAGCGCGGCAACACGCAGCTGATCCTCACCATCCCCGACACCCCCGCGCTGACCACCGGCGTGGTCAAGTACATCGGCCTGTCGTACGACAACGTCACCAAGAACATCCGCGCGTACGCCGTCGGCACCTCGACCGCGCTGCTCTACTACTGCGACTACGTCCGGTCCGGATCGGCCTGGTCCGCCTGGACTACCGTGTCCGCGACCGCAGTCAGCAACACCGGCACCGAGTGGGGTGTGCGCAAGGGCGGTTCATCGCTCAACGCCCGCCACGACGTCATCACCAACTCCGGTGCGTCGTCACCATTCACCATCACCCACACCGCGCAGGTCGTCAGCTCGGCGCCGTCGACGTCCAGCTTCAACACCTCGGGGCAGGCCTACCTCAACGGCGGGGCGGCCGACGTCGGCGCGGCGCTGCCGCTCGCCTGGACGTTCAAGGACGCCGACCCGGGCGACACGCAAGGCTCCTACGCGCTGTCCCGCCAGATCGGGGCCGGTGCGCTGGCGTACTGGCGAGCGTCCGACTCAACGTGGCAGGCCGCCGAGGTCCAGAACGCATCGACGACACAGGGGGTCACCCTGCCGACCGCATGGGGCGCCGACGCCGACGCGGTACACACCTACAAGGTCAAGGTCTGGGACGCGGCCGGTGTCGTCTCGCCCGGCTACTCGGCCGGCCTTCAGCTCATACCCTCCGTCAAGGTCAACCCGACCGTCTCCACCCCCGTCGCGGCGTCCACCCTCACCGTCGACTCGGTCACCGTCGCGTGGACCGTCGCCGAGCAGACCGCCTACCGGATCGTGCTGACCAACACCGGCACCGGCGTGGTCACCTACGACTCGGGCAAGGTCAGCGCCGGGACCGGCGTCACCTCGGTCACCGTGCCGTACTCCATGGCGACCGGGACCACCTGGTCGGTGTCGCTGACCACCTACAACAACGAGGGGTTGGCCAGCACCCCGCAGGTCCGGGCGTTCAGCGTGGCGTACCCGCAGCCCCCCGCACCTATCAGCACCCTGGTCGCTCAGCCCTCACTCGGCTACATCTCGGTGACCGAAGTAAACCTCGCCCCCGTCGGAGCGCAACCCGCCATCGCCTCCCTCGACCTCTACCGCAGGACCGCGACAACCCCGGTGCTCAACGCCAACCCCTCCATGGCAGGCAACGTCACCGGTTGGCAGATCGGCGGCGGCGGGACCCCCGGCACGCTCACCTATTCCACCGCCCAATTCCACGACAGCCCCGGCTCCGCGCGCTACGTGCCCAACGCGGCAGGCGCCGCGATCCCGCAGGTCGAACAGGCCACGAGCACCGTCGTCACGTCCACGCAGGTCGTCATGGGCTCGGTGTGGATCCGGCCCGACACCGCCAACAAGCCGCTCATCATCGGGCTCAATTGGTTCACCGCGGCCGACGTCTACATCAGCTCAACCACCTACGTGCTCGCCGTCCCGGTCGCCGGCGCCTGGCACTACCTGGAAGTCTGGGGCGACGCCAGCGGCATCCCGCTCGCCGGACGGGTCCGGGTCGCCGCCGGCGAGACCAGCACACCGACCGCGACCGACGCCTTCTACGTCGACGAACTCAAGCTGGAGCTCGGCAACACCGCCACGGGAACCCGCATCGCCCAGCTGGCCGGCACCGGCGCCGTCGTCAACGACTGGGCGCCCCGCACGGCA
>Ga0247766_1000221_pt1 | contig 12228 bp, 8 predicted proteins | sample UWRJL223509R6_FD_179946 | JGI IMG/M metagenome (GOLD analysis project Ga0247766, IMG submission 179946) | Plant litter microbial communities from Arlington Agricultural Research Station in Wisconsin, United States - UWRJ-L223-509R-6 | ecosystem: Environmental > Terrestrial > Plant litter >...
GGACTTCCATCTCCACCAGCTCGAGCATTTCTTTGTCTTCGACCGCGTCACACTTGTTCAAGAACACGACGATCTTGGTCAGACCGACCTGACGAGCCAAGAGCACGTGCTCGCGGGTCTGCGGCATCACGCTGTCCAAAGCGCTCACCACCAAGATCGCGCCGTCCATCTGCGCGGCGCCGGTGATCATGTTCTTGATGTAGTCCGCGTGGCCCGGGCAATCGACGTGGGCGTAGTGACGGCCGGCCGTCTCGTACTCCACGTGGCTCACCGCGATCGTCACGGTCTTCGTCTCGTCGCGAACGATGCCGCCCTTGGCGATGTCGGAGTACTTGATCTCCTTGGCGAGACCCTTCTTCGACTGCACCTTCACCAACGCTGCGGTCAGCGTGGTCTTACCGTGATCGATGTGACCGATCGTGCCGACGTTGACGTGCGGTTTGGTGCGTACGAATTTTTCCTTAGCCATCGCGAGCTCCTTAACTTTCCTTTGTTTCCCTAGCGAAGAGTCTTCGAGTGATCAGTTCGTCCCGTTGATTCGGGCGACGATCTCGTCCTGCACTGCCGTGGGCGTGGCCTCGAAGTGCGAGAACTGCATGGTGTACGTCGCGCGGCCCTGCGTCTTGGAGCGCAGGTCCGTGGAGTAACCGAACATGGTGGCCAGGGGCACCTCGGCCGTAACGACCTGGGTGTTCTTGCCGCGCTGGCTCATGCCCTGGATTTTGCCGCGACGCGAGTTCAGATCGCCGATCACGTCACCTAAATTCGAGTCCGGGGCGACTACCTCGACGGCCATCACCGGCTCGAGCACGTGGATACCGGCGCGCTTGGCGCCGTCCTGGAAAGCCATCGAGGCGGCGACCTCGAAGGCCGGCCCCGACGAGTCCACCTCGTGGTAGCTGCCGTCGAACAGGCGAGCCTTCAGGTCGTTCATCGGGAAGCCGGCCAAGACGCCGCGGCCCATGGCCTCGCGAATCCCTTTCTCGATGAAAGGTACGAACTCTTTCGGGATGATACCGGCGACCAGTGCGTTCTCGAAGGCGAAGCCGGAGCCGCGCTCGCCAGGTTCGATCTCGATTTTGACGTGCCCGTACTGGCCGTGCCCGCCCGATTGACGAATGAACTCGCCCTCGGCGGTGGCCTTCTTGCTGATGGCCTCACGGTACGAAACCTGCGGCTTGCCGACGTTCGCCTCGACCTTGAACTCGCGACGCAGACGGTCGACGATGATTTCCAGGTGCAGCTCGCCCATGCCGGCGATGATGGTTTGGCCGGTATCCGGGTTCGTGTACGTGCGAAACGACGGGTCTTCGTAGGCGAGCTTGCCCAGGCTGACGCCCAGCTTGTCCAGATCTGCCTGGGTCTTGGGCTCGATGGCGATCGAGATGACGGGCTCGGGAAACACGATCTTCTCGAGGATGATCGGCGCCTTTTCGTCACACAGGGTGTCCCCCGTGCGCGTGTCACGCAGGCCCACTGCAGCGTAGATGTTGCCGGAGTAGCACTCCTTCAACTCTTCGCGCTTGTCCGCGTGCATCCGTAGGATGCGCCCCAGGCGCTCGCGCTTACCGCGCGACGAGTTCATCACCATCGCTCCGCTGGCGATCTTGCCCGAGTACACGCGAAAGAAGGTCAAGTTGCCGAACTGGTCGTTGGCGATCTTGAACGCCAGCGCGGCGAAAGGCGCGTTGTCGTCTGCCGGGCGCTCGAGCACGCGCTCTTCTTTGTTCGGATCGACGCCTTTGACCGGCGGAATGTCGAGCGGTGACGGCAGGAAATTCACCACCGCGTCGAGCAGCATCTGCACGCCCTTGTTCTTGAAGGCGGAGCCGCAGAACACGGGCACGAACTTGAAGCCGACGACGGCTTTGCGAATCGCCGCGTAGATCTCGTCGTTGCTGACGTCGCTCACGCGGCCGTCCAAGAACTTCGCCATGATGGCGTCGTCGATGTCGGCGCAAGCTTCGATCAGTTGCTCGCGCAGCAGAACACACTTGTTCTTGATATCGGCCGGGATCGGCTGCCAGGCATATTTGGCCCCCAACGAGTCGTCGTCGAAGATTGCGGCTTCCATCCGGATCAAGTCGACCACGCCGATGTGCAGCTCTTCTTGACCGACGGGCCACTGCACCGGCACTGGCGTGACGCCCAAGCGGTCCTTCATCGAATCCAGATTCATCTGGAAATCGGCGCCGGTCTTGTCCAGCTTGTTCACGAACGCGATACGCGGAACGTTGTACTTGTCGGCCTGGCGCCAGACGGTCTCGCTCTGTGGCTCGACGCCGTTGCCACCGTCGAACACCGCGACCGCGCCGTCCAACACGCGCAAGCTGCGCTCCACTTCGATCGTGAAGTCGACGTGGCCGGGCGTGTCGATGATGTTGATGCGGTGCTTCTTGGCCTCGTTCGGGCCGAACGCAGGCGTCCAAAAGCAGTTGATGGCGGCAGCCGTAATGGTGATGCCGCGCTCTTGCTCCTGCGGCATGTAGTCCATCGTCGCGGAGCCTTCATGCACCTCACCAATCTTGTGATTGATGCCGGTGTAATAAAGGATGCGCTCGGTGACGGTGGTCTTACCGGCATCGATGTGCGCCATGATGCCGATGTTGCGCGTGCGCTCGAGGGTGGTTTCGCGGGCCATGGCGGGGTTTCTGGCTCTTCAAGTCGCGTCCGACGGTGCATAGACGAAACCCCCTCCAACCTTCGGGCTCCCTTTTTCGGGAACCGCTATAACGGCTGGAAGGGGTTCGGGGTGTTGCGATGTTCGTGCCCGTGTTCGCGAGCAGCGGTTTCGAACAACCCGATCCTATGTCGTCTTCTTCATCTTGCTTGGAGCAACTCCTACGCGCTGAAGCCCTAACTCAAACCCGATAGAACTAACTCACCAGCGATAGTGAGCGAACGCCTTGTTCGCGTCAGCCATCTTGTGCGTGTCGTCCTTCTTCTTGACGGCGTTGCCACGCAGCTGCGCTGCGTCGACCAACTCCGCCGCGAGGCGCTCACGCATGGTCTTCTCGCCGCGGTCGCGCGAGTAGTTGACGAGCCAGCGCATGCCGAGGGCGACGCGGCGCTCGGGGCGAACTTCGACCGGGACCTGATAGGTGGCACCACCGACGCGGCGGCTCTTCACTTCCAGGCGCGGCTTGACGTTGTCGAGCGCCTTGCGGAAGACCTCCAGCGGATCCTCCTTGAAGCGAGCGCTGATCACTTCGAACGCACCGTACAGGATGCCTTCGGCAGTGGACTTCTTGCCACCGATCATCAGCGAGTTGGTGAACTTGGCGACCAGCTTGTCCTTGTACTTCGGATCGGGCGTGATCTTGCGCTTCGGAACGTCTCTACGGCGGGGCATCGCGATATCCTCTTAGTACTTCGGATTACTGCTTGGGGCGCTTCACGCCGTACTTCGAACGGCTGCGATTGCGGGTAGCTTTGTTGGTGCTGCTGGGGCCGGCGGCGCCCGATGCGTCGAGCGTGCCACGGACGACGTGGTAGCGAACGCCCGGCAAGTCCTTCACGCGGCCACCACGGATGAGCACGACGCTGTGCTCCTGAAGGTTGTGACCTTCACCCGGGATGTAGCTGATCACTTCCATACTGTTCGTCAGGCGCACGCGACACACCTTGCGAAGCGCCGAGTTCGGCTTCTTCGGAGTGGTCGTGTACACGCGCAGGCACACGCCGCGCTTTTGCGGACACGAACGGAGTGCAGGGGACGCAGTGCGCGTCTTGATGACTTCCCTGCCGAGGCGGATCAGCTGTTGTACTGTAGGCATTCGAAAAAAAACCCTTTTACGGCCAGGTAAAATGAGGGGGCCGGTTTTGGGGGAACGGGAGGGTAGCCGCACCGCTCGTCATGTCAAGCGGCGCATTCGGACAAGGCTTTCGCGCAATCCGAAGGGCGGGCCTCATACACCCATTTTAGCGTTCGTACCACTCCATGATCATGGAGCCGGTCGTTCGGTCATTGCTCGACGAGTTCCGGCGCGATAGGCCGACCGGCCGAAACTGCGTTTCCGACCGGATTCACCATGGAAACCAGCGGTTTGACGGGCGCGGCCAGCCAAGCCCAATTTTGACTCAAGAGCTGCCGGGTCGGCGCCTCGAGGGTCACTGCGCCCTCCCCTAAGAAGACGGAGCGGGACTCCGCCCCGGCACGGCTGGTCAGCACGGCCCGTAGACTGAGCTCGGCGCGATGGGTGGGCCCAAAGGCAAACAGCACACGCTGGCCGCCCGCCGGTCCGAACAGCGCCGCTTGCGACGTGGACCAGCTCGCAGGTGACGGCTCGATCAGCAGCAAGCGCGAGAAGAACGCGGGTTCTTGGGGCGCGATGAAGGCCACCTGATCGGCCCCGAGCTCGAAGCCGGAGAAAACGACGGGGCCCGGCGCCACGTAGACGTCGTAGCGCCGCTTGAGCTCGGCCAGCGCGGCGCGCAACTCGCGAGCCGTGTCGTCGGCGCTGCCGAACGTATAGCGCACATCAGTGCTCGCAAAGTCAGCGCGCGGGACGCCGCGTGGGCAGAGCACGAACGGCGCGGGACCCGCGATGCTGCGCAGCGCCGCGCACGCCCATTCGGGACGATCGGCCGAGCCGTGCAGTGCGATGACGATCGGGCGAGGCGCTTTCGCGCCGAGCGGGACGGCGAGCGCTGATTTTCCGAACCCAGGGACGTCCAAGTCGACCAACCAGCTGTCGGCTTTGAGCGGCGCGAGCTTCGGCCGATGCGCTTGCTCGTCGAGTGTTTTCGAGCGCTCGTGCTTGCACGCGCCGCACGCGAGGAGCGCGCTCAAGAGCGCGAGGCGCAGGAACGCCGCAGACGAACTGGGCGATTCACAAGCGCGCCTGACCACGACACAGATCGTCCCACAACTTCTGGGTGAGCACCACATAGCTGTCGTTCTGGCGCACCCACAGCGACTCTTGGCCAGTGCTTTCATCGCTCGCCGTTGCGCGCGTCAGGTCCAGCGCGCGTTTTTTGATCTTGTAGGAGCTGGTGTGTTCCAGCGCGGCCACGGGACGAGCAAAGCAGGGGCGCGCGTGCACCGGTAGTGCGCGCGCAGCGCGGGCCAGGGCCGCTGCATCGAAGGCGCCCTCGCAGACGATTTCCGCCAAGCCGGCGCGCCCTGGGTAGCCGGGAACCGAAACGCCGTAGACCGCGACCCCAGGAAAACCCAACTCCGAGTCCAGCACGCGCTCGACCTCGAGCGCTGAAACGTTCTCACCCTTCCAACGAAAGGCGTCACCCAAGCGATCGACGAAATAGTAGTAGCCGAAGCGATCACGACGCAGCACGTCGCCCGAGCGAAAGTACGAGTCCCCTAGCTCGAAGACGTCGTGAGCGACGCGTGCCGCGGAAGCTTCCTGATCGGTGTAACCGCGAAACGCGCCGTGCGGATCGCTTTCGCTCGGGAACACGCGCAGCAAGAGCTCGCCGGGTTCGTCCGGCGCGCACTCGCTGGCCCTGCCCTCGGCGTCGCGCGAAAGCGTGCGCTGCTCGCTGTCGAGCCGAGCCAAGCGAAAGCCGCGTCGACGTTCGAAGGGCACGTGACCGAGCGAGCCGACGGTGCCGGTGAGGTTGAGGATGGCTGCAGGTGCTTCGGTCGAGGCATAGAATTCGCGAATCACGGGCTGCCCGAAGCGACGCTGGAACTCGGTCCAAACTCGCGCTTCGAGCCCGTTGCCGACCGCGACACGCAGACGCAATCCGCGCTCCGCCTCGCTCACGGCAGAATGCACCAAGGCCCGACACAGATCGCCGATGTAGAGCGTGGCCGTCGCCTGATAACGCTTTAGATCGGCCGCAAACTCGCGGGCGCTGAATTTCCGACGAAGCGCGATGGGCACGCCCGCGACGAGCGCGGCGCCCACCCCGACCAACAGCGCACTCGAGTGGTGCAGTGGCAGTGCGCAATACAGCTTGTCGCCCGCACGAAATTCGAAGGCCACGCTGCCGAAGATGGTGGCGGCGGAGCGAGCGCGTTCATGGCTCACGCGGCACGGTTTGGGTAGCCCGGTCGTGCCGGACGTGAAGATGTACACGAAGTCGCCCTGTGGGTCGGCGCGCGGCGAGTCGAGTTCAGCGGCTCGACCCACGAGGCGCTCGAGTTCGCCCGGGCCGTATTCGAGCACGCGGCCCGTGGGCGCAGACCTTTCCGACTCGGACCACGCGCCGAGCACGACGCTCTCGACCAACGACAACCGTGGCGCGACCGCGCACAACGCGTGCGCCAGCGGTTCGCCACGCAACTCGGGATTGATCAGGGCAGCCGCGGCGCCCGCGTAGTTGATGGCCAAGATCAGCTCGAGGTAGGTCGGTGAATTCCCGCCGAGCAACGCCACGACATCACCCGGCTCGACGCCCGCGTCGACCAGCACGGTCGCTGCGCGACGCGCACGACTCCTGGCCTCGGCAAAGCTCGTGCGTTGCTGGTCTTGCTCACAGAACAGCGCGTCCGGCGTGCGGCTGGCGTGGCCCTCGAGCCAGGCGATGAACGGAGCGGTTTTCGCCGCCTTGGCCCGCCGGACCGCGGGCAGCACGCGTCGGACGAGCACCGGAATGCGCGAAAGTTCCGAGCGACGTTGCGCAAACCATGCCGAGCCGAGCCGTGAACTCACGCTCCGCAGCCTGGGTTCGTCTCGGGTGCTCGTCAACAACCCGCCAACCGTGGATACTCGGGCGGTAGGCATGCGCGAGTACAACTTCGACGGCCTCGTCGGTCCGACGCACCACTACGCCGGGCTCAGCTACGGCAACCTGGCGAGCGCGCAGAATCGCGGGCAAGTCGGTGATCCGCGGAGTGCTGCCCTGCAGGGCCTGGAGAAGGCGCGCTTCCTGGCCCAGCTGGGCGTGGCTCAGGCGCTGTTGCCTCCACCGCTCAGACCCAATTTGCGCGCGCTCCGTCGCTTGGGCTTTGCCGGCGTGAGCCGCGACGTGCTGCCACGCGCGCTGCGGGTCGCGCCCGAGCTGCTCGCGCTCACTGGTAGCTCATCGTCGATGTGGGCGGCGAACGCGGCGACGGTCGCGCCGTCGTGCGACACCGCGGACGGCCGCGTGCATTTCACGCCAGCGAACTTGAGCTCGATGTTCCATCGTAGCCTCGAGGCCGAGAGCACGACGGCCACGCTACGCGCAATCTTCGCGGACACTGAGCGCTTCGTCGTTCATGATCCGTTGCCCGCTGGGACGCTGTTCGCGGACGAAGGCGCGGCCAATCACACGCGGCTGGTCACGAGTCAGGGCGTGCTGCACGTCTTCGGCTGGGGGCGCGCCGCCGACCAGAGCGCTTCACCACGCGCCTTCCCGGCACGGCAAACGCGCGAAGCGAGCGTGGCCTGCGCGCGCTTGCATGGGCTGCGTGAAGATCAGCTGCTGTTTCCGCAGCAAGCGCCCGAGGGCATCGACGCGGGCGCGTTTCACAGCGACGTGCTGTGCGTCGGCAATCAGCGGCTGCTCTTGGTTCACGAGCTGGCCTTCGCGGGAGAAGCTGCTCTGACCGAACTGCGCGCGCGCCTGGGCGATGAATTCGAGCTGGTCGTGGCCAGCAACGCCGAGTTGCCGATCGCGGACGCGGTGCGCGCGTATCCGTTCAACTCGCAGCTGGTCAGCTTGCCGGAGGGTGGGATGGCGATCGTGGCCCCGGAAGAGAGCCGAAATACGCCGTCCGCGCACGCCTTTCTGCAGCGCGTGCTCGACCAACCGAACGCGGTACGAGCCGTCCACTACGTGGACGTGAACGGTTCGATGAAGAACGGCGGCGGGCCCGCGTGCTTGCGGCTGCGCGTACCGCTGACCAAAGACGAAGTGCTGGCCATCCCCGCGCGCGTCGTGCTCGACGACGCGCTGTACGAAGGCGTGCGCGCCTGGATCTTGCGGCACTATCGCGATCGCGTCGCGCCGGCCGACTTGGGTGACCCCGAGTTCTTCGACGAGAATCGACGAGCACTGAGTGAGCTTTCGACGCTGCTCAACGTGCCGATCGACTTGTACGAGTGAAGAGCCTATCCCAAGAGGCTCTTCGTTACTTGAACCAGAGCGAATACAGCTGACCGCGCGTCGACGGCGGACGCCCGCGGGTGACGACTTTGCCGAACCCGAGCCGACCGAGCTCGTCGTCATGGCGGAAGCAGCGATCCTCCGTCACGGCGATCTCGGCGACACTCGCCAGCGATTCGGCCCAATCGTCCGGCATCGGACGCGGGGGCTCGCTCGGAAACTCGCGTTGGCGCGGCCCATACACCGGCACGCGCAAGCTCGAGACCGGATACAAACCGGTGGGGTACGACCCCGAACAAGAGAACACGGCAACCGCGTCGTTGAACGGTTCGGCGGGAGGTTTTTCCGGCATTTGTGCCAAACGCATGCCGCCGGGTGTGCCCAGGCTCTGCGCGCGCCGCAGCGCGAAGTCGTAGAACATGATGTCGCCCGCGAGCGAATCAGTGCCTTTGCTCTTGGGCGCCCACAAGATGTGCGTCGCGCCGAGCGAACGGTACAAATCGTAAACCGCGCGCGGTGTGGGCTGCAGGCCGTAGCTAATGCCGTATTCGAAAGGGAAGCGATCCATGATCGACTGCGCTTCGAGACCCAAATGGTTGTTCTCGTCGTGCACCAGCACGCGCGCGCGCTTTGGCAGCTGGCGAGCGACGGCTTGGAACTGCCCCTGTACGTAGAAGCGCTTGTCGTAATTGCCCTCGTAGCCGGACGACAGTAAATCGATGCTCTTCTTCAATGGCGACTTGGCCATCGAGTGAGTCTGGAAGAAGTACACGTCCCCGCCCCACACCACTTGCAGGGCGACCAACACGCTGAGCGCGATGCTGGCGATCAGCCCCGTGCGCCAGGCCGAGATCAACAGCGCTGCGGTTGCGGACGCCATCAACGGCATGATGCCCTGCAGGTAGCGGTCTTGGTGATGCACCCAGTACCAGCACAGGATCGAAAAGTGGACCCAGCCCACCAAACCCCAGAGCCGAAGCCGGCCGCGACACAAGATCAAGCACGGCAGAAGCAGCGTGAACAGCGAGCCGAACACCGGCGTTCGACCGTGGAGTTTGCCCCAATCATTGGGCACGAAAGAAAACGTGAACAGCGCCTTCAAGGACGTGACCACCCCCGCCAGTGTGCGCGGCGGTTGCCACATGTTGGCTTCTTCGTAAGCCCACTTGAGGCGGTAGGCCGACTCGCTGGTCCAGGGGCGGACGTTCAAGTAGCGATTGAGCACCGGGTACACCGGGTCACCGTGGGAGATCCAATTGGTGAGCCAGAGCGGCGAGCTGCACAAGATGCCAACGCCGGTCGCGAGCAGCGGTCCGCGCCACACCGCAAAGCGTGATCCGCCATCGGCCGGAGGCTTCGCGGTCAACCACAGCATGCGCACGGCGAGCGCCATCACCGGGATGGGAGCGAGCAACATGGCCGTGGTCTCCTTGACCATCGCCGCAGCTCCCAAGAGCATGCCAAGCAACGCGCACCAGCGCGGCGAGAGCGTGCGCCAAGCGAACAGCGTGACCAGACAGACAGGCACGCCGTACATGGCGCCGAAATGATCCGCGCCCACGGCCAAGCTGCTGTCGTACAAGAGCACGCCGGGGAACAGAAAGCGCACCGCCCACACGGCGCGTGGGTCCGCGCGCGGCACCAGGCGCCGAACCAAGGCCGGAATGCCGATCAGCGTCGTGATCAGGAAGGTCACGAATTCGAGGTGCGCGGAGAGCACCATGCGATCGAACAGCCGGCTCTTGGGCAGCAGAAATGCCCAAGAAAATAGGTAGCTGGTGAAATGAGGCCGCGAGTCGAAGACCCAACCCTCGTCCAAGCGACGCACGCCGCCGTAGGCCACGTAGTCCTCGGCGAGCGCCAAGTGCTTCCAGCGCGAATCGAACTGCACGTTCTCGGGTGAGAGGATCAGAAAATAGACCGCGAGCAGCGCGGTGAAGCCGAAGGCGATGCCCAACAGCCCGACCGGACCCAGAGGACGCGCCTTCCGCCCGAGCAAGCGACGACGTTGCACGAGCCGACGCCAAAGCGCGTGCAGCTCGTTGATGTTCAGCGCGAGCGAAAGCAAGGGCAGCGCGAAGAACAAAGCCGTTCGATACAAGTGCAGGATGCCCGCGACGAACATGCACAGTTCGAACTCGAACAAGCCAATCGCGAACGACAAGCACAGCAGTTCGAGCGTCGACAGCCCACGCACACCCAGCAGGCGCAGCGTGCGCACGCCCATGCCGAAGCACGCACAGGCGACGACCAGGGAGCACAGCCAGTAGCCGGCGTAACGCCAAAACAGCCACTCGTCGGCTGGATAGATGCCGTTGACGAAGCTGCCGAACAGCGCGATGCCGCCCACCGACAGCAACGCCACGGCCAATTCGCGATACCTGCCGGCTAGCCACTTCACGGGCGAGCCCAATAGCGCGCCTTTGCGCAGCTGGCGAGCGCGAACTCGTCTACGCGGTCAGTCAGCCGCAACGCGTTCGCCCGTGGCGACGACGCGATACGAGCGTACTGACTGATCCATGGCCGCAAACACGGCACCGATCAGACCGGCGTCATCACCCAAGGCACTGACGGCTACCGGGATGCGCGCGCCCTTCAACGAGTGGTGGGCGATGGAGGCGCGCGTGCTTTCGAGCAACAGATCGCCCGCTACCATCACGCCACCGCCGAGCACGATCATTTGAGGATCGAGGATGTTGACGAGGTACGAAACTCCGACGCCCAGGTGCTCACCGACCGACGCGAAGATCTTGAGCGCCACCGCGTCACCAGCACGCGCCGCAGTTGCGACTGCTTGGTGATCGAGCGGAGTGATGCCACGCAACGAGGTCTCCTCACCGGCGGCGATGGCAGCTTCGGCGGCGCGCACGATCGCGGGACCGGAGACCAAGGTCTCCAAACAACCGCGCATGCCGCATGAGCACAGAGGACCACCTGCAACGACCGCGCAGTGACCAATCTCACCGCTGAAGCCCTGGGTTCCGGAGAACACGTGGCCGTCGATCACGATGCCGGCACCGACGCCGCTGTCGACGTAGGCCCAGACGAACGAACGCACACCTTTGGCTACCCCGACGCGACTCTCGGCGATCGCGCTGGCGCTGGTCACGTTGTTGACCACCACCGGCACGCCCAAGGCAGCCGTGAGCATGTCTCGAATTGGCACATCGACCCAATGCAAGTTCGGCGCAGTGGCCACGAGGCCGCTCTCGACTTTGACCAAACCGGGCACCGTGACGCCCACCCCTTGCAAGCGGTCACGCGGGAAACCAGCGGCCTCGCACACCTCTTCCGCCAGGGCGGCGGCGGCGGCGACGGTACCCTCCGGGTCAGCGTGCAGCGTGGGCACCTCGCGACGGACCCGAATTTCACCGCGTGCGTCGGCCAAAGCCACCGTGGTCGTCTCGACGCCAAAACCAATGCCGAGATACGCCGCAGAAGCGTCGTTGAACTCGAGCAGCCGTGCTCGGCGTCCGCCACTGGCAACAGTCTTTCCGTAGCCGACTTCTTGCACGATACCGCGGGCAAGCAAGTCTTCGACAATCGCAGAGACCGTCGGTTTGGTCAGAGTGGATCGGCGCGCCAGATCTGTGCGGGAGACTCGGCCGCCACGACGAATGATGTCGAGGACGATCGAGCGGTTGACCTCGCGCATCGCGCGGCTGTCGACCTTCCCTTGGACGTCATGCTGCATAGGTGTTCACCGGGGGCTTGTGGAACTAGTTCCAGAGATAGTGTGACCCAAGATACGTTCCGGGTCTACGAAGTTCGCCAAGTTCCTTACCGTTGCAAAACTCTCCGCTGACGGGAACCGGTTTCAGGGCGCATTAGTCGCCGGTTCGAACCTTCATCAGGCACGATACTGGGGAAAAAAGCGTCTGACTCGGGGCCGAAACCTACAAAGGTCGGGGTTTTCCCTAGTCAGCCTCCGATGTGGGACCGGTTCCCACCACGCCCTCCCAGCGTGCGACCACCACCGACGCAAGACCATTGCCGATGACATTGGTCATCGTGCGCGCCATGTCCATGACCTCGTCGACGGCCAACAGCATCGCCACCCCCGCTTCCCCGGGCAAGCCGAAACTGTGACAAGTTCCTGCGATGATCACCAACGTCGCGCGCGGTACGCCGGCGACGCCCTTCGACGTCAGCATGAACGTCAAGAACATCAGGATCTGCTTGGACAGCGGCATGTCGATGTGGGCGGCTTGGGCGATGGTCAAGCTGGCGAGC
>Ga0247766_1000222_pt1 | contig 12210 bp, 8 predicted proteins | sample UWRJL223509R6_FD_179946 | JGI IMG/M metagenome (GOLD analysis project Ga0247766, IMG submission 179946) | Plant litter microbial communities from Arlington Agricultural Research Station in Wisconsin, United States - UWRJ-L223-509R-6 | ecosystem: Environmental > Terrestrial > Plant litter >...
CGAGGCGTGGGTGGTTTCCGCCACCCAACCCGAACTGTGTTCGGCGCTGAGCCGGGAACTCCGCGCGCGCAACGAAGCCGGGCGCAGCGAGACCGCTCTGGTCTTTCTGCGCCCCAACGGGGTCCAACCCCACACCATCGAGGCACTGCATGGCTTGAAGGGCTCGCGTGTGATCGGCGCGGGCACACTCGCTGACAGTGACGTGTTCGCGATCGACAGCTCCGGTAACGTGAGCATCGGCGCGGCGGGCGCGCTCACCGTGCGCGGCTTGCCCGCTCCCATCTTGACCACGTCGCCGGCTTGCAAGCTGCTCATGCCCCTGCGCGAGATCAGCGCGGTGCGCGGTTCGATGGTGCTCTCCATCGAGGGTGAACCCGCGCTCGAAGTGTTGAGCACGGTGGCTCACGCGCTCGTTGATCAACCTTTGGTGTTCGTGGCGTTGGCGACTGAAAGCGGGCAAGACAGCGTGCGACCGCCGCTGCTGCTGCGCGCCGTGCAAGGCGTGGATCCTTCACGCCACGGGCTAATCGTCTCGGAAGAGGTCAAGAAAGGCATGCGCATGGCCTTTGCCGTGCGTGACGCCAGCGCGGCCCGGGCCGATTTCGAGATGCGCATCCGCGAAGTCGCGCGACAAGCGGCGGGCGCCGCACCGCGCTTCGGCATATGCCTCAATTGCGCGGGTCGCGGCGTCGCGCTGTACAAAAACCCCGATACCGATCTGCGCATGCTCAAAGCGCGCTTCGGGGAGATCCCTTGGATTGGTTCGTTTTCGAGCTTCGAGATTGCCCCCCACGGCGATGAGCCCGCGCTTCAACTCTATAGCGGCGTGGTTGGCCTGTTCACCTCCCCGAGCTGATTCCGAGATCGTCCAGCAATGCCCTCTCCCGCCTTGAATCTGACGCGACCGAAGGCGCGCTTCGGCGTGGCAGATGCAGTCCTCGCGGGCCTCGTGATCGCCGTGGTCGGCTTGATGGTCGTGCCCTTGCCGACCTGGTTGCTCGATCTGCTGATCGCCTCCAACTTGGCGGCCTCGGTGGTGGTGCTGTTGGTCTCGATGTACGTCAGCGAGGCGTTGAAGATCGCCTCTTTCCCGACGCTGCTTTTGATCACGACCCTGATTCGCCTGAGCCTCAACGTCTCTTCCACGCGCTTGATCTTGCTCCAAGCGGACGCTGGTGAAGTGATTCGCGCCTTCGGGCAGTTCGTGGTGCACGGCAACTACGTCGTGGGCGCGGTGATCTTTCTGATCCTGACCATCATTCAGTTCATCGTGATCGCCAAAGGCAGCGAGCGCGTCGCTGAAGTGGGCGCGCGCTTCGCGCTCGACGCCATGCCCGGCAAACAGATGGCGATCGACGCCGAACTGCGCTCGGGTGCCATCGACGGCAACGAGGCCCGCGCGCGCCGGCGAATGCTGGTTCGGGAAAGCCAATTCTACGGCGCCATGGACGGCGCCATGAAGTTCGTCAAAGGTGACGTGATCGCGTCCTTGCTGATCACGGTGGTGAACATTTTGGGCGGCTTGGCCATCGGCATCGGGCAAAAAGGGCTCGAGCCGGTGGCCGCGCTCAAGCGCTATGGCTTGCTCACGATCGGTGACGGCCTGGTCACGCAAATTCCGGCGCTTTTGATCGCGACCGGCGCGGGCGTGTTGGTCACGCGCGTCGCGAGCGAAGAAGCCGACACCCCGCTCGGGGTGGAACTCTCGAACCAGCTCTTCGGTCAACCGCAGGCGTTGCGCGTGGGCGGCGTCTTCGTGCTGTTACTGGCGGTGGTTCCCGGTCTGCCCACGCTTCCCTTCTTGGCCATCGGCGCGCTGCTCTTGTTCGGCTCGAGAGCCCGCGTCAAGGTGCTGCGGCGCGCTGATGAAGCGCCGCTGACTGATGTCACGCCTCGGCGCTCGGGCAGCGCAGCCATGCGCTTCGTGCCCGCCGTGACGCCCTGGAGTCTCGAGGTTTCTGCCGATCTCGCTGGCTTCGAGGAAGACGACGTCCGCGGTACCGAAGTGCGCCGGCCCGGCCTGCGTTCGGCGATCAGCGCCGTGCGCGAGCTCGTCTTTCGCGATCTGGGTGTGCCGCTACCGCCCGGGCAGCTCGCGGAAAACGCGCAATTGCCCGCGCGCCACGTGGTGCTCTCGATTCACGAAGTCCCCGCGCGCGTGTTCGCCATCCCCACTTCAGTCAGTGACGCCTCGATCGCTGAATTCGTGGTCGGACAAACGCTCGCCGTACTGCAAACCCGCTCGGTCGACTTCTTGGGCATCGCCGAGACCCAAGCGTTGCTCGACGAGCTCGAGCAAATCGCGCCCGCCACCGTGCGCCAGGTAGTGCCCAAGCCCGTTGCAGTCACCCTGCTGGCAGACGTCTTGCGCCGTCTCGCCGAAGAGCAGGTGAACATTCGCGACCTGCGCGCGATCTTGGAAGCCTTGGCATTGGTCGGCAATGTCGAACGGGATCCGCTGAATTTGGCGGAGTTCGTGCGTTCACAATTGCGCCGTCCGCTCACTCACGCGCTTACCCAGGGCAGGCGCGAGCTGTCCGTCGTGCTGCTCGAGCCACAAATCGAAGAGTCGATCCGCGCCGCCGTGTCGCGCACTCCGGCGGGCAGCTTTTTGACCCTCGCGCCCGCGGCGGCGCGCGACGTCGTGGCCGCGGTGCGCCGCGCGTTGCCCAAAGACGGCGGCGAAGCGCCGCTGGTCGTGCTGACTCAGCCGGATATCCGACGCTTCGTGCGAAAATTGTTGGAACTCGATCTGCGCGACGTGCGGGTCGTATCCTACGCCGAGCTACTGCCCGAAATCGCCATCCGCCCGATAGGGCGCGCGAGCCTTGCGGGTCTATAGTCGACGTCGACGCGCCGGACTCCCCAGGCCGCCAATCAGACGCGCCGCTGAACGACCATCTTGCGCGGGACGGCTCCGCTCTGCTCGACCAAGATCTTGGCTTCCTTCTTCAGGAGCGGATGCGAGCGCTTGGCCATGAAGCCGCCGAGCAGGCGCACGTCGACGGTCAGCAATTTCTTGAGCGCGCGACGCATGCCCTTCAGATCATTGGTATGGGCGTAAGCATACGCCTGCGCGCGATAAAGCTGGGGCCGAAGCTGCTCGTACGCCGCGTCTTCCGGATCGATCACGGTCAGCAATTCGACGCTCTTTTTCGCGTTTCCGGTGCGGGCCCAAGCCTCGCAGGAAATCGCGGTCAGCATGGCGCGGGTTTTCGCGTCGCGTTGCCGACTCAAGTCGATGTTGTCGACCAGCTGCCGCGCGGGGCCGATATCGCCGAGCGTGAGGTGAATCATCGCGCGTTGAGCGCGCGTTTCGTCCGCCACCGCGCCCATCACCTTGGTCAGATCGATCTTCTCGAGCGTCGCCAGAGCTTTCTTCGGGTCATCTTGCATCTCGAGTTGAGCGCGCGCGAACACGGCCGTCGGATCGTTTTGTTTGTACGAGGCATCGAGCTTCTCGAGCGCGGCCTTGCGATCTTCCGCCGACTCGACACCACTCAGGATGCTCGCGACGCCTTGCGCCTTCTTCGATTGGCGCAGGGCCCAGATCACGACGGCGATCGCCAACACGGTGACCAGCGCCGGAATCGACAGTGCGATCACACGAACGGTCGAAGTCTGTGCAAAGCCCGCCACCAAGCCGCCGATCAACCACACGGCGACGACCGGGATCGCCAGTCGGCTGAACATGCCCTTTAGCTGCTCTGAGCCGAGGGGACTGTCGATGGCCGCCTTCACTGGCGGCCGAGAGCCGAGTGACGAGGCCTTTGTCCCTTCCGTCTGGCGGTCCGCTGCGCGCTTGAGCTTCCGAGTTTCGCTTGCCACGCCCCGGCCTATACCCGGGGGCTTGCGACCAAGCAAGGTCGGAGCGGGCTCCCCCTGCCTAGCTAGCGACCGGATCCAGGCAGCAAACTATCAGGCGGAGAGTCTGGCATTGCCTCGTACCGGAAATGGTTGAAGACGCCCTGCGTCAGGGAGAGCACGGGCACGGCCAACAACGCCCCCCAAATGCCGAAGAAATGCTCGCCCGTGATCAACGCCAATACCACCAAGACCGGGTGGATCTTGGCCGCAGTGCCGATGATCTTGGGATTCAAGAGGTTGGCCTCAATCTGGTGAATCCCGATGATCCAGATCAGGACGGAAAGCGCCGTCCAGAGCCCCTGAGTGAGACCGATCATCACCGCCGGAATGGCGCTGGTGATGGAACCGAAGATCGGCACGATGCTCATGATGGCGGCGAGGATCGCCAAAATCGGCCAATACTTCAGACCGAACAACGCGAACCCAATCGCCGACAGTACGCCGTTCACCAGGCAGATCAGCAGCTGGCCACGAACCACACCGGATAGCCCGCGGTCCAAGCGCACGAGTAAGCGGTCGAAGCCGATGCGTGATCGCGGCGGCGGCAAGGACCGAAAAAAGCCGACGATCGCCTCGCGCGTCTGCATGATGTAGCCGGCCACCATCAGCGTCATGAATAGTAAGAAGATGCTGCGCGCCACCTTTTGAATCAGCATGTGTCCGAGCAGAACCAGCTCGAACGCGTTGCGCTTCACGTAGCTCACGCCTTCATCGATGCCCTGATTGGTGAGCTCGGCGACGCTGAAGCGCCCGCTGGGCTTGGTTTGGGCCGGCACCACTCGCCAATGCCCCGGGCCGCGCTGGACGAGATCGATGCCCGAGCCAACTTCGATGTCGAACGCGCCATCCGTACGCGGATGCACTTGGATCGCCGCCGAGGGTTCACTGGGCGCGGGCTGGGGCGCCGGTTTCGTTCGACGGTGCTCGAAACTCTGCACCCACTCTTCGACGCGCGGCCCCCAGCTGGTCGATGCGCCGTCGAGCAAGGCCGGCGCATCGCGAGTGAGCTTGGCGCTCTCCTCGTACAAGCGCGGCGCGATGGCGGCGATCGAGAAATAGATGGAGCTCAGCGTGACCGCGTACACGAGCAGGATCGCCGCAGGTCGCGGAACGCGCGCGCGTTCGCAACGCGCGACCAGTGGCGTCAGCACGTAAGCGATGATTAGGCCGAGGATGAACGGCAGCAGCACGGCGCTGGCCCAGATCACGAAGCCGAGCAGTAATGCAGCGCTGATCGCCAAGAACACGACGCGCGGTCGGGTCCAGCCGCCCGAGGGACGACCCATCGGGGGAGTATTCAAGCTAGCGGGACTGGACACAAAAGCACCGAACCACGGGCATAACGTCGATGTTCCCGACACGCAAGCGCACACAAAACCAATCGAGCCCGAGGAGGCGACCTTTTGTCGCCCACCCAGGCTCGCTGGTTGGCTCCTCACGCGCCCTCCCTAACGGGCGGCGCGTGAGACCTTGCTCAGAGACAGCTCAGTTCGAGTCGCTGTCTTCCGAAGGCGGCGGCGGGGGCTGGCTGGCGCCGGCTTTCAGGCCCGCGAGCTTGTCCTTGAACACGTCGCCCAGGGTCGCACCCTTGCCGGTCGATTCGCGCTTGAGCACTTGGATGTGCTCGGCTTCGACGCTCTCGCCGGGGCGGCGCATGCTCAGGGTCACGCGGCGATCCACGGTGTCGAGGTTTTGCACCTCGGCCTTGACCTTCATGCCCGGGGTCAGCTCGAGGCCGGCCGGGATCTCGTTCGACGGGATCATGCCCTCGATACCCTCGACGATGCGAACGAACGCGCCGTATTCGGGAACGCTGAGCACGAGCGCGTCTTCCACGACGGTGCCGGGCTTGTACTTGCTGAACAGATCCGGCCACGGATCGTCCCAGAGCTGCTTGACGCCGAGGCTGACCTTCTTCTCGTCGTGATTGATCGAGAGGATGATGGCTTCGACATCGTCGCCCTTGTTGTACAGGTCGGCCGGGTTGTTGACCTTGACCGTCCAGGAGAGGTCGGTCTTGTGCACCATGCCGTCGACGCCCTCTTCGATGCCGACGAATACGCCGTAATCAGTGAGCGAGCGCACCTTGCCGCCGATCTTGTCGCCCGGCTTGTACTTGTCGGTGAACAGCGTCCAGGGATCGGGCTCGAGTTGCTTGAGACCGAGCGAGATGCGCTTGGCGCGGGAATCGACCTCGAGCACCTGGCACTCCACCTCGGCGCCCATCTCGAGCAGCTTGGACGGGTGCTTGACCTTCTTGGTCCAGCTCATCTCGCTGACGTGGATCAGGCCTTCGACGCCCGGCTCCAGTTCCACGAACGCGCCGTAGTCGGTCAGGCTCATGACCTTGCCGCGCACGCGCTTGCCGAGGGGGTACGCCTCTTCGACGTGGTTCCACGGATCTTCTTGGGTCTGCTTCATGCCCAAGCTGACGCGCTCGGTCTCGGCGTTGTACTTGAGCACCTTGACGGTGACCTCGTCGCCAACCTTGAACACTTCACTCGGGTGATTGACGCGACCCCACGACATGTCCGTGATGTGGAGCAAGCCGTCGATACCGCCGAGGTCGACGAACGCGCCGTACTCGGTCAGGTTCTTGATCGTGCCCGTGACCGTCATGCCCTCTTCCAGGGTCTGCAGGGTCTTCTGCTTCATCTGGTCGCGCTCGCGCTCCAGGAGCACGCGGCGCGAGAGCACGATGTTGCCGCGCTTCTTGTTGAACTTGATGACCTTGAACTCGTAGGTCTGGCCGATCAACTTCTCGAGATTGCGGATCGGGCGCAGATCGACCTGCGAGCCCGGCAGGAATGCTTTGACGCCGCCGCGGATGGTGACCGAGAGGCCGCCCTTCACGCGCTGGCTGATGGTGCCTTCGATGATCTCGTCGCGCTCGCAAGCGGCGGAGATCTCGTCCCACACCTTCATCTTGTCGGCCTTCTCCTTGGACAAGGAGATCAGACCGTCGTCGCTCTCGCGACTCTCGATGAACACGTCGACCTTGTCGCCGACCTTGATGGCGAACGTGCCGTCGGCACCGACGAACTCGCTCTTGCTGATGACGCCTTCGCTCTTCCCGCCGATGTCTACGATCACGGAGTCGTGGTGCACTTGCACGATCGTGCCGCTGACGATTTGCCCTTCACCTCCTATCTCCACTCCTGCATTGGATTCGGTCGCTTCGAACAGCGCGGCGAAGCCGGAGAGGGAAGTTGTGTCAGGGGTTGCGGGTTGAAGTTGGGTCATGGATTGAAACACTGCCTCCTAAAATGGGACGCTCGCCCGCGGGCGCCGAACTAGTGTGCGGGGTGCACAAATAGACAGGGCCTCGCGTCGGACGCGCTCAGGTAGCGCACGAGTTCGGTCGCGTCAAACGCAAAAGCCGTACCCGCTCCCCAGGCGATGACAGAACGGGTCCACCGCGGGGGAGGCTGAGTCTAAGGCCTACTCGCGGGACGCGCAAACTGGGTCGTCAGTAGGCTCGCCAGCCACTCCACCCCTTGGTTCAGCTCGTCTCGCGTCCAGCGGAGCTGCACGCCCACCTCGCCCTCACGATGCGGCACGATTTTGGCGGTTTCAAGCGGACGGCGGGCGCCGGAAGCAACTGGCGCGGACGCCGCGAGTGTGGCGAAAGCGGCCGCGATCCGCGTCGGTTCGGAGCTCGCGCCCGCGCGCAAATGCACCGCCACGTCCACCTCCACCTGCTGCCCCAGCTGGGTCGAGCCATAGACGCGCTCGAACTCGGCAAAGCCGGGCGGAGGGTCAGGGCTGACCCTCAGTCCAAAGCCCCCGGCGCCTTCGGGCGGCAGGCCTAATTTGAGGTAAGCCTCTCCGCCGCGCAGGGCGAGCCGTAGCCGAGCGCCGTCTGAAGCCACCACCAGGGCGCCATCTGTCGCCTGGCCAATGGCGGGGCCGTTCTGAACCTGAAGCACGCCGTCTCGGAACTCGCAGGGAGTCGGCTCTTCGGTGAGCGTCGTTTCCAGGCCCTGAACCAAACCAGAGCGGGGGAACTTGCCGCCGAACACCAGCACCCAGCCGGCGTCACTGACCGAAAGCACGATCTCGCGCAGATCACGCCCGAGTTCGACGCCCGTGTGCGCGCGGAAGCGATCGTGACGCGGCTTGAGATCCGCACGCGGAGCCCCCTGGTCGAACAAGGGCAACAAGCGAGTGCGAATGGGATCCGAGATCAGCAGCGTTTCGACGTCGATGCGCGCGGCCAGGCGCGTGTCGTCGGGCAAATGCCTCGCGGCGACCCGGCCATAGGCCACGAACTTGAAGTAGATGAAGAGCCCACCCACGAAGGCCAGCGCGAGCGACAACCCGAACACGGTAAATACCGCGCGATGACCAAAGCTGGTTCGCGGGCGGCTCGGCTTGGCGGCTTCGTCGTTCACGGCGCGGAAGCTATCACCAGGCGCAGGCGGAGCCACGGCAATTGACGAGCTCGGCGAACTCGTCGCGACCGAAACCGAGCTGAAGAGAGACGTATTGCCCGGCGCTGCCGACCTTGGTCCGCGCGGCGAGCTTGGCCAGCCTGCCGGAGCCGGCGCCGAGCGCGTCACGTATTTCGCTCAGCGCCTTCGACACTTGCTCGGCTAGCGGCGGATCCCCGAACTTGAGCGACAAAGTCGCGTCGACACCCGAGCCCGTCAAATCAGCGTTGAATTCGAGTCGATCCGCGCTTTGCACCAGGCGGCGTAGGTTGCCCGTGCCTGCCAAGAGCGCGAGCGGCAACGCTTGCGGCCGGGCGACCGCAGACAGCACGCCTTTTTCAGCAGGTTCGAGCGCGGGCATGCCGCGCTGTTCCTCGAGCGTGCGCTCCACGCTATCGATCTCGGCCTCGCTCAGGCTGACCAGCAGATCCTCGCCGTGGACGTAGATGCGCGCTGGTGCCGAGCGCGTCGCGGGCTTTGGCCGGTCGAAGCGCCGCAAATCGCCCCCGAGATCGATGGCGGGTCCGAAGCGCGGCGTGCTCTCGGCGCGATGCGGATCGAAATTCGGGAAATGCCCGGACATGATGAACACGCTGTCCGCCGCTTCCAGCGTCGAGGTGGGCCGCATGCCGAGCCAGAGGGTGTCGGTTTGCTCGAAGGCGCGCAGCAGCAGCGCGTCGGTTCCGCGATCCGCGCCGCGCATGCCTTGCACCGCTTGCTGGCTGAGCGCCGTCATCGCCGGACCGCCCAGGGTCTCGCGAATTTTGCGCAGATCCAGCCGCACCACCAGGTCGAGATCGGCGGGCATGGCGTCGCTGGCGCGGACCAGAGTCGGCGCGCTCGGCGGCGGAGCGATGTGCTCGCTATGGCAGGCCGAGCCGAACCACGCGCATAGCCCGAGCAGCGCGAGGCCGTGCGCACGCGTCATGCGCCGGCGCCGAGCGCGGCTTCCACCTCGCGCACGCGGGCAACGATGCGCGCCACGACCTGTTCGATCGACAAGCTCGAGCTGTCGATGATGCGCGCGTCGAAGGCTTGCTTGAGCGGCGCGATCGGCCGGGTGCTGTCGCGCAAATCACGCTCGGCGACCTCGCGCTGGACCTCGGCGAGATCGGGGGACGCGCCGCGCGAGACCAGCTCGTCGTAGCGGCGCTTCGCGCGGATGTCGACGCTGGCGGTCAGGAAGAACTTGGCCTCCGCGTCCGGGAACACCACGGTGCCGATGTCTCGTCCCTCGAGCACCGCGCCGCCTCCGGCGCCGGCTTGGCGCTGCATATCGAGCAGCGCCTCGCGCACCGCGGGCACCGCGGACACCTTACTCGCGCCTTGGCTCACGTCTGGCTTGCGGATCGCCAGCGAGACGTCCTCGCCCCGCAGCTTCACGGCAAAACCGCTGGACTTCTGGTTGCCGAGCTCGACGGCGTGCTCTTTCACCAATTGCCGAGCGAGCTCACCGAGCGGCCCTTCCGCGTCCCAGGACACACCCGCGCGCTGCGCAGCGAGCGCCACCGTGCGATACAACGCGCCGGTGTCGACCAACAAGTAGCCGAGTTCGTCAGCCACACGCAAAGTCACGGTCGACTTCCCTGCCCCTGCCGGCCCGTCGATGGCCACCACTGGCCTGCGAGTCATCGTTGCACCTCGATGTTTGCGCCCAGCGCGCGCAAGGTGCCTGCAAAGCGCGGGAAGCTCACCGCCAAACAATCCACGTCGTCAATGGTCGATTCTCCGTCTGCTAGCAGGCCGAGCAGCGCGGCGGTCATTGCCACGCGGTGGTCGCCGCCGCAATTCACGTTCGCGGCGGTCAGCGCGCGCTCGGGTTGCCCTTCGATCACGATGCCATCTGGGCGAGCCGTCGCCTGAACCCCGAAAGCACGCAACAGCTCGCTCAACGCAGCGATGCGGTCGGTGTCTTCTTCGCGCAGCTCGGCGACGTCGCTGACCTCCGTCACGCCCCGGGCGCGCGCCGCGAGCGCGCAGATCACCGGCAGCTCGTCCAGCGTGCGCAGCGCGATTTCACCGCTGATCTTCGTGCCGCGCAGCACCGAACCCACGGCATTGACCTCGCCCCAGGGCTCACCCAGCGCGTCACCCTTGGGAGTAATCCCCATGCGTCCGCCGAAGGCGCGCAGCACCTCCAAGATGCCGGCACGCGTCGGGTTCAAACCAGTGCGCCGCGTGGAGACGTTGGAGCCGGGCACGAGCTCGGCCGCAGCCAGCACGAAGGCGGCGGCGGTAATGTCCCCCGGCAAGTCCACGTCGAACCCGCGGATCGCCAGCGGATCCGCCGGCGGATGCAGGCTGACCATCGGACCCGCGGCGCGCACCGGCAGCTTGAGCTCGCTCATCAAGCGCTCGGTGTGATCGCGAGAAATGATCGGCTCGAAGATCACCGTGGGGCCGGACGCGAATAACCCGGAGAACAACAGCGCGCCCTTGGCGTGATCATTCGGCGAGCTCATCGCGTATTCGATGGCGGCTAGGCGCTCGCCCGAAGCGAGCCCCGTGATCTCGAGCGGCAAGGCCACGTCGTCCGGGTGTGCGCTGCACGCGGACGCTTGAATCACCGCGCCGCGCTGGACGAGCGGCGCGACCACCGCCTTCATGCGCCGGCGAGACAACGCCGGGCTACCGACCAAGCGCGAAGCAAACGGCTGCGCCGAGAGCACTCCCGCGAGCAAGCGCGCGGTCGACGGCGAATGACCGCAATCAATCTCGGCCGAGGGCGCCTTGAGCCCGCGCAGACCGACGCCACGTAGACGAACGGTGCCTTTGCCGTCGTCTTCGAAACGCACGCCCAGGGCACCGAGCGCGCGCAGCGTGCCCAAGTTGTCGTTGCCGTAGGCAAAGCCGCGCAGTTCACAGGGGCCATTCGAGAGCGCCGCCAAGATCAACGCGCGATGCGTGATGCTCCGGTCACTCGGCACGGGCACGCTGCCCTCGAGCGGGCGGTGCTGCGGTCGAACGATCAGACGAGCTCTGGCGCCAGTCATGGGTTCTGCGCCAGCGCCTTGTTACCGAGATACTCCGGCAGCTTGTCGAGCAACTGGATCAAGGCGGCCGCGTCGAGGCCGAGCACGAATGCGGCCTGCTTGCCCTTGGCTTCGGCCTGCAACTGACGCACGGGCTGCGGGAAGCCGACCAACGCCAAGAGCGTGCCGTAGGTGCCGAGCTTTTGCGATAGCGCTTGCACGTTTTGGGCGCCGGCTTGGGCGCCGGCTTCGTCGCGATACACCAAGGTGCCGGCCAGGTTGACGCCTGGATCCTTGAAGTTGCCCACGAACGCCATGGTTTCCAGGCCGTTCATGAACGCCAGGTTCGCGCTGGCCGCCTGCGGGATGGCTTGCGCGCGCAAATCGGCACCCGCCACGATCGGCGCATTTTTCTCGCTGTCGAGCAGCTTGTCCATCCAAGGCAACGTCTGCCTTCGCACGCGGCCTTCACGCACGCGATCGAGCGCGCGACGGATGCCGGTATCGTTGCCGAACAGCGCGGTCTTATCGGTGAGCAAACAAAAGCCGAAGCCGGCGGCCGTGTACAGCGTGCGGCCGGCGTATTGACGCTTGGCAATGGGCACGCCTTGCGGCGTCTTTTCCACGCCGTTCACCGCGGCTTCGATCTTGGTCTTGTCGAACTTGCCGAGCGCAACGCCGGACAGATCCGCGCCCTGCATCGAGTACAAGCCGAGATAGAGCCGCGTCAGATCGCGGCTCGGATCGAAGCCGGCCGAAGGCGGCACGGGCAAGCGTTGATTGAGCAGCCCGAGCAATCGGCTCCCGAACGGCGATGCCACCAATTGCGTCGCATCCACTGAAGCGATGCCGACGACGTTGCCTGGCAAGAGCGCGAGCGGCTCTTTGTCGATGTCGACCACGCTCGGCTCTTGGCCTGCGCCGGTCTGTACGATCAG
>Ga0247766_1000223_pt1 | contig 12205 bp, 8 predicted proteins | sample UWRJL223509R6_FD_179946 | JGI IMG/M metagenome (GOLD analysis project Ga0247766, IMG submission 179946) | Plant litter microbial communities from Arlington Agricultural Research Station in Wisconsin, United States - UWRJ-L223-509R-6 | ecosystem: Environmental > Terrestrial > Plant litter >...
CTCGTGCTCTCCCCAAGCTGCGGCGGTACTGCCGAGCCGGCGACGACGCAGAGCGACCCTCCTGAGCAGGCCCTCGCGCCCGCACTGCGTCGCTTGAGCACCGCAGAGCTCGAAGCCAGCGCGACGACCCTGCTCGGCATCAACACCGGGCTCGCCGCCTCGTTGCCGCCGGACGCGCGGCAGTCGGACTATTCCCGCAATGTCGCGCAGAGCGTTGATTCGCTGCTACTCGGTCAGCTGTTCGACGCCTCACGCACCGTGTCGAGCGCGATCGATCTGAGCCTGTCGCAGTTTCCGAGCTGCGCGCGCACGGCAGCCGCGACCGACTCGGCCTGCGCAGACGCGACCGTGAACCTGCTTGCGCGCACCGCCTTTCGTCGCGCTCCGACCACGCTCGAGGTCGAAAAGTTGCTCGGGCTGTTCACGCTCGGCGCAGAGGGGGCCGACTTCAAGAGTGGTATCGCGCTGGTCGTGCGCGGGCTGCTTGGTTCTCCCAAGTTTCTGTACGCTTCTGCTCTGGGTTCAAGCGCCCCCGGCCCGTCTCGTCTGAGCGACGCCGAGCTCGGCAGCGAGTTGTCGCTGTTGATCAGCGGTCAGCCGCCCGACGAAGAGCTGCTGCTCGCCGCATCTCGCGGCGACCTCGATTCGGGCGCTGAGCGCGAACGTCAAGCGTTGCGACTGCTCCAATCCTATCAAGCGCGCTATCTCTACCGTCGCTTCGTGCAAGAATGGCTCGGGCTGGTCGGCCTCGAAGGGCTCGCCAAATCCAGCCAGGTGATCAGCGAGTTTCCGGCGTTGCGCGAGGCCATGGTCGAAGAGACCAATCAATTCGTGGATGACGTGTTCTCGCTGCAAGGCGGGTCGGTTTCGGCGCTCTTGGCCGGCGGCTTCAATACCGTGCCTGCGCCGCTGGCCGGTTTTTACGGCATTCAGCCCACGGCGCCCGGCGCGCGCGTGAATCTGACGGGGCTTGGGCGAGTCGGCATTCTTCAGCAAGCGAGCTTCCTCGCCACGTTCGCGCACGAGTCGGAGAGCGCGCCGGTGCTGCGCGGCAAAGCCATCCTCACGCGCCTCATGTGTCTGGATTTTCCGAAGCCCACTGATCTCGGTATCGACATCGTGTTTCCTCCTGCGGATCCGACCGCTACCACTCGCGAGCGCTACTCGCAGCACGCCACGGACGGTTTGTGTCGCGGCTGTCACGCGACGCTCGACGGCGTGGGCTTCTTGTTCGAGAATTTCGACGCTGCGGGCAAGCTGCGCACGAGCGAGTCGGGGCATCCGATCGACACCACGGGCAACGTTCAACTCGACGGGCAAACGCTCGCACTCGCGGACAGCGTCGCGCTGTCGAACGCGCTCGCCAAGTCCGAACAAGTGCGCCAATGCGCGGCGCGCCAAGTCGTGCGCTTCGCCGCCGGCAAGAACGACGCCTTGGTCGAGCGAGCCTTCGTCGATTCACTGAAGAGCAAGAGTCCCGAGCGCCGGGGCACGTTTTTGGGCCTGTTTTTGGAGTTCGTGAAGAGCGATTGGTTCGCTTGGAGAAAGCCGCAATGATTCGCCGAAGCTCGTTGCCCATCAGCCGTCGCGCGGCCCTCACGGCGCTTGGCGCCGGAGCTACGCTGGCCGCGCTCTTTCCCGAGTCGCGCTCGCTGCACGCGGCGCCCGCGCCCGCCAAATACTTCATCGGCGTTTACATGCCGCATGGCATGGCGCGCGAATTCTGGGTGCCCAAGCCGGGCTTCGACATCGCCTACGCCGGCAGCTCGCTCGCGCCCTTCGACGACGCCGCGACCTACGGTCGAAGCTTCCGTGATCAGATCGTCGCCCTCGAGGGCCTCGATCTCACTGCAGGTCTGCGCTCCTCCACGGTTGGCCACGACGGTTCGCGCGTGATCTTGACCGGCAGCGGCACGAATGGCCAAAACGCATCCATCGATCAATTTCTCGCGATCGAGCAAGGCCTCGGCCAGGGCACTCCATTGTCGAGTTTGGTACTCGGAGTCGGCGAGGCCCGGCCGGCTCTGCAATGGTGCATTTCGTACGCCAAAGGCGGCACCGCGCTGCCCAAGATCATCAGTCCTCTCGGCACATTCAAGCAAGCTTTCGGTCAATTCCTAGTGGATCCCGATCCCGCTGCGGCCGCGCGCGCCGTGCGCGAACAGCGCTTGGGCAAGAGCCTGCTCGACTATTGGACGAGCGATCTCGCCGAGCTCAGCGCGCGCGCGCCGCGAGCCGAACGCGACAAACTCGACCAACACACGACCGCGCTGCGCGACCTTGAAAAGCGCGTCGTCGGCCAGACCGTGACCTGCAAAGTTCCCGCCCAACCCGACTCGACGAAATTCCCCTCGGTCGGGTCCTACCAAGGCGGTGAGCCCTACTTCGAAGCCATCACCAACCTGCAGATCGACCTCATGGTGCAAGCCCTGGCCTGCGACGTCACCCGCATCAGCACCTTGTTTCTTGCCGATCTCAGCCGCACCCATTTCGATTCGCAGTTACCGGAAGACGTGCACACGGATGTCGCGCACCGCTACGCGAGCCCCGGTCGCAACGGCATGGGTGGCTCGGACGCCGCTTCCCAGGTCCGCCTCGCTCGCCAAAATCACTACACCTACAGCAAGATCGCGCGCATTTTGCAGCGCCTCTCCGAGGCATCCCTGCTCGAGCAAACCGTGCTCGTGGCCATGAGTGACATGGGCGATCCCAACAAGCACAGCTCGCGCCAAGTGCCCACGCTGCTCGCCGGCGGCTGGGGCGGCGCGTTGCGCGGCGGCCGGCACATCGATCTCGGTCCAGACGGAACGCCCAGCAACCGCCTGCTCGTATCGGTGCAACAAGCCTTCGGCGTCGAAAGCAACTCTTACGGCCAATCGACGGACCCGAGCATCCTGAGTGGTTCACTGACGCTGACGTGAGGCGCTGAGCGGTCGTAGAAAGAGGAGAGGGGGCGCTCCCGATCCAGCAGCGCACCTCACAGGCAGCCGTGTTCCCGCCGCGTTACGGCACCGCCACGGGCGCGATGGTCTCGCGCGAGTCCATGGTTTTCCTTCGAAAGGCCCCGGGTGTCGTCCCCACCACGCGACTAAACGCGCGAGCAAACGAGATCGGCGATTCATAGCCAACGCGGCTCGCGATCTCTGCGATCGTCAGGTCTTCACGTAGCAGCACGCGCGCGGCGGCGATTCGTTGCTTGGTGAGGTAGTCGAGGGGAGTGCTGCCGGTCTTGTTGCGAAATTTGGCAGCGAACGATGCGCGTGACATGCCCGAGCGCTCTGCGAGCGTTTCTACCGTCCAAGGATGTGCGAGGTCGTCGTGCATGTCGCGCAGCGCTCGGCGTAGCTGCGGATCGGCGATTGCTGCGAGCAGCCCGTGCTTGGGTAACTCGCTTTGCTGCACGTAGAACCTGACTGCGGAAATAAACAACGCTTCCGCCAACCGGCGTACGATGGGCAGCGAACCGAGCTCTTCCTGGAGCTCATCGCGCAACAACTCGGTGAGCGAATGCAACGAGCCGCTGCGATTGGCCTCGGTACGCACGTGAATGAACGGAGGCAATGCGCCGACGAGCGTGCCCGCGTCATCTTCGGCGAGCTGTAAAGCGACGCTGACGAGCGTGGTACTCGTGCCTCCACCGCCGTATCGGATCAGAAACGACTCGCGCAGCTGCTCGAGCTCCAGGCAATCGACACAACGCGAGTTGCGTCGATCGGACACGCTATACGGCGTGCCGTCGAGCACGAGGAACAGATCACCCGCTTGTAGTTCGAGCGGTTCCGAGAGCGCCTCGGTGCGCACCCAGCACATTCCACGCGCGACGAGTACGAACTTGATCTGTCCGCGATGCGTGACCCGGTGCCCCCACGGCGCGCTCGCTTCGAACCGCGTGTAGAAGGCGTTCCGTAACCGGAGAGAACCAATGAGCTGGCTCAGTGAATCCATGGGATTGATGTGCAGTTAGACGAATGGTTTGCTTATTAATACGCGATGCAATTGATAGTCTACGTTGTGGGACGCAGGATGCAATCAGCAACGAACGGCTGGAAGCGCAACTCGCGCGTCATCGACGCGCAACGGCAGCGCCTTCTTCCGCCCGAAACCCGAACGAGGAAATCACATGATCCGCTTCTATTTTCATCCGTCCCCGAACCCCATGAAGGTGGCCCTGATGCTCGCTGAGCTCGGGCTGCCCTTCGAAACCGTCGCAGTGGACATCTTCAAAGGCGAGCAGCACGAGCCAGCGTTCCGTCGGATCAACCCGAACGGGAAGGTGCCGGCCATCGTCGACGAAGGCATCACCGTCTTCGACTCGCACGCAATCCTGATCTACTTGGCCGAGAAGCATCGCAAGTTCCTGCCTTCAGATCCTCGCGCACGAGCGACGACGCTCTCTTGGCTGCAGTTCGTGGCGACCGGTCTGTCGCCGTTTTCCGGGCAAGCCGTGCATTTTTTGCACTACGCGCCCGAACCTCTGCCTTACGCGAAGAATCGCTACCTCAGGGAGGTCGAGCGCCACTATCGAGTGCTCGAAGCTCGACTCAGCGAAAGCCCATTTCTCGGCGGCGATGAGTACACCATCGCAGACATGGCCCTCTGGGGCTGGGCGCGCGGCGCGAGCTACATCTTCGGCGACCAAGCCCTCGCCGCGTATCCGAACGTCCAACAGCTCGTGCAAACCCTTTCCCAGCGACCAGCCGCCCAGAAAGCCGCTGAGCTCGCGACGCCCTTGAAGCTCAAGACCGCCTTCGACGAGCAGACACGTCGCGCGCTCTTTCCGCAAAATCTCTGACACGACCGCACCCAGGGTGTGGCAGTTGACAGGACCACACCCAGGGTGTGGCAGTTGACAGGACCACACCCAGGGTGTGGCAGTTGACGTGAGCACACCCAGGGTGCGGCGTTGACGCGAGCACACCCGGGGTGTGGCAGTTGACAAGACCACACCCAGGGTGTGGCAGTTGACAGGACCACACCCAGGGTGTGGCAGTTAGCGCGAGCACACCCAGGGTGTGGCAGTTGCAGGGTGTGGCAGTTGACGCGAGCACACCCAGGGTGTGGCAGTTGCAGGGTGTGGCAGTTGACGCGAGCACACCCAGGGTGTGGCAGTTAGCGCGAGCACACCCAGGGTGTGGCGGCCGGGGTGGGGCGGCCGAAGCGAGCACACGCTGCCCGCGATGGTGGCGGCGAATTGCGTCCTGGTAACGGCACCGTCGTCGCTGAAGTGGGATGGCGGTGCTGTGCGTGGGGTGAATGCCGTGCGCGTACGTAATGGAGCGACAAAACGGCGTGCTGCAGCGTGAACGCGTTGCCCGCCTCGCAACTCGACTCCTACGGTTGTCGTTCACGGTCGTGGGCCAACCGGGGAGTTCGAGCAAGCGATGAGTCATCCGATGCGCATTCGCCATTCGCGCCCTTTCGGGCGTGTGATTCAGGGACTTTTCGCGGCGCTGATGGCAGCTGCCCTAGCTTCCGCCTGCGGTTCGAATTCGAACTCTGTGGACGGTGCGAACGGCGGCAGCGGTGATTCGCCGGCGGCAGCCGGTGAGCAAGCGGAATCCGGCAGCGCTGGGCGCCCGATCAACGGCCACGGCGGCCGCTCGTCGAGCAACGGGGATGCGGGCGCGAGCGATGCGGGCAGCGCAGGCAGCGCGGGTGTCGATGGCTTGGGCGACGGAGGCACGACTTCACTTCCGGCGTGCCAGCCGGTTTACACGTCGTGCGATGCACTGTGCGGCCCAGTTCACGATCCGTGTACCGGTTTGGATCTCGATTGCGGTGGCTGCGCTGATGGATTGTCCTGCGATCGAGACAGCCATAGTTGCGTCACGCCCAAGCTCACCTGTACCGACCTGGGGGCGGAATGCGGTCGCATTCGCAACACCTGTGGTCAGCGGCTCGACTGTGGTGATTGCCCCGACGGCAAAGAATGTGATCCGGATACCAACCAATGCACCACGTGCAGCGAGCCCACCTGCGCAGATCTGGGCATCGAATGCGGCACGGCTTGGCTGGGCTGCGGAAGTCACAAGAACTCCACAGACTGTGGTGAGTGTTCGTCGGGCAAGGTGTGCAACGCGGCGTACAACCGCTGCGAACCCGCACCGAAAACGTCTGGCGGTCAATGCGTGCCCAAGACCACGAGTGAGCTGTGCACCGCGAAGAGCGCCGAATGCGGCTACATTTCGGATGGCTGTGGCGGAACGGTCAAATGCGGTGACTGCCCTGCGGGCACAGAGTGCGCGACTGACGGCATTGCCAACCGTTGTGGTCCGCCGGAACGGCCATGGCAGTGCATCGTCGAGCAACGCGAATGCGGTCAGGCCGTGGCCAGCTGCGGCGGTAAGTTGGTCAACTGTGGCAGCTGCGCCAAGCCGGACGTGTGTAACAGCAACGGCAAGTGCGGCGCTCCGTGCGCGCCGAAGTTGCCCCCCGAAGCGGACGCGGTGGCGTGCGGCAGTTTCGACGACGGTTGTAACGGCAAGCTGAGCAAGGATTGTCCGAAGACCACGGCGGGCGCCAAAGAGGTGTGCAAAGCCGACGGCAGCTGCTGTGCGGCGAAGACCTGCGTCGACGACTACAAGAACCAGTGCGGTACCGGTCTGCCAGATGGCTGTGGTTCGACCATCGATTGCGGTTGCGGGACGGGCGGCGTGTGCAGCGCAAAGGCCACCGCGACTGCCGGCACTTGCTGCCAAAAGCGCGAGTGCAGCTTCTATCCCGGTCAATGCGGGACGTTGGACGACGGTTGCGGGGGAACCATCACCTGCAACACCTGCGGTTCGCAGACCTGCAAGAAAGCAGCCGGCGCGGTCTCCGGCACGTGTTGCGACCTGCCGGCATGCAACGGACAATGCGATGTCACGCTCACCAACTCGTGCGGCTCGCGAACTTGCTCCACGACTTCGTGCGGCAGCGGTAAGGCTTGCGACACCGCTGCGGACACCTGTTGTGCGCTGCCCGCGTGCGGCACGCAATGCGGGGTGACGTTGACCAACACCTGCGGCGACAAGGCGTGCAGCAGCAATTGCGGGACAGGCAAAGCTTGCGTCGCTGGCAATTGCTGCGCACTGCCGACGTGCGGCAGCTCGTGCGGCAAGACGGTGAGCAATGCTTGTGGCTCCGTGGACTGCAAGTGCACCGGCACAGCGCTTTGTCAGGGCACAGCGGGCGCTCAAACCTGCTGCACGCCGCGCACCTGCAGCGGCTATTATTCCGGCAAATGCGGCACGCAGCTCGACGACGGTTGCGGCGGCAAGCTCGACTGCGGCTGCTCCGGCACCGGCAACGTGTGCAGCAAAACTGCTGCCAACACACCCGGCACTTGCAGCTGCCCGACGCTCAAGACGTGCGCCGACTTCCCGAAACAATGCGGCGACACGTTCGCGAACGGATGCGGTGGCACGTTGAAGTGCACCTGCGCTGACCATGGCCTGCCCAGCTACGACACCTGTGGCGGAAGTCAGCAGAGCGGCGTGTGCGGTTGCACCAAGACTCCCTGCGGTAGCCGCTGTGGAAACGTCGACGATGGGTGTGGCGGCCAGGTGTATTGCGGCCCGTGCTGAGGCGAGACATGAAGACCCAGAAAGCATCGCGAGCGTTCGCCACCTTCACTCGTGTCGCGTTCATCAGCGCGCTCGGCCTACTCGCTGGCTGCGGATCGCCCAGCGTCTCGAGTAGCAGCCCAGACCCGACGAGCGGGGGTAGGGGCGGCAGCGGCGGCGGAACGGGCGGCCCCGACGGCAACGGCGGTATTGGCAATCAGATCGACGTCGGTCCGGGTGATGGCGGGGAGACCAATGAAGTCGATCCGAACATGGAGACCTGCGCGTCCAACGCGCAGCAAGTCGCACTCATCCCGCTAGACATGGGCCTCGCGGTGGATACCTCGTTTTCCATGGATTTCAACGACAAATGGCCGCAAGTCCACGACGCACTGAATGTCTTTGCCAAGAATCCGAACTACATGAACATGGGCGTGGCGCTGCAGTTCTTCCCGGTGCGCCAGGTGTGCAACGTGGACGAGTACGCGACGCCGATCGTGCCCATGCAAATTTTGCCTGGCGTAGAGCCAGCGTTCAGCTCCGCAGTCGATGCGCAGCGCATGTCCGGTGGTACCCCGCTGGTGCAGGTGATGCAGGGCATGATCGGCTACATGCGCGACTGGTCGCAGGCGCACCTCGATCGCAAGCCGGTGTTGGTGCTCGCGACCGACGGCATCCCAGACGACACGTGCACCGCCTCCAACATCGATCCGGTCAACTCGCTCGACAACGCCCTGGCCTTGGCGAAGGATGCCTACGAGGGCGAGCCTTCGATCCCGGTGTTCGTGATCGGCGTAGGTGAAGAGTTGACCGCCCTGAACGCCATTGCCGCGGCCGGTGGCACCGAGAGCGCTGCCGTCATCGCGACCAGCGGTAATGTGACCCAAAAGTTCCTGGAAGCGCTCGACGGCATCCGTCGCTCCGCGCTTTCGTGCAGCTATGACATTCCTCCGCCGAAAACTGGTGAAATCGACTACGCGGCGGTCAACGTGACGTTCAGCCAAGGCGCGGGCAAGCCGAATACGTTCTTTTACGTCGACAGTGCCGACGACTGCGAGCTCTCCCCCGAGCGGGCTTGGCACTACGACGATCCGAAGGATCCGAAGCAAGTCGTGCTCTGTCCGCAAACTTGCGAGCGCGTGATCGCGGCCAGCGACGCCAAGATGGATGTCGCATTCGGCTGCAAGCGCAACGACGTCATTCGTTGAGCGTGAACCTGCACTTCCTGCGCTGATTGGCCGTCAGGAGGTGCTACAAGGGCCGGAGATGAGCCCGAGCCCCCGAGCCAGCCGGCGCGACTGGATTGGCCTGGCCGTGCTCACTCTGCCCTGCTTGCTCTATTCGATGGACCTGACGGTGCTCAATCTGGCGCTACCGTCGCTGAGCCTCGCGCTCGCCCCGAGCAGCGCCGAGCAACTCTGGATCGTGGACATCTATGGCTTCACCCTAGCGGGCGCGCTGATCCCGATGGGCGCGCTCGGCGACCGGATTGGCCGGCGCTGGTTGCTGCTACTCGGCGCCGCCGCTTTTGGCGCCCTGTCGGTGTTGGCCGCATTTTCCGTCAGCGCTCGGATGCTGATCGCCACGCGCGCCTTGCTCGGTGTCGCGGGCGCCACACTTGCGCCGTCCACTCTGTCCCTGATTCGAAACATGTTCGCCGACGAACGCGAGCGCACGACCGCGATCGGGGTGTGGGCGACCAGCTATGCCGTTGGCGCTGCGATCGGACCACTGCTCGGCGGGCTGTTACTTCAGTATTTCTGGTGGGGCTCGGCGTTCCTGATCGGCGTGCCGGTGATGGCGCTGCTCTTGCTGGTGGGCCCGGCGTTGTTGCCGGAATTTCGCGACCCAGCTGCGCGAAGGATCGATCTTTTGAGCGCGCTGATGTCGCTGTCTGGCGTGCTGTCTGTGATTTACGCGTTGAAGCAGGGCGCACTGCACGGTTTTCGTGTGTCCTGCGTGCTACTGCTCTTGGTCGGAATCGCGCTGGGCATTGCGTTCGTTCGCCGACAACGCCGCATCGAGAACCCGCTCATCGATCTGGCGCTGTTTCGCAACTCTGCGTTTGCTGTCGCGCTCTGCACCAACTCGCTGTGCGTGTTCGTGACTTTCGGGATGCTGCTGACGGTCGCCCAATATTTGCAGCTGGTACTCGACTTGTCCCCACTGTCCGCGGGATTGTGGACCGCGCCTTCCTCGGGAGGCTTCATCGTCGGCTCGATTGTGGCTCCGCTTTTGGTGCGGCGTATGCGACCCGAATCGGTCCTGGTATTGGGGCTTGCCGTGGGCGTGGTCGGCGCGCTGGTGCTCAGTCGAATCACGGTGGGGTCGCCGATCGGGTACGTCGTTGCCGGTTCGGCCCTGCTCGCGGTGGGCGTTGCGCCGGTGATGACGCTGTCGACCGATCGCATCGTCGGGTTTGCGCCTCCGGAGCGCGCGGGCGCCGCCGCGGCGCTATCGGAAACTGGCGCGGAGCTGTGCGGAGCGCTCGGCATTGCGGTGCTCGGTAGCGCGGTCAGCGGCAGTTACCGTTCACACATGACCGACTTGGATACCGCGGGGCTGTCTGCTGCCGCACACGCTGCCGCGCGCGATACCTTGAGTGGAGCGATTGCCGCAGCGTCCGAACTGCCTGCTGTGGCTGCGCGCGCCTTGCTGGCTGATGCGCGGCAAGGGTTTACGACGGGCGTACACCTGACGGCGGCGCTCAGCGCCGTGTTCTTGATGGGTGTCGCTTGGCTCACCATCCGCCAAGCGCGTTCCGCGAGCGCTCGGCCGTTACGCGCCGAGGATCACGACCGAGCTGGATCTTGCTTGTAGAATTCGGCCAGTTCCGCGTACAGCTCGGCGTGCTTGCGCTCGAGCGCGCGTGGTTTTTCGAAGAACATCTCGGTCAGCACCGCGAAGAATTCGGCTGGATTCGTGGCTCCGTAGGGGTCGATGTCAGTGCGGCGTCCCGCGTGCAAACGCTGGGATAGCTCGTCGAACTCGTCGCCCAGGACGTGCGCCCAAGATGTGTAGCGCGCCCGTGCACCCAGCTCGGGAGTGCCGTTCATCACGCCGTCTTCGCTATCGAGCTGGTGCGCGAACTCGTGCAGCACCACGTTCTGTCCATCGCGCGGTTGCGCCGCGCCGGAGAGCACGTGATCCCAGGCCAGCACTACGAGGCCCCGTTGCCACGACTCACCGAGCCGCGTCTGATCGCCGTCGATCACGACCAGACCATCGCGCTCTTGCGTGGGGACGCGATACGCGCTCGGGTAGACGACTATCGAATCCACGTTCGGGTATATGTCCGTCTCGCGATGCAGCAACAGTAAGCAGGCCTGACCGGCGATGGTCAGTTTGATCTCCTCGGTAAGCTCCAGTCCGCCGCAGCCTTCGAACGACTTCTCGGCCAAAAAAATGCGCACCAAGCCTTCCAGCTCGATGCGGTCCTCGGCGCTGAGACTGCCGAGGTAAGGAATGTTTTTGTCGAGTAGGGCGCGTTCTTCTACGCTGAGCGGCTGTGCGCGAAGCGCCTCGCGTCGTCGATTCTTGAAGAAGTCGAACATCTTCCAGGAGGCTTTTAGCCGGCCCCGGGCGATTCGCCTATCAGATCGCGAAAAGGCCGAACTTCACAGGCCGTATCGGCCGCTCACCGGATCGGCGACAATGATCGGAGGATCGCTGGGCGCGGCCTCCGCGTCATGGGCCGCGGGCGGCGGATCCTCAGCTACGGTGTCGCGCGAGACCTCGACCGGCGTGACTGCGGCCGCGGTGGCCGCTGCGGGTGCGGTGCTCGTGAAGGTGCTGATCGTCGGCGACGGCTCCCTGACCGCAGCGGGTTGAAAAAGCGTCGGAATGGTGACGTGCTTGCTCGCTGTCTGAGCGCGCAAGCCGGGCAGCTCAGGCTGTACTTTCGGTGGCTCAGGCAATGCGCGCCAAATGGGCGCCGCCGCGGCAGCAATCACGGGTTGAACCCGCTGGGACTCGAGGCTGGCGGCACTGCCGTGCGTCTGCCAGAGACCGACGCCGCCTAGCACGAGCAACGCGCTCAAGCCGACCATCGCGAGTGGCAGTCGCGCGGAGCGACGCAGGCGTCGCTTCGGCTCGGGTTCCGGTAGCTCGACGTCCTCACTCGGCCGCCAAGAGCGCAACGCGTGAGCCAACTCTCCCACGGTTTGATAGCGGAGATTCGGATCTTTCTCCAAGCAACGCGCAATGATCGGGTCGAGATCCATTGCAGCACCGTTCGAAAACGTGCTCAGCGACGGCGGAGCTTCGCTCAAAACCTTGCCGCACAGTTCGGTAATGGTGTCCCCCTCGTAGGGACATTGACCGGTCAGCAATTCGAACAAGATCGCTCCCAGCGACCAGATGTCGGCGCGCGCGTCGATGTCAGGAGACGCTCGCATTTGTTCGGGCGCCATGTAGTACGGCGAGCCCACGGGATCGCCTCCGCTCGTCAGCGACGTTCGCGGAATGCGCGTGACCGAATGCAGCGGCGCATTGACCTGCTTGGAGATCCCGAAATCCAGCACTTTCAAGACCACGCCCTCGGGCGTTCGGGCCAAGAACATGTTTCCTGGTTTCAGATCGCGGTGCACGATGCCCAAGCCGTGTGCCTCGGCCAAGCCGTCACACGCCTGCAGCAAATAGTCGATCGCCTGCGGCACCGA
>Ga0247766_1000224_pt1 | contig 12197 bp, 10 predicted proteins | sample UWRJL223509R6_FD_179946 | JGI IMG/M metagenome (GOLD analysis project Ga0247766, IMG submission 179946) | Plant litter microbial communities from Arlington Agricultural Research Station in Wisconsin, United States - UWRJ-L223-509R-6 | ecosystem: Environmental > Terrestrial > Plant litter >...
GCTGTACGATGGCGGCGCGCTGCGCGACCGCGCTGTTCAGCTTGCCGCGGTCCGGGAAAGCGAAAGCGCGGCAATGCCCGCCGAGTGCCTGGCCACCCCACCGAAGCGAGCGCTCAGCGGCGCGCTTCGCCGCCCGCTGGCCGCGTTTCGCAAAAGCAGTTGGCCGAAGCAGCTGACGATTGCCCTGCTACCACTGGCGATCGCGGGCACGTGGGCGATGCGAGATGGCTCGGCTTCGGCCTCGAGCGCGCACAGCGCAGCCTCGGTGCGGTCGCCGGTGCCGTCGGCCGCTCCGGTCCCAACCAGCGCGGCTCCGACGCCATCACCGAGTCCGGTGTCGACGGCCTCGAGCAGTGCGAACTCTTCGAGCGAGCGCACACTGCTCGAAGCGGCGGCGCGGCCCAGCGATCCCAGCGAACGCTTGGCCCTGATTGCGGCGTTCAGCGGCAACAAGGCAGAAGCGGCCGCGCTCTATGATCGTCTAGCCGCGACCCGTAATTCGCGCATCTTTGCGCTCGCTGCCCGGCTGACCCGGGAGGATCGCATCCGCAAACCTTGATCGCTCGCCCGGCGATCACTCCATGTTGTATTTGCGCAGTAGCTTCTGCACCATTTGTCGCGACACTTGGGCGACCGCGGCCGCACGCATGACGTTGCCATCCGTGCGCCGCAACAGCGCCTCGAGGTAACTGCGCTCGAAGGCCTCGCTCGCCTCACGTCGGGCGACGGGAAGGGCCTCGAGCTGTGCGGGATCCATCAGCGGGGGACGCGAATCACGCGCCGGACCGGGAGCACCGGCGAAATCATCCGACAACACGCGCTCGGGAGTGACGCTGAAGCGCTGCACGGCATTCCACAACTCACGCACGTTGCCCGGCCAGCGATGCGCTTGGAACATCGCCCAGACTTGAGGGGGGATATCCGAGACGCTGCGGCGGGGTTTGGTACGCGCCAGAAAATGCTCGACCAGGAGCGTGAGATCTTCCATTCGATCACGCAAGGGCGGGACCTTCACCTGCGCTTGGGCGAGGCGAAAGTACAGGTCTTCGCGAAAGTTGCCGCGTTGCACTTCAACCGCCAAGTTGCGGTTGGTGGCGGCGATCAGTCGCACGTCCACAGGGATGGTCCGCTGAGAACCGAGTCGACGGACTTCACGGCGCTCGAGCACGCGCAAGAGCTTCGGTTGCAGATCCTTGGGCAGCTCGCCGAGCTCGTCCAAGAAGATGCTGCCGCCATCGGCTTGCTCGAACACACCGGGACGAGTCGCCACCGCACCAGTGAACGCTCCGCGCTCATGCCCGAACAGCTCGCTTTCGGCGAGAGTGGGCGCAACCGAGCTGCAGTCGAAGACCACGAGCGGCCCTTCCGCGCGCAAGCTGGCGGCGTGTACGGACTCAGCCACCAGCTCTTTGCCGCTGCCTGTCTCGCCTTCAATCAACACCGTGACATCGCTCGGAGCGATGCGTGCCAGGTCGGCGAAGAGCTCGCGCATGCGCGGCGAACGCCCGATCATGTTGCAGAAGCGCTCGCTCGCCGCTTGCTCGCGGGCCACGACTTCCGACAGCGGCTCGATGCCAAGCACCGTATCACCGACTCGGATCTGCGCGCTGCCGGTTGCCACCGCGTCGAACACGCGCAAGCCGCCGATGAACACGCCGTTCGTCGACCCCTCGTCTCGAATCCGCACCCCGGAGGCCAAAGGCTCGATCGCGCAGTGCCGGCGGGACACAGTATTGTCGGTCAATGCCAGGTCATTGTCCGACGAGCTGCCAATGCGCAGCGTGTCACTGACGAGGTCGCGCGTCACACCGGCATCCGGCCCTTGAAGGACCGTGACCCGGACCTTCGAGTAATTCACGAGTAACGGCTGCGGCCGCGCGAGTGTGTCGATCATTTGTCCCGTACCATCGCCGAGACATTATACGGCAAAAGGCGCGCCGCTAGCTCACTGGTCCGCGCACCAGCCCGGCTGGCTCAAATCGAGCGCAGGCTTGCTGTCGATGATTCCGCTCGCCTCGACCGAATAATAGCTTTCGAGCGGCGGTTCGAAGCCGAAGGTGCTGCCATTCCGACGCAGGCACCACATGCCGATGTCGCTCAGGGCCTCGCCCGTGTCAGGATTGAAATCGAGCGGCCCGCTCGCGCCTTCGAAGTCGATGCAGCCGTCGATTTCCGCGGTCTTGAAATAGCCGCTGAAACCGTTCGGGCCCGCGGGAACCTTGGTTTTACCCTCGCAGCTCACGTTGCGCATGGCCGCGGCAAGCTCCCGCCCGCTGGGCGAAACGCGGTTGGCAATGGCGATGGCGTAAGCCACCAAGTACGCGGCATCGTAACCAAATTCCGCCAGGTTCCCCGGATCGCGGTTGTCGAACGCTCCACGAAAGCTGCGTTCGAAGCCGCTATATAGGGGCGAGCGGCGTGCACCGGGCGCCGTGCCCAGGATGCGCTCGTTCATACCGTAGTCGCGATTCTTCGCGACCAGATCCGAGAGCTCGGTCACGCGGTCACCTTCAGGCAGCAGGTACCAAGGACGAGGCTGCGAGGGATTCCAGCCGTCCTCGATGCCTTGCATCATCGACGAGACGAACTCCCCGGTGCCCATGGCAAGAATGATGTTCGGCGGCCGGCGCAAGATGTTCTGGATGTGAGACTCCCAGTTCACGGTCTCTTTGCCTGGGTCGGCGTATTCGTCGGGCACGTCTGGATTGACCGCGGGCGCTGGATTCAGCACGTCCATATTGACGGCGGTCGCTGCCCTCGCCAGGCCCAGGCCCGCGCTATCATTTTTGGTGGGCATCGCGATGCTGGCGCGTTGACCCTCCTTCAACACGCCCGTCTGGTGCAGCGCGGTTTCCACGTCCACGACCAGAAACTTCAACGCTTCGGCCTGCACGACGTCGGAAGGAGAGGTCCGCCAGAGCAAGCCGTCATCGTCGTGTGCGGTGAGCGCCGGGCTGGTAGCCGAAGGCGAAAGCACGAGCACCCCTGCGGGGCGCGCCACCTCATCGAACATCGTGAGCGTGGCAGAGCTGAACGAATCGCCGATGATCACCGGCACGTTCGCGTTCTCGACCAAGTGACGCGCCACGCGGCTCGGATCGGACGCATGATCGCAAACCAGCATCGCCAAGTGACGCTGCCCGGTCTTGGTGTTGGTCGGGGCGCTCAAGCCGTTGCCCAGCACCTCTATCTCTTGCAGAGCGAGTTCGGCGCCTTCTTTCGTGGGCGTGCCGTAGCTCGCGAACTCGCCGGCGAGCGCTCCCATGAACCCAATCAACATCACGTTGTCTTGGGACATCGCGTTGGGAGGCCAAACCTCTGTGCACTCCGGGGTCAAAAGCTTCGTGCACTCGGCGTTGACACAGGCGCTCGGCTCGCCGAAGCGGGCCGTGCACTCACTGCTGCTCGTGCAGGCTGCTCGCGGGTCGGTGTTGACGATCACGCTGCAGCCCGAAGCGGCGAGTACGCTCGTGCCGAATGCCAGCTGAAAGGAGGCGCGCCGCCCGGCAGCAACCAGGGTTCGGGCCGCGCTGCAAACGCTCAGCGCTCTCATGCTCAAAACGCAGCTTTCATGCTGATCCCACTCGGCCCGAAGCCGACCTCGAGCGACTTCACCCCAGCCTTGTTCGCCTCGGGCTGCGAAGGGCTGCGCAACGTCAACCACAGGCTGACACCGCCTGAAACCACGGCTGCCGCGATCAAGCAATCAGTCACCGTAGCCAGCGTCCGCACCTTGCTGGCCTGAGAGTTCACGTCGCTCGAGCTGACGTCCAATTGACCTCGATCATCCTCCAATTTCGAGTTGGCGGAGAGCGCGAGGACGCCGGTCACCGCCGCTCCAGCGGCGAACGCACCGGTCAGCGCCCAGCCCGCCCACGGAATTGAGTGCGCGGACGCGCTGGGCTGCGCCGTGTCTGCGGGTAGCTTGCCAGCAGCTGCGTCGGCTGTCGGCCCGGCGCTCGGATTGGACGGAGTCGTCGAAGGGCGAGCCGAGCCGCTGGCCGCCGCAGCCGCTGCAGCGCCAGGGTCTGCCGTGGCAGCGCTCCGATTGGTCAAGGCGAACTTGATCGTGTCCTGCACTCCGCCGGCAATGCTGAGTTTGCGGCTTTGGGGCAGGTAGTCCGGATGACGCGCACTGATCCGACGGATGCCCGAGTTGACCATCACTGGCGCGTTCAACGGCGTAAAGCCAGCGGAGACGTCGTCGATGAGCACCTCGGCACCGGACACGTCGGTTTCGATGACCAGCTTGGCCACTCGCTGATTCAAAGAGTTGAGCTCTTTTTGGACCTGGTCTCGTCGCGCGGCCGGGATCTTGTCACCGCCCTCATCCAGGTAGTGGCGATAGGCGTCGATCGCCGCGGCGTAGTCATGCATGGCAAAGCGGACTTGGCCGATGTTGTAATAAATCTTGTACGAGGGGCGCAGCTCGGAGGCACGATTCAACTCGACCAAGGCCGCATCGTAGGCGCCCTCTTCGTAAAGCTTCACCGCGTTTTCGTAGCGCTCACGCGCCTCTCGGTCAGCGTCATCCGCCGCACGTGCCACGCCACCATTCAAGCAAACGAGCAGCGCGAGCAGGCTACCCCAAGCAAAAGGTTCGAATTTTGCCATTATCGATGCGAGCCCAGCGAGACAAGGATGGACTGACGCGAACGCGAGCTCACCAAGGGGACTCGCTGGTGTCAAGCGGCGGCAGCTTGTTTCCTGCACTCTTCCGCGCGGGCAAGTCGCGATACGGCTCGGCCTCGACCTCACCGGTCTTCTTCGAAACCGCAGGCGCGCGCGGGCGCTGCACACCGAGCACCACGTTTTTCCGTGCGGCTGCGTTCACGCTCGCGCTCGGAGTCGGCGCCAGGCCGCCGGGCTGCGATACCGGTGCTTCTGCCAGTCCGACCTCTAGATCGACGTCGTGATCCAATTGGATGTTCAAGGTGCGCGCTTGGTATCCGGCCGCGCTGACCACGAGCTCGTGCGGTTTTTGGTCACGTGCCTGCGTTCCCGAATACGGACTTTGGCCGAGTGGTTTGCCATCCAACACGAGCGCCGCACTGACCGGCTGAGCGCGAACGCTCACCCGCACTTCTGCGCCGGCGCTGCTCGACGGGCCGGGCGTTGCCGCATTCAGCGAAGAAACAGGGGGTTTGCTCGAGCGCGGAGAGACGAGGCTCAGCGCCACGACGAGGGCCACCGCAGCGCCGATCAAGGCGGCCACTCGTGCCCGATTGGCCGGAGCTTTTGCTGGCTCGGGGGGCGCCATTTGTATGGGAGGCGGGGTGGTGGGTTGCACCGGCGGCATCGCGCTCGGCGCCGTGGTCGGGCCGGTATTCTGCGCAGTCGACACGCGAGCCGCAAGCACCTTCAGCGTGGGCAGCAAATGCACGGCATCGACCGGAATCGCCCCCTGCTCGTCGCTCGCTTCGGTCAACGCGCAGCGGATCACTTCATTGATTTCGCGCCGCTCTTCGGCAAACAGCAGCGAGACGCGCTCGCCGATCACCCGCGTGCTCACCTTTCGTCCCTCGAGGTAACCAACGAGTTCTTCGCGAAACGCGGCAGCGTCGGCGTAGCGATGCTCGGGTTTGAGCGAAAGTGCGCGATCGAGGATTTGCGCTAGCGGCTCGGCCACGTCAGGCACGGCCTGCCGAATCGGCGGCAGCTCTCCTTGCACGAGGCGCCGCAAGATTTCGTAAACGGAGGCCGTGCCGTGCATCGGCTGGCAGGCAATTGCCTCCCACATCATCACGCCCACGCTGAAGAGATCGGCCCGCCGATCGATAGCCCCGCCGATCACCTGCTCGGGCGACATATAAGGCACTTTGCCTTTGACCACCCCGGCGCGCGTCTTGCTCGACTCCAGCGTCTTCGCGATGCCGAAGTCGACCAGCTTCACGTGCCCGCTGTACGTGATGAACACGTTTTGAGGCGACACGTCGCGATGAACGATGTCCAGCTTGCGTCCACCGTAGTCCATCAAATTGTGCGCGTAATCCAGGCCTTCCAGCACTAGACACAGGACGTGCAGCTGCATTTCCAGGGGAAAGCCAGGCTGTTGTTCGACCCAGGCGCGCTCTTGCACGTTACTGAGCGGCTGGCCTTCCAAATACTCCATCGCAATGAACTCATGCCCCTCCTCGGAACCGACTTCATGCGACTGAACGATGTTGGGATGGCTGAGTCGGGCTGCGAGCCGGCCTTCGTCTTGAAACATGCGCACGAAGTCAGCGCGTTCGCGTTCGGGTAGATCCGAGCGCAACACTTTCAACACTTGAAGCTTGTTGAAACCGCGAGGATTGCCCGTGATCGCGAGAAAAACCTCAGCCATTCCGCCGCTGCCCAGCCGGGCAATCAAGCGGTACTTCGAAAACACGCGATACTGACCGAACTGACCAGCCATGGACGGAACAAACAGGGGCGAAAGGAGGATCGAACGGCGACGCCCTCCACGAGCTCCTCTTGAGCGCGCAGCTTACCGCAACGTCAGCGCTCCCGCCGATCTATCGCAATGGGCTGAATTTCTACATGGCGTTCGCCCGCCCAGTGTGGCGAAAAGCGCCAGGCCGCGCCGGGGCGCGCTACGGGCGCGGGGTCGGCGGTCGAGCTGGACGTGCAGTTTCGTTTCCCGAAAGGACGACCTGCCCAGCGCCCTGCCGCTCGCCCGCGACCAAAATTGTCGCACTCACCTTCGGGCTGGATCGCCCGCTCCTGTGGTCAGCTCAGGAATTCGCTAGGCGCCGTTCAGCCGCGCGCCGCGATTTGCGCGCCGTGCCGAGCGCTAGCAGCAGCGATATGACGATGCCGAAAACGCCCGGCCCCGCGAAGAAGTACTCCCACGCGAGCACGGTGTTCGCGACGTGGCTGAACACGAACGCCCAGGCAATGACTTTGAGGCTCGGCCATAGCTCGTTCGGGATGCGCTCCAGCTCCCAGGCCACGATCGCCGAGAGCAGGAGGAAGATCGACGCGGTGAGCCCGAAGCCGAACCAGAAACCGTACCAGGTACAGTCGGCGCCGTTGAAACTGAAGTGCGTGCGCTTCATCGCGTCGAACACGGTGTCGGACGCGGGTCCGAGACTCTTCTGCGCCAGCATCCCGCCACCGGTATGCATGAGACAAAAGATGAACAGGAGCACGCTCGCGCTGCGAAAGACGGTGAGGCTCTTCATGACGATTGACCCCAATGCAATGAGAGCCAGGTGAGCACGCGCTCCCAACCGTTCGCGTGACCGGCACAAGCATCGTGCGCGTCACCGAAGCCTTCGTGGCGAATCACGACCCGAGTGCCGCCTTCGATCGTGGTCAAACGCCAGGTGATTCAGGCCCCCCTCAAGGTCGTGGTCAGAGCTTGGGCGGCCTTTGCGAAGGTGAACCCAGCGCTCGCAGCGCGGCGCTGATCAGGGGATCGGGCTCGGCCCGCTTGCGCCAAGCAGCCAAAATCGGAAACTCCGTGCCGCGGCCTTTCTGACGGAGCGCAGTCACGCCTTTGAACTGCGGGCCGCGCGCGTCGGGCCACGGCACGAGTGAGTAACCCAAGCCGGCGGCGACGAAGCCCAAGATGGCTTCTGTCGACGATGCGCTCAACATCTTTCGCTGTTCGGCGCCGAGCGCGTCGAGCGCATTCAACTGCAGCTGACAGTGCGGCAGGCTCGGGTGAAAGCTCACGAATGGCTTGTCCTTTAGTGAACGTAAGCTGGGCGCGCGACTCCCGAGCTCGAAGCCTTGCTTCGGAACCACGATGAACACGTAGTGTGTACCGACACGCTGGGCCTCCATGCCCGCGGGTAGCTGTGGCAGGTAGTCGACCACTAGATCGGTCTTCCCGTTCGCGAGGCGCGAAAAATCAGGGACTTGTACCTCTTCCAAATCAACGTCGATGTCCGGCCGCGCCCGGCGAAGCTGTTGGATCCAGCGTGGCATCAGGTAGCGGATCTCGAGCGCTGCCGCGTCGATACGCAGCAACCCACCGAAGTTACCCGCGCCGATCTCGCGCGCCACCACGGGTAAGCCCTGGAAGAATGGTTGAACGAAGTCGAACAAGCGTCGCCCGGCCGCGGTGAGCGTCACGCTGTCGCGGCCTCGTCGTTCGAAGAGCTTTTTACCCAGTTCGGCTTCGAGCTTACTCACCTGCTGGTGCACGCCGGGTTGGCTGATGGGATAAGGGAAATCCCGCGCTGCGCGGGTGTACCCGCCGGCGACGGCCACGCGATAGAAGCCTTCGAGGCGATGCAATTGGATCACGGCACGATGATCCTCGGGAGACGAGTGGTTGGCAACCGAGCGAGGAGCTCAGCAGAAGCAGCCGCCGTTCGGCTCACCGAGCCCGTCGAATTTCATGTTTTGCAGGGCGATGGCCGAGACGACAATGACCGTAGCGTCCGCGGCCAAACCCACCAAACCACCGTACAACCATCCCTTGCCCGTGACCTCCACCGCGATCGACGAGAGCTCGGACGTCTTCACGCTGAACAGCGCCTCGTCCGCGCTGACGATCAAATAGCGGTCGAGATCAGCCGGCGTCGGCCCGTGCGTCCCTCGATAGCGACCGGTCACCCGCTTGCCATTTCGAAGCACGATCAGCACGCGCTGATCGCGTTCGAGCTGCACCAGCTGCGACGGCGGGCGCTCTTCGTAAGGCCCGGGGATCATCGAATCGACGCTCGCGCCGACGCCGGCGCCGACGAAAGTGCAGCCCGGAAGCGCAATGGCCCCCAGCATGAGCATGGTGAGCACCTCACCATGCCTCCCGTAGCGCTTCCGGTTCTGCATGACGAGAGCCTGAAGCAATTCGCATCGATTCTCCAGTAACTAATTGATACGCGAGTACTCACTAGCACTTATAATTGATCGAATGGCGCACCTGCTTTCCGCGTCAGACGGCATCCAACTCTGCCTGCGCTGAATCGACCACTGCGCGAGTGCGCTCGACCTCGCGTTCCGCCGTTGCGAGCTGCTTCGCGATGCGGTCGCGTTCGCGCTCTCGTTCGGCCAGAGCCGCCTTTGCGTCAGCGATCTCGTGCTCCAGCTTCTTGCGCTGAGCTTGACGCTTGGCCTGTGCCTCTGCCTCGCGCTTGCGTTCGGCGGCCTCGGCTTCCGCTTGGCGTTTGCGTTGGGCGGCCTCGGACTCTGCTCGGCGTTTGCGTTCGGCAGCCTCCGCTTCGTGGGGTCGCTCGTCAGCGGCGGGTCGTCGAAGTTCGGTCACCGAAGGCTCCTCGGCGTCGGTCGAGGGAACGTGCGAACTGGCGATGCCAAACGCTTCGAATCCCGGCGGATTGCGATCTTTGGTGAGCGCTCCTGGTGTGTCGGGCTCGAAGCTTCCCGCGGCAGCCAAGCCCGACAGTGTCATCGTGACTCGGCGTAGCGTGGCGTCGTTCGCGCTGTGCGAAGCCGCACTCAGCAGCTGCTGAGCGCGTGCTGCCAACTTCGCGAGCGCCTTGCGGTGTGCGGAGTTTGCGCCAAGGTTACCCTTTCGAAGCTCGGCCGCTGTCTCGAACAGTTCATCGAACGCATCGCGCGCATGCCACCACAACTGGTTGACGGCCCAGGCCGAGATCGACGGACGCGCCAACTTGGCGAACTGTGTGGCGCCCGCCTTGTCGCCCTCGGCCTTGAGCTCCCCCGCAAGCCGTTTTCGCTCGGTCACGAACGACTCGAACGGGGCTTGGTAAAGCGCCGACACCGCTTGTTCGTAGCTGAGACCCATGTCGAAGATGCTACCTGCCGTAGGGCCGCGGGCAAACCGAGTGCTCTTCAGACACGAAGTAGCACCGCAAGCGTCGTCGTTGGACCCTCCGCCGAGCGCGGCGCGCTTTGGCGCCGCGTCCGGCGTTGAGGAGTCCCGGCGCGCGCAGCTCCTGAAAGGAGCGAGCACGCACGGCCGCTCCACGACGCCCAGCGCGAGGAGCAACCCCGAGTAAGTCCTAGGGCACCATCGAAAAGCAGTAGAAGGCACCGTAGCCGCCGCCGTTACCGACGGAGTTGTCATTGGGCTTGGGGCCTCCGCCCTCCGTGATTCTCACGCCGGGAGCGCAGCCGGGCGCGTTGACCGCTGACATCCAATTGGTGGCGCTTCCGCTGGTCATCGCACGCGGCCAAGCGAGGCCTGCGCGCGGTTGGCCTTCGCTCGTCTCACCCTGGTTGCTCGTCCAATCGAGGCAGGTGGCCGTGGCCGAGTGCAGCTTGCCCTGTGCGTTCGAGCCCGTGAGGATGTGGTGGTTGTCCGCCGCGTCTTGCGTCGGATCGGGCTTGTGGTTGGGTACGCCGTCCTCGTTGGGCAAATCATTGCGGATTGCGTCATCGGCACCTTGGGGCCGATCCGCCAGCAGATCCGCCTTAGACGCAGCGACGAGACGCCCCAGACGATCGTACCAAGGACCAGAGCCGATGCGATCGATGGCATCGACTTGTTTGCCGCTCTCGTCCTTGGTTGCGCTCAAGAAGGCGCGCCAAGGTTTGCTTCCGGCGCCTGGCAAAGCATCTTCGGCGATCGCCGCACACAGCTTGTCGGCTCCACGCAGGCCAGCACCAGCGCCCGTTTCTCCATTGGAAAAATCGCCACCAAAACCCTCCGGCTTGCTCGTTCCTGCCTTGGCCAACAGCGCTCTCAAACTGGTCACGAAGAAGCTGAACTTGGTTTGGCCTGGGCCTGCGCCTGCGCTCGAGCCGTCGCCGGCGCTTGCTGTCGAGCCGGCGCTGCCTCCGCCCGGGGTGCCAGCGGCGGCATTGCCGCCTGCTCCGGCGCTACTCGTGCCGGCGACGCTGCTCGTGCCGGCGACGCTGCTCGTGCCGGCGACGCTGCTCGTGCCGGCGACGCTGCTCGTGCCGGCGGCGCTGCTTGTGCCGGCGGGACTCGTCGCGCCCGCGACGTTGGACGCGCCCGCGCTGCTCGTTCCAACGGGCGATGAGGCACCTCCGCAGCCTGAAAGGGCGGCGAACGAGAAGACGCACGCAGCCAGCCACGATTTCGCGAGGTGTGGACGCATGGTTTGACTTCTAGCATTCCGTTGCTCGCCGTCCTTGTGCTCAGTTTGGCAATCGTGACTTTGATTCTTCGAAACGCCTCGTTTTGCAGTCAGGCCGTCGCCGACGCCGCAATTCTGAGTCGAATCTTTAGGTTGCGATCAAGCCCTCGCTCCGCGACGTGACACGCTCTCCGGGCTTGACAGCGCAACTGAAGATGAGCGCACGCATGCTTGTGGCGAAATCGAACGATGCGCGACACCTCGTTCCGAAATAAACTCAGCCCGATTCAAAGCCACGCACAACGCACAACGTACAACGCCCAGAGCTCAGGTCAGCACGAACCTCTCGCACGGAAAGCGGTATAAGCTGCTGCGACATGGATCCCCTCCGTTTCGAGCTCTGCGACGTCTTCACTGATCGGCCCTTCACGGGCAACGCACTGGCGGTGTTTACCGACGCGAACGGCCTCGATGCGATCACGATGCAGGCGCTCGCCCGGGAGATGAACCTTTCCGAGAGCGCATTCGTGCTGCATCCACGCTCGAACGACGCTGATGCTCTAGTGCGGATCTTCACACCCACGATGGAGCTGCCCTTTGCCGGGCATCCGACACTCGGAACGGCATTGGTCCTCAGCCAAGCGCTGCCCGGCGAGAACACGATTCGCCTGGAGACAGGCCGCGGCATCGTGCCTGTTCGCGTGGCGGCCTCCGAGGGGCGCGCGCGTTTCGGTCGCATGCAGCAACCCATCCCGACTCGAGAAGCATTTGCGACGACCCAAGAGCTGTTGACGGCACTGCGCATCTCCGCGCCGATTCTGCCGATCGAACTCTACGACAATGGCCCGCGCTACGTGCTGATCGAACTCGAAACGCCCGCGGAGATCGCCGCACTCAACCCCGACCTCGCGCGCCTCGCCGGATTCGGCAGTTATGCGTTCGTGCTCTTCGCGCGCAAGTACTCGAGCTGGAAAGTGCGAGTCTTTGCACCAGGAGAGGGCATCGCGGAGGACCCGGCCACCGGTGCCGCGGCCGGCCCGCTCGCGATTCATCTCGCTACTCACGGACGGATCAGCTTCGGGGATGAGGTGACCATCGAACAGGGGGCAGAAATGGCTCGTCCCTCTACGCTCTATGCGCGTGCGTTCGGCAGCTCGGAACGCATCGAGCGCGTCGAAGTCGGCGGCAAGGGCGTCATGGTGGCAACCGGCGAGTTTGATCGGTCATTGCTGTAGAAGG
>Ga0247766_1000225_pt1 | contig 12190 bp, 9 predicted proteins | sample UWRJL223509R6_FD_179946 | JGI IMG/M metagenome (GOLD analysis project Ga0247766, IMG submission 179946) | Plant litter microbial communities from Arlington Agricultural Research Station in Wisconsin, United States - UWRJ-L223-509R-6 | ecosystem: Environmental > Terrestrial > Plant litter >...
GCGTTGATGGCTTGCACCGAAACGGCAACCACGTCCTTCGACGCGATCACGCTCGGCACTTCCAAGCGAATCTCGCTCGGCACCTCACGTTGCTCGCAACCCAGCGTGTTGCCCACGACCACGAAGCCGAAGCCCAATCGCAGCGCGTAGCGTCGAGCGCCCTGATCCCGATGAAACGACATTGGTCCCTCGACCTCTTACTATGCCGCAGCGCCCGCGTGAAAGGGCGCCCTCCGAGCCGAGCTTGGAACCTCGGCCGGAGCGGTCTTGCCGGTGGGAGCTCAGGCCAGCAGGGCGAGCAAGTCTTCGCGCGTGATTCCGGCCGCGTCGCCGGCGCCTTCGAGCGCCGCGTCCGCCAGTGCGCGCTTTTTGGCCTGCAGCGCCAGAATGCCTTCTTCGACGGTATCCTTCGCGATCAGGCGATAGACCAAGACCGGGCGGTTTTGCCCGATGCGGTGCGCGCGATCCGCGGCTTGATCTTCCGCGGCGGGGTTCCACCACGGATCGAGCAAAAACACGTGATCGGCGGCCGTCAGGTTGAGACCGGTTCCGCCTGCCTTCAGTGAAGTGAGCAGCACCGGCGGTCCGTCCTCGGACTGAAATTCGTTCACCACGCCCGCGCGATCGCGGGTTCTGCCGTCCAGGCGCACGAAGCGCATACCCGCACGGTCGAGGTGTGGCTCCACCAAATCCAATAAGCCGGTCCATTGCGAAAAGACCAACGCCTTGTGTCCTTCCGCCTGCACCTGCTCCAGGCTCTCGAGCAGCGCTTCGATCTTGCTCGAGGTCTCCGCTTGCTGCCCAGGGACGAGCGACGGGTGACACGCGGCTTGGCGCAGGCGAAGCAGCGCTTCCAGCGCTTGCAGCACGTTGCCGCCCTTTTGCAGCTTTTCTAGCAGGTCGCGCTGAGTCGCGGCGCGCACGGCGTTGTACAAGTCACGCTCGCTCGCCTCGAGCTCGATCTCGAGCACCATGTCCGTGCGCGGCGGCAGCTCGGGCGCCACCTCACGCTTCAAGCGGCGGAGGATGAACGGCTTGGTCTTCTCCCGCAGCTCGGCGAGCTTCTTCTTGTTCCCTTGCTCGATCGGCAAGCTGTACCGATCACGGAACTGCGAACGCCCGGAGAGCAAACCGCGATGCGAAAAGTGGAACATGCTCCACAGCTCTTCCAGGCGATTTTCCAGCGGGGTACCGCTGAGCGCGACCGGGAAATTGGCCTTCAGCGAGTAGGCGGCGCGCGATACCTGGCTGTCCGGGTTCTTGATCGCCTGGGCTTCGTCGAGCACGACCGTGTCCCAGGTCTCCGCCGCGAGCCGCTCGGCGTCGAGCCGCAAGATGGCGTAGGTGGTGATGGTCAGGTCGGCGTTCTTGTCGAGCTCGCGCCGCGGGCCCTGATAGATCGCAATTTTGAGGCCCGGACGAAAACGACGAGCTTCTGCTTCCCAATTGTGGAGCACGCTCTTCGGGCAAACAATCAAGGTGCGTCCGCTGACGGCGCACAGTGTTTGCAGCGTCTTACCGAGACCCATGTCGTCGGCCAGGACCGCGCCCAGCCCCGCATCTCGCAAGAAGCACAGCCAATCGACCCCGACCTTTTGATAGGAGCGAAGGGTCGCGGTCAGGTCTTTCGGAAGCGCCACCTCGGGCAGGCTTTCGAAGCCGTGGATCAGCGGCGCGAGCTTGTCGAACGAGGGGGGGCGCGGCTGATCGAGGTCGTCACACAGCGCGGAGAGCGCGGGGATGGAGACGCGAGAAACGCGCCCTTCTGCGTCACGCGCGGCGAGCAAGTCCGCCACGCGATCGCCGAATTTCTCGAGCCAATCACCGGGCAACGGTGCCCAGCCGCCCCCTTCGAGCGGCACGAGTGACAGGCCGTCTTGCCAAGCGCGCAGCACGGCTTCTGCGCTGGCTTTGCCGCGCCGCGGCTCGCTGCCCTTCGGCGCGTCGTCGTCGGCAGGCACCTCGAACTCGATGTTCAGCGTATCGCCATTGATGCGGATTTTGGCTTCGACCGGCGCGGTGCGCACCAAGGTCGCGCCCGCATCGCCGCCCGAGCGGCCCTGGAACTCGCGCAACTTGGCAGCGAATTTATTGGCTTCTTGGCCGTCGAAACCGACGCGCCGACCGGGCACCAAGAATAGTTCGTCACGTAGGCGACCGGTCAAACGACGCTCGGCGACCTCGTCTCGTTCCGGCACGTCGCCCTGAACGTGCACCAGGCGCCCCGCCTCGACGCGCACGCAAATCGGATCGCCGTACACGATCATGGGCACGACGCTGAGCGTGTGATCCGCGTGGCTCAGATCGAAAAAGATGCGCGGAGCCATGCGCACTTTGCCTCGGCGCGGCATGCGCGCAGACTGAATCACGACTTTGATCTTCGACTCGATCTCCGGCATGACCTTGGTGGCCATCTCGCCCACTTCACTCTGTGGGAAGCGGCGACGAAGCGGCAGGCGCTCGAGCTTCAGGCCCGTGTCATCGGTCAGGCCCAGTGGGCGCAGGGTATTGCCGACTCGGCCGAGACCTAACTCTTCGACCGCGGTGAGCTCGGGATTCTTCTCGACCGCGAGCACGATGTCCTCGCCGTCGTCGTAGACACGCCCAACCGGCAAGATGGGCTCGGACGACACCGAGATCGGCTTGCCGTTGAACTCGACCGTGGCCCCGTTCAGCGCCTCGAGCAAGCTCTGCCAGACGCCGGGACGCAACACGCCGCGTGACGCGGCGGTCAGGATGCGATCGACCACCAGATCACCCGGTCCGGGCGAGAGCGGATATTTCCCATGAGCCGAGGCGAGGGTGCCCTCCAGCTTCGTGCGCTGTTCACCGACCACGACGAAGCGGTCGAGCGTGAGACCCGACATCGGCAAGCGACGAAACGAGTACACGAGCTGCGCGCCGGACTTCTTCGCGTCCGGCAGGCGCTGACCGGCCTGTGCAACCTTTTGCGCAGCGATGCACGCCGCAATCACGTGCACGCACGGGTCAGCGGGGCCGGGGCAGTCGCACGTCCACTCCAAGTCGCGAGTGAACAGCGAGACGGTCAGGTAGGACGCCCGCGCTGGAACGCGAACGCGCAGGTCGAGCCGACCTTCACTCTCTTTTTCCAGCGAGATCGAATCCTCGCGGGCCAGCTTCACTCCCTGGGCCCAGGTAGCGGGTAGTGCTTGCTTCTTCAGCGTGTCGAGAAGTTCTTTCAAGGACCGACGAAGATACTACCGACCGCGACGGAGGCAAGGTCTCGTGGCGTGCTTTTCGTGCTTTCGTCCGGAATTTCCCCCCGCGCACCACCTACACCCGCAGGGTGCGCTCTTGTCAGCTTGTTCCTCGTTGGGACGGTTGTGGCCTGCGCGCGGGAATCAGGTTACACGCCGGACCCGGTGAAGCGAGGCGAATTTTGAGCTTATTGGTTGCGATTCTGCTGGGCATCGTCGAGGGCTTAACCGAGTACCTGCCGGTCTCGTCGACCGGGCATCTGATCTTGGTCAGTCAGTTGTTGGGCGAGACCAGCGAGGGTGCGAAAGCGTTCGACATCGTGATTCAGCTCGGCGCGATCTTGGCGGTGGTCGTGCACTATCACCGCTTGCTCGGAGCGCGCGTCGCGGGTCTCTTGCGCCGCGATGTCGCATCCGTGCGACTGGCCGCGTCTTTGCTGGTCGCGTTCGCGCCGGCCGCCGCGATCGGCTTCTTGCTGCACAAGACGATCAAGGCACACTTGTTCGGCCCTTTGCCGGTGGCCTTCGCGCTGTTCGCTGGCGGCGTACTGATGATCGTGGTCGAGCGAGTGCGCGCCAAGCGCCACGTGCACGGCTTGGTCGGACTCGAGCACGTCACTCCCGCGCGCGCGCTGATCATCGGGCTCGGACAGTGTTTTTCGCTCTGGCCCGGCTCCTCGCGCTCGATGTGCACCATCGTCGCGGGCCAAGCAACGGGCCTGTCTACCGCGACCGCCGCAGAATTTTCGTTCTTGCTCGCGCTCCCGACCCTCGGCGCGGCGACGGTCTACGAAGGCCTCAAAGCGCGCCACGAGCTCGCGTCTTCCGTCGGTGGCGCGCAGATCTGGGTCGGCATGGGGGTCTCGTTCTTGGTCGCTTGGGGCGTGATCGCAGTGTTCATCCGCTACCTGCAGCGGCGCGGCTTGGAGCCTTTTGGCTACTATCGGATCGCGCTTTCGGCGCTCGTGTTCTGGCTGGCGCTCAAAGGCTGAAGCAGCGCGCAGCGCTCAACGATAGAAGTTCTGGACGATCCAGAGCTTGCCGTCCGCCGCGGTCGCAAAGCCGCACGCCACGCCAGTGTAGCCGGGCGCGGTCATGTTCAGGTAGTGCCCATGGCCGGCGAAGGGTCCCGGACCCTCAGCGAACATTTGGGCCAAACACTTGTCGACCACTTGGTCGACGGAGCCGGGCCATCCTGGACACTCGTTTTGTGCGCCCTCTTGGCAGCGACCGAAAGCGCCGTGCGCGCTGCCTTGCGCGCCATCGTTCCGCGCTGCGCCGTCGGCGCACGCTTCTCGATCGGAGCGGCGCGCCACGCCGCCCACCCCAACGCGTGTTCGATACTCGTTCGTCCGCTGCACGCAACGCGCGCGTCCCGCCTCGAACGGATCGGCACTCGTCGCCGGCGTGACGGGCACCGGTACGGCCGCCGGCACTGGAGCGGGACTCGCCGCGGGCGTAGCTTGCGCAAAACCGGGGAAGCACGCATAGCCTAGCCAGCTCGCTAAGCACTGCGACCCGGGTTTGCACTCCGCGCTGCTGCGGCAACCACCGCAGCGCCCGCCGATACAGTGCGCGAACGCACACTGCAGATCTTGTTCGCTCGCACAGGGCAAACCGACCGCTGCCGCACCCGGAACCGGAGTCGGTGCGGGCGCGGGCGGCGCTGCAGGCGGGACCGCGACCGGCACCGCGTTCGGATAAGCTCCCGGCGCGCTCTGCGGGTAGCTCGCGGGAGTTTCCTCCTTGCACGCAAAAAGCGCGCAAGTGACCGCCAGCGAAAGCGCGACAGCGACGGATTTGCCCACGAATTCAGGCCTATTGCGGCGTGTTCCAACCGCCGACGTCGGCCACCAAACGGTCCGCCTGCGGCGGCCCCCAACTGCCAGACTCGTACTCGAACATCGGGCTCGGGCCGTGGATCACCGGATCGACGATCGCCCAGGCCGCCTCGACCACATCCTGGCGTGCGAACAGCGTCGCGTCGCCGGCCATCGCGTCACCCAGCAACCGCTCGTACGGACCCAGACGACCGTCAGCGCCCTGCTCGTGAGCTTCGACCAGCGAAAGCTCGAGCGGCCGGCCACGCATGCCCTCACCTGGTCGCTTGGCGCGCGCCCCGAGAGCGATCGCCACCTCGGGATTCAGGCGGAAGCGCACGTAGTTGCCCATGGACGGCGCGGGCTCTTTGAACACCACCTGCGGCGGGTTGTTGAACTCGACGGTCACCTCGGTCACCGTCTTGGCCAGTGACTTTCCGGCGCGCACGTAGAACGGCACGCCCTCCCAACGCCAGGAATCCACGTACAAGCGCAGCGCCGCGTAGGTTGCCATGTACGAGTCGCTGTTGACGCCAGGCTCGTCGCGGTAGCCGCGGAATTGGCCGCGCACCATGTTCTCGGGGCTGATCGGGCGGATGGTGCGCAAGACCTTGGCTTGCTCGTCGCGTACCGCTTCCGGGATGGTGCTCGAGGGCGCTTCCATCGCCAGGTAGCTGACGATTTGCAGCAGGTGATTTTGGATCACGTCGCGAATCACGCCCGTCTCTTCGTAGAACTTACCGCGACCTTTGACGCCAAAGTCCTCGGCCATGGTGATCTGCACGTTCTCCACGTAACGGCGATTCCAAATGGGATCCAAAAACGCGTTCGCGAACCGGAAATACAGGATATTTTGCACCGCTTCCTTGCCCAGAAAGTGATCGATGCGAAAAATCGCATCCTCGGGGAAGACCTCGTGCAACGTGGCGTTCAGCGCTTTGGCAGAGGCCAGATCACGCCCGAACGGCTTCTCCAAAACGACGCGTGCCGGAGCGGTGCAGCCAGCGCGCTGCAACTGCTGCACCACGGTGCCGAACATCGAGGGCGGAATCGCCAAGTAGTGCGTGGGCAACTGCGCGCCCCCGAGCGCCGCCTTCAGTTGCGCGAACGTGTTGGGGTCGTTGTAGTCGCCATCGACGTAACGCAGTTGCTTGGCCAGGATATCGAACGCGTTCGGATCGAGTCCGCCGTACTCCGTACAGCTGGCTTTGGCGCGCGCGATCAACTGCTCGAGGGTGGCGTTCGACTTCGCGACGCCGACGATCGGAAAGTTCAAAACGCCGCGCTTGGCCATGCACTGCAGCGCCGGAAAGATCTTCTTGTACGCGAGGTCACCCGTCGCGCCGAAAAACGACAGCGCGTCAGATCGCGGTTTGCTTTCGCTCATGCTCGGAAGGGTAGTCGAAAACTCCCGACTGCCGGCCGCGCTGGACACGGCTCGAGCTCAAAGCTGATTTCAGATTGAATCCATGGGCTTACACGATCAACTGTTCTTGTGTTCAGTACCCTGCTAGAGCCCGAAGGGAAAGGAATCGCCATGGATTCGAACACCCGTCCCGTCTTGAAAAGCATCGAAAGCACCCCGGAACACCCCTTCCAAGCGCTGGATCACTTCGTGACCTCCGGCGGCATGCGTGTGAGCTACTACGCGCTCTCGCTCGACCAAGTACCGGCTGATTTTTTCGCGGATCCGGACGGCACCTGGAGCTACGAACTGCTGTCCCGCGCCGCAGGTTTTGCCTCGCACAGCGGCGTCGCGATCGGCGCGTTGTGGACTGATTTCAACGGTCACCCCGAGGGCGCGGCCGTGGTCACGCTGAACGCGCTGACGCGTCCCTACGTCGCTATCATCGAGTGCCCGATTGCGTACGAGTACGTCGAGCCGTGCGAGGGCTCGGCGAGTTCAGCCGCCTGAACGGTGAGTTTCGCGCCGGGCGCGCCTAACGACCGCCCTGGATCACGCGCAATTGCGCGCGTGCGCCGAGCACGGCTTGAATTCGCAGGCTTGCCTGAGCGTCACGCATGAAGCTGCCCGGAAAGCGCAGCCGCTGCTCCATTTCGCACACGCACTCGGCGAATTCGAAGTCAGCCACTTCTAGGGCGCGTTCGCGCGCGACCGCGAGTTCTGCCTCGAGCCAGGCCTGGACCAGCTCGAGCGCCGGCGCCGGCAGCTCGCTGAGCCGCTTTCGCGCTGGTTCTGCGGCGTTTTCCAGCTCGATCAGCCGCTCGGGGGCGAGCAGATGATCGGGGTCACGGTCGGGATCTCGCAAATCACTCACGTTTTTCAGTGTGCCCCAAGTCACCCAGGATGGAAATAGCCGAGTTGAGTTTTGTGCCATGCTTTCGGCGCCTCAATGACATCCGCGGATCGCTCGGCATCGGTGCCTCACTCTTCCCTTCCCATCGCTTCCCTCCCCAAAGCGTTGCTCGTCGGCGTGCGTCTACCCGGCGTCTCCGAGACCGAGTTTGCGGCGAGCCTCGACGAACTCGAGCGTTTGGTGAAAACGCTCGGCTACCGCGTGGTCGCTCGGCTCACGCAGACACGCGCCACGCTCGCGCCAACGGCCGTCTTGGGCGAGGGCAAATTGCTCGAGCTGGCTGCCCTCACCGGTGGCTCCGGCCATGCAGGCGTCGAAGTCGATCGAGTGAAGGACAAAGCACGCCGGCGCCGTGAAGCCATCGAGGCCGGCGAAACTACCGCGGACGATGACGACGACGATCAAGGCGACGACGGTCTCGACGGCGAAGGCGCGGGCCTCACGTCCGCTGACACCGATGACTTGCAGCTGATCGCGGTTGACCACGAGATCAGCCCGAGCCAGCTCCGCAATTTGGAGCGCGCCACGGGCATCTCCGTCTTGGATCGCACGGGCGTCATCATCGAGATTTTTCATCGCCACGCGCATAGCCGCGAGGCGCGCATGCAGGTGGAAATCGCGCGCTTGCGCTACGAGTCACCACGGGTGCGCGAGTCACCGCGCGGCAAAGAGCGGCAGGCGGGTCGCGGCTCGGGTGAAGCAGGGCTCGAGCTCGATCGGCGCAAGATCCGTGATCGCATCGCAGAATTGAAAGAGCAGCTCGAAGCGCTCCAAAAAGAGTACAGCGTGCGGCGCGCACAACGCCGTGAAGCGCGCCGCGTCGCGCTCGTCGGCTACACGAACGCCGGCAAATCGTCGCTGATGCGCGCGCTGACGGGCAGCGACGTGTACGTCGAAAACAAGCTATTCGCGACGCTCGACACGACCGTGCGCGCGCTCGCTCCCGAGGTCGAACCGCGCATCCTGGTCAGTGACACCGTAGGTTTCATCAAGAAGCTACCGCATGATCTCGTGGCGAGCTTCAAGTCGACTTTGGACGAAGCCAGTGAAGCCTCGCTGCTCTTGCACGTCGTCGACGCATCCGACCCGAGTTGGCCAGGACAGCTCACCGTGACGCGCGACGTCCTGGCTGAAATTGGCGCGGACGCGGTGCCGAGTCGGCTAGTGATGAACAAGGTCGACTGTTTGTCGGACGAAGCGCTGCTCGCGCTGCGCGGCGAACAGCCCGAAGCATGGTTTCTGTCGGCCAAGCGCCCCGCGGACGTGGCAGATCTCCGGCAGAAGATCATCGCCTTCTTCGAATCGAGCTACGTGCATGCCGAGGTATTGGTACCCTTCAGCGAGCAGCGCTTGCTCGCCGAAATGCACGCCACCATGAACGTGCTCGGCACGCGCTACGAGGAGGCCGGCGTGTTCGTAGACGTGCGTGGCGAAGCAGCAGCGCTGGATCGCCTGGGTGCTCGGTTACCCGAGGGCGCGGTCAAGCTGCTTCGAGAAGCATGACGCGCGCGCGCCGTGACGGCGCGCGCTGCGTGAACCGGACGCGCAAGGGCGGCCCGTACAATTAGAGCGACGCCGAACCTTCGGCGGAAAACTGCCGGATCGGGCAGCCGTGTGAGCCGGTACGCTCGGCATATTGCTGGTGATAGTCCTCGGCGCGGTAGAAGGCCTGCAGCGGACTGACCGCCGTGACGATCTTGTCCGATTGCTTCTTTTGCGCGCGCGCCAGCGCCGCCTGAGCGGCTTGTTCTTGCGCGGGGGACTGAGTGAAAATCGCACTGCGATATTGGTCCCCGTAGTCCGGACCTTGACGATTGAGCGTCGTCGGGTCGTGGATCTCGAAGAAGATATCCAGGAGCCGACCGTAGCTGACGCGCTTGGGGTCGAACTCGACCAGCACCGTCTCGGCGTGACCCGTGTCGTGCTCGCACACGCGTTCGTAGGTCGGGTTGGGGGTACGCCCACCGGTGTAGCCCACCGCGGTGGCCGTGACGCCCGGCACGTGCCGGAAGGCATCTTCGACGCCCCAAAAGCAACCGGCCGCGAAGGCCGCCAACTCGTGACCGGCGGCGGCCGTGAGTGGAGTCCCTCGCCCGACTTGTCCGGGGTTGTTGCCAACGTGCGCCGCAGTGAGCGCCGCGTTGGACGGCGTCGCGGCGGAACGGCTCACGCCCTGATCGCTGGTCGCGCTTTCGTGACAACCCGAGAGAGCCAAAAGCAGCACAGCAGCAGCTTTCGTGTTTCGCATGCATCGAGTACGGCGCCGCTCGAGAACGGTTTCAAGGCGGCCGTCAAAGGCCTGACACGCGTCATTCCAATGACGCATATCGAGCCCGTGATCGACGACCAAACCCAGCAAATTCGAGGAGTTCCAGGATCGTGATCCAAACCGAGGTGCGCGCGGCACTGGCCTGAACCTTGCTCGTTGCGGGCGTGACCCACTTCCTCCCCCAAGCGACCGAAGTTCCTCTCTGTCCCGTGTGCGGCATGAGTTCGAGCGGCATCGAGGTCGGGACGCGCGGGCGCTTCGACATGAGCGTGCGCAACATTGCCTGCGACCACTGCGCGCTGGTTTATCAATCGCCGCGGCCGACGCAGCAAGCGATGGCCGAGTACTACGCGAATCAGTACCGTGATCACTATAGCGACATCGCCTACGGCGCACCCGGCGGCGGCTTTGCGGTTCCAGGCGACGCTCAGTTCGAGGCCGCGAAGGACTCGTGGCATGTGTCGCAAGCGAGCAACGCTCGCGCGCTGGGCGAAACCAAACCAGGTGACCGAGTGCTCGAAATCGGCTGTCGTCACGGTCGCACGTTGACGCTGATGCGCGAGGCCGTCGGCATCGAGCCGTTCGGCATCGAGCCGGGGTTGGCTGAAGCCCAGAAGGCCCAAGAAGCGGGCATTTCTTGCTTCGCCGGCACGATCGAAGCGTATGACCCGGGTGAGCTTCGCTTCGACCAAATTCAAAGCTTTCACGTGCTCGAGCATTTGCACGACCCGCTCTCGGCCTTGATCCGCATGCGTCGCTGGCTGAAGCCGGGCGGTCGCATGGTGATCGAGGTGCCGAACGTGTATCAGCCCTACGGTTTACTCGAGGAAAACTTCTTCCAGAACGCGCACCTGACCAATTTCAGCGCCTCCACGCTGCGCGTCCTCCTGGCGCGTGCCGGCTACACGGTGCTGCGCACACTCGATCAGGGTGTGCTGTTTGCGGTCGCTGTCCCGGACGAACAGGCCGCTGAATTACCGCTGCCGTTTTTGCCGCGCCTTCTGCCCAACGCCGATGAATCGGCGATCTGGGTCGCGGACCGCTTGAAGACCTACGAGATCTTGGAGCGCCTGCGCGTGCTCTTGCTCGCCACCGGTCCGACGATGGAACTTTTGAACGAGCTGGCCGGGACGCTCAAGCGCCCCGGCTTCATTCCGCACACGGTTTGCAGCGTCACCGAGATGGCCGAGTACTTCGTGGCGCACGAAGCGCCGCGGGCGGCGACGTTCGTCGCGGTTGCCGCCTCACTGGGACCCTACCCCACCGAGATTCGCGACCGCTTTCAGGCCTTGGCCATGCGGCTCCAGGCCATCGCTGCTTGAGACCGGCAGGGCCGCCGGCACGCTTTCGGCCGGCGCCGGCAAAGCTGCGACTTCCGGGAGCGGCAGACGGCGCTCCGGAGCGCCCGCTTCCAGACGATGCCCGGTGATCAACCGGGAACCGCGTTGGTAGGTGAAGTACGACCACGCCCAGTCGAACAGCACCACGACTTTGCTACGAAAGTCGATCAGATAGAAGATGTGCACGGTGAGCCAAGCGAGCCAAGCGATGAAGCCGCTCAACTTGAGTGAGCCGACTGCGGCGACGGCGCGACGACGACCGATCGTTGCCATCGAGCCTTTGTCGACGTAGCGAAACGTGCCGCGTGGGTGCTTGTCGATCGTCGACTCGATCGCCCTGGCCACGAAGCGGCCTTGTTGCATCGCAACCGGGCTGACGCCAGGCAGCGGCTGAGTACTACCCGCGGGAGTGAGACTCGCCGCGTCACCGATCACGAACACCTCTGGGTGGCCGGGCAACGAACAATCCGGCTCGACCTGCACGCGGCCCGAGCGGTCTACCGGCAAACCCAGCCGCTCGCACAGCGGAGAAGCGCGCACACCGGCCGCCCAAAGGACGGTCGAGGCATCGATGCGCGTCGAACCAATCGCCACGCCTTGCTCGTCAATCGCCGTAACACGGGCGTTGGGCAGCACTTCTACGCCCATCTCGTGCAGACTGCGCGTGGCGCGCTCGGAAAGCTCGGGATCGAACGCAGCGAGCACCCGTGGCCCGCCCTCCACCAACACCACGCGCGTGGCGTCCGGCTTGATGGCGCGAAAGTCACGCGCCAAAACGAAGGTCGCGAGCTCGGCGATCGCGCCCGCCAATTCGACGCCGGTCGGCCCGCCGCCGATCACCACGAACGTCAAGTGGCGACGTTGCTCTGCCAGATCTGGTTCTCGCTCAGCCGCCTCGAAGGCGAGCAGGACGCGACGACGGATCTCCACGGCGTCATCCAAGTCTTTCAAGCCGGGCGCGACGTGGCCCCACTCGGTATGACCAAAGTAGGAGTTTACTGCACCGGGCGCGAGCACCAGGTAGTCGTATTCGATGGCATCACATTCGCGAGTGATGACTCGGCGCGCTGCGAGATCGACTCCCGTGACTTCAGCCAGCAGCACCCGGGCGTTGTCGACATGGCGAAGCACGCTGCGAATCGGCGAGGCGATCTCGTTGGGTGCCAGGCCGGCCATCGCCACCTGATAGAGCAGGGGCTGAAACAGGTAGTGGTTCGAACGGTCG
>Ga0247766_1000226_pt1 | contig 12187 bp, 11 predicted proteins | sample UWRJL223509R6_FD_179946 | JGI IMG/M metagenome (GOLD analysis project Ga0247766, IMG submission 179946) | Plant litter microbial communities from Arlington Agricultural Research Station in Wisconsin, United States - UWRJ-L223-509R-6 | ecosystem: Environmental > Terrestrial > Plant litter >...
GTGAGACCGGCGAGGCGGTTTTGAGCTTCACGAAAGCCTTTGCTGAGCGCTTCGAACACGGGCGGGGTCTTAGCATAGTCGGGGCGCAGGGGGGCGAGACCGAGGGCAGGACCGAGGGCGGAACCGCGGCACCGAAGCGGGGGCCGGAGGGCCGCAACGGCCCCGCTCAGCTGCGGCGCAAGCGAAAAAGTACCGGCGGCGCGCCCACGAATCGGCGCTCGAAAACCCAGTAGAAGGCGTACGAAAACAGCACAGATAGGGGCAAGCTCAGCGCGACCAAGCTCAGCATTTCCGCGTTGGGCGAGAGCTCGAGCCGGTGCAGCCCGAAGTAACACAGTGCCACAATCGGCAAATGGGTCAGGTACAGGCTGTACGAGAACCGCCCGACGGTGACCAGGGGTCCGGACTCCAAGATCCGCAGCGCGAGTGGGCGGCGTTGCTCGGCCGGGCGTAGCGCGTGGGGCGTCAAATAGAGCAATGCGCTGGCAGTCGCCGCGCCGACCAGCGCGTCACTGTAGGGCATGAAGCGAAACCAGTACTTGATCAACACCGTCACTCCGCACGCCACCGCGGCGAGTGTGCCCAAACTGACGAAGCGCCACGCGATACGCTCGCGTAGCCAACGCTCCGTAGACCGCGACGCGAAATCGATGCCCGCTGCACACATGCCCAGCCCGAACAAGCCCAGGTACCAGGACGCCGCGCTGCCCGCGGCCTCCGGTACGACGAAGGTCAACGCGCCGCCGAGCGCGAACGCTGCAAGCACGGTCGCGCCTGCGCCGAAGCGTCTCCAAATGGGCAGCAGCATGAACGGAAAGAAAAAATAGATCTGCCACTCCGTCGCGACGCTCCAAAGTGGTCCGTTGATGGTGTGGGTCCAGGCTGGAAACAGATTGTGAATCAAGAGCAAGTGGCTGACGATCGGCCCGCGCTCGAATGCAGGGAAGGTGTCTGCCCAAATGGTTTTCGTCGGTGTTTCCAGTACCGGCGCGAGGGCGAGCAGCAGGAGCGAGCCGAGCAGCGCGGCGAAATAGGGCGGGAGAATTCGCCAAGCGCGGCGGGCAAAGTAGTCGGGTATGCCTCGCACCTGCACGCCTTCCGTGCGCGCGACGGGCAGCATCAAGCAATACCCGGACAGAACGATGAAAACGGCAACCGCGTCGTGCCCGAAGCTGAGCGCGCGCTGCAGCTGTCTGGCAACCCCGACAACTGGCCGCGCTGCGTCGAGGAAGCCGAGGCCCGCGTGAAAAAGTACTACATAGAGCGCGGCTACTGCCCGGAGCCCGTCCAGATACTCGAGCCTGAGCGCCTCTTTCCTAGTCATTTCGTGTGCGATCCCAGGTGAGTGGAGTCTAGACGCTTCCGGCGTTCCGGAGTACATGGATAACGTTTGTTTCGGTTCGGATGGCGCTGCTGCGTGGTCAAAAGCGTCGGAGTTTGAAAGCCAATGATCGAACGTACAGCTGCCCTCAATATCGTCTACGCGAGCATCAATGAAGTCTTCGCCCAAACTGGGCTGGACGCCCCTGCCGCCCTCACCGAGGACACCGTTCTCGTCGGCAAAGACGCGGTGCTCGACTCCCTGGGCGTCGTCTCTCTAATTGTCGAAGTAGAGCAGCGGGTGGAGGGTGAGCACGGCGCGTCCGTAACGCTCGCCAACGACAAGGCCATGTCGCAGCGCAATAGCCCGTTTCGGACCGTCGGCATACTCACCGACCACGTCGTGGCCATGGTTGCGGAAGTGAGCGCAGCGTGAGCGAGCGTATAGTGAGTGAAAAGCCGGTCATGCTGGTGACTGGCAGCCGCAAGGGCATTGGTCGCTACCTGTGCGAGTACTACCTGCAGAAGGGGTACTTGGTCGAAGGTTGCAGCCGCGGCGCCAGTGATTTGAAGGACTCGAACTACAACCACCACGAGGTGGACGTGGCCGATGAACGCGCGGTGCGCCTGATGATCGCCGACATCACCAAGCGCCACGGCCGTATAGACGTGGTGCTGAACAACGCGGCCATTGCCAGCATGAATCACATCTTGCTGACGCCCGCTAAATCGGCGGATCGCATGCTCTCGGTCAACGTGACCGGTACCATGCTCGTCTGTCGTGACGCAGCCAAGGTGATGATTCGCCGCAAGTACGGCCGCATCGTCAACTTTACGACCATCGTCGCGCCGATCGCGCTGGCCGGTGAGGCAATTTATGCCGCTTCCAAGAGCGCAGTCGTCACCTTCACGCGCATCCTCGCGTTCGAACTCGGGCAGTGGGGCATCACCTGCAACTCCTTCGGCGCCACGCCGATCATGACGGACATGATCAAGGGCGTGCCCCAAGACAAGATCGACGCGGTGGTCAATAACCTCGCGATCAAGCGCTTGGGCACGAACTTCGATTGCGCCAACGTGTGTGATTTTTTCATCAGCCCTGGCAGCGACAACATCACCGGTCAGGTCATTTACCTGGGCGGCGTGACCTAGTTCCGCGGCGCTCGTTCTTTTCGCGCGAGACCCGCGTCTCGTCGCGTTCGCGGTACCCGACATTCTGAAGTGAAACGAGTGCCAATGGTTTCGAGGCCACGCCCATGATCGTCCCCTGGCTCTTCGAGCGCATCGTCGCTTGGGGCGATGAACCCGCCTTGGTCTGGAACGACCAGGTCGCCAGCTACACGGAGCTTTCGACGCTCGCGGATGGCTGGCAAGAGAAGTTCGAAGCTCGCGGTCTGAAGCCAGGTGAGGTCGTCGCGCTCGAGGGCTCGTTTTCGCCCAACGCCTGCGCGGCCTTGATCGCGCTGGTGCGCCTCGGCGCAATCATTGCGCCGCTCACGCCTTTGATGCGCACGCAGCGCGATCAGTTCCTGGCTATCGCCGAAGCGCGCTTGCTCGTCGAGTTCGACGAAGCTGATTCCCCCAGTTTCTACGAATACGATCGCGTCGTCCAAAATGCGGTCACGAAGAAGCTGATCGCTCGCGGGCATCCCGGCTTGATCATTTTTTCCTCGGGCTCCACGGGCTCGCCGAAGGCGATCCTGCATGACTTCGCGTCGCTGCTGGAGAAGTTCCACAAAGTTCGGCAGAAGAAGACGACGTTGACGTTCTTGCTGTTCGATCACATCGGCGGCATCGACACGCTGTTCAACACCCTGGCTAGCGGCGGCACCGTGGTGACCGTGCCGAATCGCGATCCGCAAACTGTCTCGCGTGCGCTCGAAAAATACCGCGTGCACACGCTGCCCGCGTCGCCCACCTTCCTCAATCTGTGGCTGATGTCGGGCCTGTTCGAGCAGCATGATTTCTCGTCGCTGCAGGTGATCGCCTACGGCACCGAGCCCATGCCGCCGAGCACGCTCAAAAAGCTACATGAGGTGTTCCCCGCCGTTTCATTGGTCCAAACCTACGGCATGTCCGAACTCGGGGTGCTGAGGTCGCGCTCGCGTGATTCGGAATCACTGTGGATCAAGTTCACCGGTGATGGCTTCCAAACAAAAATCATCGACGGCATTTTGTGGGTCAAAGCCGATGCCGCCATGATCGGTTATCTGAACGCTCCGGATCTGTTCGACGAAGAGGGCTGGCTCAATACGCAAGACGCCGTTGAAGTCGATGGCGAGTATTTGCGCATCTTGGGGCGCGCGAGTGATCTGATCAACGTCGGTGGCCAAAAGGTCTATCCCGCCGAAGTCGAGAACATCTTGCTGCAGATGGACAACGTGCAGGAGGTGGCGGTGTTCGGCAAAACCCATCCAATGATGGGCCAGATGGTCGTAGCGCGCTTCAACCTGAAGACTCCGGAGCCCCTTGCGGATTTCAAGCGTCGCATGGGCGCTTTTTGCCGTGAGCGCATGGCCGCCTATCAGATCCCGCGCCTAGTCGAGATCTCGGATGACGAGCAATATGGTTCGCGCTTCAAGAAGCTGCGCAATGCTTAGAGTCGATCATTGCCAGTGATGTTTCGACTCAGTCGCAAAGGGTGGATCGTCTTGGGATTCGCAGCAGTCATGGCCTTGTCGCTCGGCGTGTTCGCGCGTGTTTTCGGCCCGAAGCGACTGCGCTTCACTTATCAGACCGGGAGCATCGCGCCCGCCGAGTATCAGGGCTTGGCATCGCAACCCGGCTGGAGCGCTCGCCAGATCACGGTCGCCCCCGGTATTCGCTTGAACGGCCTCGTGCGCCGTCCGAAGGCGGCTGACGCGCCGTGGGTGCTCTTCTATCAAGGCAACGACGGGCACATGTTGAAGGTCGGCCAGACCTTCCTCTCGAGCCTCGCAGGCACTCGCGATTGGGGGCTCGCCATCTTCGCTTACCGCGGATACGACTCGTCCGACGGCGTTGCCAGTCTGCCGCTCTTGGCAGCGGACGCTCCGGAGATCTTGGCGCAATTGTGCGCCACGGAAAAAGTCGACCGCGCGCGCGTGCACGTCGTCGGCTTCTCCATCGGTGGTCACCTCGCCGTGCGCGCTGTGGGCGCGCTCGCGAAGCAAACGCCCAAGCCGGCGTCACTCACGCTGCTCGCTTCTGTCGACGACATCACCATGGTCAAGAGCTCCTTCTATGCCAGGCTGGACCCAGGTGATGATTTCATCACCCGCCCATATCTGGCGGAGATCCCGGCGCCCGTGCTGGTCGTACAGGGGACTGCCGACGACGCGCTGATGGGTCCCGAACAGGGGCGCGCAATTGCTGCAGCACTCGGCGCTCGCGCGCGCTATCTCGAAATTCCCGGGGAGAAGCACATCGCGCTAATGGCAAACGAACAGGCGCTCGCTGCAGCGCGTGAATTCATCGAGGCTCATTCCAAATAGCTCGCGGCGAGTCGGCCCGAAGCTCGGAGGTAGCATGCGCAATTTCAACTTCCAGAACCCGACTCGAATCCTGTTCGGCCGCGGCCAAATCGAAAACATTGCCGACGAAATCCCGGCTGACGCGCGCATCCTGCTCGTGGCCGGGAGCGGCTCGATCCGTAAAAACGGCGTGCTGGAGCAGGTCACGAAGGCGCTCGCAGGCCGCACCGTGCATGAATTCTGGGGTGTCTCGCCGAATCCGGACATCGCGGCCTTGCTGCCCGCGCTTTCAATCGTTCGCGACCAGTCGATCGACTTCGTTCTCGCAGTCGGCGGAGGCTCGGTGATCGACGGCGCAAAGCTGATTGCCGCCGCTGCGCGGACCGAGGTCGACCCTTGGTCCATTTTGGCGAAAGGTGCGCGCGTGACGGGCGCATTGCCGCTCGGCGTGGTGCTCACGCTGCCCGCGACCGGCTCGGAGTCAAACGGAGCAGCCGCCATCAGCAACAAAGAAACCGGCCAAAAGTTGGTCTTCGTCAGCCCGCTCTGCTTCCCTCGCTTTGCGGTCCTCGATCCAGAAACCACGTTCTCGCTGCCCCCGCGCCAGGTGTCGAACGGGATCGCCGACGCGTTCGTGCACGTGCTCGAGCAGTACTTGACCTACCCGGCAGGCGGCGCGCTCTCTGATCGGCTCGCAGAAGCGCTGCTCCTCACGCTCAAGGAACAAGGCCCACTCGCACTGAGCGATCCGCAAAACTACGAAGTTCGAGCCAACCTGATGTGGGCCGCGAGCCTTTCGCTCAACGGTCTGATCGGACAAGGCGTGCCTCAAGACTGGACCACTCATCACATCGGCCACGAGCTCACCGCTCAATATGGCCTCGATCACGCGCGCAGCCTGGCCGTCGTACTGCCCGCCGTGCTCGAAGCTCGCCGCCAGCAAAAAGCGGAAAAATTGCTGCAATTCGGCGCCCGCGTATTCGGCATCCGCGACTCGGATCAAGCCGAAGCGATCGACACGACCATCGCGCAAACCGCCGCCTTCTTCGAGTCGCTGGGCATCCCTACGCGTCTCTCTGCTTACGGCATTGGTGAAGAAGCGATTCCGCTCATCGTTGCAAAGCTCAAAGCGAGTCGCCGTCTGCGCATGGGAGAGCGGTTGGACATTACGCCGGACGCGGCGGGGACGATGTTGTCGCTCGCGCTTTGATGCTTGGCGAGCGAACGCTACCGGTGCCCGCTCATTCTCCCAGTTCTTCTCGCACGCGCTGCACCAGTGCGTAGATCTCTCGTCGGGCGAGGCCGGTCTCTGCTTCCCCCAGCTCGGTGACCACGGTCTTCACCGTAGCTCCCTCGCCGAGCCGAGCTCTCGCGCGCGCTTCGAGCACGCTCAGATCCACTTGATCATCGGCGCTTTCGCCAGCAGCGGCGATCACCAGCGTGATCTCGCCGCGCCATTCGCCCTCGCGCGCTGCGAGCTCCGCAATCGTGCTCGGCGCAATCTCCTCGTGCATCTTGCTGATCTCGCGGCACAAGGTGCACGCGCGTTCCGGCATGCGTTCACTCAGTTCACGCAGAGTCGCCGCCATGCGCTGCGGCGATTCGAACATCACGACCGGGTCGACGCTCTTTTCGATGCGCGCGAGAGCCTCTTTTCGCTTCCGCCCATGACGCGGTAAAAAGCCCAAGAAGACGAAGCTCGCGTCCACGAGGCCCGACACCCCGACGGCCGCGGTGACCGCGCTCGCTCCAGGGATCGGCACCACCGTGACTCCGCGGGTATGTGCGCCGCGTACCAGCGCGGTCCCAGGATCGCTCACTGACGGCATGCCCGCGTCCGTGACCAGCGCGATGTCCTCTCCGCCCTCCAGCAGCAGTAGCAGCTCTTCGATCTTGCGCGGGCTCGCGTTGGCATCGAGTGCATGTAGCGCGCGCTCGGAGATGGCGAAGTGCGTCAGCAGCTGGCGCGTGCGCCGCGTGTCTTCCGCGGCAATGTGTCGGGTCTGCTTGAGCGTTTCGAGCGCCCGCAGCGTCATGTCACCGAGATTGCCGATCGGAGTGCCGACCAGGTAGAGCTTGCCGAATCCGGCGTCTGCCGATTTGCTCAATGGTCGCTGTTGCCGACGCGCACTGAATCGCCGACGCCGACGGCGTCACCGAAGTTTTGCCGCAGGTGTTCGCGCAGTTTGCCCATCAGGCGGGACTCGAGTTGTCGCACGCGTTCGCGGGAGACGCCGAATTGATCGCCCAGTTCTTGGAGGGTGAGCGGTTCGTCCGCGACCACCCGCTTGTCGAAGATATCGATGTCTTTACCCGAGAGCGTGGTGCGAAATTGGTCCAGCTGGGCGTGGAGTAATTCGGAGAATTCCGAGCCTTCGGCGATTTGATCGGGGGTGGCGTTGCTCGAGGGCATGAGCTCGAGGCGCGTGGTGGAACGCCCGTCGGCTTCATTGACGGTGGCGTCGAGCGAGGCGTCCGCGCGCGCGAGCCGTCGATCCATCTCGGTCACTTCCGATTCGGCTACGTTGAGGCGTTTGGCGATCTCGGCGTGGCTCGGCTCGATGCCCATGGCCGTGAGGCGCGCTTTCTCCTTGTTCAGATTGAAGAAGAGTTTGCGCTGCGCTTGAGTGGTACCAACCTTCACCAAGCGCCAGTTGTTGAGGATGAAGCGCAGCATGTACGCGCGGATCCACCACGCGGCGTAGCTGGAGAGCTTGACGCCGCGGTACGGGTCGTAGCGCTTGACCGCTTGCATCAAGCCGATGTTGCCCTCTTGAACGAGGTCCATCATGTTGCGGTAGGCACGGCGGTACTCGTAGGCGATTTTGACCACCAAGCGCAGGTTGGCGGTGACCAAGCGCGCGGCGACCTCGCGGTCGCCAACCGAGCCTCCCTGCTGGCTCTTTTGATACTGCACGGCCAGTTTGTGCTCTTCATCCGCGGACAGCAGCGGGTGCCGTTGCACTTCACGCATGTAGGCTTGGAGCGCGTCGAAGCGGGCCAGGCCGCGCTCGTCCGGGTCGCCCTCGCTTTCACGCTCGCCGTCTTCGTTACGCTCGCGCTCGCGCTCGCGTTCGCCCGCGTACTCGATCTCCGCAGCGGGATCGCGCTCGTCGCTCGCTTCGCGCGCGCCGTCGAGGTCGGTTTCCTCGCTGTCGACGATTTCAGCTTCGGTGTCGAAGACCGCGCGCTCGTCGCCGAGCGCTTCAGGCTCTTGGTCGTCCGAGTCCGTATCCTCTTCAGCGGCCTGATCGGGATCTGCGGCTTCCGAATCGCTGGGGGATTGGCCAGCGCGCGCGCGCGGGCTGGGCGTTCGCTTGGTGGCTTGCGGTTTAGCGCGTTTCTTGGCGTCTGCTTTGGCTGTCACGGGGTGCTCGAGGCCGCTCTGGGGCGCGTGCGTGCGACCTGGCAACCGCGGCAGAGCGTGTGCCGCTCGCCCCGCGTCGTCAAGGGAACGCCGGGGATCTGCTGGGTTTTCGCCCGGGCTGCCCTGGGCGATTCGCTACGCGGGAAAAAGTGTGGGAGACTTTTCTCGAAATCTTGGTTGAGGGGCCAATGAAATCTATTTCCGTTTCCAGCAATTTCTCGCGACGCGCTGAAGAGCTTCGAGCCTTCGTCGATCCGAACGCGACCGAGCTGTGTCGTGCCGAAACAGCGCGCATGGCTTCGCTCGGCACTTTGGCGGCCGGGGTTGCCCACGAAATCAACAATCCGCTCTCGTACGTGCTGGGCAGCTTGGATCTCGGTTTGCGCGAGCTGCACGGCTTGCAGCTGTTACTCCAGGGTCACCCGAACGAGGAGCTGGAACATGTCTCAGGCGCTGTGGCAGCACTGGACAGCGCCCGTGAAGGCGCTGAACGCGTGCGCAATATCGTTCGTGATTTGATGGACTTTTCGCGGGCAACGCCCGGGAACGGCGAAGCGGTCGAGATCGAGACCGTTTTGGACTCGACGATCCGTGTAGCCTGGAACGAAGTTCGGCATCGCGGCCGACTGATCAAGCGCTACGCGGGAATTTCACCAGTAATTGGTGATGAAGCGCGGCTCGGGCAGGTGTTTCTCAATTTGATCATGAACGCCGCGCAGGCGATCGAGGGTGATCCGTCCGTCAATGAGATCACGATCAGCACCAGTGCCGAGGATGGCTGTGCCGTGATCGAGATTTCGGACACCGGAGGCGGCATTCACGAGCAAGATCTGGCACGCATCTTCGATCCCTTTTTCACTACCAAAGTGGCCGGTGCTGGCACGGGTCTTGGGCTCGCGATCTGCCGTGGCATTCTCACCTCGCTTGGCGGTGAGATATCCGTGTCGACCGAGCTTGGTCGTGGTACGACATTTAGAGTGGTTTTGCCGTTCGCTTCCGAGCAGAGCGCGTCGCAGCGCGTCGTCGCCGAGGTTGCACCCCCGGAGCTGGTCGCGCCCGCGCGCATTTTGATCATCGACGATGAGCCGCTCCTCGGACAAACCCTGTTGTACGCGTTCAAGGGGCGCCACGAGGTGAGTATCTGTACCAGCGGACGCGAAGCGTTGAGCCGGCTGCAGACTGACTCGGTCTTCGATCTGGTCCTGTGCGACCTGATGATGCCGGACGTGAATGGCGCGGCGGTGTACAACTCCGTCAAGCGGGACTTTCCGGCGTTGGCTGAGCGCTTCGTGTTCATGACGGGTGGTGCGTTCACGACCCGTGCCCGAGAGTTCCTCGCGCAACACCCCGGCGCCCAGCTCGAGAAGCCGTTCAACATCGCGGATGTCGAACGGTTGCTCGCACAATTTGCCGCCGCGGACCGTTCCAAGTCGGCGCAGCTTCCGGACGCGGCGCACGTGCGCTGAACCCGGGCTGGTCGACACAGCTGGCGGCTGCGCTCTCCGCTCGCGTGGCTCAGTGACGTAGCGAAACTTTGTGTCCCGGGACCGGCGTTTCACCCAGCAGCACGAACGCGTCGAAGGTCGCCTTCGGCAAGGTCTTCGCCGAGGCAGCCAGGTCATACGCGAGGCCCCATTCCACGCTCGGACCGACCGAGACGAACAAAGTCGTCGAGTATTTGCAGCCTTTGGCGAAGCGCTCGATGTTGTCGCCGGTCATGCTCAAATCCGGCCCGGCCATGCCTTTGCCGTGCTTGGTGGCGACGCCGCCCGAAAGCTTCCACACCGCCGTGCCGCGGTCTTCCAGCACCATCGCGACTACGCTGCAATCGGGCGGGGCCTTGAGCGAAAGCTCGGGGCTGAACGGTAGGCTCGACGCGAACTCTTTCCGAGTGTCGGTCTTGATGATCACGTGCTTGGCGCCCAGTTTACCGAGCTCGTCGATGAAGGCGACGACCCACGGGAGCTTGGCGCTGCGGTCCACGATCAAGGTGACGTCATTGCCGCTGACGTACTTCTCGGTGGGCTTCAGCAGGTTGACTAGATTCGTACGGCCGTCGCTCTTGTCCAGCAGTGCGCGCTCGAAGCCGACCTTGGTGCTGAGCGTGTCGATCTCGAAGGTGGGGGGGCCGGCGGGCTTGGGGGCTTCGGTCGCGGTGGCAGTTGCCGTGGCTTCCGGTTTGGGCGCCGTACGCTTGGGTTGCTCGTCGCAAGCGACGCACGTAACCAGCGCCGAGCAGCACAGCAGCGCGCTCAAAGTATCCCGCCAGACCGCGTCATTCATTGTAGATCCGTGCAAACGCTGGTGCTGCCCGAGAGGATGATCGTCGACACACAGCGGCCCTCGGTAGCCTTGTACGGGATGTCACAGACGTTGGTCGTGCAGTCGGAGTCCTGGGTGCAGCTCTCGGGGCTGACCTTTTCGGTACACTTGCTCGTGGTCGAGTCGCAGATCAAGCCGGTCTCGCACTCGAAGTCGGCCGCGCACGTCTTGCCGAGGGCTTTGCTCTTTACGCAGGCCTCGTCGATTCCGCAGTAGTAGCCGGGGCCGCACGCCGAATCCGGCGCGCTGCACGGGTCGCCATTCTCCACCAACTTGGGGATCTGACAGGTGCCCTCTCCGCTCTTCTTCACGCACAGGAAGTTCTTGATGGTGTCGCAGTCGTCGTCGCCGCCGCAACTTTCACCGGCGGCTTGCGGGCCCTTGATCAAGTGATTGCACGGCTCTGCGCGATGCCGCACGATAGCGATCTCCAGCGCGGTGAGGCGCGCGTCTTTGTACGCTTCCTGGACCGCGTTTAGACACTGCGTGGCTTTTGGCGAGCTGTAGCCCTTGGCGGGCAGGAGCCCCTCACAAAAGACTCGTTGGCTCATCACACAGGCGTCGGTCAGGCCGGCATCGGCCTTGTCGACACCCGCGCACGCTTGAACGACCGGGGCCGAACAGGCGGCCTTGGCCCAGTTCCCGCAGAAACCGCTCACGGTGGCGTTCGGGTCCGGCGCGTCTTCCGTGCTCGAACAGCCGCCCGCGCTCACCAAACTCATAAAAAGAAAGCAAAAACTCAGGCCCTTGCCCGTCTGACCCATCATTGTCCGGACGATACACGTTCTCGCGCTGGGGGCAGAAGTCTTTGGCAAGGCGCGTGGGTCGAAGGCGGGGCTAGACTGAAGCGGACCCGATGCCCACGGTGACGCTTCCTCCGCTTTCTCCGAGCAAGGAAATTCCAACACGGCTGCAAGCTGTCGTGTTTTGGTTGATCGCGCTGATTGCCGTGTTCGTCACGGGCGTCGGCGTTGCCGCGACGGCGGCGGTGTTGGCGGTGCGCGCTGGCTTGCCCGTCGAGCGCGCGCTCGCGCTGGTCAGCGATCCGCACAGCTCGCCGCTCGTGACCAGTTCGACCTGGATCGCGGTGTCAATCGCCGTGAACGAGCTGGCCGTCGCCAGCACGCTCACCTTCTGGATCGTTCGCCATCGTCCTCACATCGGGCACGTGTTCCCGATCGGTCACCCGACGTTTCGCACGATCTGTGCCGGGTTGTTGATTGTGTTTGGTTTTGGTCCTCTGGCGGAGCTCGCGGGCGAACTCGCGTTTCGTTTTTTGGGTCGTGAGCTCAATGCCGAGCGCTTGGTGGTGGCGGTTTCGCAGAACGCGAGCAATGAAGGTTTGGTCGGTGTGTTGTTCGCAGCCGCGGTGCTGCCGGCCTTCGTCGAAGAGCTGATGTTCCGCGGCTTGGTCACGCGCGCCTTCGAAAAGCGATCGCACGCGGAGATGGTGCTCGTGCCGAGCCTCTTGTTCGGGCTGTTCCACCTCGAACCGACGCAGATTGCCGGGACGGTGGTGCTGGGCATCGCCTTCGGTTTGACGCGCTTGTACAGCGGGTCACTCGTGCCTTCGATCATCGGGCATGCCGCGTACAACGCGTCGGTCATCTTGTCGGTGCGATTTTTAGGCCGGATCGGTGATCACGGATTGCACTTTGGGCGCGTCGCGGGCGGGCTGGGCGTGGCAGCGCTCGGTACGCTGTTGATGGTGAGCTCGCCGGCGAAG
>Ga0247766_1000227_pt1 | contig 12153 bp, 4 predicted proteins | sample UWRJL223509R6_FD_179946 | JGI IMG/M metagenome (GOLD analysis project Ga0247766, IMG submission 179946) | Plant litter microbial communities from Arlington Agricultural Research Station in Wisconsin, United States - UWRJ-L223-509R-6 | ecosystem: Environmental > Terrestrial > Plant litter >...
GCGGAGCTCCTGGGACCCGATGGACCCCTCGCACGCAGCCTGCCCGCTTACGAGGCGCGTCCTGCGCAGCTCGCGATGGCGCGCGCGGTCGAACACGCGCTCGCCAGCGACCGCGTACTGATCTGTGAAGCGGGCACGGGCACCGGCAAGAGCCTCGCGTACCTGGTGCCAGCGTTGCTGAGCGGAAAAAAAGTGGTCGTGTCGACCGCGACCCGCGCGCTGGAGGAGCAAATTTTCTGGAAAGATTTGCCGCTGATCGAGCGCGCATTGGGTGTCCCCGTGCGCGCCGCGCTGATGAAGGGGATCTCGAACTATTTGTGTCGGCGCCGCCTGGCGGAGTTTCGCGCCAGTGAAGAAAGCATTCGCCCGCGCCACGCGCGCTCGCTCGGCATGCTCGATGACTGGCTGAGCGAAACCGAGTCGGGTGATTTGGCAGAGCTCAGCGGCGTCCGCGAAGACGACCCACTGCGTCGCGAAGTGAGCTCCTCCAGCGAAACTCGGATCGGCGCGAGCTGCACTTACTTCAACGAGTGCTTCGTGACTCGCATGCGGCGCGAGGCCGACGCGGCGCAGCTGGTCGTCGTCAATCACCACTTGTTTTTCGCTGATTTGGCGCTGCGCGGCCCGCACCCTGCTCGGGTCATCCCCGACTATGACGCGGTAATCTTCGACGAGGCTCACCAGCTCGAAGACATCGCGACGGACTTTTTCGGCATGCGCGTGTCGCGCGCTCGGCTCGAGCGATTGCTGGCTGACGCGGAGCGCGCAATGACCGTCGCCGGCGCTGGCGATCCGCTGTTTGCCGTCGGCAGCAAGTCGCCCACGCTGGCCAACGCCCGCGTCGCTGCCGAGGCGCTGTGGACCGAACTCGGCCGTCGTGGTCAAGGTGAAGAGGCGCGCTTCACGTTGGAACGCGACGTGTGGAAAGGTCCGCTGGAAGAGCGCTATCACGCGCTCGACAACGCACTCGAGGCGGTCAGTGCCGCGGCCAGCGCAGCCGCAGGGCGCGGGTCACTGGCTGCGCCGGGCGTGATTCGCGCAAAAGCCGCGACGCTCGAAGCGCTCAAAGCCGTCGACGGGCGCGCGCAGCTTTTGCGCGAAGATTTGGCTGCGATCGTCAGTGGCGCCCCCGGACGCATCACCTGGTTCGACATGGGCCAACGCTCGGCTTCCTTGAGCTCCACGCCGGTCGATCTGTCGCACGTGTTTCGCGCGCGCATCTTCGAGAGTGTGCCTTCGGTAGTGCTGACGAGCGCGACGCTGTCGATCGCGCCGTCGAAGAGCAATCCAGACGCGAGCCCATTCGCGTTCTTTCGGTCGCGCGTCGGCTTGACTGGGGACGCGGTGCCCGTCACCGAACTCGTGCTCGATTCGCCGTTCGATTTCGCTCGCAACGCGCTCCTGTACACGCCGAAAGATTTGCCGCCGCCGGGTCACCCGGCGTTCAACGCCAGCGCCGGCGAGCGCATCGCGGAGTTGATCGAAATCACCCAAGGGGGTTGTTTCGTGCTCACGACCTCGCTGCGCTCGATGAACGCGCTGTACGCCACGTTGTCCAAGCGGCTGCCCGGGCGACGCATGTTCGTTCAGGGGGCAGCCCCCAAAGCGGCGCTGATCAGCGCGTTTCGCGCCGCAGGCGACGCGGTATTGGTGGCCACGATGAGTTTTTGGGAGGGCGTGGACGTTCCCGGTCGGGCGCTGCGCCTCGTGGTGCTCGAGAAGATCCCGTTCTTGGTGCCCAGCGATCCGGTGGTCCAGGCGCGCTCGCAAGAGCTCGAGCGTGCCGGCGAAAACCCGTTCTTGCGTTTGCACGTCCCGGCCGCGGCGATCACGCTCAAACAAGGCTTCGGCCGTTTGATCCGTACCCGTGACGACGCCGGGATCGTCGCGCTACTCGACCCGCGTGTTCATCAAAAAGGCTACGGTCCGCGTTTGTTGGCCGCGCTCCCACCGGCGGGCCGCACCTCGGAGTTGTCCGAGGTGCGGAGCTTCTGGGAGCGCGTCCCTGCGATCACTCGCGGCGTAAGCTAGCGCTTCTTCTTCGCCGCGGGCTTGCCCGCCGGAGCCTTTGCTTTGGCCGCCTTGGGCGCGGCCTTGGGGGGCGCCGCTTTGCCGGGTGCCTTGCTCGCCTTCGGAGCGGCCTTGGGCGCGGCTTTGGCGGGCGCTTTGCTCGCCTTCGGAGCGGCCTTGGGCGCGGCTTTGGCGGCCTTGGGCGCGGCCTTGGCGACCGGTTTGGTTGCTGCTTTGGGCGCGGCCTTCTGCGGCTTACCCACGGGTAACACCTTCGCGGCTTTGCCCTTGGCGCTGGTTTTGACGATCGGCTTCGCTGCGCTGACCGGCTTGGCCGTCTTCTTGCTCGCCTTGGCTGCGGGAGCTGCCTTGGCTTTCGGCTCGGGCTTCACGGGAGCTGCCTTGGCTTTCGGCTCGGGCTTCACGGGAGCTGCCTTGGCTTTCGGCTCGGGCTTCACGGGAGCTGCCTTGGCTTTCGGAGCAGCTTTGGCGGGCGCCGGCTTGGCCTTCACTGAGGCCTTCACCGGTGCGGGCTTGGCAGCCTCGGTTGCCTTGGGCTTCAACGCTGCGGGCTTTTCTGCTTTGGGCTTCTCTGCCTTCGGCTTGGGTTCGGCCTTGGGCTTCTCTGCCTTCAGCTTGGGTTCAGCCTTGGGCTTCTCTGCCTTCGGCTTGGGCTCTGCCTTCGGCTTGGGCTCGGGGCGCGCGACCGCTTTCGCGAGCGCGGGCTTCTCTGCCTTCGGCTTGGGCTCGGCTTTCTTGCCGGCCGGCTTTACGGGAGCGTCGTCGCCTTTGTCGTCGTCGTCACCGGCGTCGTCATCGGCGTCGTCATCCAGATCGTCGTCGTCGTCATCTAGATCGTCGTCGTCGTCCAGATCTTCGCTTTCGTCGTCCAGATCTTCGTTTTCTTCGTCTAGGTCGTCGTTGTCGTCAATCACGGCGTCTTCTTCTTCCTCTTGCTCGGCATCTGGACGCCCGAGAGCACCGGCACTTCGGCGATCGAGCGTCTCGCTGATCTTCTTGTCGAGATCCGAAAATTCGAACGGCTTGTCGAGATAAGCGTCGGCGCCGTACAGCGGCGAGGTCATCTCGTTCAAGTTCTCTCCAATTCCGGTGAGCATGATCACACCGGTGTGCGCGAGTGATACCGCTTCGCGGATCTTGCGACACACTTCCCAGCCACTCATGCCCGGCATCATCACGTCGAGCAGAACCAGATTCGGCAGGTGCTCGTGCGCGAGCTCCCACGCTTGATCACCGTCGGAGGCCTCGAGCACGCTGAACCCTTTCGAGCGCAAGTGACTCGACAGCATGGCAACCATGCTCGGTTCGTCGTCAGCGACGAGCACGATGGGCTTTGAATCGTTTGGCATAGCAGCAAGGACTCCGGAGGAAGAATCGGTGGAGAGGCGCGAATTCATTGCCATTCGAGACCAGCGCACGGCAGTGGGTCAAGCCCCGTGACACAGCGGTCTCCGCTCGGGCCGCGGGCCGTACCTGCGAACGGTGCCTGCGCGGTCGCCGGGGTGTCACTGACCCTGCCAAGGTCCGCTGGGGTCGAGTGGTCCAATGCCTACATGGTGACCGCTGTGCTCCGCGCCCTTCGGGTGCTTAACTTGCTGTAGATGGCCCCCAGCGACGGCATCGCTCAACTCCGGCGTGCGGCAGGCAGAGCCGGGCGAAGGGCCCGCGCAACAGCGGTTTTTCGCCGATTTGCGCTGCTGTTGCCCATTCCGCTCGGCTATTCGGTGCTGGTTTTGACCGCGGTCAAAGCCCTTCGCCTCGACGCGACCAGTCAGCGCGTGTGGTGGCTCTTGGGGGCGATTCCGCTGCTGGTCCTGCTGGTGGGTGTCGGACGCGTCATGTTCGCGCGGCGCCCGTCCTGGCAGGGGTCGATCGCGCTCGACCAGTTTCACGGCTTTCATGATCGAGTGACGAGCGCCCTGGCCTTCGCTCAGGTGCCCACGGCCGAGCGCACGCCGTTGATGCAGGCGGCAATCGAGGACGGTGTTGCGCTCGCTGGTCGGCTCGACCCCCGGCGCGCCGTGCCCATCGCCTTGCCGCGAGAGCTCGGGGTCGCGCTCGCGCTGGCGCTCGGGCTCGGAGCCCTGTCGCAGTTGGAGGTTCGGCAGCTACTGCCACTGCCACCTCCGCCCGCGTTCGAACCGATGGTGATGAGCGCGGACGACATCGATCTATTTCGCGAGGTCGCCAAAGAGCTTTCTGCAAAGAACGACGATCCGAATGCGCTGGTCGCCGTGCGCCGCTTCAACCAGCTGATCGAGGACATCGCCGAGCATCGCTTGGATCGCCATGAAGTCTTTCAGCGCATGGGTGAGCTGGAGCGCGATCTGAAAGGCAACCTCGAGCTCGATCGCGATGCCCGCGACGACGGTCTGAAGGGGCTCGCCCGCGAGCTTTCGAAGAGCGGTCTGACCAAACCCACCGCGGCCGCCCTCGACGAAAAACGCCTCGCGGACGCGGAAAAAGCCTTACGTGAGCTGGCGGAGAAGCTGAAGAAGAAAGAAGGCCGCCCGAGTGCCGCGGAGCTCGACAAGCTTCGCCAGGCTTTGGAGAAAGCCAGCCGCAGCAACGAAGAGCGAGCCAAGAGCATCGACCAGCGTCGGCGTGAGCTAGAAGAAGAAAAGAAGAGCCTGCTGAAAAAGAAAGCCGACAAAGCAGACGCGGGAGCGACGCCTGATCTAGACAAGAAGCTCGCAGACAACGAGCGCCGTCTCGAACACCTCGATCGCGAAAAGAACCGCGCCGAGCGCAGCCAAAAGCAAATGTCGGAGCTCGACAAGCAACTCGCACAGGCCGCGCGTGATTTGTTGCGTGATGCGGGCCAGAGCGCGCAAGACTTGGAAGCAGGGGCGCAAGACATCAACCGCATGGCCAAGCAGGAGCAGAGCGAAGAGCAAAAGCAGGAGCTGCTCAAAAAACTGCAGGAAATGCGGGAGTTGATGCGACAACAAGGCAAGGGCGGCAAAGATCAGCGCGAGCGCATGCAAAAATTCGGGCAGCGTGCGCGCGGGCAGAGCAGCTCGGGCCAAGGCAAACCGGGCGACGGTCAGGGCGAAGGGCAGCAAGGCGGCAAGAAGGACGGACCGCTTCGCTTCGGTAGTGGTCCCGGCAGTATCCCGATCGACATTCCGGTGCCGGTCTCTCAGAGCGGACAAGGACAGGGCAAGCCGGGCGGGGACAAGCCGGGCGGTTCGGATCCCGGTCCGAGTCAAAACTACGGCACCGGGCATGACCCGAACCTCACTGGCGACGCGACCGATCTCAAGGGCAAGACAACGGACGTCACCGCCGCCGGCGCGGACACCGGGCAGGGCGCCGCCTCGTCGCAAGTGATCTATGGTGCCGCCGAGCGCGGCTTCGTCGGCCGTGGCTACAAGCAAGTGTTCACGGACTATCAAACCGTCGCCGAACGAGCGCTCAGCCAGGATGAAATTCCGTCCGGCTATCGTTTCTACGTCCGTCGCTATTTTCAGCTGATTCGGCCGCGAGAATGAGCTCATCGCGAGTCCCAATACCCACCCCAGGAGTGCACAGATGACGGATGCCGAGCAGGCGCGCGAAGAAGTGGCTGAATTTCAAAAGCGGATCGGAGCGCTGCGCGAAGAGATCGGCCGAGTCATCGTCGGCAATCGCGAAGTGGTCGACGGCGTGCTGTCGTGCATGCTCGGCTCGTCTCACGCGCTTTTGGAAGGCGTGCCCGGCTTGGGCAAGACCATGCTCGTTCGCACGCTCGCGGGTGTGCTCGGGCTCGAGTTCTCTCGCATTCAGTTCACGCCGGATCTGATGCCCGCGGACATCATCGGTACGGTCGTCTTGGACGAGGGCGCGGGCGGTGCTCGCTCGCTCGAGTTCCGGCGCGGGCCAATCTTCGCCAACATCGTCTTGGCCGACGAAGTGAACCGCGCCACGCCCAAGACGCAGAGCGCGCTCTTGGAAGCGATGCAAGAGCATCGTGTGACCGTGGGCCGCACGACGCACACCATTGGCGAGCCTTACTTCGTGCTCGCTACGCAAAATCCGCTGGAAATGGAGGGCACGTACCCGCTGCCCGAGGCGCAGCTGGATCGCTTCTTCTTCAAGCTTGCGGTGCCGTTTCCCTCGCGTGACGAGCTACACGCGATCATCGATCGCACGACCACGACCCAGCACACCGAGGTGAAACGCGTGGTCACGCGTGAACAAATTCTGCAGATGCAGGCGCTCGTGCGACGAGTCCCGGTCGCCCGCCACGTGCAGGACTATGCCATTCGCGTCTTGCTGGCCACGCATCCGACGGGGGAAGAAGCGCCGGACTTGGTCAAGCGCTTCGTTCGCACCGGCGCTTCGCCTCGCGGCGCGCAAGCCATGTTGCTCGGCGCGAAGGTGCGTGCGCTGTTCGATGGTCGCTTCGCCGCGTCGATCGACGACGTGAAGGCGACTGCGCTAATGGCGCTTCGCCACCGCGTGCTGCTCAGCTTCGAAGGTGAGGCCGAGGGCGTCGCAGAGGACCAAGTGATCGGCGAAATTCTCAAGAAATTGCCGGGTTCCAAGGAGTAACCCGAATCGTGGGTTTTCTGGATCTATTTCGCCGCGAGACGGTGCCGCGCGCCAAGCAGCGCGAACGCGCGCTGTTCGACGACGAATTCCAGCGCAAGCTGGAGATGCTGGCGCTGGTCAGTCGACGTGTCTTCGCGGGGCGCTTGCGCGCCGAGCGGCGCAGCAAGAAGAAGGGCAGCGGCATCGAGTTCGCCGACCATCGCGATTACGTCGCTGGCGACGACTTTCGCAGTGTCGACTGGAACGTGTATCAGCGCTTCGGCAAGTTGCTCGTGCGCTTGTACGAAGAAGAAGAAGATCTCAGCATCTACTTGATCGTGGACTGCTCGAGCTCGATGGCCTTCGGCGACAAGAAGAAGTTCGATCAGGCTCGTCGCTTGTGTGCGGCTTTGGCTTACGTGGGCCTGGCCAACTTGGACCGCGTGACGATCGTCGGCGTGAACGACGCGCTGATTTCGCGCATGCCGACCACCCGCGGAAAGGGCCGCATTTTCAAGGTCTTCGAGTTTCTTTCGCAGCTCGAGCCTGGCGGCGTGACCGATCTCCAGACCGCGCTCACGACCTTCGTCGCGCAGCACAAGCGCCGCGGGTTGGCGATCTTGTTCAGTGATTTGTACGACCCGGCGGGATTCGAGGCGGGCATCAACGTGCTGCGCTTCAACAAGTTCGAGCCGTACGTGGTCGAGCTGGTCGACCCCGCCGAGGCGCGTCCGTCGCTCAAAGGCGACGTGCGCATTTACGATTGCGAGACGGGTGAAGAGCGCGAGCTGACCATCACCGATGGCATGCTGGATAAGATGCAGCGCGCCGTGAACGACTACCGCGCGGGTATCGAGCGCTTCTGCGCGCAAAAGCAGGTGCCGTACTTTCCGGCCGACGTGAACACGCCCTTCGACGAGCTCGTGCTGCGCGTGTTCCGGCGCGGGGGCTTTCTGCGCTGATGGTGCTTTCGGGCCTGCCTCTGGCACAACTGTTGATGATCGCGGGCGGTGCCGCCAGCGTGACCGTGCTGCTGTACGTTCTGAAATTGCGGCGGCGCGCGGTTCCGGTGCCCTTCGCGCGCATTTGGGACGCTGTGTTTCGCGATCAAAAGGCGACGGAGCTGTTCAGCAAGCTGCGCCGCTTGCTCTCACTCCTGTTCCAACTGGCTCTGCTCGCGCTCTTGATCTTCGCGCTCGGCGATCCCAAGCCGAAGCAGACCCTGCTCGAGGGTCGGCACTTGGTGGTGTTGGTCGACAGCAGCGCGTCGATGAAGGCGATCGACGTGAAGCCGAGTCGAATCGAGGCTGCCAAGGCGGAGGTCAAGAAACTCGTGCGTGGCCTGGGCAGTGCAGACCGGGCGCTGATCGTGCAGATGGGTGCGCTGCCGAGTCCGCTGTCTACGATGAGCTCGGACGTGACGGAACTCGACCCGGCGATTGACTTACTGAGCGCATCCGACACGCGTGCGGATCTCGAACGCGGCCTCTCCTTCGCCGTCGATAGCTTACGAGGCTTACCCAAAGCCGAGATCGTGGTGGTGAGTGACGGTGTGCTCGGGGACGTGGCGGCGATTGCTCAGCACGTCGACTTGGGCAAGGCGTCGTTGAAGTTCCTGCCCATCGGCAAATCAGGCACGAATTTGGCCATCTCCGAGTTTTCGGTGCGCCGCTACCCGCTCGACAAATCGCGTTCGGAGGTGATGTTGGAAGTGGCCAACACCAATGATCGCCCAGCCCAGGTCGAGCTGACGTTGCTCGGTGATGGCGCCATCATCGACGTCAGTCGCTTTGCGCTCGGGCCGAACGAGCGCCTGCCACGTTACTATCAGGATTTGGCCGGGGCGAGCCGCACGTTGGAGGCCAAGATCCGCTTCGCCGACGGCCGCGCCGACGATCTGCCCGCCGACGATCACGCCTATGCGCTGATGCCCGAGAGGCACCGCGCGCGCGTGCTCGTGATCTCCAAAGGCAATACTTATCTGGAAGCGGCGCTGCTCTTGGACGAGTACTTGGACGTGACGACGGTCACCCCAGGCAAGCCAATCCCGAGCGAACATTTCGACGTCGCGATCTTGGATGGCGTTGCCGACGCGCTGCCCGACACGGTAGCCGCGGCGCTGTATCTCAATCCACCCGAGGGCGGCGTGCCGCTCAAGCTGGGCGCGCGCCTGAGCGATTTTGGTTTCGATACCTGGGACAAAAAGAGCGCTTTGTTGCGGTTTTTGGCGCTTGGCGACGTGCAAGTCTCGGGCGGCCGCGCGCTCACGCCCAGCGCCGGCGATCGCGTCCTCGGCGCGAGCGACCAAGGTCCAATCTTGGTCAGCGGCTCCCGTTCGGGCCATCCGTTCGTGGCACTCGGTTTCGACCCCAGGGATAGTGATTGGGTGTTGCGCGTCGCCTGGCCGTTGTTCGTGCTCAACGCAATCAATTCGTTCGTCGAAGAGGACACGAGCTACGTGTCGTCTTTTCGCACCGGTGAAGTTTGGCGCATCCCGGCCCCGAGCTCGGTCGATTCAGCGACGGTGGTCGATCCACGCGGCCGGCAGCACATCGTGCCGGTGAAAGAAGGGCGCGCCGTGTACTTGGGTGAAGAAGCCGGCTTCTACAAGCTCAGCGTCGGCGTGGGCAGCGACGCCGCGACCAGCGAGTTCGCCGCTAACCTTTCCGATCTGAGCGAGAGCCATTACGCCGCAGACGGAGCTTGCGATCGGTCAGAAGAAGGCCGCGCCGGTCAGCATTGGAACTCCTGTGTCGAAGCACGAGCTGTGGGTGTATTTGCTGGCCGCCGTGCTCGGCCTGTCGCTGATCGAGTGGATCACCTACCACCGCCGGATCACCGTCTGATGCCCCGCTTTGGTCGGTTGATTTGGGGGGTGTTCATCGCGGCGGTCGGCGTCACCTCGTTCGCGCTTTATCGGCACTACGTGCTGCGCGTCGGAGGCGACGGCGCCTTTCATTGGCTCCACGACGGCATACGCTATCAATTGCTGGAGCCGCGCGCGCTGGGCGTGCTCTTGGCGTTGCCGCTGCTCTTGTTCGTGCTCGGCCGTTCCTTGGCGGACTTGCCTTGGCCGCAGCGGGTGCTGTCGGTGCTGTTTCGGCTCGCGTTTTTGGGACTGCTCGGGCTCGGCCTGTCGCGCTTGGTGCGCTCGGAAGAGACGCACAAGGTGTGCACGGTGCTATTGATCGACGTGAGCGACTCGGTGCCCGACGAAGCACTGGCAGACGCCCGCAAAACGCTCGAGGCCTACGCCAAGGCCAAGGGCACGGACGATCAACTGAAGCTAGTCACGTTCGCGGAGCGACAGCGCTTGATCGAGATCTATCGCGAGGAGAAAACACTGCTGCCCGAAGTGAAGGAGCTTCGGCATCGCGCTGCGAACGGCAAAAAGCTGACCGCGGGCAGCGACATTCGCGCTGCGTTGGCGCTTTCGTACGGCTTGTTTCCGCCGGGATATCTGAAGCGCGCAGTGCTGCTCAGCGACGGGCTCGAGACCGACGGCGATCTGCTGGCGGAGGCGAACCGCGCGCGTGGCTTCGGCGTCACGCTGTACACGGTGCCCTATCGTCGCCCACCACCCGGCGAGGTCGCATTGCGGTCGCTCAGTGTGCCGGACAAGGTCGACATCGGACAGGCGTTCGAGGTGATCGCGGACGTGTACGCTAGTCGCGCCACGCACGCCAAGGCGCGCTTGTTCCAGGGCGAAGCGCTGAACGGCCTCGACGGCGTGCGCGATCTCGAGCTCAAGCCGGGGCGGAACGAGCTCAAGTTCAAGTCCGTGGTGCGCATCGGCGGTGAAGTGACGTACGCGCTGCGCCTGGACGAAATCGCCGAGGACACGTTCAAGGACAACAACGCTTTCAGCGTCACCGTCGATGTGCCGGGACGGCCCACCGTGCTCTATGTGGAAGGTCAGCCGCAGCGCGCGAGCTACCTGATGAGTGCGCTGAACGCGCAGCAATTCGACGTAGATCTGCGCACGGCGGCGGCTTTCCCCGCGTCGCTGCGCGAGCTCGAACGCTATGACTTCGTGATCGTCTCGGACGTGCCACAGGAGGCTTTCCCGCTGCCGGCACAAGAGCTCGTCGAGCGCTACGTGCGCGATCTCGGGGGCGGCTTTCTGTTCGCCGGTGGTGAAGCGGGCTACGGCCTCGGCGGTTGGGCGCACTCGACCATCGAGCGCCTGCTGCCCGTGCGCATGGACGCCGAGCATCGCAAGGAGATGCCGGGCGTCGCCATGGCACTGGTCATCGACCGCTCTGGTTCGATGACCGGCTTGCCCATGGAAATGGCAAAGGCCGCCTGCAAGGCCACGCTCTCCACTCTTCAGGGTGATGATTTGCTGGAGGTGATCGCATTCGACTCGACGCCCGTGCGCTACGTGAAGATGCAGCCCTCGCGTTACCGGAGCCGCATCCAAAACGACATTCAACGCATTCAACCGGGCGGCGGCACCGAGATCTTCTCCAGCCTGGACATGGCCTATCAGGATCTGTCCGTCGTTCAGGCCCGCAAGAAGCACGTGATTCTGCTGACCGACGGCCAGGCGCCGACGCAGGGCATCAAGGATCTGGTCCAGGCCATGCTCTCGGAATCGATCACGGTGACCACCGTGGGGCTCGGTGAAGGATCCAACCAAGACTTGCTGCGCATGATCGCCGACACCGGCGGTGGTCGCTTTCACGCGGTACCCGACCCGAACAGCTTGCCCAAGATCTTTACCCGTGAAACCGAGCTGATCGCTCAGCAAGCAGCGGTGGAAGACTGGTTCCCGGTGCAGCAAGCGGCGCCGGCCGACTTCTTGAAGGGCATCGCCATCAACGCCGCACCGCTTTTGCACGGCTATGTGGCGACTCAATTGAAACCGACGCCCGCGCAGCTGATCTTGCAGAGCGAGCGCGGGGATCCGATTTTGGCGCGCTGGCGCGCGGGGCTCGGCTGGGCGGTGGCCTGGACCAGCGACGTCAAGAACAACTGGTCGATCGACTGGCTGCGCTGGTCGGGCTTCTCGAAGTTCTGGGGCCAACTCGTGCGCGAGCACATGCGCGTCAAGCACCGCCGCGAGCTGGACATGAAGACCGAGGTGCTCGGCTCCCAGGTGCACGCGGTCGTCGATGCCTTCACCGCAGACGAACGCTTCGATAACGGCATCGTCTCGAAATTGATCGTCACTGGGCCGGGCTCCGGCGCGAACGCCCAGCGCCGGGAGGTGCCCATGCGCCAAAGCGCGCCCGGTCGCTACGAGGCGAATTTCCCGCTCGATCAGTACGGCTCGTTCCTATTGCGCGCGGAGCACGCCAAACCCGGTGAGAACGGCGAGCTCAAACCGCTGGCGATGAGCTACGGCCACGTCAGCAATCCCTACCCGCGCGAATACGCGAGCTTCGACCCGGATCTCGAGCGACTGACGCGGGCCGCGCTGGCCGGCGGAGGCAGCGTCGATCCTCTGCCCACGAAGGTGTTCGACGCCGCCGGGCAGAAGATCGTCTCCTACCGTCCGCTCTGGAACCGCTTCGTGCTGGCGGCGATCGTCATGTTCCTACTCGACCTCTTGGTTCGCCGCGTGCGGCTGTTCGACCGCAAGTTCTTGCCCAGGCGTCACTG
>Ga0247766_1000228_pt1 | contig 12137 bp, 9 predicted proteins | sample UWRJL223509R6_FD_179946 | JGI IMG/M metagenome (GOLD analysis project Ga0247766, IMG submission 179946) | Plant litter microbial communities from Arlington Agricultural Research Station in Wisconsin, United States - UWRJ-L223-509R-6 | ecosystem: Environmental > Terrestrial > Plant litter >...
GCGCCCACGAACATCAGCACCAGGGCGAGGCCGTACTTGAGGTAGTGGAATTTATCCATCATACCCGCCAGCGCGAAGTACAGCGCGCGCAGCCCGAGGATGGCAAAAATGTTCGAGGTGAAAACGATGAACGGGTCGTTCGTCACGGCGAAGATGGCCGGGATCGAGTCCATCGCGAACACGATGTCCGTCGTCTCGATCGCAATCAGCACCAGTAAGAGCGGCGTCGCGTAGCGCTTGCCCTCCTTCACGAGCGTGAACTTCCCGTCGTGAAATTCGTCGACCGCCGGCATCACGCGGCGGAATAACCTGAAGAGCGGGTTCTGGCGAGGATCGACGTGTCCGTCACGCTGGAACATCAGTCGGATGCCAGTGAACACCAGGAAGCCGCCGAACACATAAGCGAGCCAGTGGAAGCGAGTGAGCAATGCCGCTCCGAGCACGACGAACACGGCTCGCAGCACCAGCGCGCTCAAGATCCCCCACAGCAGGACGCGATGCTGCAGCTTGGCGGGCACCGCGAACGCCGAAAAGATCACGATGAAGACGAAGATGTTGTCGACCGACAACGCCTTCTCGATCACGTAGCCCGACAGAAATTCGAGCGCCCGCTCGCCACCGAACAAGAAATAGATCCCGCCGTTGAACAGCATCGCCAGCGTGATCCACACGCCCGTCCAAGTCAGCGCTTCTTTGACGCTGATCTCGTGATCCTTCTTGTGAAAGACGCCCAAGTCGAGCGCCAGCATCGCGAGCACGAAGGCGACGAAGCCGAACCAAAGCCAGGGTGTTCCGATACTCGCGTGCATTTTACGGCTCTCTCTCGGGGGAAGCGCCGAGTGATCCTACTCTAGCGGCGCACGTCCCGCGGGCAATCAGTCGCTCGACGCGAGATTTCAAATACGTAATGGGTCGAGTGGTGGGGGCCACGAATGAACGTGCGCGCTTCGCGTGCAAATCGCCACGAGGTACCGCGGCCCGTCGCAATACGGCAGGGCGCCCGCGCCTGCCCTCACTGCTACGAGGTCGATAATCAGCCTGGGAACCAGCGGGCGCGCCTTGACTGTCGCGCAGTCGGTCACATCTTGCTGGCATGGAAGTCGCTTGTGCGTCGTGCTCCGCCCGAAACCGCGTGCCCGCCAAGCGCCTGCTCGACAAGGCCAAATGCGCGCAGTGCAAGACGCCTCTGTTGCCCGTTTCGCGCCCTATCGCGCTGGCCAGCGCGCAAGACTTCGACGAGCTCGTGCGCGATTCACCGCGTCCCGTATTGGTCGACTTTTGGGCTGCTTGGTGTGGCCCCTGCCGCATGGTCGCCCCAGAAATGGAAAAGCTGGCGCGTGATCGCGGAGACAGCGTGCTGGTCGCCAAAGTCGATACCGAAGCTTTGCCCACCGTTGCGCAACGCTTTGCCATCCGCAGTATTCCGACGATGATCCTGTTCCGCGGTGGCGCCGAAGCGCGTCGCCTGAGCGGCGCCATGCCCGCAGCGGAGATCAGCCGGCAGCTAGCGCTGTAAGCGTCGGAGTTAGAGCGTCGGAGTCCGAGCGTCGGAGTTCGGTGGTCGTTGGGTCCCCGCGGCCGGGCGAAGACCGGACGCTTGGCGGACCCCTGCGCGCGAAGCGCGCAGGCCGTGATCAGCCGTGCTGCACGGGGGCAACCCCACTTCTTCCAGTAAGAGCGGCGACAGGTTTCGAGACGCAAAAATCCATCTCGCGGCCCTTGCCCAGCGGGGGGATTGCAAAATTAAGATCTTGTCCGGAAAATCGGCGTTGTCCGGCGCGACCGGACAAGCTGCTTTTTCCGGACAAGCTCGTGCGCGGAGTGGGTGTGGGTGCGTCGACGGGTTTTTGGTGGGTTTGTCCTCACATCAACGTGCTGCGCCAACTGCCGAGGAACGAATTCGTCGACACTCTCTGCATGAGTCGAGAGTCCCTGCGCGGCTTCAGTGCAGGAACAGCCCGACCAGGTATGCGAACGCAGTTCGCGCTGGATCAGGCAAACACGAGAACGTCAGCAACGTGACGACGCCAATGCCCGCGCTGAGCGCGAGTCCAAGCGGCACACTTGGCCCGCTGCACACCTCCATTGCCACGCGAAACCCGAAGTACCCGGCGATGAGCAACGCACAGCCGCAGTGCACTTGAACGTGCAGTCGGTCGAGCTCCGCTGCGTTTCGGTTCGTCTTGGCAGCCGGCGCGACTCGAAGCTTGGTTGAGGGTGTGGGCAGCGGCACGACTGCCGGGGCTAACGTGGCGCTCGATCCGAGTATTCCGACGCCTGCGTGGGGCCGCTGTCTTTTTTGGGAGGCAGGCTGCTCAGGGCAAGCTCGCCGTTTTGACCCCAGCGCCAGATGCGCGGCAGAAAGGCGTACAAAAGGCGATGGTAGAGTCCGGAGGGGATGATGCGACGGAGATAGTCGAATAGCTGGGCGTCGAGTGTTCCAGGGACCCACAGCGGTGGGTTCTTTTGTTCGATCACGTCTAGGATCGTCTCGGCGACGTCGCGGGGGGTATAGAAGGTGAGCGTCATTAGGCCCGCAATCAGCTCGTCCATGTTCACGTAGTGCGCGTGATACGGATCTTTGTCGTCGTTGAGCGCACGTTGTGCTTGGTCGGTGAAGTGAACCTTTCGGAAACCGTCGGAGTTGATGAAGCCTGGTCGGACTAGCGACACGCGGATGCCGAACGGTCGCATTTCGTACCAAAGCGATTCCGAGGCGCCCTCGAGTGCGAACTTGGAGGCGCTGTAGATCGACATCGTAGGCATCGCGGAAATACCGCTGACGGACGAGATATTGATGATGCGCCCGTAGCGCTGCATGCGCATGTGCGGCAGCACCAAGCGGGTCAGCGCCATGGGACCGAGGAAGTTCGCGTCGAGCTGCGCGAGTCGTTCCGTTTCCGTCACGTGCTCGGCGACCGCGCGATAGCTGATTCCGGCGTTGTTCACGAGTACGTCGACCCCGCCCCAGCGCTCCTCGATCGCGCGCACCGCCGCGCGTCGTTGTTCATCGACGGTGACGTCGAGCGGTAGGAGCAAGAGTCGATCGCCGGCGAGCAGCCCCTCTTCCGCAAAGCGTGCGAGCGAGGAATCACGCGCGGTGAGTGCGACGCGGTGCGGCCCCTCGCGAAGCAACTTGGCGAGTTCGAGCCCAATGCCCGCGCTGGCACCGGTGACTAAGATGGTCATGACCTCGCGTCGCTCTTTGCGCCGGCCAAATAGGCGCACGAACGCCTTCAAGCCATTACGCACGCCGCGAGCCAGCGCCACCAAGCGTCGGAAAGCGCCACTTTGCGATATGATCGCCTCCGCTTTCGGTTCGGTCGACGCAGCCACTCCCAATCCTAACACGCTCCGCGCGGAATAGCCGAGAGTCGGAGAGACGTTACTAGATGCGCTTGAAAGCCCGATTGATATTCTACGGTGGAGTGCTCGCGCTACTCGCGTCGGCGCTGCTGTACACCACGGGCATGCCGGGCAGCTCCTACACCGGAGCACTGCCAGCCAGCACCCCTGAGCTGCGCGAGCTCAGCAGGCGTTTGCATGATCACGTGGTCGTGCTCGCCGACAGCATTGGGACCCGCAGCTTGGACCGCGCCGAGAACCTGGAAAAGGCGCGACAATACCTCGCTCTGCAATTGCAACCCGTGGCGCCAGCGGAAAATCCGCTTCAGTTCGAAGACGTAGGCGCAGACGGCGGACACGCGAAGAACGTGATCTTCGAGGTCAATGGGAAGGACAGTCGTCGCCTCGTCGTTGTCGGCGCACACTACGATTCGGTCGACACGGGACCAGGCGCGAACGACAATGGCTCGGGCGTCGCGGCGACGCTCGAGCTCGCGAAGCGCTTCGCCAAAACTCCGGCTCCGAGTCGCGTACGCTTCGTCTTCTTCGTCAATGAAGAGGCGCCGTACTTCAAGAATGCGGGCATGGGGTCGCGCGTCAATGCCGACAACAGTCGCTCACGAGGCGATCCGATCGTCGCGATGCTCTCGCTCGAGACGATTGGGTATTACAGCGAGCAGGCCGACTCGCAGCACTATCCGTTCCCGATCGGTTGGTTTTATCCGTCACGAGGCAACTTCCTCGGCTTCGTCGGCGATCTGGGTTCGCGCTCTTTGGTGCGAGCTGCGATTGCAGCGTTCCGAAAAGCCGAACCGTTCCCGTCCCAAGGCGCGGCGTTGCCCGCGACTTTTCCCGGCATTGATTGGTCCGATCACTGGGCGTTTCGCCAGGCGCACTATCCAGCGATCATGCTCACGGACACCGCACTGTACCGCGATCCGAACTACCATCGGGCGTCTGACCGCCCCGAGCAATTGAACTACGACGCGCTAGCGCGCGTGACGCGGGGCGTCGAAGCCGTCGTGCGTGCGCTCGCAGAGTGAGCCCGATTCGCGACCGCACCCAGGGTGTGGCATCGCGGTCCGCCACACCCTGGGTGCGGAATTCGGCGACCGCACCCAGGGTGTGGCATCGCGGTCCGCCACACCCTGGGTGCGGGATTAGGTGCGCCACACCCTGGGTGCGGGATTAGGTACAAAACACGAGCGAGCGGGCCCCGATCACTCGGGGGTCCGCTCGCTTCGCTTCAGTGCTCGCTTCGGATTTAGAAGCGCGAGACCTGCTCCGACTTTTTCGGCACGCTCGCGTCGCCCGTGACGGCGATATCGTGCGCGCTGTTGGCCTCGAAGATTTGCTTGGCGCGCTTCTCGGCGTCGCTATTTTCGGTGTGAACCGCGATCAGGATATTCCCGTTTTTGATCTTGCCCTCGTAGCTCTTGGCCTCGAATTCGGGCACGCCCAGGCCAATCAGGCCACCGGCAACACCACCGACCGCGGCACCGGCTGCGGCGCCGCTGAGCGTCGCCATCAGCGGACCGGCCGCAATCAACGGTCCGACACCGGGGATGGCCAAGGCGCCAATTCCCGCGAGCAGACCTAGCGTACCACCGAGCACGCCACCGGCGCCCACACCGGCAATCGCGCCCTCCGGCGCCTTGGTATTGTGCTCGTGGGCGAAGTCCTTCGTGCCGCGCTTATCGGGAAAGAGCACGGACACGTCGCCCGAAGATACGCCGCTTTGCTGCAGCTGATCCACGATGCGCTCGGCTTGGATTTGGGTTTCAACGATGCCAATCACTGACTTTTTCATTGCTCGCGTTCCTTCACTTGCTGATTTCCAACTGACTCTCGACTCGGGCACCGTCGCCGCCCGTTGCTCGTCGCGCTGCGGCTTCGATGGCAGTGCGCTCCGCTTCTGACTTCACCGGTCCGCGCAGCGTGACCTTGCCGTCGATAGTGATGACTTTCACGTTCTTGGCGGTGAACGAGAGCGATTTGTCGTTCATCAAATCCTTGCGGATTTGCTGCGTAATCGCGCGATCCGAAGCGCTCGAACCCTGATCCATCGGGGTCAAGGCGGCGCTGCTTGTGTCGCGCTTGTTCACGCGTGTGTTGTCCGCGGCTGTGTTTGGCGGCACGCTCGGCGAAGTCGCGCGGTCCGCGGGGGTGCCCGCCGCGTTCCGGTTGGTCGTATCGACCAACGCTTCGCGCTCACCGGTGGCGAACTCTTGCGTGTGCGCGGTAGTCCCCGTCGGCGGAACCGTCGACGGTGCTTGCCCCGTGGCGTACTCCCGCTTCTCGGCGGGCGTCGTGGCAAGTCCGTCGGACGACGCGGGCGCGAAGTCCGGTCCCCGGTTGGGCTCATTGGTCGCTTGCGCCACGGTCTCCGACGAGGCGGCGGGCGGTGTGTTGTTCGACGCACACGCCGCGAGCGCGAGCGACCCGACTAAAAATAATCCGAGATGCCTCATGATTGTTCCTTTCCTGCTTCTTCTGCCCGCGCACACGGCGTGAAGCGCGAGCACGCCTGCACAGAGGCGAATCGGGCTTGAGCAATAAGCAGACCAATTGTCGTGCTCGCAGCGAGCGGATATTTCGGGCAGATTGCAGCTCGATCGAGCGTGATCGCATTGTCGCGACCGTGGCGTCAGTGAGCGGCTGCGAAGCTCCGAGGCATCCAGTCACGAAATCGTGTGGCATCGCTCGCACCAGTGCGGCGCTGCCCGAGCGCGCCCAGGGCCGGCGAGCCGAGAAAGCAGCCTTGGGCGTGCGCCGACCGTCCCGCCGTAGACCGCGCGCGCGCTTCACGGCATTCTCTCGATAACCGTGCCTCGCAAACCCATCGTTCGCCCCGACAAAGGGAGCCCTGTGTCCGCGCGTGGAACGGTGGGCGGCGATCATGCCTCCTGGCGGCTTCAGCCACCGACCATTTTCTCTTACCTCGACGCAGTCGCTCATCACGGCTCAATTCGGAAAGCCGCCGATGCGTTGCACATCGCCTCATCGGCGCTGAATCGGCGAGTGCTCGACCTGGAGGCCGAGGTCGGCTCGCCGCTGTTCGAGCGCTTGCCGCGTGGCGTCCGTGCAACCGCTGCCGGCGAGCTGTTGCTCGCGTACGTGCGGCGCTCGCTCAAAGAGCTGCGCCTGGTCGAGGCTCAAATCGACGGTCTGCGAGGTCTGGTGCACGGCCGCGTGCACATTGCGGTCGCCGAGTCAGTGACGGGTCGTATGCTGCCCGACGCGATTGCGGAGTATCACGGCAAGCACCCCGGCGTCGGCTTCTCGGTGCGCGTCGGCGGGCCCAAGGACATCGCCGCCGCGTTGCTGCGCGACAAGGTCGAGCTGATCCTGACTCACGAGCACAATGACGACCCGGAAATGGCGGTTTTGGCCGAAGCCTTCCAACCGCTGTGTGTGCTCGTCACTCCCGAGCACCCGCTCGCCTCGCGCACCCAGCTGCGTCTGAGCGAGTGTGTGGCATACCCGATTGCCATGCCGGACGAGACCCTGGCGGCACGCGCGTTGATGGACGTGTCACTGCGCCGTCATTCGATTCGCATCGAGCCCGCGCTGGTGTCCAATTCGATCGAGACCACCAAGATGTTCGCTCGCGCGAGCAACGGCCTGTGCTTCTCATTTCACATCGGAAAGAAACCGGATGTTTCGGGAATGATCTCCATCCCGCTCAGCGATCCCGAGTTTCAACAGGCAAGCTTGCGCCTGGCGACTCGTCGTGGACGCGTGTTGCCGGTGGCCGCCGCGTCGTTTGCAGAGCAACTGATCTCGGTTTTCGACGATCTTTGAGCCGCGTTGCGGGTCGATGAGCGCCTCCAAGATCAGCTGATTGTCGCGAGGAGCTCGGCAGTGCTCTGATTTTGAGCGCGGTGCGTGCGGTAATTGGCGCTAGACAATTTAGCGTGTCACGCGCCTAGATCGAAAACGTAGTGAATCGTGCGCTCTCTGCCGAGCGCATCTCGCCCAATAGCCGAAAACGCTTCGAAACAATTCAGAAGCGAGGCGCGCCCGCGCCGTACGACGGAGATCAAAGCGATGACAACTGAAAGTGCGAAACCAAAGCTGTGGACGCCAGGTGATTGGAATGCCTACTTCGGATTCGGCACCAACATCCTGGTCAACTTGCTCGTGCTCACCGGTCTCTTGAGGTTCGTACTCAAGATGCCGGACAACATCGTGTTCGGACGCATCTTGCCGGCGACCGGCTTGATGCTCTTTCTCAGCACCGTGTATTACGCGCGGTTGGCCTACAATTTGGCCAAGAAGACCGGTCGTACCGATGTCTGCGCGTTGCCTTCCGGCATCAGCGTGCCGCACATGTTCGTGGTCGTGTTCGTGATCATGTTGCCGATCGCGCTCAAAACCGGCGATCCCATCAAGGGCTGGGAGGCCGGTTTGTGTTGGGTGTTCGTGCAGAGCTTCGTGCTCATGGCGGGTGGCTTCATCGCCCCGGTGATTCGCAAGATCACGCCACGCGCAGCGCTGCTCGGTACCTTGGCAGGTGTCTCGGTCTCCTTCATCTCCATGCGGCCGGCGCTCGAGATGTTCATGACGCCCGTCATTGGCCTGGTGTGCTTCACGATCATTTTGGTCAGCTGGTTCGGTGGCGTGCGCTACTACAAAGGGATCCCGGCTGGTTTGGTGGCGATCGCCGCCGGCAGCTTGATCGCCTGGAGCTCGACCGCTCTAGGCTACAACTTCGGCGGCATGACGACCGCGAAGCTGGCCGACTCGGTCTCGAACTTCGGATTCGCAGTGCCGATTCCGGCGTTCGGACACGTGTTCTCGGGCTTTCAGTTCCTGGGCGTGATCTTGGTCACGGCCATTCCGTTCGGCATCTATGATTTGGTCGAAGCGCTCGACAACGTCGAGAGCGCAGCCATCGCTGGCGACAGCTTTCCGACCACGCGTGTGCTCACCGCTGATGGTATCGTCAGTTTGATTGGTTGCTGCATGGGCAACCCATTCATCAACGCGGTGTACATCGGTCACCCCGGCTGGAAGTCGATGGGTGGTCGCATCGGCTACTCCGCTGCAACCGGGGTCACGGTCATCATCTTGGCCTGGTTCGGCGTCATTTCGGTAATGGTCGCGCTCATTCCGGTTGTCGCCATCTCGCCGATCTTGCTGTACATCGGCATGCTGATCGGCTCGCAAGCGTTCCAGGAGAGTCCGAAATCCCACGCTCCGGCGATCGTCTTGGCGCTCACACCCCATCTTGCCGCGTGGGGTAAGATCTTGATCGACAACTCACTGGGCGCAGCCGGCACCAACGCCGAGGCAGTCGGCCTGGACAAGCTTGGCCAAATGGGCGTGCTCTATCACGGCCTCACGGTCATGGGCGGCGGGTCGATCCTCGGTGGTCTGATGCTGGGAGCGATCGGCGCCTTCATCATCGACCGAGCGTTCACCAAAGCTGCCGCCTTTGCAGCGGTCAGCGCCGGCCTGAGCTTCTTCGGCTTCATGCATGGCGAAGCCATCGGCATCAACCAGTCACCCATGATGACCATCGCCTACCTGGGTGCGGCCGGTGTGCTCTTCGGTTGCGCGAAGTTTGCGACCGTCGGCGCGCCCGTAGTCCACGAAGAGCATCATGAGGGACACGCGGAGGCGGTGGCGGCCGAGTAGCGCCAGACAAAGCTTAAGTGCGGAGGGGAAGGGACGCTCCTCCGCGCTTTTTTTGAATCGACTGATACGAGAGCAACAACTCCGGGGTGCGGAGGGGAGGGCAGGGACGCTGCAAGCGTCTCCCCCTCCGCACTTTTTTTAGCGCGCCCGTTTGCAGCGAACTGTAGGCGTTGCTGCGAAGGCGAGCCGAATTTCAGTGCTTGCGCTGAATGCTCTGCAGATAGCCATCGCGCCGCGCGATCAGCTTGGCACGGCGATTCCAAGCCGGACCGAGGGTGAGCTGAAAGGCGATGAAGTAGGTAGACGTCAGGATTGCCGGCATCAGATACAGAGCGGGCACACGCTGCGCCGAGTGGCGGCAGATCAGCGCGAGTACCAAGTTCAGCAACATGCCGTAGAAGCCGCCCAGAGTTGCGGCCATGGTGAGCGCACGAAAGTTGCCGATGCACTGCCTCTTTTCGGGCCGAAATGCCAGCAGCGGGCCCCAAAAGGCATCCCTGTCGCTCAGCCCGTTGAAGCGCTCGTCAATCTCTCGCTGTGCCTGTTGCGCCATGCTCTCTCGAGCATGAAACGGTCGCTCCAAGTAGCGGTTTAAGAGCCGTCTCAGAACCCGGGGCACGCACACCTCTCGCGAACGTAGAGGCGGTGAATAAGGGTGGGCGGAGAAAAGCTTTCGAGCTCAGGCTCTAGGGCTCCACGTAGCGCCAGAGGCCCGTGGCCCACATCGACCCCACGAAGATCGCGTGAGTGCCGTCGGAGGTCGTCGCGATGCTGTTCGGGCCCCAAACGAGCTCACTGGGGACCGTCCCCTTGCTCCACGTGTCGCCCGGTTGCGGAGCGGTTTGGTATTGCGGCCCGCCTTCGTCGAGACCGCATCCTCCGCAAGCCCAGCCCCACATTGCGTACAGGTTTTTGGTCGAGCCCCAGACGATGCCGCCGCTGCCCGGTGTCACGTGTGTCCAATTGTCGCCCAGATCATTGCTGCGATACACGCCGTCACCGCTGGTGGCGGCGATGCCGGCCACGAACAGTGTGCTGCCATTTTGATAGAAGCCAGAGCTGCCGTGTGGGTGTTGTAAGCCCTCGAGACCCTTCGGGATCGACCAGGTCTTGCCAGCGTCTTTGGTGATCACGGCGGATGCGCCGTCTTGTGCGATCGCAAACCAGGTTTTGCTCGTGCGTGCTACGTCGCCCGTTTCGACGAAGTACGGGAACCAGGACTTTCCTTCGCGCGGCCAGCCGCTGCCGGAGACGAAGTGCCAGGTGGCGCCGCCGTCGCTGCTTTCGAGGACTCTGTCCTGCTCGTGCAGGCCGCTGATCAGATGCGTCGCATCGTGAGGATCGACGATCATCGAGTACAGACTGGCTGCGTCTGGTTGTTCGGGGATAGTACCCGTGAGAGTGAAGGTGAGTCCCGCGTCGGTTGACTTGAAGACATGCTGTTCGCCGATCAGATTCGCCATCCAAAGGGTGGCCGGAGTTGTGCCGGCCACCGCCAGAACGTGTCCGAGCGCTAACGAAGGCGGGTTGGGTTGGCTGTCGATCTTGCTCCAGTTGAGGCCGTAATCGGTGGATTTCCAGATCGAGCCATAGCCACCGACGTAGAGATCCGTTGGCCGAGCCGGGTCGCCAACGATCGAGCCGACGCCAAAGTTGCCGCCCGCGAACAGCTCAGGGTCCATGTTCGGCGAAGTGACTTCCTCCCAGACCCCCGGCGTACCCTGGGCTGGAAGCAGCGGGCCAGTGCCGCTGGCCCCGGCGCTGCTGGCCCCGGCGCTGCTGGCCCCGGCGCTGCTGGCCCCGGCGCTGCTGGCCCCAGCGCTGCTGGTCCCGGCGCTGCTGGTCCCGGCGCTGCTGGCCCCGGCGCTGGCTGGTGAGCTTCCGCAGCCTGCACTGGTGCCGCTGAATGCCACGCCGATTGCGAAGATGAGTGAGCGATCCACGGCGCCTCCTCGAGTGTGATCCGACGTCACAGGAGAGCGTGTGGCGCATCGCTTGGCAAACGCGCTTCGCCCTTAGCGACACCCATCGAAGTGGGGACGAGCGCAGACCTGGTGACCAGCTGTTCGGCCTGGCGCACCAGCACGCAGACCGACACACGTTGGATCTTTAATGTGTTGACAACAGTTTTTGAAAATGATGTTCATTATCAATATCACTTGGTGGTGGGCTGCGTTTTTCGACGAAGCCGGCCCAGAGGCCCCGGAACCCGGGTCACTCAACGAAAGAAATACGGAGCGCTCATGTCTGGATCCCGAAAACGCCGACTTCACGTAGCAAACAAGCTGGGCCTGGCCTGCGTCGCCGCCACCTGCTTCCTCGCCGCTTGCGGCGATAGCGATGACAGTGGCAACGACACGCCCAAGGGCGGAGCGGCTGGCAGCAACAGCAAGGCCGGCAGCGGCGGTAAGGCGGGCGGCTCGAGCGCTGGCCATGGCGGTGCGTCGGCGGGTTCCGGGCAAGCGGGCGAAGAGAACGTTGCCGGCGAGACCGGTGACGGTGGCGAAGCTGGCGAGACGGGTAGCACGGGCGGCAGCGGCGGCAGCGCGGGTGGTGGCGTCATCACGGCCGGAGCGGGTGGCAGCACGGCCGGCAGCGGCGGCGTAGGTGGCGCGGTCGGTGGCTCCGGCGGCGCGACGGGCGGCTCCGGCGGAGCGCCGGTGACCTTGGTCCCCAATTGCGTGCGCGACACGACGTCGGGCAAAAAGGTGGAAATCTCGGCGTTGGGCAATGACGGCCTGTTCGCCGCAGCCTACGGCCCCGACGGCAAGTTATACGTGGCTGGCTACACGCAGCCCGGCACCGGTGCGTCGGAAGATCGTTCGACCGTGGTCGTTCGGCTCACCGATACCGGCGCGATCGACACGACGTGGGCCACTGCCACTGGCGGGATCGTTACGGTCAACGTCAAGGCGACCTCTGGCACGGGCGGTCAGGGCGAGTTGCCCCGCGGCCTCGCGTTCCAGGGCACCAAGATCATCGTTGCTGGTACGGTCGAGACCTACGCGACTGCGCAGTCCAACACCGCGTACAATGCTGATCGCGACGTGTACGTGCTTCGCCTGAACGCAGACGGCTCGCTCGACAACACCTTCGGCGACACCGCCACGACGGTACCGACTCCGGGTATTCACATTCTCCCGCTCAAC
>Ga0247766_1000229_pt1 | contig 12091 bp, 1 predicted proteins | sample UWRJL223509R6_FD_179946 | JGI IMG/M metagenome (GOLD analysis project Ga0247766, IMG submission 179946) | Plant litter microbial communities from Arlington Agricultural Research Station in Wisconsin, United States - UWRJ-L223-509R-6 | ecosystem: Environmental > Terrestrial > Plant litter >...
TCCTTAACTTTTTTTACTAATATTTAATTTTTCCTCTTCCTTTAAATTTTATTATTACTTTTATTTTATAAACTTCTCTTTATTTTACTTTTATATCTTTACTTTTATATTTTAACTTTTTTCCTTTTTATATTATATTTTATTTAAACTCTTCTTCTTTATTAAAATTATTTACTTATTATTTACTTTTCAACTTTATATTCTTTTTTACTTTCTTTTATTTTACTTTTTTTATATATTTTTATATTTAATACTTTATTAATAATATTATTCTTATTCTTCTTTTTTATCTTTATTACTTTTTACTTTATTAAACTTATACCTTTATATTAAAAATTACATTACTTTATTATCTTCATTTTAATATATATAATCAATTTTTTTCCTTTTAATATATTATATATCCTTTTATTCTTTTACTTATAAATATATTATAATTATTATTTTTTAAATATTATACTTTAATAATATTATAAATATATACTTTTAACTAATTTATAAAAGTATTACTTTAAGTTTATTATAAATATAAAACTTTAATTATATTTTAAATATATAATCTTAATTATTTTAAAAGTATATAATTTATATTATTTTAAAAATGTATAACTTAAACTCTTTATAAATATAAACACTTAATTATTTTATAAATATATATTATTATATTTTATTTAAACCTTTAATTACTTATTTAAATAATCTTTATCTTATTATATTATCCTTTATATATATATTATCTTATTTATCCCATTTTTAACTTTTTATATATCTTTTTCTTTATTATTTTCTCCTTTATATAATAACTTTATAAATTTAATATAATTTAAATAATATATAAAATATAACTAACTTTGTAACGTTATAAATATATAGCCTTAACGTTATTAAACTATATAACTGTAATTAGATTTTAAATATATAACTTTAATTATTAAATATATATAAACCCTTTATTATTTTATAAGTATATAACTTAACATTTTTTTTTATAACTTTACTTACTTTTATAAATAATCTTAATATATTTCTTTATCTTATCTTATTTATATTATATCTTATTATTATTTCTTAGCTTTAATTTTAACTATAAGCTAATGTTACTTATATAAATAATGGTTTAAAAGATATAAAACTAATCTTTTTATAATTATATAATATTTTAACTTTAATTATAATTAAAACCTTAAGTAAACTTAAATAATAAATATAATATATATTATTTAAAAATATTTATTACTGTTTATTATATTTATTATATCATTATATATGTATTAAATAACTAGTTTTATATAAAAGAGGAAAACCTTATAATTATATATTTTATTACACTTTAATTTTACTTCTTATTTTATTAAAATTATATTTAATTACATTTAATACTTATTATTTAACTTATACTAACTATATTTTAATATAAAAAAAATATAATAACCTTATAATATAACTATCTTTTTAATATTAATAAATACATTTTTAACCTTTTATATAAACTCTTACTTTAAATATATATATATTTAATATATTTAACTTACTTATAAACCCCTTTAATATATTATTTACCTTAATTATATATATTACTTCTCCTTTATACTATACTTTACCTTTATTATTATTTTATCTATTACCCTTTTTATCATATTACTCCTTTATACTCTTACCTTACTTAATATCTACACTATTACCTCTTTATATTAATATATCCCTCCTTTTATTATAATAAACTAGCTTTTATTATACCTACTTATAATTTATTATTTATATAATATTTATAATACCTTATAGTAAAATCACTTAAAATATCTTTTTAACTTCTGTTTTTTAAATACTTCCTTTATCACTTAATCTTTTATATATTACACTTATACTTATTTATTACTTTTTTAAAATAAATACACTTTTATTAAGTAAGTTATATTTTTACTACTTATTAGTTAACATATTATACATTATCTTATTTAACTTTCTAATAACTGTTTAAATATCTTTACCTTTTTTACTTTTTATACTGCTTTTTATATAACTTATTATTACTCTTATAACTCTTTACTTTACAGTGATAAAAAATCTATTAAATGTTTTTCTTTATTACCTTTTTCTACCTCTTTTACCTCTTCTTTTTTAACTTCTACCTCTTCTACCTCTTCCTCTTCTACTTCTACCTCTTCTACTTATACTTCTTTTAAGTTTACCTTTTTAACCTTTTTTACCTTTACCTCTCTTATTTCCACTTTATCTATTCTTTTATACTTACATATATTACACCTTTCCTTACCTTCTTTACACCTCCCTTAACATTTAAATCTATTTATTATATAATTTAATACAGCTTATTAATATACATTACATTATAAAAACGTTTTTATACTTTTATTAAATTAACCTCTTTCTTATTCCCCTTCTTTCTACTCTTTCTTTTATCTTAATAACCCTGTTTATATTATAATTACTTTATTACGTAGCTTATCTTAACCTATATACCCACTTTCTTATATATAATCTTATAATTATTATAATGCCTTAATATATATTATTATTTAAATATTAAGGATATTTACTTTTATACTTAATATATTAAAAGTTTTAATAACTTACTTAAAATCTACTTACTTACATAACTATTTAACTTTACTTAATATAGAATTTACATTATTATAATACATAATATATAATAATATCTTATTTAACTGCTTTACTTACTTAATTTAACCCTTATATATAATAATCTTATTACTTTTATTACTTTATAACTTGCTTTATATAGCTTTATAAATAGCTTAATCTTCCTCCTTACTGTTACTTATTACTTTCTCCACTTAATATCTAATATTTAACTTTATTATTTACTTATAAAATAGCTAAATATACTATTCTTTTAACCTTATAATATACCTCCTTATGTCCCTTAAAGCTAATATAACTGCTAAAAATATTACTTATACTTTAAAGCTACGTATTACTTTACTTACTAACGCTATTTACAGCTAGAATAACTTACTATTATTTAATACTGTATAATACTTATTAATTACTATTTAATTTAGCTACTTACGTCTATATAACCAGTTTATAAAAACTTAAAAAGCTTTTATAATAGTAAACTTAAGTGTAATAAATATAATTAACTTATATTATTAATAAAAGTCCTTTTATAATGTAATTAATAATATTATTATAATTACACTTTTAAGCGAATAAAATATTAAAAGTATAAACGATAAGCTTTTATTACCTTTTATACTTATTATATAAAAAATAAAATTATTACTTTATATAATAACTTAAATTACCTTTTATTATATATTTTAAAACTATATTATATTACTTAATATAACTTATAACTGCCTTTTTAAATTTATTACTTAAAGTTATTTAAACTGTTAAAACTATACCTCTTCTTATATACTGTTAAATACATCTTATTTTCGCTTCTTAAGCGCCCTGCTAGCTTTATCTTAAGTGTTAAACCTTAAAAAGCAATATTATTATTAGTTAACTTTTTAAAACTAATCCCTTTATATTATTATACTTATTATCCTTATTATATCTACTGTATAAAGATTAACCCTATTATATATATATTATACTTAGCTTAAAGATCTTATATACTGTTAAGGATATTATTATTATCTTTATTATTATCTTTATTTCTATTATCTTACTTAAACACTTTATATAAATAATAGTTAAAGATAATAATAGTAATATACTTTTATATGTTAATATTAATTTACACGTTAAGTAAATACGTATTATACTGTAGCAGTATTTATTATACTTAGTTAGCTAATTATATATACTTTTAATATAATGTTACTTATTATCCTTTTTCACTGCCCTTTATGTTATTAAAAGCATCCTTACACTCTTTACTATTATTATATTACATTAGTATATAAATAAGTATATAATTAACTATAACTTAAAGTAATTAACTTTAAACTAATTAATATAATTAAAAAGTAAATTAACTAATTTAAAGTTTATTTATATATTAGTTAATTAATAATAGTAATGTAATAAATATACCTTATATTATCTTCACTCCTAACCCTTATTAGTGGTGGAGTGGAGATATTATATATTTTAATAACAGTAATGGGATTAAAATATATAATAATCTTATTACTTTAAAGAAACGTATTAAGCTTATTTATTAATTATCTTTTATACTTATTATTAAAATGGAAGTATAAGTTATAAATATTATATTAGTAACTTACTTACCTTTTAAGGTAAGTAATAATAGATAATCTTTACTTACTTATTATTATAATAGTTCTTATAATATAATATAATAAAGTATATTATATTATAGTTAATTATAATATTCCAAATGCCCTTATTAAGTGTATTATTATATTAGATCTTTATAACTTTTATTAATTACCTTAATATCCCTTTAAGTAAATGTAATATACTTAATATATCTTTTTAAAATCTCTTTACTAATTACTTATATAATTTAATAATAGTTATATAATACAGTACTCCCCTTCACTTACTATTAAAAGAAGTATTACTATTAGCTAGTTATAACTACTCCTTTTATTTACTTAACTATTATAGTAATTATTATATAACTTAACTCTTTTCTATAATTAGTTATAACTTATAATCTTTATATAGAAATAAGTATCTTACTTTAGTTTTTATTATAATTATCTTATATCTTATCTTAAATAATAATTAATATAAATGTAAGATTGTTATTATCTTTTAATATTAATAGCTAGCTTAACATTACCCTTACCTTACTAACTAACGTATATATTATATCACTTAGTGTATTTATAATAATGTAGATTTATTAGTATAATAGCTAGTTATTTAATTAGTTAATAACTAAGTTAGCTATCGATATATATTAAATCTATAGCTTATATAACTATATATTAAAGATTTAATTAATTAGCTTTAAGTTAATCTCTTAAGCTATTATAATTATAAACTAGTGTACTTTATTATAAATAATCTAATATAACTTAGTAGCTGCCTTTACTATGTTATTAATATTTATTATTATCTGCAGCCTTTAAATCTTATCCTTTTACTTAAAAATAGACTAGTATATTATTAAAATTTACGTTACTTTAATAATAGTAAAATAAATAAAAGTATAGTGTTTAAATAACTCTTAACTACTATCTTTACATATTCTTATTATAATTAACTTATTAATAATGTTACATTTATATTATATAAGCTTATATAAGTAGTTAAATATTATTACTATTATATTTAAGTAAAGCTAATTACATTTAACTTTATATAACAGTTAATTTACTATATTAGTAATATCTATTATACCTTTTACTTAGCACTTTATTAGCTTATTTAATATATTAAAAAGATCGCTTTACTTTATAATAAGCTTATATTATAACTTAACTTTATTTTAAGTCTTTATATATATAATTATTACAACCTGTACTTAATATAGGCCTTAAGAGGACTGGTACAGGTTAAGATAGAACGTATAGCAAGACACTAACAGGTAAGAGGCGTTTTAAAGACAGCTTATTAAGCTAGCACTCCTAAACAGGGGGTTTAATGTCACTGTAAGTTGTTATTATTATAATACATAAAGGTAAGTCTAAATAGTAAGATATAAATAAATAATTAAATATTAACGTAAGGAACTAAAGTCCCTTATAGTAGTTTATAAGTATAATTATAGCTATCTATACTAACTAGTTAAAAGGTACTTTATACTTTAATTACTGTACTTACTTAACATAAAGAGTGATTATAATAATCAGAATACCCCTAATCACTGTAATTACTGTACTTTTAACAAGATTAAAGTAATTACTTAACGATTAGTCGTAAGGGCTTTAGGTCTTTACACCCTTAGCCTAGTGCACAGTACCGTATGTACTGCCTTTCTACACTGTTCCTTCTACAGGGGATTTATCAAGCCGCCCCAGCTTAAGTGACAGCCTGTAAGGTCGTTATAATAATAAAGTATAAAAGCTGTTAGAAAATATCTTTATACTTTATTTATATATCTTCCTTTATTATACTGTTAAATAGCTTATATAGCTTACTTATTAACTTTTTATAGTTAATTTTAAAGAGTATAGTTAACTTAACCTAATTAACTATTATAATATTATACATTTAATTTATTACTTTATTTAAGCTCTGTTATATTAATTACAACTTTAGCTTATCCTTTTTAATTTTCTTAACTAACAGTTAAAGTATATCCTTATCTTACTTTTATAAATATTCTACTTAACTAATATACTGTAATTATAAACTTAATTTAATTTTCTATTCTTAACCTTTATAATTTAACACTTTTTAACTTTAAATTAATTAACTTACATTTAATATATTTATATAAGTTATTACTCCTTTATTTTTATTAAGTTATTTATTATTAATGTTACTTTTTATTATCTTAAATTACTTTAAACTAACTATTAGTAATGTAAGATAAGAAGAACTGTTAGTAATATATTCTTATAATTTATAATACTTATTACTTTTACTTAACTTTCTTCTTAACATTATTACCTTTTACTTAATTATTCTTTTAACTGTAATTTTAATAGTAATGCTTTTAAATAGCTTAAATAATCTTAATAATAAACTAATAGATATTAAATTATATATTATTAATCTTTAATATTAATATAAACAGTATAAGTGTAACTGTTACTAAAGGATATTTAAAGTTATATTATAATATATCTTAACTATATATAATATTTAAAATAGCTTTAATTATTATAATAATTTAAATTTACTTCTTAAGTGTAATGTAATAATAAGATTTTTATAAATAAATAAGTACTTTATTTATTACATATATAAATTAATACGTTTTATATATAATAAATAAGTTATTAACTAAGTAAATAAATAGCTTTATATTAATTAACTTACAGTAATAAACTTAAAGTAGTTGTATATTAAAACTAGCGATTATATTAAAACTAATATCTATATTAGACTTTAACTAATATATAATTACTTTTATTACCCCTTTTTACAGTTAGCTGCTTAGTAAAGTGATAATAAGCTAGTAAAGTAATAATAAGCTAGTATAGTAATAATAAGCTAATAAAGTAATAATAAGTTAAGGTTATAATAATAAGTTTACGTTTATTAGTTTAATTATATAGCTTTTACACTTTATTAGTTTTATATTATTAAACTTTAACACTGTTTTTTTACTTACTATAATAATTTCTTTAAAAAATAATATTAATATTAGAATTGCTTTAATTAAAGCATTTCTTCTCTATTATTATTTTTTAAATTAAAAGCTAAAAGGTTTATAAAGCTAACCCCTTATCTTTTTAATAAAGTTAAGTTTACTTTATTATAACATTATAAATAAGTTATTATATATATATTAGTAAATCTTTTACTTAAGTAAGTTAATGTAAAACGAAAATACTACTTAGTTAAGTGCTATTTTATTTAAATCTTACTTTTTAATTATTAAATTAGTAATAAGTTAATTATTAAGATGTATATTAACTATTACGTTAAGCTATTATATTATTACACTTAACGTTTATTATTACTTATTAATAAAGTGAACCTAATATATTTATTATACCTTTTATTACCTTAACACTTATATATATATATATAATAATATAAGTATTATTAAAACTAGTTATAATAAAACTCTTATATTTACTTTTTCTCCTTTATATTAAACGGCTTATTAATTAACTTTATTAAATCTATATTAATTAACTATTTAAGTAACTATATTAGTACTTACTTTACTCTCTTTATTAACTGTTACAGCTTATAGTTAAAGTTATTTACTAATAATTATATTTATTTATTATTATTTACCTTTATATAGTTATATTCTTTACACTTTTATAAAATAGTTAATAATAATAACTTAACTTTATAAAGCGTTATTTAATCTACTTATTATAAATAATTATTTTACTTTATATATTAAACTTAATATAATATACTTATTATCTTATTTAACTCTTTAATTATCCTTTAACGTTTAACTACCTTACCTTTTAATACCTTTTTATAAGCTTATAAACTATTTACTAGTTAATTCAAACTACTTATATTACTATCTCTTTTAATACTTAATATTATACCTACTTTTATTATTTAAATAATTATAATATAACTACTATTTAGCTTAATACTTATACTATTATATACCCTTTAATATATAAGTGTGTTATAGTATTATTTTAGTTAATAATTAGAAATTAATAACTAATGTAAATGTAGCTTTTAAGTTATAATAGCTTAATAATCTTTATATTACTATTATATAATAGCTTAACAGTTATTAAGTTATTAATAAATGATATTAACATTATAAATACTTAAACTTATATTATTTATAAAAGTATAAAGTAATATTAATATTAAATGTAATACTTACTTTATATAATAAGTAAAGTAATATATTATATAACTTATATAATTAAATTACCTTTATATATTAAGTTAAGGTTCATTTATTAACTTAAGGTTAATTAATATAAATAATTTATATTAATTAATTTAAACTTTATAACTTAAAGGTTATTATATTAGAAATTATAACACTCTTTTAAAAAGCTTAACATATCTCCTTTAATATATACTTTAGCTATTATAATTAAAAAAGTAATTATTATTAACTTTACTTATATTAATATTTAAACTCTTATAACTAATTATTAATTATATTTACATTAATGTTTAACATTTATAACTAACCCTTATACCCCTAAATAATTAATTAATTAATAACGTTATTTAAAGGAAATAACTTATACTTAACCTTAATTTACATTTATATACTTTTATTATTTAAGTTAAATAAATTATTAAATAATGTTTAAGCTTATTAACCTTATTTACTAACTTTTATACTTATTATTAAAATAAAAGTATAAGTTACAGATATAACTTTAATAAATTACTTACCTTTTAAGGTAAGTAATAGTAAATAACCTTTACTTTCTTAATTATTACTTTAATAGTTTAATATATTTAAATAAAATTATTAATATAACTTTATTTATTATTATATAATAGCTCTTTATTATATTACAGGGCGCTCCATTCCTGACTTTCACTTTTAATAATTTTAATATAAAGTATTAAGCTTATTTTAATAAGTATAGTAAATAAAGTAATAAAAACTTATTTAAAAGCTAATATATTTATTTAAAAATGTGAAATAAATATTAAAAAGAATAATAATTAAAGTTAAAAAAAGTAATCTTTATAAATAAATCTTAATTTTTATTAATCTTGTTTTATAAAGTTATAAGCTTTAATTTTTAAAATTTATATATTTTATTTTATAAAGTTTAAAAGAAATAATAAAAAGAATAATAATTAAAAATAAATCTTACTTTTTAAAAACTTTATTTTATAAAGCTTATAAGCTCTTTTCTACAGGGTTTAAAACCTTTATTTTATAAAGTTTATAAGCTTTATTTTATAACGTTTAAAAACTTTATTTTATAATATTTATAAGTTTTATTTTATAAAGTTTATAAGCTTTATTTTACATAGTTTACAGTTTTTATTTTATAATTTATAATTTACAGTTTTTTTTCACTTTTATAAATGTAATTTAAATTTAAAACCTCTTTAATTTATATTATATTATTTACTATTATATTATTTCTATTTCTATTTATAAAAAACTAAAGGTTTTTTTTAACTTAATTAAGTAAATTAAAGTAATAGTTTAATAATTATTAATTATAAGCTTATATAATTAAATAATACATTTTAATATATATTATATAATGTAAAATCCGATTTTCACATTATTTATAAAGTTAAGGTTAAGTAACAGGAGATATTTAAGTTTAAAGTGAAAAATTATAACTTTTACAGTTATTATTTTAACTTATAATATAAAATAAAGTAATATTATCTGTAGATTTTAACTGTAATTCTTAATTTAAAGCTTAATTTAAAATAGTTATTAAAACTTATAATATATTTAAGTTTTTATTAATATTTTTATTATTATTTATATTTAAACAGTAATATATTTATTATTATAAACTATATAGTAAAAAGAGTTCTAGCTTTATATTCTATATAGTAAATTATATAAAAAACGTAATTATTACTTTTTATTATATTACTTATTAACAGGTTATTATTATAATAATTATTATTATTTAACTTTAAATATTAATATCTTTCTTAATTTAATTAGTATAGTAAAACTGATTACAGTTTTAAATTCTACATAATAATTTATATAATAAATGTAAGTAATAAAACTTATTATATTACTTATTAACTAGTTATTATTTAAATAATTATTATTATTAAACTTTAAATAGTAATATATTTTTATTATAAGCTTTATAATAATATAAGTTCCAGTTTTAAATTCTAAGTATAAATTTATATATAAAGCTACCTTCTTTAATTAGATTTAACCTTATTTTTATATTTAAATACTTATTTATTTAATTTTTTTAAATATTAATAACTTTTTAACTATAACCTTAACCTTAAATCTAACTTTAGATTTAAACTCTTAATTATATAACGTATTTAAAAATATATTATATCACGTGATTTAAGGCTTAAGTAAAGGCCTAAGCGGAAGGGCTTAAGCAGACCCACTTTTAATAATAAACTAACTAGTCTTAAGTTAAGTTAAATTTCCTATAATAATTTTTTAAACTACCCTTATAATAAATTATCCTTTAAACAGGATAATAAATAAGTAGTTAGTTAAGTAAATACGTAACGTTACGCTATTTAAATTATAAATAAGTTATTATTATATAAGATATAATAATTCTACTAATTTATAATTAATTTTATTAATTAAGATTTACCCCTTTTTATAATGTAGTTACTAACTTAGTAATAAGAGGCTAATATAATAATAAGAAGTTAGCAAATAATAGCTTAAGTGTGTAACTTTATATAAAATTTTAAGCTAATGTAATAATTAAAATATACAGTTATAATACCTTATTAGTTTTTAATACTTAACTTAGTATTATTTTTCTTAATCTTAAAGCACTTTCTCTTTAAAGCAATTCTATTATTAACATTACTTTAATATAAGTATAATAATAAATAAAATTACTAAGAGTTGAGAGAGGAGGCCTTATACCAGAGCGTAGCGGAGGTCTATAAGGCTGACGATCGAAACGGCTTTAGTAATTTTATTTATTATTATTTAAAGATCCTTTCACTCTGCTTTTATTCTTTATATTAAATCTGTAGCTCTGGAATGTGGAGGGGATTCCAGCCTTCAGACCTTATAGGAGTCAGGACGGGAATGCCTCTAGGCTAGAGGGCCTGTACTGGCTTACAGACTCTAAAGTCCTACTAGCTTTCAGACTTAAAGTCTAGCGCTAGTAAGCTTACTATATAACAGTTACGGAAATTAAAGGGCATAGTATTATTATAACCTGCACCTAGCACAGACCTAAATGGTTAGTCAGGTTAAGACAGAGCATATAACAAGACGCTAAAGACTAAGTGGGCGTTCTAAAGTCAGCTTGTTAAACTAGTACTCCTAGACAGGGGTATAATGTCACAATAGGTCGCTATCACTATAATGCACAGAGGTAAGTCTGAAAAGTAGGATACAAATAAATAATGTAATATTAGTGTAAGGAACTAGAAGTCCCTTACAGCTATTATAGTTATAATGATAACTATTTATACTAGTTATCTAAGAAGTGCTTCGTACCTTGCTCAGTGTTGCTTGCTTACTTACTTGAGGACTAAGCACTCCATTACTGAGCACCTTCTGCTTAGTAGCTTTAGGAGTGCTTAGTAGCTAAGCGCTGGCGCTAAGACTGAGCAACTCCTGATTATTCGTAAGGGCTTCAGGTCTTTACACTCTTAGTCCAGCCTAAAATACTGTGTGCACTGTTTCCTGCGTAGGGACTTAGTTAGGCCGCTCCGGCCCTGATGACAGCCTGTAGGGTCGTCACAGGTATGGTATAATAATGATTATTCCAGGGGTCCTTTAGCTTTAAAGAGGTACGTAGCTTTAGTCCTCTTATAAAGGCCTAGCTGGCCTACGTAACTACAGCCTGTGGGTCTGTAAGATGTCTACGACACTTCCTTTATATAAGTTTAAAATAATTTC
>Ga0247766_1000230_pt1 | contig 12044 bp, 10 predicted proteins | sample UWRJL223509R6_FD_179946 | JGI IMG/M metagenome (GOLD analysis project Ga0247766, IMG submission 179946) | Plant litter microbial communities from Arlington Agricultural Research Station in Wisconsin, United States - UWRJ-L223-509R-6 | ecosystem: Environmental > Terrestrial > Plant litter >...
AACTTTACGCTGTGCGGTGGCGGTCCCAAGGACACGAACACGTTTCGTGATGGAGTCGTGCTCCGCGCATTCGCAACGGACGTCGAGCTGATCAACGGGTTCGTCACTGGCTTCGCCGGCAGCGGCGTGTTCGTGCAAAAAGGCAATTCCGAGGATGCTTCCATGAGCTTCGTGGATGTCTTCGGTAACACCAAAGGGCTGATGGCCGGGTTGGATGCCGCCAACATGAATATCGGCGTGGCGCAGAATTGGTTTTTCGATCAGAGCGGCAACAGCACGGCGGACCCGGATCGTTTCTGTGACTGCTGGGCAAACCCTCCCGTGCCGGTCCCCGGAACCGCATTCAAGGGCACGGCTCCGAATGGCTTCGACGACGAAACCGCAGCCTATCTGGGTGCGTTCAAAGACGCATCCGCCGACAGCAATTGGATGCGCGGAGCCTGGGTCGACTGGTCATCTGAATGAGACCGGACGGCGTGTCCGAGTGAACCGTTCACTCGGCCCGCCGCGTTTCGCTCAGTAAGAGTACGCGGCCGTCAACCGGAACGTGGTGCCAGGTTCGGTGCGTCGGACCTCTGGCTGCTTACCGAGGGACTCATAACTCGTATTGCCCGACGTCCCGGTTTGTCGATACGCCTGCGTGTCGCGATAGGCGAAGACCACCGGCGCGTTCAAGATATTCAAGATCTGCAGCTTGATGTCGAAGTGCTTGGCAAACTTCTTGGCCAAGCTGAGATCGAGTGAGTTACGCGGCATCTCGTAGATGTCAGGCAAGGTGTTGGCGCCGACCAGCGTGATTCGAGGGCCGAAGATGTTGTATAGCAAGCGCGCGTCGAAGCCCAAGGGCAGGTTCGAATAGTCGAGTGACACGTTGACCACGTACGGGGACTGATTGGCGAGCGGGCGATCGTCGTTGGTCGAACCGCCCTTGCGTGCCCCCAAGCTCACTTGCGACTTCACGAGCGTGAAGTTGGCGAGGACGGAAAAGTCATTGAGCACGGCCGCGAGATCGCCAAGGTTCTTACGAGCCTCCAATTCGCCGCCGATCAGATCCGCTTTCTCGGCGTTGGTAAAACCGATGATGCCGGTGGTGCTCACCGTTTCTTCGATCGGGTCACGGAAGTGCTTGTAAAACACGCTCACCGCGAGCACCTCACGCAAGGTCGGGAAGTACTCGAAGCGCAGATCCAAATTCGTGATGCCCGTCAGCTTGAGCCCTGGATTGCCTTGCACCGAATAGTCACCGGCGGCACTGGAGGTGAGCGCGGGTGACAGCTCCCGCAATTGCGGACGCGCCAAGGTTTGACTCGCGCCAAAGCGAGCGTTGGTCTTCTGCGTCAGTTCATAGACGAGCGAGATCGCCGGCAACCAGTCGGTTTGGTAGATTTGCGAGCGCGCAGGGTTACTGCTGGGGTCGAACGGATTGAAGCCGTTGAAAGATTGGTAGGTGATCTCCGTCCGCAAACCACCCACCGCGCGCAGCTTGGGCAGTAGTTTGGCGTCGATCATCGCGTAGACGGCGTACACATCGAGGCCGGTGTGGTACTTGTCGTAGCTCTGCGTCGTCTCGTCCAGCAGTAGCCCATCTGGACGAATCAGCTCCGGGCGAAACAGGTAGTTGGGGCAGCCGCCGGCCCAGTCCGAACCCGGGCAGAACGATAGCTCGTTGAACAGGTCGCCCGGCGCGCGAGCTGGTACGAGCTGGAAGCGGCGCGCGCTGAACTCGCGCCGACGCGAGGTGATCAGCGTGCCCGCTTTGAACTTCGTCTCGTGCGCTTCAGTCTTGATCAGCGGTTGCGTCAGATCGATACCACCGGTGATCGTGGTGTCCGATTGATCGAGGTATTGATGCGTACCGCTCAAATCGGACAAAAAGTTCCAACCCGGGACACCGGCCCTTTCGCCGCGCTGATAGCGCACGTCGCGCATGTCGGGCTGATCGCGTCCAGCAACCGCTAGCGTGCCAGTCCAGTCGATCTTCAGGTCATTCAGCTTGGGAAAGTTATGTTCGCCGCGTAGCTGGATGAAGTTGAGCGAACGGCTCACGTACTCGAGATGGGTTGCGTGGATGCCGGGCGATGGGGGCGTTTCCAAGTTCCAGGTCGCGTCGTCGGCGCTCTGGCTATGCATGCCGATCAGTTTGATCGTGTGCTTTCGATCCATCTCCAGTGCCGCGCTACCGAACGCGCCCCAGCGCACCGTGTCGATCGCTCGTTGCCCGTGGTATTCACTCTCGACCAGCAACGTCGGCGTGCCATCCGGCAATGTGCCGGGTGTGAAGCGCCGCTGAGTGATGTCCGTCAACTCGTAGCCGCGGTTGTATTGCAGGGCAGCGACGACGCCGAGCTTCGCGTCCTTACCGACCTTGTAGGAATTGCCAGCCACCAACGACACGCCGAAGTTCGGCGGCGTCGAGCGCATGTACGTGATCATCGGCGTGTTGAAGCGGTGCCCGTACTTGACCTGCTCCTCCGTGCTCGTGGAGGAGGCGTCCAGCTTTCGGTTCGGGATCCCATCCGGGAAGCTGCGCCGACCGCCGTCGAAGCCGAGCCAGTCCGTGCTGCTGCCCTGATAGCCGGGGCGCTTGTGACCCGTGGTCGCCGTATTGTACGAGCCGGTCAACGACAGCTCGAACAGCGGCTGCTTGGGGAAATCGCGCGTGGAGATGCGCACGGAACCGCCCGCAAAGTCGGCGGGCATATCCGGCAAGAATTGCTTGTTGATCGTCAAGCCGTCCAATACCAACGCTGGAAAGAGATCGAGCGGCACCGTGTTTCGATCCGGCTCGGTGCTCGGCAAGGGCGAGCCGTTGAGCAACGCGTTCGTGTAGCGTTCACCCAAGCCACGCACGTACACGAAGCGGCCATCGACGATCGTCGCGCCGACCACGCGTGAGGCGGCTTCGGCCGCGTTCTTGTCCGGTGTTCGCGCGATTTCCGCGCGGCCCACGCCGTCACCGACCGCCGCCGAGCGCTTGCGCTCCAAGGTCTGACCTTCAGACGAAGAGTGATCGGCCTCTTCTTCGATCACAACCTCTTCGATCGAGCCTTCATCGGGCACGAGCTGAAAGTCGACCTTGGTCATCTCGCCGGCCTTGACCACGATGTCGACGCGGCTCGGTCGGTGCAATTCGTAGGATACGCGCAGCGAGTATTTGCCGGGCTCGAGTTCGAGCCGAAATCTGCCGTCGATGTCGGCAAAGGTCTTTTGCTTTCGACCTTGAACGTGCACCTGTGCTTCGACGATGGCTTCGTTGAACTTGGTGTCGGTGACCGTACCCCAGACGACGCCTTTGCCTTTGGCTGGCGGCTTCTGCGATTTCTCGAGACTGGCCTTGGCTTCTGCCTCCATCTCCGCGTCGGCGGCGGCTGCCTCGTCGGCTTCCGACGATCCAGGCTCGGGTGTTGCTTCGGCAGACTCGCTCGCATCCTCCGAAGCCTCTGGCGAAGCTGGAGCTTGCGCCGAAGCCAAGCGCGGTGCGATCAGCAAGAAACACATACCGAGCACAGACCTTCGCACCGCGACGCGGCGCCACACTGAAAGCGAATCGTTCATAGCGAGGCTTCTTGGCGGCGCACCCTACACCAAGGGCCGCTCACATTCGTTCACCAGAGCAAGTGTTCGCCAACTCGACACATGGCGCGCAACGAACACGAACATCATATTTCCTTCGACGCGGCGTAACCATTTCGGCACGCAGGCTTCGAGGGTGCGCGTCATCCGCGGGTTAGCTCGAAGCCGAAGCCGCACCCGCTGATTCGTGTGCTCTTAGACGTTCCTACCGAGCAGTCGTCTGGCTCAGCTGACGCGCGGCTTCTGATATTTCTTCAGCTTCTCGTACAGCGTCGAAGGGGCGATACCGAGCAGCTCGGCGGCGCGCGCCTTGTTTCCCGCGGTGAGACGTAGCGTCTGTTCGATCGCCGCGCGCTCGATGCACGCGAGCTTGAGGCCGCCGAGCGCCAACTGATCCGCAGACTCGCGCTCCGGATCGTCACCCGGAGAAGGAACGCTGAGATGCCGCGCCTCGAGCAGTGAACCGTCCAAGAACGCGATCGCACAGGCGAGCGTGTTCTTCAGCTCGCGTACGTTGCCGCGCCAACTTCGGCTGGCGAGTGCGAGCAAGGCGTCTTCGCTGATGTCAACGTCACCGCGACCCAGGTCTTCCAGCAGGCGGGCGGACAGCGCCGGGATGTCTTCGATCCGTTCGCGCAAGGGCGGGATCTGCACGACGGCTGCTGCCAATCGAAAGTACAGATCACGACGAAAGCGGCCGGCGCTGACCTCGGCTTGCAGATCACGGTTCGTGGCAGCCACGATCCGCACGTCGAACGGGCGGTCTTCGGTCCCGCCCACGCGGCGCACCGAGCTGTTGCCCAGGAGACGCAGAAGACGGGTCTGTAGCTCGAGTGGCAACTCGCCAATTTCGTCCAAAAAGAGCGTGCCCCCGTGGGCGCGTTCGAACGCACCGACGTGGGTGCCCACCGCGCCAGTAAATGCACCTCGCTCATGCCCGAGCAATTCGCTCTCGGCTAGATTTGCAGCGACTGCGCCACAGTCGAAAACGACGAACGGGCCGCTCCGGCGCGAGCTTTGCTGGTGAATGGTCCGCGCGAGCACGTCTTTGCCGGTGCCCGTCTCGCCGATTAGCGTGACGGTCACTTCGGCACGCGCGAGCGGCTCTAGGAGCTCGAGAACGCGGCTCATCGAGCTGGAAGCCGCAACCAGCTTGCGTGGTGCCTTCGGGACTAATTGAAGCGCTTCGGGCGTTTCCGCCGGCAGCGCAGGTTGTTTGCGCAGTCGATTCGCGCGGGTTCCCCAAAACCCGCTTTCTTTGATGCCGACCTCGGAACGCCCGGTAGGAGGTTCGTGAGCGCTGAACGCCGCGCCTTCCCCCTCAGTGATCGCAAGGGTGCCTGTCGTCATTGGACACCGCTTATATCAGCAGGCCCAGCGGCTGCTGTTACGATTCGGAGGAGTCTGAGAGGCAATGGTGCACCTCCGCAAGCAGTGTGACGAATCGATACACGAAACGCGCGCGTGAAGGACACCGTGTCGTCACACGAGCAGGCGAGGCTCGCGCTCGCTTCGGTTATCCTCATGGTGTTTCCCTCGCGCTTCGCCGGCTCAACCCCTCGTCTAGTGTGTCGACGCTCAACCGCGCTGTTCGCGTTGGCGGTGGCGTGGCTGTACAGCGCCTGCTCGCTGGACGAGCGGACCTTGATGCTGGAACCGAGCGACGGCGGCGGCTCGAACCACGGCGGAAGCGCCGGCCGATCGCCGGCAGCCGAAGCTGGCACGACCGCTGGTCACGGTGGCGGCGAGCAAGGCGGACAAGCTGGACAGACTGGAGACGCAGCGGGTGGACAGGCGGGTGAAGGTTACGGCGGAGCCACCACCTTCGAGGACGGCTGCACCGATCTCAATCACAATGGCGTCTCTGACTGCACTGAGACTCTGCTCCTGAATTCGAGCTTCACCTCAGATGTCGCGGAGTGGAAGGTTGAAATCGGCGCCACCCTGATTTGGGATCCGCTCGACCTGATGGAGGCGGTGGCTTCGGGTTCGGCGCTCGTTACTTCATCAGGATCGATCGATGCCCCGGGGGTCAGCCTAGTTGCAGCGGGTCAGTGCGTCGCGGTCGAGCCCGGCAAGACGGTCGAGATTTACGCGCAAGCCAGGACCGAGTCGGGCCCAGTCGATGGCAATGCAGCCATTAGCCTCTGGTTCTTTCCGACCGCTGGCTGCGGCGAAAGTCCGTCGTTGGTGTATCAAACCAGTCCGATCACGCCCGGACAGACTGCCTTATTGCAAGGCTCGACGGTCGTGCCGGATTCGATGCTCTCGGCGCGCGTTCGACTCGGCGTGATCAAGCCGTTCAGGGCGGAGAGCTTCAGTGTACGCTTCGATAATCTGTTGATCGACGCGCGTTGACGACCAGCATCGCGCCGGGCTTTGCCTCCGCAATGCCGGCTTGGCTTGCGCTGGCGCTCGACGTCGCGCTCGCGTTGCTCGGCGTGCGTCGACTGAATCCGTCAGCACACAAAAGCTAGCGGCGAACGCCACGGTTGACAGCCCCGGGGCATTCGCCGACTGTCCGGCCGAAGCACCGAGCGTTGGGCTCGGATCGGAGGATCTCAGGCGATGCGTTCTTGGTTGGCGGTCTCGTTCCTGGCGCTGTCATTGGTCGGCTGTGGGCACAACGAAAACGAGTGGCAAGCACAGCTCGCCAAGTACGCTCAGCTCTCGCAGCAGAGCGACAAAGAGAAGGCCGCGCACGACGCCGACATGAAGGCGCTCGAAGAGCAAAGGCAAGTCGTCGCCCAACTCAAGGAGCAACTCGAGAAGATGGGCGTCGATCTGTCGTCGCTCAGCCAGCAGCTCGAGCAGACCGGTTCGCAAAACAAGACCCTGGCCAAGAACCTGGAAGAGGTCAATCGCGCGCTGAAAGAATACCAAGAGCGCGCGGCGCAACTCGAACGCATCAAGCAGCGCTTCGAAGTCTTGCGCGACAAACTCAAGAAGCTCACCGAGCTCGGCTTGAAGGTCGAGATCCGAAGGAACCGCATGGTCATTCGTTTGCCCGGGGACGTGCTGTTCAGCTCGGGCGACGACAAGCTCCGCGACAACGGCATCAAGGTGCTCGATGCCGTCGCGGACGTGATTCGGAACGACAAGCAGCTCGCCGGTCGTTACTTTCAAATTGCCGGGCACACCGACAACAAGCCGCTCAAGGGCGGTCGCTTCGGCGACAACTGGGGCTTGTCGGTGATGCGCGCTCGTCAGGTGCTGCTCTATCTAATCGCGCCCTTGCCGGTGAAGGACGCGAAGCCGCCAAAGCCCGGCGTTCCGGTCGAGGGCGGCGGCGGCCTCGACGCGCTCCGCCTACATCCGGCTGGTTACGGTGACACAGATCCCGTTACCGCCAATGCCACGGACGCCGACCGCCAGCAAAACCGACGCGTCGAACTCGTGCTGCTGCCCGACGTCGAGGAAATGCTCGATCTCAAGTCGCTCATCTGACGCACGCGCGCCGACGGTCTCGAATCGCAATATCGAGTCGGCGCGGCTTCCCGCCTCGAAATGTCGGAGGGTATATCCGGCGTCACCGGGCGCCGCGCGGCTCGATTGACGCCTTGCGCAACCAAACAGCCTGTGGTCGAGACCGCCTCCCTGCAAGGGTGAACCGCCTGAACAATGTGAAATAGGCGCTCAAGAAACCTCGGGCCGGCCGGAGCCGTAGACCGCTACGTGGAATGCCGTGACCAGCTATAGCGTCAACATCTGGCCCGCGTTAGAAGCAGCTGGCTTGACGTCGGAGCGCCGCCCAACCCTCTCCGAGAGTACCTCGGAGCAGCTCATGGATCGCTACGTGGACGGCGAAGCTGAGGCGTTCGAGTTCCTTTACCGACGCGTCTCCCCGAACTTGATGGGCTATCTGCTCCGCCTGACGCGTAATCGTGAACGCGCGGAAGATTTATTGCAGATCACCTTCTCCAAGGTCCATCGCGCGCGCGGGAGCTTCTTGAAAGGCGCGCCTGTCCTACCTTGGATCCTTGCGATCGCTCGGCGCTCGTTCTTGGACGAGCGCCGTTCCGCACATGTGCGCACCGAGGACTTGTCGGCGGATGGCTCGCTGCCTGAGCAGCAAGAGGATGATCGTCCGCTCCCGGTGGAGCTTTCCGACGCTCTCGATGTCGCACTCGGTCGCCTTCCGGAAAATTACCGGGAAGCGATCGTGCTTACAAAAATCACCGGTCTGAGCGTCGCCGAAGCGGCTTCCGTTTTGGGCGCGACCGAAACTGCCGTAAAGCTCCGAGTTCATCGCGGATACACCCAACTGCGCAAAGAACTCGAGCAGTACTCGCGTACATCATGAGCATGCCAAAGCCCGACCCGCTTGCTGACTTGCCCTGGCCAAAGCCAGAGGCACCGGGCGAGGCCGTGTCCGCCAAGATCTGCGGCGCGTGCACCAAGAACTTGTGTCCCAAACGCGGGCTGTCCGCTCTCAGCCGGCTCTCGCTGTGCTTGGCCGTGTCGGGCCTCGTGGCGAGCTACGGCTACTGGTTCGGCGTGCGCCACAATCGTTCCGAGCTCGGCTTGCGCATGGGCGTCTACGGCGCAGTGGCGTGGGGCCTCATTCAAGCGGCCGTGCTGTATCTCGGCTTCGCGCCGCGTGGCGGGCGGCTCGGCTCGCGCAGCGTGCGCATGACTGTCGCGGTGGTGCTGCCATTGTTGTTCCTCGGTTACCTCTCGTACGCAGCGTGGAGCTACGTTCCGTTCGAGGAGTTCTCACGCGGCCCGCGAGCTGGGCACGCTTTCGGCTGCGGTTTGATCGCGTTGGCCATGGGCGCGATCGTGGGTGGCAGTGTGCTGCTCGTTTGGCGCGGTACCAATCCGATGACGCCGCGGTTGTCGGGAACGTTGGCGGGTTTCGTGGGCGGCGTGGGAGGCGCGCTCGCGGTCGGCATTGGTTGCCCCAGCCACGAGGCGTGGCACCTGTGGACCGCGCACGGGGTGATCGTACTGGCGTTGGGGTTGATGGGCTTTGGGGTGGGTAGGCGGCTATTGTCGCCGTGAACTGGCCGAGCGCGCGGGTCGTCCGCGACAAGCTGTTCGCGTTTGCGCGCTACGCCGCGATCGGTAGCCTCGTGTATTTTTTGGCCACGCATTTCGTGCGCCACTCGTCGGGCCCGAAAGAGGGCAGCGCGGCCGCAGCTTTCGACTTGCCGCTCGTGGGCCGAGACGGCCGCGTGAGTTTGGCCGCGCAGCACGGCAAGCCCGTGTTGATGGAGGTCTTTGCGAGCTGGTGCGGCGCCTGCAAGCGCAGTTCACCGCGCCTCGCCGAAGCCTTTCGCGAGCACGGAGACAAAGGCGTCACCTTCCTCGCCGTCAGCGTCGATGAAGATCCGAACGCCGCCGCGCGCGTCAAGCGCGAGTGGCAGCTGCCCTTCGACGTCGCCATCGATGACGGAAGCGTATCGCGCGGCTACGGCATCAGCATGCTGCCCACGTTGATTTACATCGACGCGCAGGGCACCGTGCGTCACTCGGCGGCAGGCGTAGTGTCGCGCTCGGACATCGACAGCTGGCTCTCTGAGCGGTGATCCCGCGTAGCGACGAGCGGAGTAACACGCCGCTGCCCACAAACCCTGGTGCGCGCGCAGCGCAGCACGCTCGCGCCGGGCGCGCGGAAGGCAGTTCAGCCGACTGCCCGGAAATACGTCGACGCAACTGACTTTGGCACGATCAGATCACGATCTGCGAATGAGGCTGGGCCCACGAGAGCTGACCGCACAGGCGCGTGCTTTCCGTCAGCTTCAGCGCGGGCGGCCCAGCGCAACCGTCCGAGCGTGCGCCAAACGAGAGTCTCCAGCCGCGCGCCGCAGGCGCCGCGCTCCACTACTTCGATGACGCGGGCGGCGCCTTTACGGGCAGCTTGATCATGTGCGGGAGCGCACCGGGCGCTGCGGCGGAGGCCGACGCGACTGGGGCCGGCGTGAATTGCATGGTGGGCGCGTCGTGCGGGGAGGACGGGAGGGGCGGCAACGGGGTGCCGTCGTCCGGCTTGCGCAGCGTGGCTTTCCAGATCGAGTCCGCGCGTTCCATGCGGAGCAGGAACACCTTCGGGGTGCCGGGCAGGCCCACGCTGGTCACGCGCGCGGTGGCGCCCATCATGTTTGCGTCGAGAACCACGGCCGAGGTCAGCACTTTTTCAGCCAGTGATTTCTTTTCAGCGAGGCACGCGGCGTTGCACGCGGCTTTTGCCTGCTGTAGCTGCTGCGCCACTTCACCGGTGGCAAGTTCGGCCGCGCCCGCAAAGTCGTGAGTCAGCCAGCGCTGCTGCAGCTCGATGGCCGCGTTCTTTGGATCGCGCGCTAGCTCTTCGGTCGTGACTACGCGCGGCACACGCGTTTCTTTGGGCGGGTGATAGTTGCAGCCGCCGCGCGCCAGGGCCCACATGATCACCGTCATCACGCCGAGCACGCCGAGCATGCCGACCGTCATCTTGGACGGGGAGTCGATCTCCTCCTCGGTCTTGGGGATGGGCGGCTTGGGGCGCTTGAGCTTCTTCTTCTTCGGGCGGTCGCTGTCGCTCGCCAATGCGGGCTGCTTGACAGAGTCCTGTTGCTCGACACCGCCGCTTTGGGGCTCGGAATCCGTTGCCATGGGCGCACTCGGGTACCCCGAATGTCGTTCGTACGCAACCGATCCCGGGCCTGACCGACCGGACGGGATGAAACGAATCGCGGTGATCGCCCTCTGCCTGCCGATTTTCTGTCTCGCGTGCGCTGGTACGGCACCTTTACCGCCCAAAGCGCTGGCCCTCAACGAGGCCGGTGTCGCCGCCCTGGCCGCCGGAGACCTGGAGACGGCGGACGCGCGCTTCAGCCTGGCGCTCGAGTACAACCCCAAGTTCGTGGATGCGTTGACCAACCAGGGGCTGGTCGAGCTGCAACGCGGCAACTTCGAACGCGCCCGGCAACTGCTGACTCGCGCTCGCCGCCTCAACCCGGATGTCGCCCAGCCGCATCACGCACTCGGCGTGTTGGCGGAACGCGAGCGTCGCCCAGACCTGGCCTCGCCCAACTACTACGAGGCGCTGCGGGTCGACCCGGGGTTTGCACCCTCACGCGCAAACTTGGCGCACCTCCTGTACAACGGGGGACTCTACGAAGAAGCACTCGTTCAATTCAGGCGCTTGGTCGAAGTGGCGCCGGATGTGATCGACGCGCACGTCGGACTAGCTGCGACCTTGCTCCACTTGGAGCGCGTGAGCGAGGCGCGTGAGGTGATTGAAAGCGCGCTCTCGGTGGCGCCCGACGATCCGGAACTCGCAATCCTTGCCGCGCGCCTCGAGATTCGCAATGGTGAGTACGCGGCTGCCATCGCGCGCCTCTCACCGCTCACTCATAAACGTTCAGACTTGGCGGTGCATGCGCTTTCATGGTTGGCCGCCGCAGAGGTCGCTCGCGGCCGCCCGCGTGAAGCGGTCGCCGCCGCCGAACGCGCCATCGCGCTCGCTCCAGACGACGCGCTGGCCAGCTACGCCCTCGGCGTCGGCCTAAAAAGGCTGGGCGATCCGGCCGCCGACCGCTGGCTCGAGCGCGCTTCGGCGCTATCGCCGGGCGTGCGAGTGGCTCTAGACTCGGTTCGGTGACCGTCCCTCTCGCCGAACCACGCTCCGCGCTCTCGGGGTTCCGGCTCCGCCTACAGCGTGAACGCGCGCTGATCGCGCTGTTCGATCTCGGTCGGCGGAGGAGCGCCGCGCTACGCCTAGCCACGCTCTACGCCTTCGGCGTGTTCGTGAGCTACGCGGTGGCCATCGCGCTCACGCGCGGCGAGAGCCGCGCCTCGGCGATTCACGGCTTCGTCAAAGCCGCGCTCGTGTCGCTGTCTTGGGTGGTGGGAGGGCTTTCTGCGCTCGGCTCCGCGCAAGCGCTGGCGCAGCAAGCCGAGCGTGACGAGCTCGCCGCGCTGGCTATCCAACGTGGGTTCCAGCCATCTGCCTTGCTGCGCGCTCGCACCTGGGCCGCGACCGTGCGTGTGACGCGCACGGTCTGCATTCCGGCACTGCTGTTGATCCTGGTTGGCGTGGCGCGGGGCGGCACGCTGCGCTGGGCGCTCACCGTCGCACCCGCGGTGGTCGTCTATGCCGGCGCACTCGGCCTTGCGCTCGCGCTGTTGGCGCATTTTTCGGCCGAGCTTTCGCCGCGCCATCCGCGCGCGCTGCTCGCCGTATTGGTGCTCGGTCCGCTGTTGTTGTCGCTCGCCTACCCGTCCATTCCCAGCCTGCCGCGCTTGTTCTCGGGCTTGCTTTCGCGGCTTTTCGCAGCCGGGGCGGCGCTCTCGTGAGCGACGCGCTTCGTGACACCCGAAGGGGTGAGCTCCGTTTCCAGGCTCTGCATCACGCGGGCCTCGCCAACATCAACGCCAGTTTCAGCGCGGGCACTCACGTGGTCGTCGGCAGCGAATACGATGGCACGGGCACGCTGATCGAGCTGGCCGCGGGTCTGGTGGAACCCGCGAGCGGGCGCGTACTGCTC
>Ga0247766_1000232_pt1 | contig 12003 bp, 2 predicted proteins | sample UWRJL223509R6_FD_179946 | JGI IMG/M metagenome (GOLD analysis project Ga0247766, IMG submission 179946) | Plant litter microbial communities from Arlington Agricultural Research Station in Wisconsin, United States - UWRJ-L223-509R-6 | ecosystem: Environmental > Terrestrial > Plant litter >...
GCCGCGCGTCCTCTCAAAACGCGTCAGTGCAGCACTACACCACAGCTCAGTGCCACGCTGCAGCTTGCTTGATCGGCTGCCCAGTCCGGTCATGCTCGGCAATCAGCGTCCGCGCCTGCACGTCGCAACCCACGCACGCTGGGAAGCGCGACTGGTGCTCGCAGATCAGCTGCTTGGCCGTCGGAGGGTTGGCGCTGAACTCCGCCGGATCCAAGTGCCGACCACAGGCAATGCAGTGAATGTGCCCCTGCTGCTGCTGACCGCTGGGGCCCGGCGACAGATCTTTGCGTTCGCGTTTGGTGAGGCGCTTCGTTCGCTGCATCTTGGCGGCACTTAACTCTTTCCGGGGAGGCGCGGTCAAGCGCGTTCTGTCACAGCTCCGCGAGCAGTTGCTTGGCCGCCGCGTGTTCTGCGTTCTCGGCCAAGGCCTTCGCCAAGAGGAGCTTGGCTTTGCGTGAATCGCCCGACTTTCGGGCGAGAACGGCCAGGTAGTAGTTCGCGTCGGCCTTGGCGTCGGGGGGCGCACCGTCAGTGCTACCTGCCGCCGCTGGTTTCATGATTGAAATCGCCCGGAACGCCTTTTGCGCGATCTCGTCCTCGGCGATCTCGACCGCCAGTTGTCCGAGCCGCATCGCGAGCTCGCCGTTTTTCGGATCGAGCTCGAAGGCTTTGCCGAGTGCCGACAAGGCGTCGGTGAGGTAACCCTCGTCCAAATGGATCTGCGCCATCGTGGAGAAGATCCCTCCGAGCGTCTTGGTGCGTCGCCCCTTGTTGGCTTCGGCAACCGAATTCAGCAGCGCGAGCGCCTCGTCCGCGCGATGAGCAGCCGCGTACGCGCGCGCGAGCAACATCACCACCTCGACGCTGTCGGGGTTTACGTGGCGAGCTGACTCCAAGACCTCCACGGCCGCGGCCGGATCACCCTCGGGCGCCAAGAGCAGCGCTCCGACGCGCAGCAAGCCGCTCATGCGCAACGCCGGATCGGCTTCGTTACTGGCGTCCTCGAGCAGCAGATCGGCGAGCTCTCGACGCGCGCCCAGCGTTTCGTAGACGACAGCCAGGCGTTGGCGAAGTTCGGGATGCAAGTGATTCTCGGCCAGAGCACGTTCCAGCGCCGAACGCGCATCCGCCAACCTTCCGGCGAGTTCGCACGCCTCGCTGTAACGCAGCGCGGTCTCGATCAACGAGTCCCCTTGCTCGACGCCGACCAAGCGCGAAAGCGTGTCGAGCGCGCCCTGCAGATTGCCGGTGCGCGCTTCGAGTGACGCCAAGCGGCGTAGCGCGCTCAAATCATCGGGATTCGAGCGCACGAACTCTGCCAAGCGCGCCCGCGCGCCCGATAGATCGCCCGCGTCTTCGAAGACCGCGACCAAGCGCAACGTGAGCCTCGCTTCGTCACTCGGCTCGGCGCGCACGATCGCGCGCTCGATGGCCTCAATCAGCTCCGAGACGACGCTTGGATCCTTGGCGTATGCGAGTTCGAACGCCGCCACGGCTTCGCTGTCGCGACCGAGATCGCCGAGCACCGTCGCCCGTTTGCGCGAGAGCTCGACGTTGTCGGGGTCGCTGCTCAATAGGTCGTCGATTACGCCCAGCGCGGCTTCCGGATTCTGCGCTGCGCGGTGCGCCTCCATCAGCCGTTCGAGCAACTCGCGCTCGTTGGGTCGATCGCGCAGAGCTCGGCTCAACAGCTCTGCCACTCGCCCGTACTCCAGGCGATCCGAGAAGCGCACCACCAACAGGTCGCGCAGCGCGGAGTCGCGCGGGTTGGCTTCGAAGCCCATCGACAGCGCGCGTTCGGCACCCTCTGGATCGCCGAGCTCTTCGCGCATGGCCGACAACCTGCGCGCCAGCGCGGCCGCGGTTTCGCCCTGGGTCGTGCGCAGCAAGCCTTCGAGCGCGTCCGAGATGGTGGGCGCGTCGCCCGTCGCCTCGGCCAAGCGCAGCACCGTCTGCAGCAGTTCTTGCTGAGTCGGCTCCCATTCCAGAGCCGACCGACACACGTCGAGAGCCTCGGCTAGGCGGCCTTCGCGCTCCCAATTGCTGGCCAATCGCAGCGAGAGCTGCACGATCGCCGAAACGTCGCGAGCATCCTTGGCTTGGTCGATCTGGCTCACCAAAAGTGACGACAACTCACCGCTTCGTCCTTCGCGCTCCAAGAGCTCGGACAGCACGCGCGCGGCGTCACGTTGCGAGGGATCGTCGCTGATGATCTCTTGCAGCAGGGCGATCACCTCTCCAGCGCGGGACGGTTGCCCCAGCAGAGCGTTGACTTGTTCGATGCGCAAAGCGGAACGCTCGGCGGCGTCTTCGACCACCGGAGTGATACGCGAAACGAGCTGCACGAATCGCGCCGAATCGCCGAGCTTTCGCACCAGCTCCAGTGCTGGCATCCAGATTGAACGGTCCGCGAGATCCGGCGCCAGCAGGAGATCGTACAGATCCGCTGCGCGACGCCAGAGCTCCGGCGTTTGCGCGAAGCGCTCGGCGACGGCGAGGCGCACGCTGCGCGCTTCGTCCGCGGGCAAGTGTTCCGCAGCCTGCGCGCGGTACTCGAGCGCCTCCACTTCACGTCCCGACGCTTCGACGAGCTTCGCCAGTTCGAGACGCACCCATGCGGCGTCCGCCGGCGACTCGTTGCTCGTGTCCAGCTCGAGCCCGGCCTTGAGCAAACGTTCGCTCAGTTGGGCGTCACCCAGCCGCACCGCCACTGCGACGCCTTCACGTACGCGCGTGAGCGTCGCATCGGGTGCCGCGATCTGACCAGCCAAGGCATTGGCCAACGCGCGGTCGTCACCCGTGGCTCGCGCGATTCGCTCGAGCAAGGTGGCCACGCGTGTCGGGTCCAAGTTGCCAGCTGACTCGGCAAGCAAGCTCCGGGCGCGCTCGAAGTCCGGCGCGATGTCGAGCGCCCGCTCCAAGAGCTCCAGGCCCTGCTCGCCGCCATTCGGGTCGGCCAAGCGCACCTGAGCCAGGCGATAGAACAAGTCACCGTCGGCCGAGCCTTTGCTGGTTTGCAATTGAGCCGCGACGCGGCGTTCGAGCACCTGCGATTCGCGCGCGGCATCACCGAGACAATCATAGACGCTGCCGAGCGCTGCCCAAGCGGCGTCGTCGAACGGGGACGCCGTGTCCAGGCTCGCCTCGAGCGCACGTGCTCGCTTGGCGAGACCGTCTTTTACTCGAGCCAAATCACCGAGGCCACTCGCGTGCAGGAGCACCAGATCGGCCAAGGCTCGCGCTGCCTCGGGCGCCGGCAGATCGCGGGCCAGGCGGGTTTCCAGCGCTCGCGCCAGTAAATCATGGCGATTCTGAGTGCGCAGCGCGCTCTCCAAAGCGGTCGCGTCGGTCGGACTCTCCAGTGCGGCTTCGAAAGCAGACTCGATGAATTCGCCGGCTCGCACCGTGTCACCGCGCTTGGCCGAGATCTCGCTGAGTGCAATCAAGGCCTCGGCCTTGCTCGGCCCTTCACGCGCATCGTCGCGGCCCAAGACCAAGAGCAGCGATCGGTACATGCGCTCAGCGCGATCCAACTGTCCGTGCTCGAGCGCCATGCGCGCCAAGAGCTGCATGATGCCCGGATGCGCCGGGTCGATCTTCGACGCGGCATCGAGTTCTTGCAGCGCATCGGTCTCGCGTTTCGCACCGAGCAGCGCACGCGCCATCAGAAAGTGCGCCAGCGCGCGGTCTTTCGGCCGGCGTGCACCGTAGCGTTCGATTTGTGCAGCCAGCACTTGCGTGGCTTCTTCGTAGCGTTGAGCCAAAAACAAGGCGTTGGCGAGCTGTAGGCGCTGCTTCTGGTCGTCCGGTTCGAGTTCGATTGCCCGTGCCAAGAGCGGCACCGCCGACGCCGGATCGGAGCGCTGCTCGAGATGCAACGCGGCCGCCTCGCGCAGCAACGCGAGCGTCGCCTTGCGATCCGTCGCGCGCTCGGCCTCCTCCGCCAACAACGCGGCCAGCGCGCCGTAGTCTTCGGCCTCTCGATACAGCGTCGCGAGCCGCGCACGCAGCGCGGGGGCGTTGACCGCAATCGGAACGGCGCGCTCCAAGCTTGCGCGAGCCTTACCGGGCGCGTCAATCGAAAGATACGCAGAAGCCAACTCGAGCGCGCGATCCGTGAGCATCTCGGGCGACGACTGCGCGCACAGCGCCTCCAGCACCTCGGTCGCCAACGAGTACTGTTTCTGCGCCAAATAGATGCGCGACAGAGCCTCGAGCGAGTCCTCACCGCCCAACGCGGCACCCGCGCGGTGACAGGTGATCGCACGTTCGACGTCGTTCAGACGCTCCTCGGCAAGTTGCCCTGCGCGCGCCCAGAGCGCGGCCGCGCCGGAGTTGTCACCGGCAGAGGCGCGCGCCGTGGCCTGCCTCTCCCAAAGGGTGACGATCTCTGCGTGTTCACCGCGCTCTTCCAAGAGCAGCGAGAGTCGGGTGACGAGCGAGCGAGCGACCTCGTCGCCCGGTTCCTCGGCCAACAGGGCTTGGAACAAGGCGATCGCGCGGGCGCTGTCGTCCAAGCGATCGGAGCACAGACACGCCGCGTCGCGCCGCAGCTCACGGCGGCGCAAGTTCTCGAAAGGTAGCTCCGAGGCAGAAAGCAAGCGCGTCACGACCTCGCCGTACAGGCCGGCCTCCGTCAGTCGCTCCGACAGCTCGCTGACCGCCCAATCCGCGGCTTTTGCTTCGGCGCTGTCGGCAGCGCCGCGCGCCTGTTGCCAGGCTTTGACGGACAGCTCTAGCAAGCGTTCGCAGACCTTTCGCCCGAGCTCACGATCCGCGTGGTTGGCGCCCGCGACCTCGATCGCCTTCTGCCAATCGTCCGCGGCCACGAACGACTCGAGCGAACCGATCATATCGCCGGTGCGCGTTTGGTGCAGCAGACCGAGCTCGCTGTACAAGCGACGCTCACGCGCCGGATCGCTCTCGACCGATACCTCCTCCGAGAGCAGCTCGGCCAATTCGTCGAAGCGCAATTCGGCCGCGAGCAGCGAAGACAACGCCTCGAACGTTTCCAGATCACGGCCGTCGTGCGTCTGCACCAAACGCCAAGCCGCGATCGCTTGCGCGCGATCATTCTTGATTTGTTCGTGGATGACCGCGATCCGCACGCGGTCGGCACGCGCCAGCGCCGGATCCTTGCTTTGACGAGCACGGAGGGCCAGCGCGGCCACCAGCTCGTCCCAGCGCTCGGCGCGTTCCAACGCTCGGCACAAGCCGTCGAGCGAGGTCTGGTCGAGCGGCGCCAGCGCCAGGCGCGCCTGGAAATTGCGCACCGAACGGTTGGCGTCACCCAGCACGGTCAACGAAAGCTCAGCCGCTTCGCCCAGCACCAGGAGCTGCTCGGCTTCGTCCGTCTCCAAGCCGGCGCGTTGCTCGAGAACTTGGGTGAGTTCCAAAAGTTCCTGCGCGTTGCGCAGCAATTCACTCAGTTCGCGCGCCGCGTGCAGCGCCGTGGTCGGCGCTTCGGGCGCGAGTCCGAGCACGCGCCGATACAGTTCCATCGCGCGGCTCGGATTGTTCAGCTCGACGCGGCACACGTCGCCCGCTTCGGCGAGCAAGTCGGCACGCAGCGCCGGATCGGTCTCCTGCTCGGCCACACTCACCAGCGTGTCGGCGCGACGCTCTTGTCCACCGACTTCGCGAGCGAGTTTGGCGAACCGTTCGCGCCGGGACTCGAGCTTGGGCTCGAGCACCACGAGCGTGAGCAGCGTCTCGAAAGCCCCCGCAGGATTCGCAAGCTCCTCCAAGCTGAGCTTCACTACTTCTTCGAGCAGCACGATGCGCTTTGCGCGCGCCGCGCTCTGGGCCAATACCTCGAGCATGCGCACCACGTCGACCGTGCTCGACGTCGCGCGGTAATGCGCCTCGAGCGCGCGTGCCGCGCTCTCGCGAGCCGACTCGCCGCTGTCGAGCATGGCGTCTGCCGAGGCTGGGAGCGCCACGATGCGTTCCAGGAGAGCCACGGCGTCTCGCACGTCCGCCTCGCGCTCGAGCATTTTTTCCGCCCAGCCGAGGGCTGGCAGCGGTTCGTTCAGGTCCAACCACAAGGCCGCGATGCGGCCCATGGTCTCGCCCGGATCGGAGCTCTTGTTCGCGCTCAAGCGGAGGTTCAAAAGCTCGATCAGCGGCCGGCGGTGGCCATGTCGCTCGTACAACCGCTCCAACGACGATTCCACGCGCGTGTCCCCGGGACTCAGCGCATTCAGTTTTTCGAAGTAGGCGATCGCGCGTTCGGGGTCGCTCGCAAAGTCGCGAGCGGCCATCGCAGCTTCACGCAGAATGTCGATGCGCTCCGGCTTGCCCAGCGGCTCGGCCAAGCGCCGGTCGTAGAGCGCAAACAGATTCGCCCAGCGCCCGGCGGCGTTGAACGACAATTTCAGGCGATCGAACGCCCATTCAGCGGCCGGGCAGAGCGCCGTCACGCGCTCCAAGAGATGCACCACACGCTCGGAGTCGTCGAACCACTCTTCGTGGAATTCGACCACTTTGCGGCCTAATGAATCGGCAATTTCGGCAGGCAATTCACGCTCGATGGCGCGCGTGTAGGCCTCGGCAACCGGACCGGGCTGATCCAAGCGGCGAGCCATCTGCTCCGCGAACTCCCACAGCTGCTCCTCTCCCGGCGCGGCCTCGGCACCACGCAAGGCGAGTCGCAGCGCCTCTTCTGGAACGTCTGTCTTGGTCTCGAGCAATTGCATCAGCCAGCGGCTGCGAGCCGCAGCCAATTCCGGCGCATCGTTCGAAACGGCGAGCAGCGCTTCGATGACATCTGCACGCGCGGCCGGATCTTCGGAGCCTTCCGCGACTCGCTCCAAAATCGCTGCGGCTTGGGCGCGCGATTCCGGCACCGACAACGCTTGATGTACGACGCGCAACGCTTCGGCGTCACTGGGATTTGCAGCCAAAATCGGCTCGACCAGCGCGAGCGCCTCCTTGGCGCGTGAAAGCGAGCCGATCATCAACGCAGCCCTCCGCAGCTCGACGGCGCTGCGCGCCTCGGGCTCCACGCGCGTGACCAAGCTATCGAGCGATTGGAGCGCGCCCTTGGCGTCCCCCGCAGCAATCTGCAGGCGCGCGAGCTCGGAGAGCGCGTCGCTGCGCTCAGGGTCGCGTTCCAAGACCTCGCGATACAGCTTACGTGCAGTTTTTGGACTTTCGAACAACGTTTCTTCGGCATGGGCCCACTCGATCAAAACGCCCGCCGGATCGGAGGCGTGCTCCAAGCGATGACGGAACAACCAACGGTAGTCGTCGACGCGTTTCGTCGTCCGCTCCGCGTGACTCAAGAAAGCGGCAAATGCCTCGGCATCTGCCGCGCCTTCGCTGCCCGCTCCGGAAAGCAGACTACGAAACACTTCCGCTGCGCTGTCGGCGCGTTCGGGATCTCGCGCCAAGGCGCGAGCTTTAGCCAGCTGCACTTGGCGCGAGCGTGCCGGTTGCAGGCCGCGCGCCAGCGCCGCATCGACCAGCGCAACGAAGGGCTTGCCGTGACCAGTCTGTACGGCGCGTTCCTCGAGGCCCAACACGAGCGACACCAGCTCGCGCTCGTCCCCGACCCTCAGCAACACCTCGAACGCGCTGTGTACGGCCTCGAAATCGCCAGCGCTTGCCGCCAACTCGACGAGCCGCTCGGCGGCTTCACGATTGTCCGGATCGACGTCCAGCACGCGCGCATACAGCCGCAGCGCGCGAACCCCGTGGTCGGCGAGGCTCTCGGCTAGCCGCCCGCCTTCCAGCCAAATGCTCGCGGCTTCCTTCGGAACCTCCAGCTGCCAGGCCAGAGCGTTCCCAAGGCGCTCCAGCAAATTGGCGCGTAGTTCGGGCTCACTGGTGTGCGAAAGCCGGCGTTCGAGCACGGCCTGCACGGTCCTACCGTCGTTCAACTCACGGGCGAGTTGCTCGATGATGTCTGACACGTCGTCGGAAAGATCGCTCCCCTGCACGAGCTCGCGATAGTGCTCGAGCGCGCGCGCGCCATCGTTGCGTGAGGTCGCGACTTCGGCCAGCCGCAGCAAGGTCACGCTGCGCCGCTCGGGATCGAGCTGCGGCAAAATGCGCGACAGCTCTTCGTACACGGCAGCCGTGTCCGACGCCTCACTCAAGGCGTCCACCAGTGATTGATGCAGCACCAGGTCACGCGGTTCCTCGGCCACCGCGCGACGCCAGATCGCGATCGCAGACGCAGGGTCGCCGAGCTCTCGGCGATACAAGAGCGCAAGGCGTTGCAGCAGTTCACGCCGCCGAACGGGGTCGGTCTCACGTTCCAACGACGACGAATAGAGGGCCAGCCGCTCGGTGGGCGCCCCTTGCTCGGTCAGCATTTCGTCGATGCGTTGCATCAGTTCACGCGACGAGGGGTCGCGCGCCAAGGCTCGGCGATAGATCTCGATCGCGTGCGGAATTTCGCCCGCGTTCGCGAGCGCATCGCCAGTTGCCGTCGCCAGCGCGAGCAACGCCGGGGTATCGAGCGGACGATCAGCCAGCGCCGCGCGCAAGAGTTCCGCGCTGCGCGCGCTGGCGCCCGACACGGCGGCCAGCCGTCGTACCTTGGCCAGCCGTTCGCCGATCTGCTCCGGCGCATGGTCCATGGCCAGATCGAGCGCGCGGCCGGCAGATTCGAGCGCTCGGGACGCATCCTTGAGTACGGTCTCACTGAGCCAGCTGGCTTCGTCGAGCGCACTTCCGCGAATCTGCGCATCGGCGCTCAGCTCGGCCCGCGTCTCGAGCACGCGCACGAGTCCCGCGCCCGGCTCTTCTTGGCGATACAAGGGTTCGAGTACGTCGGCGGCAGCGAGCCGCACGTCACCCGCGGTCAGCAGCTTCTCGATTGCCCCGCGCGCCGCGCGGTCTGTCGGATCGAGGGCCAGCGCGCCGGTCAGCGCGCGCAGCGCCCCGGCGGGATCACCGAGGCGCGATAGGCGCATTTGGCCGAGCTTGACCAACAGCGTGATCCGCTCACTGCCCGAAAGCAGCTCCGCTTCGCGCTCGAGCACCGTCGAGAGTTCCGCGTAGCGCTGGGTCTGCTCGAGCAACGGCACGATCCGTTCGTTGATCTCGCGCGCGGGGCCGCACAGCGCAGACAAGCGCTGCCAGGCGGCCAAGATAGATTCCGGATCGCGACTGCGAGCCGCGCGCAGCTCCGCCGCCTGGAACGCCAACTGCCGCGCTTGCACCGGATCGCCGCTGCGCTCGGCGCGTACGAACAATACGTCGGATAGTCCTTCGTCGTCCGACGCCTCACCGTAAAGCGCCTCCAAGCGGCGCAGGGCCTCTTCCGTCCATGGCGAGCCGATCAACGCGCGCCAGGCGATGATTGCGCGAGCCGAGTCGCCACCTTCCCCGTCGCACAAACGCGCCAAACGCCGGGCTGCGGCCTGCCGCGGTTCGGCCGCGGCCTCGAGTGACACCACACGCTCGAGGGCTGCGATCAACTGCTTTCGCTCGGCAGCCTCGGCGTACAAATCCGAGAGTTGCTTGGCGGCCTCGAGCACGGCGACGTCATCGCTGCCAGCCTCGATGACTTGCTGGAACGCGGCCTGCGCGCGCTTCAAGTCACCGATCTTGAGATACACGTGCCCCACGTCCACGCCAACTCGCGCACGTACGCTGAGCACGCGACTGGTCTGCAGCGCGCGCGCCAACAGTCGTGCCGCCTGCTCGGGCTGGTTCAAACTCAAGCTCAGCCCAACGAAGCGGCGCCGCAAGTCGTCATCACCCGGATCGCCTGCGACGACCGGCGCGAGCAGTTCGAGTGCACCAGCGGGATCGTGCAACGCGTCTTGGCGCAAGATGCCGAGCCGCCGTTGCACCTCCACGCGGCGCGGACCCCGCACTTGCTTGAGCTCGACGCCCAGCATCGCTACCGCGCGATCGATGCGTCCGGTCTTCTCGTATGCGTCCGAGAGCGCCGCGGCCGCGCGCAGCGAAACCGAGCGATTTTCCAGCATCGCCTCGGCCGATCGCAGTGCCATGGGGTGAGTCGGTTCGGCCTCGAGCAGCCCCTCGACGTGACCCAGCGCACGCGTCGGATCCTTCAACTCCGACAGGCACAGGTCGACCAACCATTCGCGCAGCAGCGTCGCTTCATCGCCAGCGGGCGGAGGTTCGCGACGCAGCGCTTGCTCCAACAAATCGACGACGTCCTTGTGGCGACCGCGCGCAATCAAACGTTGCACGACGACCGCGCGCACGTCTTCACGGCTCGGGTCGAGCCGCAACACGCGCTGCCCGATCTCGATCGTCGCTTCGTCGCTTTCGGGGGCAGCCTTGACCAGCTCGGACGCCTCGTGCAAGAGCCCGGCACGGCGCGTCGGCTCGCTTTCGCGCGCGCTGGCGTCGACGTACAGTTCGGCCAATTTCGTGGCTTTTCCGGCGTTGCGCAGCAATCGCTCCTGAAGCGCGAGGAGCTCGGGGTTGCCCGGTGCGGCGAGCGCCGCGCGCTCGGCGTGCGCAATCGCCGCCTCAACGTCACCCAGCGTTTCGGCGAAGAACTCGGCCGCGCGCAGGTACACGAACAGCTGCTGCTCGGGTTGCAGCAGCTTCACCCGCTTCTCGGACAGCGTCTGCTCGTACGCGAAGGCGAGCTCCGTGACCTTTTCGTGCTGCATGGCCGCCGCATGCAGGCGCTGCCAAGCGTCGACGGGTTGTTCGCCTTTCGCGACCGCGGTAACCAACATGTCCAGCACTTCTGCTGGGTTGTCGAGTCGTTGTTCGAGCGCTTCGGCGACCTCCCACAGCTTCAACGCAAGCACGCTGACGGGTCGACGACGGCCTTCCTGAGTCGGAGGGATCGTTGACATTTGTTTCGAACCGCCAACGCTACCAGACCTGAATCGCGGTTGCGCGCCCCGTGATTTGCCGCCGTTTGCCTACATTGGCATCAATTTGTGAGGATACTTCAACTGCACCCGCGCTCGGCTGGGCTCGGCTGCACTCGGCCACGCTCGAGCTCGCTGGGGCTCGACGCCGCGAGGAACTCGATGATGCGACGGCTGATCGCCTCGGGCAGATCGTGATGTAGCCAATGGCCGGCGTTCGCAAAGCGTTCCACCCGAACGTCCGGTACGTGACGCGGGAGGTCCGGGAGCAGGACGTTCCCCGATAGCGATAGGTCTTGCTCACCCCAAAGCACCAAGGTGGGTTGATTGACGATCCAGGTGGGGGGCTTTACCGCACGAAAAGCCCCCCGAAAAGCCGCGCGAAACGCAGCGCGATAGTACGCCAGTCCTGCGCGCGCGACCCCGGGCAGCCGCATGGCTTCGAGGTAGCGATCCACGTCAGCCTCGGAAAATGCGCCCACACGCACCGCCATCCCGCGCAATGTAAACGCCATCGGTGGCCTCCGACAGACCAGCCACTCGGGGAACCAGGGCAGCTGGAACATGAATGCATACCAAGAGCGATGCAGCTGATCGAAGTGACGCAAAGCAAAGCCAAACTGCGCAGGATGGGGCGCATTGATGACGATCAGCCGTTCGACCAGTGACGGGTATTCGGAGGCCAGACAGTAGGCGACCGGCCCCCCCCAATCATGACCGATCACGTGTGCTTTCGAAAAACCGAGCGCAGTAATCAAACCTGCGATATCCGCCGCCAATAGCGGCAAGCGATAGTCGCGCACGTCCGGCAAGCGCTCCGATTGTCCATAGCCCGGCATGTCCGGCGCAATCGCGCGAAAGCCAGCGTCTGCTAGCGCCTGCATCAGCCCCCGCCAGTCCGCCCAATACGCGGGAAAGCCATGGAGCAGCAGCACGGGCGGCCCGGAGCCCAGCTCTGCGACGTGTAGCTCGAGTCGTCCGACTCGTACCTGGCGATGCTCGATGCTCACGGTCGCGCGCCCCGACGCCGCCCGCCAAGCCGCCGCAGGCCGGCGAGCAAGCGCGGACCGAGTTCCGGCGCGACGCGCTTCATCGCGTACAGCGCCCAGGCCTCGGGCGTTACGGGTAACAAGGCGGGGTTGTCGCGCACCGCACGCAGCACCGCGTTCGCGACGCGCTCCGGGGG
>Ga0247766_1000233_pt1 | contig 11971 bp, 7 predicted proteins | sample UWRJL223509R6_FD_179946 | JGI IMG/M metagenome (GOLD analysis project Ga0247766, IMG submission 179946) | Plant litter microbial communities from Arlington Agricultural Research Station in Wisconsin, United States - UWRJ-L223-509R-6 | ecosystem: Environmental > Terrestrial > Plant litter >...
GTCTTCGTAACGCGCGCCGTTGCTCTTGTATGCCGACAGACGCAAGGTGTAGTCGCCATCCGCAAGCTTTCCGGCGTCCCAGGTGCCGAGGGCGCCCGCGCTGACCTGTGTGGTGCTGCTGGTAATGGTGGTCCAGCTGGTCGGTGTCGTGCCCTTGCCGTACTCGAGCACGTACTTCTGGAACTGAGCGCCGTTGGCCTTTCCGGGGATCGGAAGCTGCGCCGTTTGCACCAGGCGCGGCGCTTGAATCAGCGCCTCGAGTGGCGTGGGCTCGGCGCTGATCTTCGCGGTATCGACGCGACCATAGCCGAGGTTCGTGTCGTAGCCATTGCCGTTGGCGTCGATGCTCGTGCGACGCAAGACCTGGCGGACTTGCTCCGGCGAATAGGTCGGGTGAAGGCCCAGGATCAACGCCGCCACGCCTGCCACGTGAGGGGCCGCCATGGACGTTCCGGCAAGCCGCACGTAGTTGTCTCCCACCTTGCGATCTTCATTGCAGATCCATGGCTCGAAGCAGGAAGCAGCTTTGAGCGAAAGAATGCCGTAGCTCGGCTCGACCACCTCGTCGGCGGGATCGCCCGAGCCCGGCGCCGCCACGTCGATCAAACCGAAGTTGGAAAAATCGGCTCGGATATCCTTGGGCGTCGTCGCGCTCACGAGCACGGTCTCCGGCAGATTTTGCGGCGAGCGGTCGCGAATGTCGGCACCCTCGTTGCCGGCGGCGAACACTACGACGGCTCCGGCGGCGTGAGCGGCACGAACCGCATCCTCGACTACGCCGACCGTGGGGCAATAACCCGCGCAAACCTCCCAGCTGTTGTTGATGACGTCAGCCCCGTTGTTCGCGGCGTAGAGCAGGCCCTGGCTGAGCGTGAACGAGTCGGAGCTGAAGCTGAAGACTTGCACGGGCATGATCTTCGCGTCCGGCGCAACGCCCGACACGCCAATGCCGTTGTTGTCTTGCGCGGCGATCGTCCCGGCCACGTGCGTGCCGTGACCGATGGAGTCCTCGACCTGGTTGCTGTTCGCGAGTGCGCTCCAGCCGTGGACGTCGTCGATGAAGCCGTTGCCGTCGTCGTCGATGCCGTTGTCCGGGATTTCACCGGGATTGGTCCAGACGTTGCCAGCGATATCCGGGTGATTGATGTCGAGGCCGGTGTCGACCACGGCCACGACCACGCCATTGCCGCGGGTCGCGTCCCAGGCTTGGCTCGTGTGCATGAGCTTCAGATCCCACTGATCCGCGCGCGGCTGTCCCCAGCTGCCCGTGCTCGACCAATAGGGGTCGTTCGGCGTGTACACCAGATGTGCGACGTAATTGGGGTGCACGTATTCGACGTGCGGATCGCTGCGTAGATCTGCAATCGCCGCCTCCAAGTCGGCGGTCGCAGGCAGATCCACGCGGTAGACGTTGACCAGCTCTGCCAGCGGCGCACTTCGGCGGTGGGTCTTGGCCAGGGCGGGGCGGCTCGCGCGAGCGCTGAGCAACGCCTTGGCGTCTTTGGTGGACAGGCCTTCCCGCCCCTGCAGCAAGCTGGCCGCGCGGAAGATGCCGTGGCGTCGGACCGGCCCGTCCAACGACGGTGACGCGTCCGCCGTGATGTTGGCGAACGAGTGGCCTTGCTGCAGACAAGTCTGGACGTCGTCGGTAATGCCGCCGAGCGGATCGGACTTGAACTTCACCACGAGCTGCCCGGGAACTACGGTTAGTCCGCCGACTTTCGGCGGGGCAGTTCCGAGAAGACCCGAGTTCGGGAGACCGGTCGTCGGCTTCGCGGAGGACCCCGAGGGCGCCGGCGAAATCCGGAGCACGGAAGACTGGCTCTTGCTGTCTTCGCTCGGGGTTGAAGAACCGCAACCGGCGATCGTCGCCGCGGCCGCCAACAGCAACAGAGCAAAGGAGCGCCCGCTCCACCGATTCGATCGAATCATCATCGCCTTCTCCCTACTTCGAACCCACACCGTCGAAACGAGGCGTGCTCAAACTAGCTTGAGCGCGGCAGAGACTTCAAGAACAGTCCTGCTGGATTTGAGTGCGCGGCGAGTCATGTCGGACTCGCCCGCTTAGCGGGCTTTCGCCAGCGATTCAGGTCGGCATTTCGGGATGCCTAGGCGCGCCATCTGGGCGATGTCCTCGGCCTGCCGCGTGCGCCAATATCTCACGTTCTCTTCGCTCAACCTTCGTTCTTCAGCGCCGGCATGTTCGTAGTTGCCGAATTCGAACGGAGTCGCCCAATAGCACGACGCTTCCAGACAGAACTCAGCGCCAAGCTCGCGATAGGTGCTGCGTGTCTCGTCGTCGGTGACTGGGTCGTCATCACCCTGGGTATGCAGGTACTCGTAAGTGTCGATCCAGGCGCCCGAGAAGTAGCCGACGACGATGAACTCCAACACCGTTCGGTCCAAACCGAAATTGGCGGCACCGTTCTGCGGAATCGCCAGTAGGCTGGGGCTTGACTCGTCGGGATCGGATAGCGGGATCATGAACGGCGGGCATTCGCAGCTGACTCGGCCCGTCCCCCCGACGCGCAGGGCAAGTCGCTCCGCCACACCATTTTTGGCTTGGTTGATCAGCGCGTCTAGGTCGTCGCGCTTGCGTAATAGGTGCGCCTTGCCGAACAGCGAGGCGAGTGGCGGCGAAGTGGGGGCGGACAGCGAGCCGCAGCGGGAGTGCTCGGAGTGGCGCGCGTAAGGGTCTGGCGGCCAGACGCTGTCGGCAGCAACCAGCTCGCCCCACGTCTCGAAGTGTGCGAAAGCGCGCCTCAGCCCGGCATCGATTGTCCAAACCTCGGCGCAGACGCGTTTGATTTCGAGGGCGCCTAGCGAGTGCGTATGCAGCGTGGCGGTCGGAACCTGGAGCAGCGCCCCAAATTTCGCATAGCCCGCCTGCTGCGCGGCGAGCAGCCATGGCAGCAGGTCCCAGGCTTTCGTACCACGCGGGGCGGCCAGCAAAACCAGACCCGAGAAGCGGGATGCGGGATTGAGCTGCTGCCAAAGCTCGCGCTTTCGGGCAAGCGCGGCTTCTACGTCTTCTGGATCGCGCAGTGCGCTGCCGTCGACAGAAACGCCGTTGGCTCCCAGCTCGATAATCGGTGCCGTCTCCGCAGAGCAGCCTGATCGTGCCATCGGCAGCTGCTCTTGAAGTCGCTCATCGATCCAGAACCGAGCCGCATTCGGCCGATCGGGCGGCACGAGCTGCAGCGCGTCTGCGTGCTCCGTGCGAGTTGCCCAAAACGCGCCGATCCCAGCCACGAGGATGACCGTGCTGGCGAGTGACGCGCGACCGTCGCTCACGATTTGCCTTCGTGCAGCGCGAAACACGAGCAGCAGGCCGATGGCCCAGCCCAGCGCTCCAGCGCAGACCAGACAACGCGCGGCGCGCTGCATTTGCAGCACGCTCCGACTCGCCTCCTCGAATGAGCAGGCCGACGAATTGTCCGCACCGAAGCATGACCAAGGAAACCCTTGGTTCGAGAGATGCACCGCCACAACGGTCAAAAGCAACAGACTCGCCGCCAAACCAATCAGCCACCGCTGGGGGAGCCTGGGCCGCGCATGGATCACGGCGACGAGCATGGCAAGCATCGCCACAGCCAGCACCGAACACGTGAACCGCTGCGTGAGCACGACGCGCGTGAGGCTCACGGCCACGAGCCGTGCGCGCTGCGACGAATCGTCCGGCGCATGCCGCAGCAGCACGGCCAAAAGTTCCTGACGTGCCAAAGCGATTCTCACGCCTGCTAGCGCGAGCGACAGGACCACGGTGCACCACGTCCAGACGACTGCGCGCAAGCCCGACTCGCGACGCACGACGCGAAACAACAACCTGAATACGCTAGTGCCCACCGCGGTGAGCGTTGCGAGCAAACACCAGCCCAAGGCTTGGCCGTCGAGGAACCAACGTAGGAGGTAGAGAAACTGCGAAATGGCCGAGCCTTGCTCCGCTACCGCCACCACGTGAGGGACGCGACGAACACCGTGTATCCAAGCCAGTCGATGGCGGCGACGCACAACAGGACGAGCCCGACGACCGCCGCTGTCACCGTGTAGATGTTCCTCAACAGCGCGCGACGCATTCGCTCCCTTGCGGCAGTTCAGCATGAGACGCGATCACTGCGCAAAACCTTGGCTGCCGCTCGAGACGCCGCACCCCGGCGGAGCGCCGAGCCAAAGGCGCCTGACCGAGCACGCCGGCCGAGCGCGCACTGACGTCCAACTCCGCATCGCCAAAATGCGGTGGGGAGCGCAAAATTCAAAAGTAGGCGTAGCGACCGTGCAGAAACTCCTTAAAAACCCCTGAAGATCCCATGGATCCCTGTGGGTCGACGTGGCACAAGCAAGCTAACGCCATGCGCAACACGCCTCGTCTCTTTGCCCAGCTATTGCCCGGGCTGCTTTTCGGTTTGATCGCCGCCGCCTGCGGTTCGGGGGACGTCATCGACCCTCGGGGCCGTCTCGTCAATGAAGGGAAAGCGGGTAATTCGACCACCGGACCCGGAAACCCGTTCACGGATTCGGGCGGCACGGGGAACCTAGGCGTCGTCGAAACGCCCATCGATATGCCGCCACCTCCCGGCTGTGGTGACGGCACTCTGACCTCGGACGAGGCGTGTGACGACGGCAACAATATGTCCGGGGATGGCTGCAACGCTGCCTGCCTGATCGTCGAAAAAGGTTTTAGCTGTCCGAATCCCGGAAAGCCGTGTCGGGCGATCGCGCGCTGCGGAGACGGCATCGTGGCCAGTAGCGAACAGTGTGACGACGGCAACGTGGTCGCTGGCGACGGTTGCTCGGAGCGCTGCCGCGTGGAGCTGGGCAAAAAGTGTGAAGGTGCGCCGAGCGTGTGCACGCCCTCCAAGTGCGGCAATGGCGTGGTCGAGGGCGCGGAGAGCTGCGATGATGGCAACACGTCGCCATTCGACGGCTGCTCCGCACTCTGTCTGCGCGAGCCGGATTGCAGCAGTGGATCATGCGTTTCCGGCTGCGGTGACGGCCTATTGATCAACGAGGATTGCGACGACGGCAACACGGTCGACGGCGACGGCTGCTCCTCGACGTGCAAGGCGGAAACTGGCTTCACTTGCAAGCAAGTCGCGCAGTGCGAGAAGATCAACGGGGCGTGCGTGCTGCGAGTGCCCGCGATTTTCCGCGACTTCTCCGGCACGGACCCGGACTTCAACCGGCCCCCCTATCCCGATGTAACGTGCGGCATCACCGAGGGCGATCCCATCGTCAAGGGCATCGCGAAGGACTTGCTAGATGCCGATGGGCGCCCGGTGCTCGGCACTGCGCCCGCTAAAGCGTGCATCGCATCCGCCTCATCGTTTGCGCGCTGGTTTCGCGACAACACAGGTACGGTCAAGGTCGTTGGCGACCTCGTGCTGTTCGACAACGCCATGGGCGGCTACGTGAACCGCTTCGGGAAGAACGGCGAAAAGCTCGTCACGACCCAGAAGCCGGCGGTGGGCATGGGCACGGAGGAGCAGGTCAACAACGCAACCAGCAAAGCAACCTGTGCCGCGGGCTGCACCCAGCGCGCGCGCAGCTCCAACGCTTACCAGTGCGAGAACGTGTGCCAGACGGCCACCCAGGCGGTGACTCAGACCACCGACACGCTCACGCGGCGCACGGCTGAGCTGACGGCGTTGCAGAACGCGGCCACCCCGGACGCGACGGCGATCGCCGCGGCGGAAGCGGCGATCCTGACCCTTCAAACGACCCTCGAGACGCAGACCGCCGCGGCAACCAAGTGCACTACCGACTGCCAGGCGAAGCTCGACGTCTACGTCACTGCGTGCGTCGACGATTGCAAACCGTGCAGCTACAACTCGGCGCAGTACTGCACGGGCGGCAAAGTCGTGGAGTACGACGGTACTCCTTTGTACTTCCCCGTCGACGGCGTGACAGGTGCGACCGCGGACTTGGATTATGCCCAGCTCCCCTTGCAGTACGGCTACACGGGTTGGCCGCTCGAAAGCACGGCCTTCCCAGGTGCCAAGAAGCACAACTTCTCGTTCACGAGCGAAGTGCAGTACTGGTTCCGTTACGACACGAACACCAGCGCGCGCCTCGACTTTTCAGGGGATGACGACGTTTGGGTGTACGTCAACGGTCACCTCGCGGTGGATCTCGGCGGCATCCACGTGCCGATGGATGGCTCGGTGACGATCAATGCCGCGTCCGCTGCCAAGTTCGATCTCAAGGTCGGCAACGTGTACAAGATCGTGGTGTTCCAAGCGGAGCGCAAGCGGTGGGGCTCCTCGTTCAAGTTGACGCTCTCTGGCTTCGAAGCCACGCCGAGCGACTGCAGCGCTGTTTGCGGCGATGGCATTCTGAGCTTCGGCGAAGAGTGCGACGACGGCGTGAATGACGGCGGCTACGGCGAGTGCGACGCGGGTTGCAAGCTCGGACCGTTCTGCGGTGACGGCGAGGTGAACGGGCCGGAGCAGTGCGACAAGGGCCCCGGAGGCGGTCAGGGTTGCCCGGGCTGTCGCTTGCTAGAAGCGCCGAAGTGAGCTGAGGTCAGGCGAGCGTCGCGATCGAGGCGGCACCGCGCAGCAATGCGCTGTGCCGCTTTCGTTCTTTGTGGGAGCGGACCTGGTCCCCACGAAGAGCTGGGTCCAGGCCGGCACTGTCGGGATGACTGGGCAAAAACCCTACATTTCGAGCTGATTTCGGCGCCCAAGCACGATCGCAACACTGAAATTCAAGCGCACACTTCAAGGGGGCCAAAGCTGACCGTACTGAACGCACGGCATGCCAGTGACACGCGAAAACGCCCACAACGTGGCGACGCCGAGCGACGCCCCGAGAAGCGCAACCGCGCTTCGAGTCGATGGGCGGTTCGTCGACTGGACGACGCGGCTCATGGATCCGGTTCGGCTTGCGGCGCTGGAAGCGGCAACCCTTGCGGGCGCGGGCGACAATGACGGGTTCAATTCGTGGGTGCGTTTGGCGGCGCGACTGTTGCGCACGCCCGTGGCGTTGATTTCGTTCATCGATGACCAGCGTCAGCTGCTGAAGAGTTTTCAGGGAGTTCCCGAGCCCTACGCGTCGCAGCGTGAGGCGCCGCTCTCGCACTCTCTGTGCAAATACGTGGTCGCAGGAGAAGCGCCCCTGATTTTTGATGACGCGCGGCTATCGCCGCAGCTGCGCGATAGCCCGGGCGTGCTGGAAGGCGGGGTCGTTGCGTATTTGGGTGTACCGCTGCGCGCGAACGACCAGGCGATTGGCACGTTCTGCGTTTTCGACGTCAAACCTCGCACGTGGGCAACGGAAGACATCGCGCTACTCGAGGAGTTCGCGCGCGCCGTCGAAGCTCAAGTCGCACTCAGTTTGGCCAATGCGGAGCTGGCCGAGCGCGAGCGGCTGCTCGAGAACGTGCTCACGTTGATGCCGACGGGTGTCGTGTTACGCAATGTCGAAGGCAAGGTGCTCCGCTCGAATCCCGCGGTCGAAAAAATTCTCGGCCGCTCGGAAGCAGAGCTGTCCAGCGGCGATTTTTGGCAACACCTTCACCCCGACGATCGCGAGGCGAGCACCACGCTGCGAGATCGAGTGCTTAGTGGTGAACAGGACGCCGCGACCGTCACCCGGCGCTGTTTGCACAAGGACGGGCACGACGTCTGGGTTCGCCTGTCCGCCTCCGCGCTCCGCGATCCCCACGGACGCGCGCAAGGCACGATCGCCGTGCTCGAGGATGTGACTGCGGAGCGGGAAGCCTCGGCGAACCTCGCTCGACAAGCGCACGTGTATCAAGCCATCGTGCAGAGTATCCCGCGCTGTGCGGTCTTGATGTTCGACCGAGAATTTCGTTATTTGGCCGCAGATGGCCCGGAGCTATTCAGCGCGGTCGGTCTCGAGAAAACGCAACTCGAAGGGCATACCCTGTATGAGGTGGCGAGCCCGGGCAATGTTTCGGCGCTCGAGGCCGCGTATCGACGCGCGCTGGCAGGCGAGGCCTCCGAGTTCGAGGCGCTGCGCCATGGGCGACGGCTGCTCGCACGGATTGCGCCCATCAGCGAGGGCAGCAGCGTCAGCGCGGGGCTCGTGTTCATCCAAGACGTCACCGAAGAACGTCGACAACAGGAGTCGGTGCGACGCGCGAAATCGATGTTCGAAGCGACCATCGGACACCTCCAAGACGGCGTGGCTCTGCTCGACGGGCAGTGGAACATCGTGCTCGCGAATCGCGCTTACGCGGATCTTTTCGGGCTTCGCGAAGAGCAACTGGCCGGACTGCCGCGCGCGCAGTTCATCGCCCACGTGGCGAACTTGGTCGACGACCCGGCAGAGTTCATGGCTGGCCTCGCGACCGAAAACGGCGCGCCAGACCGAGCAGACGAGTTCGTGCTCTTGCGGCCCCGCCGCCGCGTGATTCGCCGGACTCGGACAGCGTTGGAACTGCCGGACGGCTCGGGTACGGGCTACCTCGCGATCTGGCAGGACATCACTGCCGAATCCGAGCTCAAGGCCGTGCGCGAGCGAGAAGCGTTCTGCGACGCATTGACCAATATCGCGAACCGGCGCGCGGCAGACAGAGCCATCGAACTTTCCTTGATCGCTTCGGAACGCACTCAAACGCCGGCGTGCATTGCCTTGATCGACGTCGACCACTTCAAGCGCGTCAACGATCGGTTCGGGCACAGCGCCGGTGACGACGTGCTCAAGGGGATCGCAGCGTGCTTGTGTCGGGTGGCCCGTAGCTCGGACGTGGTCGCGCGCTGGGGCGGGGAGGAATTCGTCGCCGTGCTGCCCGTACCGCTCGAGGGCGCCTTGACGTTCTGCGAGCGAGTTCGCAAATCCATCGAAGCCAGCGAGTTTCCCGAGATCGGCCGAGTCACGGTGTCCATCGGAGTGGCACAACTCGAGCCGGGCGAGAGCGCTCAGAGCGTGCTCCAACGCGCCGACCGTTGCCTCTACGACGCAAAGGCCGCAGGACGAAACAGAGTCCGTTCGTCGCCTGGTCGCAACGCGGACTGAGGTCTGCGAAAAGCGCGCCTGGTGCTCGCGCGGCAAATTGCTAGTCTGCGGTCATGCTTTCGAAGTGGCTGTGCTCGTCGTCGCCAACTCTTGCGACCTTGTTCAGCCTGGTGCTCGCTTTCGCCTGCAGCGGCAGCGACAAGCCCGATATCGCGGTGGCCACCGCTGGCTCCGGCGCAGCCCCATCCGGTGGGGTCACGGGTTCGGCTGGAACCGCGAGCAGCGGCGGGACGACCGCAGTCGGCGGCATGCTCGGCACTGCTGGCGAAAGCCGGGGCGGCTCGACTGCAACCGCTGAAGCCGGCGCTGCGAACGTGGCGGGGAACAGCGCGGTCGCTGCGGGTGGCGGCACCTCGAATACCGCGGGTGCGAGCGGCGGCACGGACGCGAGCAGCACGGTGCCCGCAAGCGACACCTTCGACGGCACCACCCTCGATGCCTCATGGACCGTGTTCCGTCCCGACCTCGCCGACATCAGCGTCGCGGATGGCTCACTTTCGATCGTCCCCCATTCGGGCGCGCTCTGGTACCAAGCGAGTCAAGCCGACCTCGTCTACAAGCTCGTGACCGGCAATTTCAAGGCCACCACGACCGTGCACGCACGCAAGGCTTCGAATCGCGCGCAAACACCCGCCCAGTTTGCGGATGTGGGCGGCATCATGGCCCGCAACCCAAGCGGCAGCTCGGAGAACTACATCCTCGGCGTCGTGGGCTACGCGGAAATGAATCAGCTGGCGGTCGAGCACAAGAGCACCACCAATAGCAAAAGCGTCTACGGCGAGGTCGCGTTCACTCCGGACGCTGAATTTCGCCTGTGTCGCCAGGGTTCGACCTTCACCATTTACTATCGTCACATCGGCGATGCGACGTGGGGTCCGGCCTTCGAGCCCTTCGAGCGCCCGGATCTGCCAACGACGCTTCAGGTCGGCGCCATCGCCTACACCGGCGCGAGCGCGCCTGATTTCGTGGCCATCTTCGATCATTTCACGTTCGAGCCAGTGGGCGCCGGCTGCACGCAATAGGCTTCACTCACGGATTGGCACCAGCCACCTTGCGTGAACCGTTGGCTTGGTCGAGGATGCGCGAAAGTGTCGACAGCGCCCTCCAATATCTACATCTGCCCACATGGTGCCCTCAGTAAATCCCCGCAGAATGCAGGGAACTTCCTGCGGCGCAGTGGGGGCGTGTTAGCTTGAGGGTAATGGGCGTGGCGCCTCGTTCGTGCGTCAGAACCGTGGTGCTCGCGGCGATGATGAGCGCCCTCGTGAGCGCCATGCTTCCGGGCTGTGGATTTCCGGATTACGGCATGGCCAGCGGCGGGGGCGCGTCTGGCGCTTTTGCGAGCGGCGGGTCCTCGGGTGGCGATCGCGCCGGTGGCTCGGGCGAGTCGGGCGACCCGGGGAGCGAAGCAGGCGCGGGAGCCGGGGGCGAGGGTGGAATGAACGTCGAGCCACCCCCAACCCCCTGCGCTCAGACCTGCCTCCCTCACCCGCCGGGCTGGATCGGCCCGATGGCATTTTCGGAAACCCAATCGCCGGCGTCGTTGCCGGGCTGTCCCGCGGGCTTCGACGAAGCGACGCCGACCGATCTGCACCACGAGCTCGTCGCACCAGACGGCACGTGCGCCTGTATGTGCCTGCCCGCGGAGGGTCAGGTGTGCGACACGGTGCTGCACATCTCCGCCGATCAGGCCTGCGGTCCGCAATGCGCGCAGGTGGGAACGCGCGGGTGCACCAGCGTGCCCGCGAGTTGCACAGGCATCCAAGGCACGACGAGTATCGATGCGATGATGATTTCTGGCGGCTCCTGCAAATCCAAAGTCGATCCACCGGTCGATGCAACCTGGAAGTACAACGATCGACTTTGCAGGGGTAGTGACGTGGGCGCCTGCGACGGCCCGGACCAGTTCTGCGCCCGGGTCCCCGATTTGCCCTATTTGTCTTCGGTGTGCGTGACGCGTCAAATCCAGAACGGAGAACCGGTGCCGAAGTGTCCTGACGCGTATTCGCATCAGGTCGGCACTTTGTACGGGGACTACACGGATGATCGCGCGTGCTCGCCTTGCATTTGTGGAGCACCCACCGGCGGCACCTGCACCGGGAAGATTGCGATCTACGGTGGCGTCGATTGCGACAATACGACCGACGACGCATACGTGCTGAGCACCATGAGCAACCCGACGCCCAGCTGTCAGCCGTTCAATCTGAACGGGAGCGGACTTCGCCCGACTCACGTCCTCGGCCAATATGTCCTGAGCCCCCCAGGCAATTGTGGCGTGACGACCAAGTCGGAGCCGATTCGCGACGCCAAGCCGAGTGGCATGGTCACCGTCGTTTGCTGTCAATAACCCGAGCAGTCGCTCGCTCGGAGGACGCGTGACGCAGATCGCGACTCCTGCCCACGTGAGTCGCGATCTGCCGTCCCTCCACGTCACACCGGCGTCGGCAAGCTCACCATCCAGTGGATGCCGAAGCGATCGACGCACATGCCGAAATACGGGCCCCAGGGAGCGTTGGCGAGCGGCATGGCAACGGAGCCGCCGTTGCCACTGAGTTGCGCGAACACGCGATCCGCCTCTGCCTTGTCCTTGCCGACCACAGAGATGTGAAAGTTATTGCCGAACACCGCAGGCGGCCCAAAGCCTTCGACCACATCACTGCCCATCAAATGAACCGATTCCGTAATCGGTAGGTCGACGTGCACGATCTTGTCCTTTGCCGCCTCCGGCACGTTGGGCATGAACGTGGCTTCGCCGAAGGTTTGCATCATCGCGATCTTGGTACCAAAGACGGTCTCGTAGAATCGAAACGCTTCTTTGGTCGTACCGGGCAAGTTGATGTAGAAATGTGCGAGCTGCATGGCGGGTGACTTTACACTCCTCCCGCCTGCGACCCAACCCCTGCCGAGCCCGTGCTTGGCGGAAAATTTGGGGTATTTGAGGCAAATTGAAACGCTGGCGCGTGTCAGTCGCGAGCGCAGCCGTCAGCCC
>Ga0247766_1000234_pt1 | contig 11892 bp, 8 predicted proteins | sample UWRJL223509R6_FD_179946 | JGI IMG/M metagenome (GOLD analysis project Ga0247766, IMG submission 179946) | Plant litter microbial communities from Arlington Agricultural Research Station in Wisconsin, United States - UWRJ-L223-509R-6 | ecosystem: Environmental > Terrestrial > Plant litter >...
CTCCTGAATGATCCAGAGATCCTGCCGCGCATCGCCGGGCGGCTTGATCACCTCGCGCGCGAGCTGCACGCGACGATCGGTATTGGTGAAGGTGCCGCTCTTCTCGGCAAACGCCGAGGCCGGCAGGATCACGTCGGCGTGGAATGCGGTTTCGGTGACGAAGAGATCCTGCACCACCAGATGGTCGAGCATGGCCAGCGCGCCGCGCGCATGCTGCAGATCGGGATCCGACATCGCGGGGTTTTCACCCTCGATATACATGCCGGTGATTTCGCCGGCATGGATCGCATTCATGATCTCGACCACGGTCAGGCCGCGCACGGGATCGAGCTCCTGGTGCCAAAGCTTCTCAAAGGGCTCGCGCAGATCGGTGCGCCCGACCGGCTGGTAGTCCGGCAAAAACATCGGGATCAGACCGGCGTCGGAGGCGCCCTGCACGTTGTTCTGGCCGCGCAGCGGATGCAGGCCGGTGCCGGGACGGCCGACCTGACCCGTCGTCAGCGCCAGCGCGATCAGGCAACGCGCATTGTCGGTGCCGTGGATATGCTGGCTGATGCCCATGCCCCAGAAGATGATGGAAGCTTGCGAACGGGCATAGACCCGCGCGACTTCCTTCAACGTCTCGGCGGGAATGCCGCAGATCGCTTCCATCTTTTCCGGCGGGAAATCCTTGATGCGCTCGGCAAGCTCGTCAAAGCCTTCGGTATAGCCCGCGATATATTGCTGGTCGGTCAGCCCTTCGGTGATGATGGTGTGCAGCATCGCGTTCAGCATTGCGACGTCGCTGCCGGGCTTGAACTGCAAATGCTTCCAGGCGTGGCGCGACAGCGTCTGCCGGCGCGGATCCATCACGATCAGCTTGGCGCCGCGCTTGGCGGCGTTCTTGATGTAGGTCGCGGCGACCGGATGATTCACGGTCGGGTTGGCGCCGATCACGATGATGACTTCGGCATCCATGGCGGCCGCAAACGGCGCCGACACCGCGCCCGAGTTCAGCCCTTCCATCAAGGCTGCCACCGACGAAGCGTGGCACAGCCGCGTGCAGTGATCGACATTGTTGGAGCCGAAGCCGGTGCGCACCAGTTTCTGGAACAGGTACGCCTCCTCGTTCGAGCCTTTGGCGGAGCCGAAGCCGGCCAGCGCCTTGACGCCCTTCTCGTCGCGAATCCTGACGAGTCCCTTTGCGGCAATATCCAGCGCCTCCTCCCAGGAGGCTTCGCGGAAATGCGTAAATGGATTCGCCGGGTCGACCTGGTCGTTGGCATCCTTCTTCGCATTCGGCAGCCGCACCAGCGGCTTTGTCAGCCGATGCGGGTGATGGATATAGTCGAAACCGAAGCGTCCCTTGACGCAGAGGCGGTTGTGGTTGGCCGGACCATCGCGGCCCTCGGCGTAGATGACCTTCTCATCCTTGACCTGATAGGTGACCTGACAGCCAACGCCGCAGAACGGGCACAGCGAATCGACCTTCCTGTCTGCATAGGTGACGCGGGTCTGGTTCTCGTCCAGCATCACCGACGGCATCAGCGCGCCGGTCGGGCAGGCCTGCACGCACTCGCCGCAGGCCACGCAGGTGGACTCGCCCATCGGGTCGTCGAAATCGAACACGATCTTGGCTTCATGGCTGCGATAGGCCATGCCGATGACGTCGTTGACCTGCACCTCGCGGCAGGCGCGCACGCACAGGCCGCACTGGATGCAGGCGTCAAGATTGACGCTCATCGCGGGATGGCTGCTATCGCCCTGCCAGCGCTCGGCGGCGGGGAAACGGCTCTCAGTGACCTCGACCTTCTCGGCCCAGTGCCAGAACTTGGAATCGGGATCGTGTGAGGTCGCGCGCGCCGGCTGGTCGGCGACCAAAAGCTCCATCACCATCTTCTGCGCGGCGACCGCGCGGGCGCTCTCGGTTTTCACCTTCATGCCGACGCTCGGCGTGCGCTTGCACGATGCCGCCAGCACGCGCTCGCCCTCGATCTCGACCATGCAGGCGCGGCAATTGCCGTCGGGCCGGTAGTCCGGTTCCGGCGAGTAGCAGAGATGCGGTATTTCCCTGTCGTGGCGTTTTGCAACTTGCCAGATGGTTTCGCCCGCGTTGGCCTCGACCTGCTTGCCGTCGAGTTCGAAATTGATTTTCGTCATTCCGCGGCCTCTTTCGGCACGAATTCTTCCGGAAAATATTTAATCACCGATGTCAGCGGATTCGAGGCCGCTTGACCAAGGCCGCAAATCGAGGCGTCCCGCATCGCCTGGCTCAACTGGTCGAGCAGTTCACGGTTCCAGACCGGGCGTTCCATCAGGATCGCCGCCTTCTGGGTGCCGACCCGGCACGGCGTGCACTGGCCGCAGCTTTCGTCCTCGAAGAACTTCATCAGGTTCAGTGCCGCGCCTTTCACGCTGTCCTGGTCGGACAGAATGACGACGGCGGCCGAACCGATGAAACAGCCGTATTTTTCCAGTGTGCCGAAATCCAGCGGTATATCGTCCATGTGAGCCGGCAAGATGCCGCCCGACGCGCCGCCCGGAAGGTAAGCGTGAAAGGTGTGGCCGTCAGCCATGCCGCCGCAGAATTCGTCGATCAGTTCGCGCACGGTCAATCCCGCAGGCGCAAGCTTCACGCCGGGATTCTTGACGCGACCCGAGACAGAGTAGCTGCGCAGGCCATGACGACCATTGCGGCCATGCGAGCTCCACCACGCCGGGCCCTTCTCCACGATGTCGCGCACCCAGAACAGCGTTTCGATGTTGTTGATCAGCGTTGGCAATCCGAACAGCCCGACCTGGAACGGATATGGCGGCTTGTGCCGCGGCAGCCCACGCTTGCCCTCAATACTTTCCAGCAGCGAAGATTCCTCGCCACAGATATAGGCGCCGGCACCGCGGCGCACGTGCAGCACCGGACCGCCCGGCGGCAGTTTGGCGAGTTCGACCGGGAGAACCTTCAGTACAGCCGGATATTCGTCGCGGATGTAGATATAGACATCGGTCGCATCGACGATGTGAGCGCCGATCAGCATGCCTTCCAGAAAACGATGCAAATCGCGAAGCAGATAGAATCGATCCTTGAACGTGCCGGGCTCGCCTTCGTCACCATTGACCGCCATCAGCCGCGGTCCGGGCTCGCCGAGCACCGCCCGCCATTTACGTCCCGTGGGAAAGCCTGCACCGCCCAGACCGCGTAGGCTGGAATCGTCGAGCGCCTTCAGGACGTCTTCCTTGCTGACACGACCGGCACGCAAATCGTTCAGCAGCTTATAGCCGCCATCCTTCACATAGGCGTCGTAGTCAACGTAAGGCGGTATATCGGGATGGGTCTCGCCGCGCGCTGCCGTCTCCAGCACCTCGGCCGCAGTCGCCTTGAAAACAAAGTGATGGCCAACCTCGGCCACCGGAGCCACGTCGCAGAGTCCGACGCAGGGGGCGCGCACCACGCGAATGCCGGGACCGGCGTTGTCCTGCAATTCATGCAGCAGCTTTTCCGCGCCCATCATGGCGCAGGTCAGCGAATCGCAGACGCGAATGGTGAGCGGCGCGATATCAGGCTCGCCCTCCTTCACCACATCGAAATGCGCGTAAAAGGTCGCAGTCTCGAACACTTCCGCAAATGACAGCTTCATTTCATCGGCCAGCGCCGCCAGATGCGCCGCCGAGATCTGGCGGTATTTGTCCTGGATCAGGTGCAGATGCTCGATCAGGAGATCGCGCTGCCGCGGCCGGTCGCCGAGCAGGAGTTCGATCTCGTGAGCGGCGGTCGGGTCGACCTGGCGGCCTTTCGGCGTCGACTTGGCCCGCTTCCGGCCGGCGCCCGGATGTTCGAACGCGCGGACCGTTTGTACGTCATGGACAGTCATTGATGGCGTCTCGTTCCGTGAACCTGATTAGATCGACTCTAATCTCTGGCATACCAGATGCCAAGCTAAATTATGTGGCTGTGGCAAGGATTTACTTGGTCAGGGCCGCGCAATCTGAACTCTCGATCCGCGCCTGTATCTGCGACGAATGAGACCGCGAAATGATCACAAGATCAATAAAGCGATCCTATGCTGCGATTGCGAACACCGATCGATCACCGCGCAAAATCCGGATCGGAAACACCGCGGGACACGCTGATTGGCGGCCCCGCGGCATCCCTGCACTCAGAGTATCTTGACGGCACTTTCCAGCGTCTTCCACACGCCCCAGGCCAGCGGGATGCCGACAAAGGCCCAGAACAGCGCGGCCTTGGCGTCAAGCCCGCCAAACCCGATGCCGTACGAACCCGACGGGCCCGATGCCCCCGCGCTCGCCGTCGCCGCCTGCAGCTTGGCGACCTCGGCTTCGCTCATGTGCCACTTCGCATCCACCGGCTTGATCAGATAGTTGCAGATCAGGCCCGCAATCAGCATGGCGCACAGGATGTACATCGTGGTGTTGTAAAGCTGGTCACGCGGCACGCCGGCAGCAAGCTGGAATTCGCGGATGTAGTTCACAACCACGGGACCGATGATGCCGGCCGTCGACCACGCCGTCAGCAGCCGGCCATGGATGGCGCCGACGAACTGGGTCCCGAACATGTCGGCAAGATAAGCCGGCACGGTCGCGAAGCCGCCGCCATACATCGACAGGATGATGCCGAAGCCGAGCACGAACAGAAGCTTCGAGCCCATTGCCGCGAAGGTCGGCGCCAGCGCGTAAAGCGCGATGCCGAGGATGAAGAACGTGTAGTAGGTGTTCTTGCGGCCGATCTTGTCCGACAGCGACGCCCAGAAGAAGCGGCCGCCGATGTTGAACAGCGAGAGCAGGCCTGCGAAGCCTGCCGCAATGCCGGCAATCGTCGCCTTCTGCGTTGCGTCAAGCTGGTTGAAACCGACGTCGGGCAATCCGATCAGCTTGCCGGCGAAGATTTCCTGCAGCATCGGCGAGGCCATGCCGATCACGCCGATGCCCGCGGATACGTTGAGGCAGAGCACCCACCAGATCAGCCAGAACTGCGGCGTCTTGTGTGCGTCCTTCAGATGAACGTTGTTCTGCGAGATCATCGCATTGGCTTTTGCCGCCGGTGTCCAGCCCTCGGGCCGCCAGCCGGCCGGCGGGATGCGATAGCGGAAGGCGCCGATCATCATGAACACGAAGTAGATGACGCCCATCGCGACGAAGGTCTCCCAGACGCCGACCGAGGTCGGGGTCTTGAAATAATTCATCAGCAGGTTCGCCAGCGGCGCGCCGATCATGGCGCCGCCGCCAAAGCCCATGATGGCCATGCCGGTCGCCATGCCGCGCCGATCAGGGAACCATTTCACCAGCGTCGACACCGGCGAAATGTAGCCGAGGCCAAGGCCGATGCCGCCGATCACGCCGGAGCCGAGCCATAACAGCCAAAGCTGGTGCGTGTAGACGCCGAGCGCGCCGAGGAACAGGCCGCCGCACCAGCACAGCGCCGATACGAAGCCCGCCTTGCGCGGTCCGACTCGCTCGAGCCAGCCGCCCCACACCGCCGCGGCGATGCCGAGCAGCACGAAGAACAGCGTGTACATCCAGCCCATGCTGGCGACTTTCCAGTCGCAGGTGGTGGTGAAGAGTTCCTGCACCAGCGTCATGTCCGGGCATGTCTTCGGCGCGCTTCCCCCGAGCGCGCGCGACAGCGGCAGCCAGAACACGCTGAAGCCATAGGCCATGCCGATGCACAGATGAATGCAAAGCGCCGCCGGCGGCACCAGCCAGCGATTGAAGCCGGCGGTCGCAATCGTCCGCTCCTTGTCAAGGAATCCCGTTCCGGCACCGGGGATGCTCCCGGCGCTACTGATCGTTGTCATCGCTATTTTCCCCTGCAGCCCAGTGTTGTACCGGGCGTTTTTTGCCGTCTTCGATCCCGTCTTCAGTCATGCAGCGGAACAGCCCCATCCTGCTGTCCCATGCACTTCGGGAACGCGCGGGGATCGCCACGCGCGTTCGAGAATCCCTTTGATGTTTTGATTATGCTCGCAGCAATGTCGGCCAATTGAGGTGAGATTTTGCCGACATGACATGCGCGGCCGACAGCTCACCTCGACTGCGCACCGCTGATCATCGCTTCTCCCTTTCAACTTGTTGAAGAGGAGTGAGCAATCCACGTGCCATATCGCGCGATACGGGAAATCAATGACTTGTGAGTGACCGCGATGCAACCCAAGACAAAATGTCCGGACTTCGCCGGACAAAATGTCCGAACCATTGGGATCAGTCAGCCTCTGGAAGCCAGACGCGGAATGTGCTGCCGCGGCCGATTTCGCTGTCCGCCGTGATCTGGCCACCCTGGCGCTTGATCAATGTCTGACTTATGGAAAGACCAAGGCCCGTTCCACCTTGGCGCTTCGTCGTGAAAAAGGGATCGAACACCTTCTCCACCATATCCGCCGGCATGCCGACGCCGGTGTCGGCCACTTCAATGACGATGCCCGAACTGCCGTCTCGCTCGGCATCGAACGACCGCAGCGCAAGCGTACCGCCGTCCGGCATCGCATGGATCGCGTTGACGATCAGGTTGATCACGACCTGCTGCAGTTCCGTGCGGTTCATCAGGACCAGGCGGCTTGCCCGATCCTCTCTTACCACGGCAATCTCCGTCTTGTTCAGGAGATGCTGCACCAGCGGCAGGCAGTCCGCTACCACGCTTCCAGGCGCATGCCGCTCGACATAGCCGGCATACTCTTCCGGCCGGGCAAACTGCAGCAGCTTGGTCACGATCTGGCTGATGCGATGAATCTGCTGATCGAGCAGGCGGAACTCGACCTTTGCCTTGTCGGCCTCGTCGCCGATCACGCTGCGAATGACGTCGAGGTTGCCCTGCATCACCGCGATCGGGTTGTTGATCTCGTGCGCGACGCCGGCGGTGATCTCGCCGATCGCGGCGAGCTTCTCGGACATGATGAGCTGTTTGGTGGTCGCTTCCAGCTTCAGATTGGCATGTTCGAGATCCCTGGTTCGTTCGCGCACCCGCGTGTTCAGTTCCTCGTTCCATTCGCGCAATTGCCGATCGCGCTCCTGGATCTGGTCGAGCAGGGTGTCGAGATGAAACGCGACGCGGCCGATCTCGTCGCCCGACGCCGGCAATTTGGTGCGGGCGGACAGGTTGCCGCTCTCGACCTCGCCGATCGTCGTCGTGACGCGTTCGAGCGGCATGAATATCGACTGCGCCCAGCGCAGGAAGATCGGCACCGTTGCCGCCGTGATCACGATGAAGGCGAGCGCGATGATCAGGAGCGTCTCAAACTTCGCGTCACTGAACGGCTTTTGCAGAAAGCCGACATAGAGCATGCCGACGCGCTTGCCGTAGCTGTCGACCAGCGGCTCATAGGCCGAAATGTACCAGTCGTTGACCACGAACGCGCTGTCGAGCCATGTGCGGCCCTCGCCCATCACCGCGGAGCGCACGGCCGCCGATACGCGGGTGCCGAGCGCGCGCCGGCCTTCGAACAGCCGGACGTTGGTCGATATCCGCACGTCGTCCAGGAACAGCGTCGCCGTTCCCCGGCTGCCCTCCGGCAGGCTGGCCGATTGGTAGACGAGGTCGTTGATCGTATCGATGAACTCCAGATTCTGATTGAGCAGCGTGCCGCCGACCAGCGCGGCCGGCGCGCCTCCCGGGGTCGTCGCCCGGCTCGCCGCATGCACGACCATGCCGTGGGTTTCCGTGCTGCGGTCGGTCGGCACCGCGTTCGGCGTCGGCACCAGGTCGAGACGCGCACGCTCCGCCAGATCAGGCGATATCGCCGCAAGCTCGTCATTGCTGAAGATATCGATGCCGGCTGACGGGGCTTCCCCGGACAGCGCCGAAGTAATGATCGGCCAGTCGCCCTTTGGACGGCCCGCAAACGCCGGCGACGAAGCGAGAATCTTTCCGTTGGCATCCATCAGATAGAGAAAGTCGAGACCGATCTCCTTGCGGGAGATTTCCAGCAGGTCGCTCACGGCGGACAGCGGATCGTGTTCTTCCACATCGCGAAAGCGGGCGGACAGGCCCAGCCCACGGATCTGCACGCCGGTCTTTTCCAGAATGCGGGCCAGGTATTGATGCGCGATGGTGAGATCGCCATTCACCTTTGAAATCAGGGTGGCGTCGAACCTGGTGTTCCAGCGATAGACGGCGACCCCGAGCAGCAGCGGCAGGATCACCAGCATGGGAAGTAGCGCGATCGCCAGCAGCCGGAAACGAACGGAGCGCCCGCGCGCCGGCTCGTTCATGGTGGCAGCCCGCTCAGACATTCCATTGCGTGCATTTTCGATCGATGGTCTTGCGCGAGATTCCGAGCCTGCGCGCGGCTTCTTCGCGGTTGCCGCCGCTCTCTTTCAGAACCGAAAGAATGTGCCGCCGTTCCAGATCGGCCAGGCTGTCGGCGGCGGCCGGCTGGCTGTCGCTGCGCGGCCCGGCGAAATCGTCCGGGAACGCGCCGAGGATCAGCGTGCGTTCGATCAGATTGCGCAACTCCCGCACATTGCCTGGCCAGTCGTAACTCGCCAATGCGGTGCGGACCGCGCTGTCGATCGCGACCGGTGGCATGCCGAGTTGCGCCGAGAGCTTGGTCATGAAGATGGTGGCGAGTTCCAGCACGTCATCGCCGCGGTCCTTCAGCAGCGGCAGATGAATCTGCATGACGTTCAGCCGATAGTACAGGTCGGCCCGAAAGCGCCCCCGTTCTACTTCCTTCGGCAGGTCGGCATTGGTCGCGAAGATGAAGCGAAGATCGACCGGCACTTCGCGCTCGGACCCGACAGGCCGGACGCGGCGGTCCTCCAGAACGCGGAGCAGCTTGCTCTGCATTGGCAATGGCAGTTCGCCGATTTCATCGAGAAACAGCGTGCCGCCATGCGCATAAAGGAACAGGCCCTCACGCCCGCTGTCCGCGCCGGTGAACGCCCCCTTAAGGTGGCCGAACAGTTCAGCCTCGATCATATCGGGCGGAATGGCGGCGCAGTTCACCGGCACAAAGGGTTTGTCGGCGCGGTCGGACAGCGAATGAATCGAGCGCGCCGCGACTTCCTTGCCGGTACCGGATTCGCCGGTCAGCAGGATCGTTGTCGGCAGGCGGGCGACGCGGGCAATGGTCTCCCGCACGCCGCGGGTCGCCGGTGACGTCCCGATCAGATTGTCGCGCAGGAACGTGCGATCGGATGACGCGCGCAGCGCGTAGCGCAGCACATAGTTCTCGCGCTGCAGCCGGACCCGATCGAGGCAACGCGCCACCGCGTTCAGTATCTGGTTCGAACGGAACGGCTTCAGCACGAAATCGACGGCGCCGGCGCGCAGCGCCTGGATCGCAGTGTCGAGATCGGCGTAGGCCGTAATGAGGATCGCATCCGCAAAGAAACCGACGGCCCGCTGCTCGGCCAGCCACTCGACGCCGTTCTTGCCCGGCATGATATTGTCGAGGATGACGACGTCGAACCGGCTCTTGTCGAGCATGCGCGAGGCTTCGTCGGTGTCGGCCGCCTCCGCCACATGCTTGCAGCGCGGCCCCAATGTGCGCACGAGAAAGTTACGCATCCCGGGCTCGTCATCGACGATCAGGATCGAGGCCTGCGCCAGCGCGCTGAACTCAGACCCGCCGGCCGACTTGCCGGGCTTGCCCGCCGGCTCATTGACCGAGGCAAGAGATGCCGCTGCGCTCGCTCTGGATGTCGGGAGGTTCATGCCGGAATTTGTAGGACCCAATGTCGCACCCGGCAATCGCTCGGTCGTCTAATTGACGGGCGAGGATTTTGCCCCCGCCCGACCCGGTCAGGCACCTGTTGTTTCCTCGGAACCCATTGTTTTTTCGATCAAAAAAACAATGCGCTCCTGGCTGCGCTCGGTAATCTCGACCTTGTCGCCGGTTTCGCGAATGAGGTTCGGGATGTCGATTACCGACAGCGGATCGGTACAGAGCACTTCCAGCCTGTCGCCGGGCGGCAATTTCTTCAGCGCCTTGCGCGTTTTCAACGCCGGCAACGGACATTTCAGCCCGGCAAGATCGAGTTTTGTCGTTGTCATGCGCCGACCATGGCGAAGGGGGCCCGCATCGTCAACGGACATCAGTTGATGAGGGTCGCGTAGGACAGGAATCCGATCGTCTGCCCGGGCGTCACCTGGGTGACTTGTTCGCCAAGTTCGACCAGGCCGTCGGTGTCGACCAGCGAGGACAGCAGTCCCGCGCCTTCACGTGGAAACTTCACCGCTTCGAGCGCGCCATCGGCCGCCTTGCGCAAGTTGACGCGGACATATTCGCGGCGCGAAATCTTCTTCTTGTAGCTGAAGGCGGCCCGAACCGGCATCGGCACCAAAGGCTCCAGCCGCGCACCTGACAGCGCGAGGATCGTCGGCCGCACCACGTGAACGAAGGTAACAAAGCTCGCCACCGGATTGCCGGGCAATCCGATGAACGGTGTGCCGCCGATGATGCCCATCGCGACCGGCCGTCCAGGCTTGATCGCCATCCGCCACAGCACCAGGCGGCCTATGCTTTCGACGCTCGCCTTGACGTGGTCCTCCTCGCCGGTCGAAACCCCGCCGGTGGTGAGGATCAGGTCATGCGTCCCGGCCACCTGCTGCAGGGCGCGCGCGAGCGCGGCGCGGTCGTCCCTGAGAATGCCGAGATCGCTGACATCGCAGCCGAGCCGCGCCAGCATCGCCATCAGCATGTAACGGTTGGAATCGAACAACTGCGCCGCGGCGCGCATCTCGCCCGGCGAGGCCAGTTCGTTGCCGGTGGAGAACACCGCGACGCGAATCCGCCTGACGACATCGAGTTGCGCCAGGCCGAACGCCGACGCGAGTGCTATGTCCTGCGGTCGCAGCCGCAGGCCGGCCTTCATTGCCGCAAAGCCCGCGGGAATGTCTTCGCCCGCGGGCCGCACATTGGCGCCGGGTTTGAGGCCGGAAGGCACCACGACCTTATCGCCTTCGACGCGGACGTCTTCCTGCATGAATACGGTATCGGCGCCGTCGGGCATCGGCGCGCCGGTAAAGATGCGCGTCGCCTGCCCCGGCTTGAGCGGCGCAGGCGCGAGGCTGCCGGCCTGAACGCGGCCGACAACGGGAAATGTCCCCTCGCCCGTCTGCGGCAGGTCAAGGCTCGAAACCGCATAGCCGTCGACGGCGGAATTGGTGAAGGGCGGCAAGGGCAGTGGCGCCAAAATATCGCGCGCGAGAATGCGGCCATCGGCGTGTGCGGGCCTGACCGTCTCGACGTCCACGATCGGTGTAACGCGCGTGGCAATGAGACCGACGGCTTCATCCACCGACATCATCGGGCCGCCGAAGGCAAAGCAATCGTCGGACAATTGCGCCATGTGCGTAGATCAGTCCTCAGCTTCGCATTTCGCCAACACGTCCTCGAGCGATATCGCCGATTTCAGCATCATCGCCGCCACCGTCTCGATATCATCGAGATGGGCGGTCGGGAGCGTGGTTTCAACCGCCGTATCGCTCGCGATCCCGACGATGCCGGGATCGTCGGGGAACAGCAACGGCTTGCCATTGGCGGCGCGAAAAACCTCGATCTTTCGGTGCGGCTCGCGCTTGAAACCCTCGACCACGACGAGATCGACCCGCGACATCTTGGCCAGCAGTTCCGGCAATCGCGGCTCGCCTGCGCCGCGCAGCTCGTGCATCAACGCCCAGCGCTGGCTGGACGATACCAGCACCTCTACCGCGCCGGCCTCGCGATGCTTCCAGGAGTCCTTGCCGGGCACGTCGACATCGAAGGCATGATGGGCGTGCTTGATCACGGAGACGCGCAGGCCCTGTTTCTGCAATTGCGGGATCGCCCGCGTCAGCAAGGTGGTCTTGCCGGCGCCGCTCCATCCCGCGAGGCCTATTACCTTCATTACGTTCTCCGGCGCCGGCACATTCGGTCATTGCGAGCGAAGCGAAGCAATCCACACTTTCTGCACCGCACGATG
>Ga0247766_1000235_pt1 | contig 11886 bp, 10 predicted proteins | sample UWRJL223509R6_FD_179946 | JGI IMG/M metagenome (GOLD analysis project Ga0247766, IMG submission 179946) | Plant litter microbial communities from Arlington Agricultural Research Station in Wisconsin, United States - UWRJ-L223-509R-6 | ecosystem: Environmental > Terrestrial > Plant litter >...
CCAATAGCTCATCGACCTGGTTCCGTAGCGTGACTCGATCGAGCTTGTCGAACGAGAGCAGAGGCTCCGCGATCACATCACCGACCGTCCAACGCGGATCGATCGAGCCATACGGATCCTGGAAGATCATCTGCATGTCGCGCCGGACGCGCTTCTTGTCCGCGCGGCTGCGTCCGAGCAAACTGCGTCCCTCGAAGCGAATTTCCCCGCCCGTCGGCGTATCCAACTGCAACATCAGTCGGCCCAGAGTCGACTTGCCGCAGCCAGACTCCCCCACCAAGCCGAGGGTCTCGCCCGGTTGGATTGCGAGCGAAAAATCGTCCACAGCGTGTACCCGACGGCTGCCGGCAAACAGACCGCGACGCGTGTCGAAAATCTTGGTCACATGCAGCGCTTCGACCAGTGGACCGCTCGACGACGGCACGCTGGCACGAGCACGTTCGCCGTGCTGCGCAGCTGGCGCAATCGGTAAGCGGACCCGTTCGATCGGTTCCGGGTCGAATGCGTGCCAGCACGACACGTCGCGATCGCTTCCGCCGACACGCTGCAAGACAGGCGCCTGCTCGCGGCATTGTTCACTCGCGAGCGAGCAACGCGGATGGAAGCGGCAACCGTCCGGCATCTCGTCCAAACGGGGCATCGACCCCGGGATAGCAGCCAGCCGTGAGCCTCGTAGCTCACCCGTAGGAAGCACGGAAGATCGCAGCAAGCCGCGGGTGTAAGGATGCAACGGACTCGCGAACAGGTCGGTGACCGAAGCTTGCTCGGCGATCCGCCCTGCATACATCACGACCACGCGATCGGCCATCTCCGCGGCGACACCCAAATCATGGGTGATGAGCAGGATGGCCATGCCTTCCTCACGCTGCAGCTCCTTGAGCAGCGCCAAGATTTGAGCCTGAATGGTGACGTCGAGGGCCGTGGTCGGTTCATCTGCGATCAGCAGATCGGGTTTGCACGCGAGCGCCATGGCAATCATGGCTCGTTGGCGCATTCCACCCGAAAGCTCCTCGGGGATTTGCTTCATGCGCAGATCTGCGTCCGGAATATGAACGCGCTCGAGCAAACCCACGGCCCTCTGCCAGGCATCCGCGCGGCTCACCTGTTCGTGACGCACGATAGTCTCGACGATCTGCTCACCGATGCTGAAAACGGGGTCGAAAGCCGTCATCGGCTCTTGAAAGATCATCGCGATGCGTTGACCGCGCAACTCGTCCAGCTCGCGCCTTTCCATCTCGACCAGGCCCTGGCCGTCGAACTCGATCTCACCGGCCACGATTCTGCCGTGTCGGTGCACTTCGAGTCGCAGTAGGGACAACGCCGTCACGGTCTTGCCGCAGCCGGACTCGCCAACCAAGCAGACGGTCTCGCCACGCGCGACGTCGAAGCTGGCATCATCGACCGCGCCCATGGGGGTTTTGCGGCCGCCGAAATTGATCGCCAGGCCATTGACCCGCAGAAGCGGGCCTGAAGCCGGCAAAACCTTCGGTTTTGGCGCGAGAACGGGCTCTATCGAAGACAAAGTCATGGTCGACCTGAAAGCTCAGCGCGGTGCGGTGCGGGGGTCGAAGCGTCGCCGCAGAGCGTCACCCAACAGGTTGATGGACACCACCAGCGAAGTGATGGCAAGCCCGGGAAAGGTCACCGCCCACCAGGCGACGGTCAAGTAGCCACGGCCTTGAGTCAGCAAGTATCCCCAGTCGGGGCGCTCGTCATTGACGCCGAGTCCGAGAAAGCTGAGCCCGGAACCAATCAGGATGGAAGTGCCTACTCCCAACGTCGCCAGCACCATGATTTGAACCGAGCAATGCGGCAGCACGTGCTTACGCAAAATCGCGAAGTGCGAGGCTCCTGCGGCTCGTGAAGCCTCGATGAACGGCCGGCTTCGTACCGAGAGTGCCTGACCGCGCAGGATGCGCGCATACCTCGGAAGAGTAGTGATGCTGATGGCGAAGATGGTATTGACCAAGCTCGGCCCCAGTACGGTAGACAGCGCAATCGCGAGCAAGATATTCGGAATCGCCAGCCAGATATCGATTAGGCGCATCAGCGCGGTATCCAACCAGCCGCCGGCGTAGCCTGCGACGAGTCCCAGCGAGACCCCGATGCTGCAACTGATCAGCACCGCGAACACACCGATTAGCACCGACTGCCGTGCTCCATAAACGACCAACGAAAAGACGTCGCGACCGAACTGATCGGTCCCAAAAAGGTGGGCTCGGGCGGGCGACGAAAGGATCGCATCCGTATGCATGTCCGTCGGAAGATAAGGTGCGACCGCCGCGGGAAACGCGGCACATACTGCGACGAACGAAAGCAGCAGCAGCGAGGCAGGCACCAACACGTCCGACAAGCTCAGCTGAGCCAACCAGCTCTCGGCCGGCTCTTCTTTGCGGCGGCTACGCGTGGTCAGTTGCCCCTGAGGCAGCTCGGTTTGGGGGCGTTGATCGGACGATTCGGGCGGGGCCGCATCGAACACAATTTCCGGGAGAGCACGCGCGGGCGCGGCCACGAGTTGCTCGGCAGCAGACTTCATCGCGTTCCTTTCAAGGTCTGAAGGCGGGTGCGCGGATCAATCAAGGTGTACGAAAGATCGACCAATAGGTTTACGAGGACGTACGCTACGGAGGCGATCAAAATCGCCCCCTGCACCACTGGCACGTCCTTTTGTCCGATGGCTTCCACGGTCGTGCGACCAATCCCCTGGCGCGCAAAAAGCGTCTCGATGATCACCGCGTTGGACAGCGACTCGCCCACCAAGACTCCGAGCAAGGTGATCGTCGAGGTGACCGCGTTCCGGAGCACGTGCACGTAGAAGATTCGCCGCTCGCCCAGACCCTTGGCACGCAGCGTGGTTACGTAGGGTTCGTGCAAGCCTTCGAGCATGCCGTCGCGCACTAGGCGTTGGAGCGGCACACTGAGCCAAATGCCCAAAGTGGCGACTGGCAGCACCAAGGGCAAAAGTCCGCCGTTGCCGATGACGGGTAGCCAGCCGAGTCGCACCGAAAATACCAAGATCATCAACATGCCGAGCCAAAAGGACGGCATGGAATGCACGAACAGGGATATCGCTTGAATCGCGTGGTCGAGCCAGCGACCGCGGTAGGACACCGAAACGACGCCCAGTACCACGCCCAGTGCGATCGCCACCGAGCAAGCGGAAAAGGTCAACATCAACGTCGACGGCAGCTGCGCCGCGAGCCGCCGCACCACCGGTTCACGCGTGACGTAGGAAGTCCCCAGGTCTCCATGGAGCACGCCGGTGAGATACGTACGATACTGGTCACTCAGTGGCCGATCAGTGCCCAACTTCACGCGCAGGTGATGAACCGTCTCTGGGCTGGCATCCTCACCTGCGATCAGCGTGGCCGCGTCACCGGGTAGCCAGTTCAGCACCAAGAAGATCAGCGTCACCGCGCCGAAAATGACGCCCAGTGAAACCAGAAACCGTTCTACGAGCCGGCGCAACATCTTGATTGGGGCCTATTGAAGCCAGGTGTCGTTGAACACGGGAAACCCGTGCACGTCGATCGCGAGGCCCTGCACCTGGTTTGCGGCGGCCACCGAGTAAACCAACACGTAAGTGGGAATGGAATAAGTCTTCTCCACAATCAGCCGCTGCGCTTCGGCATACGACTTGATTCGATCGTCCTGTTGAAGCGCTTCCGAGCCGAGAACCAACAAGCGGCTCAGCTCGGGGTCCACGCCCTTGAAGACGGCCAGCAGGGAAGACTTGTCGGCCGCGTAGATGCGGCGGAGCACGTCCGGGTCCGGCGCAAACAAACTACCGCCGACCAGATCGAAGTTACCTGAACTAGCCTTTTCCAGATAGGAACCCGCCGGCACGTTGTCCACACGCAGTTCGAAACCGGTGTCACGCAGTTGACGTCGGAAGACGGTAATCAGGTCGAGCCGTTTTTCGCGATTGCCCTGGGTGTCCAAGAACGAAATCACCAGACGCTGGCCGTCCTTGACGCGAACGCCATCATTGCCCGGCTTCCAGCCGAGCTCGTCGAGGATTCGAATCGCGGCTGCGCGGTCCGGCTTCCAGGAGCCCTCGAGCGACTTGTCGTAGCCCAAAATCGAGGGGGACAGAGGCGCCCAAGCGCGGGTCGCGGTGCCGAGATAGATGGTCTTGACCGCGGTGTCGATGTCGAGGGATAGCCTGAACGCTTGGCGAATGCGCGCGTCCTGCCAGGGCGCGCGGTTGACGTTCAGATACAAGGAATAGTTGTGGTTCAATAGCTCGCGCTCGACCAAATGGAATTTGGGCGAGCTACGCAGTTGCACTAGGTTTTGCGGTGGGATGAGATCCACTGCGCCTGCCTGGCCGTTCTCGAGCACCGCCACACGTGTGCCTTCTTCGGGCACGTTCTTGAACGTCAGACGCTCGAGCCACGCGGGGCCAGGATGCGCCGCGCCCTCCGGACCCCAGCGATAGTCCGGGTTGCGTTCCAGGGCGATCTCCGTGCCTGCCGTCAGCGCTTTGAATTTGAAAGGGCCCGTGCCAACTGGGTTCGATGTGAAGGCATCACCGAACTTCTCAGCCGCCGCAGGCGAAACGATGCCCAAACTCGGCTTGGAAAGATTGGCCAAAAATGCCGCGTATGGGCGTGCAAACTCGACCTGGACGGTGAAATCATCGAGCACCTTGGACGATTGATAGGAGCCGATGTCCGAGAGCGCGTAGTACGCGCCCTTCGGTTCCTTGATGCGGTCCAGGTTGTATTTGACGGCGGCGGCGTCGAAGCGCGTGCCGTCGTGGAACTTCACGTCGTCGCGCAAGTGGAACGTATAACTGAGACCGTCCGCGGATATTTCCCAGCTCTTTGCCAGCCAAGGACCAAAACGGTGGCCGGGTAGCAGCACCACCAGGCTGTCGAAGACCGAGCGGATGATGCGCGCGTGTGGAGCAAACGCAGATTTGTGCGGATCGAGCGCGAACTGCGTGATCGAAGCGCCGTCGAAAGCAAAGACCAGCTCACCACCCACGTGCGGCTGCGCCTTGAGTGGAGCACTCGACTCCCGCGCACTCGCCTCGCCACTGTGCTTGCTGCACGCGCACAGCCCCACGGATAGGGCAAAAGCCAAGAGGGTCCGTCGCCGCGAAAGGAGCATCTAGAAGCGTTCTACCCTCGACCAAGCGCTCAGTCTATTAAAATAGACGACAGGAAGTCGGGTGAACTTGTCTCGCTGCGCGAAAGACAAGCTTTCAACCTCAATTACCCCGATGTTGCTGAGGCATCGCGGTTGTCACGGACTGAATCCGGGAGGCTCGGCAGCCTTGGTCCACCAGTCGAGACGTCTACTCTCATAGACATTCGTCCTTGACATTGGATTGGAGGCGTCGTCATACTCGACTGCGCTTTCGGTGCGACAGCGTGCGCAGAACAGCTCGAGCGACGAGCAGCGCAGGCGAGCGAATCAACAGGAACCCGTTTTCATGGCTGAATCCCAGGCAATCCAGGCAGAGGAGCTTTCCGAACCAAACAGTTCGCCCGCGAGAGACAGCGCGAACCCGGGGTCCTTTGCGATCACGCTCGATCCCGGAAGTCGCTCCTCGCGCTTGGGGCTCGAGTGGTTGGTCTTTGCGTGCTCACTCGCGGTCCATGTGGCGATCTGCGTGAAGGTTCGCAACAACGTGACGCCTCAGGTCACGCGCTTCGTCACCTCCCAGGTCGACATCGAGCTGGCGCCGCCCGTTGAAGAGCCAAAAGTGAAGGAGCCCGACCCGCCTGCGGAGCCGCCGCCACCTTCGGACAAGCCGATCCCGCACGTTCAGAGCCACGCGCCAGTTGCTCAGGCACCGGTGGCAGCGCCCGACAACAGCGGCCTGCCCTCGAGTGATGAAGGCCTGCTGGATCCGACTCCGCCGGGAACTGGAAATCCGGGTCCGGCACAGATCGTCGAGCCCCCGCCGCCGCCTCCCCCACCGCCGCCACCTCCCCCGGCACCCGTGATTCAGGCCAAGGTCGGGGCAGACTTCGCGCGCAAGCCCAACCTCGAGTACCCGCGCCTCGCTCGTCGCGAGGAGTGGGAGGGAACCGTGATCCTACGAGCGCAAGTCTTGCCGAGCGGCAAAGTCGGCAGCGTTTCGGTTCAGAAAAGCTCGGGGCACTCGGTGTTGGACGACGCGGCGCTGTCGGCCGCGAAGACCTGGTCCTTCGTGCCAGCAACTCAAGGCGGCAACCCAGTCGCCGGAACGGTGACCTTTCCCGTTCAATTCAAACTCCAATAAGCAAACCGGAGCCAATCTCAAAATGTCTGATGCAGTTACGCTATGGATCGTCAAAGCTACGTTCGTTCTCCTGATCGCCGCGTCCGCGCTCACTTGGGCGATCGTGATCGTGAAGGCATTGCAGAACTTCCGTCTCAGCCGGCAGACGCAAAGCTTCTATCGTTCGTTCGAGAAGACCAGCGGTCTTCCCCGCGCTGAAGAGCTGGCCAAGTACGCAGGTCCCGTCGCGCGTTTGGCGCAAGCGGGTCTCGATTCCTGGCAAACCAGCGGCAACGACAGCGACGGCAGCAAAGTCGAACTGCCGATTCGCCGAGATCTGCTGGAGCGTCGCCTGATTCAGCAGCTGCAGCGCGAGAAGAAGGGTGTGGAGGTCGGCTTGCCGGTCTTGGCCAGCATCGGTTCGACGTCGCCGTTCGTCGGCTTGTTCGGCACCGTGCTCGGCATCATTCACGCCTTGCAGCGAATCGGCGGTTCCGGCTCGGCGAGCTTGGAAGTCGTTGCAGGTCCAATCGGTGAAGCGCTCGAAGCAACCGCCGTGGGCATCGCGGTCGCCGTGCCGGCGCTGATCGCCTACAACTTCTTCTTGCGTCGGCTAAAGACGCTGGTGGGGGATCTCGAAGACTTCAGCAATACGTTCATTGGGCATGCCGTGCGCAGCTTCATCCGTGTTGCGCCGGAGACCGAGCGACGCAGTGACCCGAGCTTGGCCATCGGCCAGGAAGCGAGCGCCTAATGGCAATGAGTTTGGGTGACAGCGAGGAAGTAGTCAGCGAGATCAACGTCACGCCCCTAGTGGACGTCATGCTCGTGCTCTTGGTGGTGTTCATCGTCACCGCGCCGCTGCTCACCAACGCAATCAAGGTGCAACTGCCACAAACGTCCACGCGAGCACCGACCGAGCCAAAACCTGCGGTGACGGTGAGTGTAGACGCCAAAGGTAAGGTCTACATCGACAAGACGGAGGTCTCGCTTTCCACCTTGGAGCCCCTGCTCAAAGGCCGGCGAGCGGTTGCGCCTGACTTGATCGTGCACCTGAGTGCGGACGAGGCCAGCAACTACGGCATCGTGGCCAAGACCATGTCCGCCATCGATCGCGCAGGAATCACCAAACTCTCGGTGTTGACCATCAACTGAGACGAGTGAGCGGACCATGACTCGACCAGACAACGACCTCGAAGTACTCGGGCTGATCTCCACCCAGTATGCGTCGGAGACTCATGCAGCAGCGGGCCCTGGAATCGACAAGACATACCTCGGTGCGCTCGCGCTTGCTCACGAGAACGGCAACTTCGATCGGGTGCTGATTGGCTATCACAGCTCGGCGCCCGACGGATTTCAGGTCGCGGCCTACGCGGCGACCAAGACCACTCGCTTGAAGTTTCTGCTCGCGCACCGTCCGGGTTTCGTGGCGCCGACCTTGGCGGCTCGCCAATTGGCGACGCTCGATCAGTTCACCGATGGTCGTCTGGCGGTGCACATCATCAGCGGTGGCTCGGACGTCGAGCAAGGCCGTGACGGCGACTTCTTGACCAAGGCGGAGCGCTACGCGCGCACGGACGACTACCTCGACGTACTGAAGAAGACGTGGACCAGCACGGCTCCGTTCGATCATCAGGGTCCGTACTACACGATCAAGGACAATTTTGCGGCGGTGAAGCCCGTGCAACAACCGCACTTGCCGGTGTTCTTCGGGGGCGCGTCGGACGAGGCCATCCGCGTCGCCGGCAAGCACGCCGACGTCTACGCGCTGTTCGGCGAGACGCTGGCAGGGGTCGGTGAAACGTTGGCCAAGGTGCGCGCCTCGGCCGCGGCGCACGGTCGACAAGATCGAATCGGTTTCAGCCTGTCCCTGCGTCCGATCCTCGGCCGCACCGAAGAAGAGGCCTGGAACCGCGCTCAGCGGATCTTGCTCGAGGCCAAAGAGCTGAAGGAACGCGGGACCGTCAGCTTGTTTCGTGCCGCAAAGAACGAGTCGACCGGCTCGCAGCGCCTGCAGCAAACAGCCAACGGTGGCGCCATTCGCGATAAGCGCCTGTGGACCGAAATCGCCAAGCTCACCGGAGCCCAGGGCAACTCGACCTCGCTCGTCGGCACTCCGGAGCAAGTCGTCGACGCGCTGCTCGACTACTACGATTTGGGCATCAACAAGTTCCTGTTTCGCGGGTTCGATCCGCTCGAAGACGCGATCGACTACGGGCGCAACTTGCTGCCGCTATTGCGGGAAGCTGTTGCGAAACGCGAACGTCCGCGGATTGCTGCCGCCGGTTGACAGGAAGAGTCGAATGACTGCTGTCGCGCCGTTCCTATCGGCCAACAACCTCGAGCGCCTGCGGCTGTTGGTGGTCGGCTTCGCCGAACTGATCGAGGCCAGCAACGATGAGCCCACTCTGTTGGCGCGCGGCACGACTCTGCTTTCGGACCTAGTCGCGAATGATGATTGGCTGCCTGCCGAGTACGCCAAGCCTGATCCGGCGCGCTACCAACAATACTTGCTCCATTGCGACAGCCGTGAGCGCTTCTCGGTGGTCAGTTTCGTTTGGGGCCCCGGACAGTCAACGCCCGTGCACGATCACCGTGTTTGGGGTCTGGTCGGGGTTTTGCGAGGCTCGGAACTGAACGAGTCTTTCGTACAAGACGGCGCTGGGCGGCTGACGTCCGCCGGAGCGCCGCAACGCCTCGTCGCGGGCAGCGTGACGGCGCTGTCTCCGCGCATCGGCGATGTGCATCGAGTTTCCAACGCCGAGCGCGACCGAGTCTCGATCAGTATCCACGTGTACGGTGCAAACATCGGCGCCGTCGAACGCGCAACCTACGACGCCCTCGGCGTGCCCAAACGCTTCGTGTCCGGCTATGCAAATCGGAGCATTCCGAATCTCTGGGACAGGTCCTCCCTGTCATGACTGCCTCGATCACCGTTCAAGAAGTGCGGGCCGCGCTGCAACTCCGGCAAGAATTGGCCCTCGTCGACCTGAGGGACGAGGCGTCCTTTGCTTTGGGTCATCCGCTGTTTGCCGCTCAGTTGCCGCTCGATCGCATCGAGATCGAGGCCAGGGTCAGGATCCCGCGGCGCGACACGCTGCTGGTCTTGTATGGTGACGACGGGGATGCCGAAGCCGCAAAGACGCAGTTCGAGCGTCTGGGTTACACGCGCGTCGCGCTTTTGGAAGGAGGCCTCGCCGCTTGGCGTGCTGCCGGATTCGAGCTGTTCGAAGACGTCAATTCGTATAGCAAGGCATTCGGCGAGCTGGTCGAAGCACGCCGGCACACGCCCTCGCTATCCGCTGAAGAGGTCGGAGAACTGATCGCGCAAAAGGCGGACGTCGCCATCGTAGATGCGCGGCGCTTCGAGGAATACCAGACCATGAGCATTCCCACCGGCACGAGCGTGCCGGGGGCCGAGTTGGTGCTCCGAGTGCCCGGGCTTGCGCCAGACCCCCGCACCACGGTGATCGTCAACTGTGCGGGGCGAACCCGTAGCATCATCGGCGCCCAGTCACTGATCAACGCGGGGCTGACGAACCGTGTAGTCGCACTGCGCAACGGCACCATCGGTTGGAAATTGGCCGGGCAAGCCCTGGAAACCGGGCAAAAACGTCGCGCGCTGGTGCCCTCGACCCGAGCGATCTTGGAGGCGCGCGGTCGAGCGCGGGACGTCGCCTATCGCAGCGGTGTGCGCCACGTCGGGCGCAGCGAACTCGAGTGGCTGCAGCGCGACAGCTCGCGCACGACTTACTTCTTCGACGTGCGCACGCCCGAAGAGTACTCCGCGGGTCACCTGCCCGACTTTCGAAGCGCCCCCGGCGGCCAACTAGTTCAAGAAACGGATTTTTTTGCCCCCGTGCGCGGAGCGCGCATCGTGCTCAGTGACGACCTCGGCGCGCGTGCAGAAATGACCGCCTCTTGGCTCGCTCAAATGGCGTGGGACGTGTACGTCGTCGAAACCGCAGTCGACGAGCGCGTTTCGGGGCAAAGCCCGCAAGCGTTGCCACCACGTTCGAACAAGGGCCGCTACAAGCGTCCGTATGAAGGGACCGACTCGCCAGCCAGCGCGATGCGCGCCTACTTGGAGTGGGAGTTCGGGCTCGTCGAACAGCTGAAGCGCGACGGCACACACGGATTCTTCGTCGTTTGACGAGCAACGGGAGACAGCGACCATGGGCGTGAAATTCATCGGCTACATTGGCTTCAACAACAGCTCCGAAATCTACCCGGACTTCGGTCGTCAGATCGATCGGCGCCACGTAGAGGCTGCGGCCAAAGCTCAGGAAGAGGGCGGTTTCGATCGCGTGCTGATCCCTTTCGGGTCGTCGTCGCCGGAGAGTCAGATCGTCGCGGGGCATGCGGCCGCGATCACGAGCAAACTCGGATTCTTGATTGCGCATCGGCCGGGCTTCACCCAGCCCACGCTAGCCGCGCGGCAGTTGGCGACGCTCGATCAATTGAGTGAAGGGCGCATTGCCGTGCATATCATCACGGGCGGCGCGGACGCCGAGATGGCTCGCGACGGCGACACCTCGAACAAGGTGGAACGCTACGCGCGCACCGACGAGTATTTGAGCGTGCTCAAACAGGAGTGGACCGCCGAGCAACCGTTCGATCACAGCGGGCGCTTCTACAACGTGCGCCAAGGCTACAGCGTCGTTAAGCCCAGCAATCTGCCGATCTTCTTCGGTGGAGCCTCGGACGAGGCCATCGACGTCGCGGGTCGGCATGCCGACGTCTATGCCTATTGGGGCGAGACACACGCGCAGACTCGCGAACTCGTCGCGCGCGTGCGCGCTTCGGCCGCTCGCTACGGGCGTAAACCGGGCTTCAGCATGTCGCTGCGCCCGATCATCGCGGGCACCGAGGAGGCTGCCTGGAAACGCGCCGACGAAGTCGTGGAGCGCGTACGTGCGCTCCGCGAGAGCAAAGGCGTCGCGACCAGCGGTCACGAACCGGTCAACGTCGGCTCGCAGCGTCTGCTACAGACTGCTGCTCAGGGCTATCGCACGGACAAGCGTCTGTGGACCGGGCTCGCCGCGGTCGGTGGCGCCCAGGGCAACTCGACTGGCCTCGTCGGTACTCCCGAGCAGGTCGCCGAAGCCTTGCTCGACTACTATGACCTCGGCATCGATCACTTTTTGATTCGCGGCTTCGAGCCGCTACAAGACGCGATCGGCTACGGCCGCGATTTGCTGCCGCTGGTCCACGAATTGGTCGCCAAGCGAGACGCGACTCGCGCCGTGGCCAGCTGAACGTTCGCCAGACTCAGCACTCCGAATCAACGCCAGTCAACCATCAGGAGACACTCCATGAGCCAGAAAGAATCCCTGCATCAAATCTTCCGCGACCTCCACGCCGAGCGCATTCGCACGATGGATCCTGCGAAATTGCAGATCAACATCAACCAACGGAAGACCTTGGTCGACACGGCCGATCCGTCCAAGTGGGTCAAGGCTGGCGACAAGGTGAAAGCGTTCGATCTGCCCGAGGTCGATGGCGGCCGCGTCAAGTTGAACGAACTGCTCGAACGCGGTCCGGCAGTATTGATCTTCTTTCGCTTCGAGGGTTGCCCCGCATGCAACTTGGCGCTGCCGTACTACGAGCGCAACCTCTTACCGGGGTTACGCGAGTTCGGTGCGAGCCTGGTCGCGATCAGCCCGCAA
>Ga0247766_1000236_pt1 | contig 11882 bp, 10 predicted proteins | sample UWRJL223509R6_FD_179946 | JGI IMG/M metagenome (GOLD analysis project Ga0247766, IMG submission 179946) | Plant litter microbial communities from Arlington Agricultural Research Station in Wisconsin, United States - UWRJ-L223-509R-6 | ecosystem: Environmental > Terrestrial > Plant litter >...
CGCTTCCGAGGGTAAATCGTGGAGAGAAGGCGCGACGAATCGAACGGTAACTTGTGCTGCTCCTTCTGCGGCAAATCGCAGAAGGAAGTGAAGAAGCTCATCGCAGGGCCTACGGTCTACATCTGCGACGAGTGCATCGCCCTCTGCAACGACATCATTGCCGAAGAGGTGGAGAAGGACGAGCCGTCGACTGGCTCGGACCCGATGCCCAAGCCCTCCGAGATCAAGGCGATCTTGGATGACTACGTGGTCGGTCAAGAGCGAGCGAAGAAGACGCTCGCTGTGGCCGTGCACAATCACTACAAGCGCATCGATACCAAGGTTTCTTCCGAGGACGTCGAACTCGGCAAGAGCAACATTCTGCTGCTCGGTCCGACCGGCAGCGGTAAGACACTCCTAGCTCAAACGCTGGCCAAGATCCTCAAGGTGCCGTTCGCGATCGCGGACGCCACCACCTTGACCGAAGCCGGCTACGTGGGTGAGGACGTCGAGAACATCATCGTTCAGCTGCTGCAGAACGCCGATCACGACGTCGAGCGCGCTCAGCGCGGCATCGTCTACATCGACGAAATCGACAAGATCAGCCGCAAGAGCGACAACCCCTCGATCACCCGTGACGTGTCCGGTGAAGGCGTGCAGCAAGCGCTGCTCAAAATCATCGAAGGCACGATCGCGAACGTGCCCCCCAAGGGCGGTCGTAAGCACCCTCAGCAGGATTTTTTGCAGGTCGATACCAGCAACATCTTGTTCATCTGCGGTGGCGCTTTCGTCGGGCTCGATCAGATCGTGCAGCGCCGCTTGGGTCAATCTCGGCTCGGCTTCGGTGCCGACGTGAAGAGCAAGAAAGAGCTCAAGCTGGGTGAGCTGCTGGCCAGCGTGCAGCCCGAGGACTTACTGAAGTTCGGCTTGATCCCGGAGTTCATTGGTCGCTTGCCGGTGATCGCAACGCTCCATGAGCTGACCGAAGACGCGCTGATCGACATCCTGACCAAGCCCAAGAACAGCTTGGTCAAGCAGTTTCAAAAGCTGTTCGAGATGGACGGCGTCAAGCTCAAGTTCACCAAGGGCGCGCTGCAGGCCATTGCTCGCAAGGCGCTGGTGCGCGAGAGCGGCGCGCGCGGTCTGCGTGCCATCTTGGAAGAGGCCATGCTCGACATCATGTACGAGGTGCCCTCGAAGCAAGGCATCAAAGAAGTGGTGGTCAACGAGGACGCCATCAGCAACGGCGATCCACCGCTCATCGTCTATCACAAGGAAGCCGGCGTCGGCTGACTTGCCACTCCGCACAACATAGTCGGGCAGCGCGCGCTGCCCGACACGTAGCCGCAGCTGGCGCAGCCGGCGGCCCTGGAAAAATTCATGTTTTTCAAGAACGACCCGAACGATCGTAGTGCTGCGCCCCGGCGCACCGTGCCCGCGCTGCCCTTGCGCGACATCATCGTGTTTCCGCACATGGTGTCGCAGCTCTTCGTGGGGCGCGAGAAGAGCATCGCCGCGCTCGACGAAGCGATGGCGCACGACAAAGAGATCTTCTTGGCAGCGCAGAAGAGCGCCAAGACCAACGAGCCCACGCCGGACGATATCTACTCCGTGGGCACCGTTGGGACGATCGTCCAGCTTTTGCGGCTCGCTGACGGCACGGTCAAGGTCCTGGTCGAGGGCCGCCAGCGCGCGCGCGTCAAACGCTACAACGACTCGAACGAGTTCTTCAGCGTCGAGATCGAGGAGATCGCCGAGGCTGGCACCGCGGACGTCGAAGTAGAAGCGCTGATCCGCAGCGTGCAGAGCACCTTCGAGGTGTACGTCAAACTGAACAAGAAGGTTCAGCCGGAAGTCTTGATGAGCGTGCAGAGCATCGATGATGCCTCCAAGCTCTCCGATACGATTGCCGCGAATCTGCCGACGATCAAGCTCGCCGATCGTCAGGGCCTGCTCGAGATGGAAGAGGCCAAGAAGCGCCTCGAGCGCCTGTACGAGCTGATGCAGGCCGAGATCGAGATCCTGCAGGTCGAAAAGAAGATCCGCTCCCGCGTCAAGAAGCAGATGGAGAAGACGCAGAAGGAGTACTACCTCAACGAGCAAATGCAGGCCATCCAGAAGGAGCTGGGGGGCGGCGAGCGCGATGAGTTCAAGAGCGAAATCCAAGAGATCGAGGAGAAGCTCAAGACCAAGAAGCTCAGCGAGGAAGCGCAGGGCAAGGTCAAGAAAGAGCTCAAGAAGCTGAAGATGATGCACCCGACCAGCGCAGAAGCGACGGTCGTGCGCAACTACGTGGATTGGATTTTGACGCTGCCTTGGTCCGACAAGACCGAAGAGCGCTTCGACATCACCGAAGCCGAGAAGATCCTAGACGAGGATCACTACGGCTTGAAGAAGCCGAAAGAGCGCATCGTCGAGTACCTCGCGGTGCAGGCGCTGACCAAGAGCCTGAAGGGGCCTATCCTGTGCTTCGTCGGCCCGCCTGGCGTCGGCAAGACCAGCATCGCCCGCAGCATTGCCCGCGCAACGGGGCGCAAGTTCGTGCGCCTGTCACTCGGCGGCGTGCGCGACGAGGCGGAGATCCGCGGCCATCGCCGCACGTACATCGGTGCGCTGCCCGGCAAGATCATCCAGAACCTGAAGAAGGTCGGCTCCAACAACCCCGTGTTCTTGCTCGACGAGATCGACAAGATGAGCACGGACTTCCGCGGTGATCCAGCCGCGGCGCTGCTCGAGGTCTTGGATCCCGAGCAGAACAAGACCTTCAACGATCATTATCTCGACCTCGATTACGATCTCTCGGACGTGATGTTCATCACCACGGCGAACACCTTGAGCGGTATCCCAATCCCGCTTCAAGATCGCATGGAGATCATTCAGCTCACTAGCTACACCGAGTTCGAGAAGCTCAACATCGCGCAAAAGTACCTGATCCCGCGGCAGAAGAAGGAATGCGGGCTGGAGGACGTGCCGGTCGAGTTCACCGAGAACGCCGTACGCACCGTCATCCATCACTACACACGTGAAGCCGGCGTGCGCTCGCTCGAGCGGGAGCTGGCTGCGGTGTGTCGCAAAGTCGCGCTCAAGGTCGTCAAAGAGGGCAAGGAGCAAAAGCTCGAGATCCGCGGCGCGGACGTGCCGACGTATCTGGGGGTGCCCAAGTTCCGGCTCGGCAAGAAAGAGGAGCACGACGCGATTGGCCTCACGCACGGCCTGAGCGTGTCCGATCACGGCGGTGACATCCTCGATTGCGAAGTGAGCGTCGTTGCAGGCAAGGGCAAGCTGGTCATCACTGGCCTACTCGAGAAGGGCATGGAAGAAAGCGCGCAAGCGGCGATGAGCTACATCCGCTCGCGCAGCGCGATCCTCAAGCTGGATCCCGACTTTTATCAGAAGGTCGATGTGCACGTGCACTTCCCTGACTTCGTGCGCAAGGACGGCCCGAGCGCGGGCGTGACCATGGCAACCAGCATCGCCAGCGCACTCACGCGCGTGCCGGTGCGCAATGAAGTGGCCATGACGGGCGAGATCACCCTACGTGGTCGCGTCATGCCGATCGGCGGCCTCAAAGAGAAGCTCCTCGCAGCTCACCGCAACGGCATCACGACCGTATTGGTGCCGAAAGAGAATCGCAAAGATCTGCGCGAGATCCCTCGCCGCGTGCTGAAGACGCTGCGCGTGGTGCTGGTCGATCACATGGACGAAGTGCTGCGTGAGGCGATGGTCTTCTCGGACCCGGACACGCTGTTCGGGCCGCGCCGCTCGCTGATCGAGTATCGCAACGGCGAGCTGATCGAAGAAGACGCGCCGGCGTCTAGCCTGCCGCGCGCCGTAGCGCCGAGTGATGCACCTGGCGAGCAGCCTGGGCTCAGCTGATTGAGCCTGCTTCGCGTTCGAGCGTGGAACGCGAAGCATACCGTTAGTGGCACCCTGCCTACGTCGCGGGGGGGGGTTGACGCCAGCAGGGTGCCGGGCGCAGCAGTATCACACCCAAGGGTGATTTGTGAAGCGCACCGGCGCGCTCATTTGCGGTCTTCAGCCCGCTGAATGTCGTTTCTCGCTAGCTCGAGCTACCAGAAACATTCAGGAAGCACGCGACTTGTGCTCGTCGGTCGAATCGACTTCGTCTGCCGAGGCATTTGACGACAGGCGAGCACCCGACTGAGGCGGTACGGTCGCATCGTCAGCAGGATTGATGTCGAGCAAACGGTTCAGCAGGCGTGCTGCCACGCTGATCGGAGCTTCGCTCACGGGCGCTTCCTCCGCGACGAGTCCGCTGTCTCCGTCGCTCGCAACTGGATTCGACGGCGGCTCACAGCCTCCAAAGCGAGACAAGACCCAATCATTTTTGGGGATCTCGAACTTGGAGAGAAGTTTTTTGAGCGGACGCACCATTGGGGACACCCTCCTTCGCGAAGGTTTATTCGGTATAGGCTACGCCTCTGAAGTTGCACGTCACGTGCCATAAATGTTGCGGGACGGTCACAGCGGAAATACTTTCCAGCAAAGGCGCAACGTGGGCCGCTGCTAAACGCGACGCGGCGGCATTCGCTTTTCGAGAACGGCTTTCCCGACGAGACATTGAGAGCCATTGATGAAGACAGAGGCTTGGTCCCTGCTCAGTGGCGACAATCGCCGGTCACCCCCGGCGCCTTGCCGACATTGGCGCCACAAAGTCGCCATTCACGGAGCGCGCCAGATGTCGAGCGATGAGTTACTGTTCGACCTCTGCCTGATGTCCATTCCTGTCTCTCTTCGGCTCCCGACGTGCGCGGGGCACTCGGCGCTGATCGATGGCGCTACGCAGCGCCAGTCGTCCATCACGAAAACGCAACAATGCTCCCATGCTGCAGATTGCAGCAGTCCGGGCACCACTCACGTCGACGTGGGTGGCGGGGTTAGCTACGCGGAGGTCATTCCTTGAGTTCAGTTTCCCCAAGCGCGCAGGCACCGATCGTTCGACTCGGTCGTTACCGATTGCTGCTTGAACTCGGCCAGGGTGGGATGGCGCGGGTCTTCGTGGCCGTTTCATCCGGCCTCGCCGGCTTCAACAAGTTGGTCGTGCTCAAGGTCATGCGCGATGAACTGCGCGAGAACCAAAGCTCGCTCGATATGTTCTTGGCCGAAGCGCGCCTGGCTGCGCGCATGAATCACCCGAACATCGTGCAAACGTTGGAGGTGGGCGAGGACGGCGGTCGCTACTTCATCTGCATGGAGTACCTCGAGGGTCAGACCCTCGGCCGTTTGATGAAAAAGACGCTCGACTCCCCATTGCCGCTCGCCGCACGGCTCGAGCTGATTTGCCAGGTGCTCGAAGCGTTGATCTACATGCACGGTTTCACCGATCCGGACGGAACCCCGCTGTCGCTCGTGCACCGCGACATCAGTCCGAACAACATTTTCGTCACCTTCGACGGCTCGGCCAAAGTGCTGGACTTCGGCGTGGCCAAGGCGACCGGCGTCAGCCATGCCACCGAGGCGGGCATGTTCAAGGGCAAGCTTGGCTACGCGGCTCCCGAGCAAATCCTGGGAAACAGCGAGCAGCGCTCGGATGTGTTCGCCATCGGCGTGCTCCTCTGGGAGCTGCTGGCGTATCGCCGCTTGTCGCAGGATCGCACTCAGCAAGAAATCGTCCAGGCACGCATGGCCGGCATCGATCCCGAGCTGATGAAGCAGGCGCTGGGAGTGCCGGTCGAGCTTTTGCAGATCTGCACTCGTGCTGCGGCCACGCGTATCGAAGATCGCTACGCGTCAGCGCTGGAGATGCGCGACGCGCTGCGCGGCTACATCCGCGCGAACAATTTGGAATTCTCTGCCGAGCAGTTGCGCTCCGTGCTCGACGACTTGTACGCCAACGAACGTTCGGAGGTGCGGCGTCTGGTCGATCAGCGCATGAAGCAAGCGAACCTCGGCGATGATCATCCGTCCTTCGGCGGACAGATGATTCCGGTTGCACCGGCACTCGGCGGGCTGGGCGGCGCGACGCTCACGGGCAACGCTTCGACCTATGTGCTGCCGCCAACGCCGCCGAACAGAAGCAAATGGATCGCCGCGCTGGTGGGCGTCGCCGCGATCGCTGGCGTCGGGGGCCGCTGGCTGAGCAGTTCGGACAGCTCGGCGCCAGCCGCGCAACCGACCACCGTGGCCGCTCCGATTGTCAGCGCTGAGACGCGCAGCGCCGGCGCACAGCAAAAGCTGATCACGGTGAAGATCGCCGCTTCGCCGTCGGACACCGAGATTCTGCTCGACGGCGCGAAGCTCGACACGAACCCATTCCTCGGGCAATTCCCCAAGGACGCCGGCCTACATCGACTGGAGCTGCGCTGCGTCGGGCGTGTCACCGAGGCGCGCATGATTCGCCTCGATCAAGATCTCGATCTGTTGATCGCCTTGCCCGTCGACAAATCGAACCCACTCAAGACTGCCGCTCCACCGGCGGCCGCAGCCTGGGCAAGGCCCGGCAGCAAGCGTCCGAGCGACGCGGCTGCGGCCGCCGCGGCAACTCCAGCTGCACCACCCGTGGCACCCGCGACACCGCTGACGCGCCGCGAGACGCCCGCGCCGGCACGACCGATCGACGACTCCGATCCATACGCCAAGTGAGCTGGGCGACGGGTAGGCAGATGGCTGAGTGCGCCGCGGTTTAGGACAGGCCCGCTTTGCCCTTCAGCGCGCTGCCGAAGAGGATCGGAAAGTCCAGGGCCAGGCCGCCCGGTGAGGCCTTGAGCATCCCCACGAGCTCGAGCAACGCTGCCGCGATCACCTCGACGTCGTCCAAATCGTCCACCGCGTTGGGACCGCCGGACATGCCTGCCAGCGCGGCAAGTAGGCGAGGGCCGAGTCCGCGCTCTTCGATGCGCGGAAATTTGGCCAACCAAGCCTCCGCGAAGTCGGCGACCATTAGGTCGTTTGGGGTGCGATTGTCGGTCATCGCCTGGGAAGTGATCCTCGGAAACAGGTTCTCTAGGGTAGGCGGGACCGGGCTTGAACCGATGACATTCGCCGTGTAAAGGCGACACTCTACCAACTGAGTTACCCGCCCAGTGGCTTTCCGAGTTCGTAGCTGCGTTTGCGCAGCCCGGCAAGGGGGAAGCTGTCGGCCTTCTACTCTCTAGCTAGAAGCGGCGCGTCGATCGCGTGGCGCGCGTTTGGCGCCGGAAGCCACCAGCGTTGCGCCGCCGACGACCAGCGCAGTGCCGACGAATTCAGTGGCCGAAATGGCTTCTTGCAGCACCAGGTAGGCGAGCACGATGGTCGAAACCGGGCCGACCGTGCTGACGATGGCGGCCGGGCCGGAGCCGAGCAGCGCGATGCCGCGCGCCAGCAGGAACGCGGGTAGCACGGTGGCGACCAGCGCCATGACCAGGCCAATCACGTAGGCGATGGGAGGCAAGCCGACGAGCTTTGCTCCGCTCAAGCAAGCGTGCAGCAGCACTGCCGCCGTGGCCGCGAGCAGCGCGAGTGCGGTGAAGCGCTGAGAGCCGAGCCTTGGCACCATTTGCCCGGCACCAATCAGATAGACCGCGTAGGTGAGCGCGCTGGCGAATACCCAAGCCGCTCCGCGCGGGACGTCGGACCCCAGGCTACCGAGCTCACCGCGGAAGGCCAAGAAGATCCCTGCGTACGTGATGAACAAGGCCAAGGTCTGCCGCCGTTCCAGGCGGATCTTGAACAGCACTGCCTCGATCACGACGACCAAAGTCGGGTACACGAACAAGATCAGGCGCTCGAGTCCGGCGGAGATGTAACGCAAGCCGATGAAGTCGCTCAAGCTCGCCAGGTAGTAACCGAGCACGCCGAGCGCGATCAGCGTTCCCATGTCACGACGACCGAGCGCGGGCGGTCGCTTGCCGTGTAAATGAGCGCCGAACGCGCCGTACGCGAAAAATGGCGCAGAAAAGCCGAATCGCAGCGCGAGCAAGCTCACCGAATCGATGCCTTGGCGATAAGCGAGCTTGACCAAAATCGCCTTCGTCGAGAACGCGATGCTCGAGATGAACACCACGAGCGCGCCGATCACACGGGCGCGCGCCGCGTGCCGAAGCGCGCGCAATTCGGAGTCACCCGAGCGAGGCGGTTCGGGTGAAGCGGACTCGAGGACCATCAGCGAATGTTGGTCGATTGAAAAGGCCCCGCATGTTTGCGAGGCCTCTCCAATCAAGGATCAGCGAGAATGCTTCAGGGGCAGAACAACATGCCTGACGCCACCGTGTCGTTGATCGGCTTCGTCTTGATGTAGGCGTAGAGATCGGCCATCGCCGCGTCGTCGATGACCGACGCGGAGAACCTCGTCATCGACGCGCACAGATCCGTTCCGTCCTCGTCTTTGCCGGAGCGCACAGCCGCGCTGAACTGCGCGAATGTCCAATTACCGATGCCCGCGGTCTTGGAGAGCGTGATGTTCGGGCCGTACATGCCGGCCGCGCTCTCGGCGTGGCAGCTGGCGCAGGCGATCGTCGACTTTGCCCAGACAGCCTCACCTTTGGTGGGATCACCAACGGCTGCCGAGCCCGCGGTCGATGAGGAGCCGGCTACTGGCGCGGAGCCCCCGGTCGATGAGGAGCCTCCGGTCGACGAGGAACCGGCGACCGACGAGGAGCCCGCGGTGCCGGGCGGCGTTGTCTCGTCGGTGCTGCCGCAGGCCGTAGCGAGAGCCGCAAGCACCACACTCAAACTGCAAAACGTCGCGAAAGTAGGCAAGGTTCTCAAGACAAAAATCCTTTTTCTGAAGCTGAAACAGCGTGAACTGTGAGGGGACCGAGATTAAGTGGCTCGGCTCGGGGCCTTGGGAGTCAGCGAACGTCTCTTTCCGCTGACACCATCAATAGCACTGGAATAGCGATTGTCAGTAGCTCCATCCGTGAGAACGGCATGTTGCGAACAGCAATACGCCTGACGCCCAGCGCTGTTTCTGCGCTGAGCGCGCCCCGCGTGCATAAAATTGCGACGAGCGAACAACTAGAATGAGTGTGCACCGTTCGAGACGGGCAACGCGTGCGTCATATGGTCGCACCGGGCGATGATGTACGACACGCTCTTTACTGCCTCGTCAGGCAGGTCAACGCACCGCGGTCAGTGTGCGTTGCTTCGTAAAAAACTTTGCGGGGCGGACGGGACTCGAACCCGCGGCCTCCGGCGTGACAGGCCGGCGTTATAACCAACTTAACTACCGCCCCGTGACGGCGCGCGGTACATAGCACAACGAAGCGCGAGCTCAACAAGAGAAAATGACACGGAAGTTTAAGATTTCGTCGGCCGTTTGGCCAGCCGCTGTCACCTGGTGCCTGCAGAATCGTGACTCGGACGTCTCCAGGTGAGAGGATCATCGAAGATGCGCACGGGTTTCGCGAGCAAGCTGCTGTCGCTGTTGCTTTGTGGAGTAGGGCTCAGCGCCTGCTCCGGGGACTCCATGGGTCCCGTCCACACGGCGGGTGCCGGCGCCGGAGGGATTGAATCGAATGGCGCCGCGGGGAGCTCTTCTTCCGCGGGGCGTTCAAGCAGCAGTGCAGGCAACGCGGGCAGTGCGGGTACGTTCGCGAGCGCCGGGGCCGGCGGCAGCCTGAGCTCAGCTGGCAATGCCGCTGGCGGCTCGGCGAACGGTGGTTCGAGCAGTGCCGGCCAGCCGAGTGGCGGCGCGGGACCCGTGGGGCCGCGGTTCATTGGCCGCTTCGATCAATCCAAGCCCGACGCGCCCGTGTTCGCTTGGCCCGGCACCGCGATCGCGCTGCGCTTCAGCGGCACCGCGGTCGGCGTGACGCTCAGCGACAACGGCAAGAACGTGTTCGAGGTCGTGCTCGACGGCAAGCACACCGTCCTCACGCTGCAAGCGGGGACGAAGCAATACCCGCTCGGAACAGGCCTGACCGCCGGCACGCACGACCTACTACTCTATCGCCGTACGGAAGCGTCTTTCAATGAGACGACGTTCAACGGCTTCGACCTGCCGAGCAGCGCGTATTTGCCGACAACGGTAGCGAAGCATCGCCTGGAAGTGATCGGCGATTCGATCTCCGCCGGCTACGGCAACGAGGGCACGCTTCCCTGCCAATTCTCGGCGGCCACGGAAAATCAGTACCTCAGCTACGAAGCCATCGCCGCGCGCGCTGTCGACGCGGAACTCTTTACCGAAGCCTGGTCGGGGATCGGCATGCTTCACAGCTACGAAGGGTCCACCACGGACCAGATGCCGGTTCGTTATTTGCGCACGTTGCCCGAGCGCGCGACGAGTACTTGGGACTTCACTAAATTCATCCCTGAAGCCGTGGTCATCAACCTGGGCACGAATGACTTCTCTCAGGGCGATCCCGGCGCTGACTTTCAGAGCGCGTACTTGAAGTTCGTCAGCGATCTGCGTGGGCACTATCCGTCGGCGCGCTTCTTCCTCGCGGTCGGCTCGATGTTGAGTGGCGACAGCTACACGCGAGCCGCCGCATATCTAAAAGCCGTGATCGACGCGCGCGCGCAGGGGGGTGACAAGAACCTGACCCTGCTCGAATTCGGAAGCCAAGACGGCACCGCCGATGGGCTCGGCTGTGACTATCACCCGAGCCTCAAGACCCACCAAAAGATGGCGGACAAATTGATCGCCGCGCTCAAAACCGATCTCGGTTGGTAATCGGAGCGGGCACGCCGGACTCGACGCGCGTCGGTTCGGAGGGCCAGGCAAAGTGGCGGTCGACCCCTCGGCGCGGAAATCCGTTTGGCTGGGGCGCGTCGCTTTCGCAACGACGACGGATGTGGGTGTAGCAGCCACGCCACAAAAACTGCTTCGATTCGAGACACTTTCTCAAAACCTGACGATCGAGGCGGTTCTCGGCTATGTTTTGGGTATGGACGCTCGTGCTGGTTCGTCTGCCGCGCTATTCGCGGTGTTCGAACAACTGAAGAAAGCCTGGATCAAGGGCGGGTGGAGTTGGGACAGCCGCTTTTCGTGTGTGGCCTCGTCGTTCAACGTCGAGCTCGAAGCTGAAGCGCGCGCGGTCGTGCTCCGCTTCCTGCCGAATGAATGGGGTTCGAAGACGATCGTCAACGCCCCCGCGGCGCTGAAAGAAGTCGCGGAGGCAACCGGCGGCGTGCGCACCGACCAGCGCGTGTTCACAGGTGACAACTCCGGTCGCCTGCTCGGCTACGGCCTGTGGTGGCCGTGGGGTGACGAGATCACGATTTCGCTGCGCATCGGTCTAGGTGGCTACGTGCTCGACCCAGACATGGCGCGCCTACGCGAAGTCTTCGGCACCGCCGACTGATCGTCGCCCTTCGAACGCGCGCCCACCTCAGCCGATCGAGAGTGGGCGCTCGCGATCCAGCGTCGCACCTCACAGCGCGCTGTATTGCCGTCGCAGTACGCCCGCGCAGGTGCGCGAAGGCGACGCGCAAGGGTGCTCAGCGCGCTCCCTGAGTTGAACCGCCAAGGCGCCAAGACGCCAGGAGAGAGAGCGCCAAAAGATTTTTTGGGGGTCAGAATTTCGACGCGACGCGCTTTTATCGCACCGCGCGCGGAAGCCGGCGCCGTGCTCTGTTGTAGCCGGTCCAATTCGTCACCCATGTACCCGGTCAGCGCTAGCAGGCCGCTCTTGGACATTCACTACGGAGCGCCGTACTGCCATAGAGCGAACCCTCAATCTCCTCTCCTTCTGCTGGCGCTCTCTCTTCTGGCGTCTTGGCGCCTTGGCGGTAATCCCTCTCTCGTCCGCGCCGCCGAAGGCTTTGCCGTCTGGGGCGTGATGCGTGACCATCAACCCAAATCTCGGACCCGACCCGGGGGTGAGGTCGGAAAATGGCCGCACCCTGGGTGTGGCGGGAGACGTGGCCGCACCCTGGGTGTGGCGGGAGAAGGCGCACACCCAGGGTGCGGTCGGAAGGGACGGGGCGCGGCGTGGGGTGGGGGGGCGTGCTAGAAGGCG
>Ga0247766_1000237_pt1 | contig 11860 bp, 9 predicted proteins | sample UWRJL223509R6_FD_179946 | JGI IMG/M metagenome (GOLD analysis project Ga0247766, IMG submission 179946) | Plant litter microbial communities from Arlington Agricultural Research Station in Wisconsin, United States - UWRJ-L223-509R-6 | ecosystem: Environmental > Terrestrial > Plant litter >...
CCTGACAGGCAGCGCGCACGCAGGACTGATCGCGGGGGTGGCATTCGCTTTCTGCCCGTACGCCATGTTCGAAATCGGGCGCATTCAACTGGTGGCGACCCAGTGGATCCCCGCTATTTTTCTATGCTTGCATCGCGCGGTCGAGGCGAGGCGACGTCGCGACATCGCGGCCTTTTGGCTGTGCATTTTGCTGCAGATCGGCACCTGCCTCTACTACGCGATGTTCATGCTGCCGCTACTTTGCTTGGCCGGCGGCGCGCTGCTGCTCAAAGAGCGCCCGCCGCGGCGGTTCTTCCTTTGGTTCGGGGCTTGCGCGGCCGTCGCGGGGCTCGTGGCGTTCGCCATGGTAGAGCCGTACTTTTCCGCGCGGCACGAGTTCAATTTGCTGCGCAGCGCCTCGTTCGCTTCGAGCTACGACGGTAAGCTCGGTTTCTTTGCGAATGTGTTCGCGACCAATCGCACGCTGACCGGGATGCATTATCAAGACACGCAACCGGGTGCGCACGAGGAGATTGCGTTCCCTGGCTTTTCTGTGGTTTTCTTTGCGTTGCTGGCGCTCGCCGTGCCGGCCTTTCGCGCTCTCGGCCGCAGCGGGATGAAGCGCTCGCTGGTCACGATCTCGCTTGGGCTCACGCTCGTGTTGCTCGCCGCGAGCTACACCTGGTTTAGTAATAGCTTGCTGATCGGAGCACTCGTCTTTGGCGCGGGAGCAGTGGGCTGGTTCTTGGCTCGTCGCTGGCTGCCGCAGCCCTTCGGCGGGCGGGTGGGCATGTATTTGTCGCTGTTTTTGCTGGCCGTGGCGCTGTTTTTGGGGCTGAACGCAGCGCCTTTCCCCGGCACCCAGATCCGTGGGCTCTACTACTACCTGTACACCTACGTGCCGGGGTTCGACGGCATCCGCAAGGTCAGTCGGCAAGCGGTGATGACCACGTTCATCGCCTGCGTGCTCGCTGGCTTCGGTGTCAGTTGGCTACTGCTCAAACTGCGTCGCGCCTGGTTGCGCGTGCTGGCCACGACGGTCTTCCTGGCTGGCCTGTGCTATGAATTGCGTTGCTTCCCCCATCCGGTCGAGCCGGTTTGGGGCGGTGACGATGTGCCTTCGGTGTTGCGCTTCGCAGCGACGCTGCCTGAACGCGACTTGATCGCCTCCGTTCCCCAGAATGAAGGGCGATGGCGCTTCAGCGGTGACGCGGGCATGGCGTTGCACAACTACCTGGCCCTCTATCATCGCCATCGCTTCGTCAACGGACAGTCCAGCTGGCAACCACCGGTGACGGAACTCGCTCAGCGAGCGCTGCAGCGCCTTCCCGATGAAGCCGCACGACGCGCATTGCTCGCGATCGGGACGCGCCATCTGATCGTCTACGGTGAAGAGCTCGAGTCCGGGCGGGCCGCTCTGAGCTCGCAGCTCGCCGCGCGAACCAGCGAGTATCGCCCTATTTTTCAGCACGGACCGCACAGCTTGTTCAGCTTGCTCGGTGCGGACGACCCGACGCTTCAGCTGCTGGAGACGCCCGCGCGCCCGCCGTTCGCCCAGCTGGTCCCCCGAGCGGAAATGCGCGTCACCGCCTCGCCTCGCGCCGAGCTCGCGGGCTTGGCCGTTGATGACAGGTCTGACACCTGGTGGAGCAGCGGTAGCTACCAAGAGACGGGTCAGTACTTCGAGGTCGAGCTGAGCTCCCCTCGGCCGATCGTCGCGCTCGAAATCGACGACCCCGGACGGGTCATGGACGCGCCAGCGTCCTATCGAGTCGTTGCGGGCGTAGCCGGCCGAGACGCTCGAGATCTCGGCGTGGTCGCGGAACAGCGCGCGCTTCGCTTTTACCGCGCGCAGATCTTCGCGCCTGAAACATTCGTGTTTCGGTTGGTGTTTTCGCGGCCCGTCGTGGCCGATCGGCTGCGGCTGACCGTGGAGCAGCCCGTCCCCGGGTATTACTTCGCGATCCACGAGCTTCGCCTCTTTTCGACACCGCCCGCCCGGTAGGAAGCTCCCCTGACATCGGAAGCGCGGAGACGCTGCCAAGGTGTGCCAACCGCTGGACGGCTACTTGAAAAAGCCCTAATATTCCGCATTCAGGGGCATTGGGGCCGTGGATCGAATCTTGCTCGGCCGGAGATCGAGATGAGGCAGTGGGGCCGTTCGCTTTTTCAAACTTACTTGACCATCGACCCGCGGAGCCTGGGTCTGTTTCGGCTCCTGTTCGGTTCGGTCCTGCTTTCCGATCTCGCGCGCCGCTGGGCCGAACTCGGGCTTTGGTACACGAATAGCGGGCTGCTTCCGAATCACACCGTGCTTTGGCGCCCCCCGGCGCGCAGCATGTTCTCGCTCTTTTTCACCGTGTCGAACACGTTCGAGGCGCAGCTGGGGTTCATGCTGTGCGCGATCGTTTATTTGCTGTTCATCGTCGGGTACCGCACTCGCTGGACGCAAGCGCTGGCGCTCGTTGCACGCGTGAGCCTGAACAGTCGCTTGGCGCCGCTCGAGAACGGCGGCGACATGGTGATGGACTTGCTCGTGCTTTTGACGCTGCCGCTGCCACTTGGGCTGCGCTTTTCGCTGGACGCGCTGCTAGTGCAGCCGAAAAACGCCGTGCCGAGTGACGAGCCCGACAAAGACCCGCCGTCGAGCGCCGCGCTCGAAGGCGACCATCCGCCCGTCGCGTCGCTCGCCGTACTGGCGCTATTGCTGCAGTTTTCGGCGATCTATTTGTTCAATGCGTCGAGCAAGACCGGCCAGGCCTGGCAAGACGGGAGCGCGGTGTATTACGCGCTGCATCAGGACAAGCTCGTCACGTGGATCGGCGTTTGGATGCGTGAGCATTTGTCGATCTCGACCTTACGCTTGCTCACCTGGTCCACGCTCGCGACCGAGTGGCTCGGATTTTCACTGATTATTACGCCATTTTGCGTGAAAGAAGCGCGGCTGATTGCGATCTGCCTCATGCCCGCACTGCATCTGGGCTTTGCGCTGGGTTTGAACGTCGGCGGCTTCAGCCCAGCCATGATCGCGTTCTACCCGCTGTTGCTCCGGCCCGAGCACTGGCAATGGTTGTCTCGCCGCTTCGGCGCGCGGCTACGGCCCACGCACGAGAAGTGGCAGAGCGCAGCCGTGCACTGGTTCGGTGCGCGGCCGGCGCCGGCCGCCCAGATTTCCGGCGTGAATCGCTGGGCGATGGAAGGAGCGACGTTGATCGTCTTGCTGGCGATCGCGAGTGAAGCGCTGAACGACAACACTTCGGTGCCACCCGCGTTGCGCGTGCCCCAACCGCGCTGGGCCAAGGCCGTCATTGAATACCCCCGTATTCTCCAGGGTTGGCGCATGTTCGCCAGTGAACCCTCGCGCGTCGATTCGATGATCTATGTCGATGCGCTGACCGCCGAGGGCAAGCACGTGGACCCGTACAACCAGGTCGCGAGTGACCAGCCGGAGCCCGCGGGTACCGTCGTGCCGAGGCACATGGGGCAGAGCCAGTTCTTCGTGATGTACTCGGAGCGCATCCCGTACGACGCCTACGCCGTGTATCGACAGGCGTTTTCCGAGTGGCTGCTCGCATATCCCGAACGCACCCGGCACCCGGGGGATTGCCTGATGAGCTTCGACGTTTATCTGGTTACGGACAAAACTCCGGAGCCGGGCAGCGGCGCCCAGCCTGCGCCGCTCGACCGACAACGCTTCATGTCCTACAGCGCGCCTTTGGATAGCCCATGCCGCGTCGAGTTCGCCAAGCGAGTTGCCAGCGCGACCAACGTCAGTGGGCGGGAATGACGAGGGTCGTGACGGAATGGGCCGGCAGTGAGACCGTGAAGGCGTAGCCCGCGATCGGAATTGGGCTCAGCTGCGCCAAATTCTCCGTGGCTGACGTGCGATGCACGTCCACCGCGGCGCCCACGCTGGGCAGCGCGGTCAAATCGAATGTGAAGCTCTTGGCAGCCGTGTCGTCGTTGCGCGCGACCAGCGTCACTTGCGCTGCGCCGGTCGCTTCTGCGGCGACCATGTCGGCTGCGTCGATGCGGAGGAAGGTCGCGCCGGGGCGAATATAACGACTGAAGCCCGAGTGCATGTAAAAACGTTTCAGCAAGGTGAACGATTGTTGGCTGTTGTTCAGCGCGAAACTGGCCCAGTTTCTCGCGGGATCGCCGACTTGCCAGTCGATCCACGCCTCCGGCTGCAGGTCTTTCAAGTCGGTGATGATGCGACCGGCCATGAACATGGCTGCGGCGAGGTCACTGTCGAGCGTGACGCTGAGCGGGCCTGATTCGGACTGCCAGAGTCGCTTACCTTTACTGGTTGCGAGCGAGCGAAGCTCGGCTCGCTTGGAGCCGGCGTAGCTGTGGACGTTGATCTGCCCGAGTGCGTCCAGGGACTTCGCGTCGAAGGCGCGAATGTTGTTGTACGCGTCATCCATACTGTTTTCGTCGGAGGCGCTGACTTGGGTGGTCGAAAGTCCGTTGGCCTGCAGTGCTTTGCTCACCGCATTGATGATCGTCTGTTGGTTCGAAGGGCTGAAGTGACAGCCCTCTTGGCCGCCGTCGGCCTTCCACCACGAGGCGTTCGGCTCGTTCAGCGGTTCGAGCGTGCGAAAGGTGACCCCGAACTCGTCGTGATAGTGTTTGACGACCTGCACCAAATAGTCCGCAAAGGCGTCGTACGAGCCTGATTTTAGATTGTTCGAGCCGTCCGTGTTGCCGGAAGCACAGCCGCTGGTGGTCATCCAGTAAGGTGGTGAGTTGGAGAAGGCTTCGAAGATCGGCCCCGTGGTGCGTTCGGCGAGGCGGAGCAGGACGGCGCGTTGGTTTTTGTCCGCGTCCCAATCGAACGTTCCGTTCGACTGCTGGAAACCGGGCATGTCACGGAAGGTATCCATGTGCGTGTGGGCGGGATTTTCGCCGCCGCCGATGTTGTAGCGGAACACGTTGTAGCCGAGGCCGTTGACCGGATCGGCGACGAGATCGACGAGCGCATTGCGTTTGTCCACGGCCCAACCGCCGACGTTATTTGCCCACCAACACAAGCTCGTGCCCCAGCCCTCGAACTTTTGCTGGCGCTGCGTGGGGTCGACCTTCACGAGCTTGGCGCCAGCTGCCGCGGTCACGGTGGGGCGCGGCGCCGAGCCGCCTGCGCCTGCGCTGGCGCCGTTGCCCGCGCTGGCGCCATTGCCCGCGCTTCCGACGCTGCCACCCACGGCAGGGGTGCCCGCGGCATTGCTCTGCCCGCCACTGGCGATCGCGCCCCCTTGACCAGCCGAAGTCCCCCCTGCGCTCGTGCCGGCCGATGATGCAGGGGACGCACCGCCTGTACTCTGTCCGCCCGCCGCTTGCGGCGCGGCGCCGCCAACCGCGTGATTCGTCTGACTCGCGCTGGTGCAGGCCCAGGCACCGCTCAGTGCGATCTGCGAAGCAAGCAGCCCGCATAGAGGAGCGCCGGAAAGCCAGAAAGAGTGCCGCATGATGTTCGGTAAATGGGCGGTCGAGCCGAAAAATTGCCGGCAAATGCAGCGTACCTCGCGCAGCCACCGTTGCGTGCCCAGAGAAGCACTTTGGCGCGTCGAATCACCACTGCTGATAGTGGATTGTTCCACAGACGCACCCGCTTCGAAAAAGATGTCCCCCGGCTGTCGATCTGAGAGCCTTTCGCTCGTCGCCGCTGTGAACCCCCACTTTGGAGTCCTCATGCAGTTCTTGATGCTCATCAAAATCGCCAACGATACCGACTATGAAGCCGGCAAGCCCCCGCCCGCCGCACTCGAAGCCGCCATGGGCGAGCTGATGGGCGAATGGTCGAAAACCGGTGCCATGGTGTCCGCCGCCGGTCTCAGACCAACCTCGCAGGCCGCACGTGTGCGACTGAACCGAGGTAAAGCGCGCATTTCCGACGGACCGTTCACGGAGGCAAAAGAGGTCATCGGCGGCTTTTTTCTGCTCGAAGCAGCAGACAAGGCTGCGGCCGTGGAAATGACCCGAAAGTTCGTCGAATTGCACGGCGTGGTTCTGGGTGAAGATTTCGTGCTCGAGTGCGAAGTGCGGCAAGTCGACGGCTGAGCGGTCGATATGGCCAGTGAGGCGAACCGGCTGCTTCGCGAAGCGTGCCAATCGCACGCCGGACGCGCGGTTTTCAGTGGCCGCGCGGCCCGGGTAGCGCTACGCGCGGCCGATGGCAGATAACCTGATCATCGCCGATGGCCTCGTGGTCGTCTTGAACTACACGCTTCGTTCCGACGAAGGAGAAGTGATCGACTCCTCGACCCGCGAGGACCCGATGGCCTACCTGCACGGTGCGGACAACATCGTCCCCGGGCTCGAGCAGGCGCTCACCGGCAAGACCGTCGGTTTCACGGGCAAAGTCCGGGTGGAGCCGGAGGACGGCTACGGTGAGCGCGAAGATCTGGCGCCGCAGGCGGTGCCTCGTTCGGCCTTCCCAGCCGACATGAAGCTGGCCGCGGGCATGCAGTTCATGACCGAGGGCCCCAACGGAGAACATGCCCCGATTTGGATCGATCGCGTCGAGGGCGATCAGATCTTCGTCGACCCGCAGCACCCATTGGCCGGTAAGGCGCTCAATTTCGAGGTCGAAGTCCTCGCCGTGCGTGCGGCCACCGCGAACGAGATGAGCCACGGTCACCCGCACGGTCCCGACGGCCACGGCCATCACCACTGAACGCGCATCGAGCGACGTGCGGTCGCGGCCTCAACGGCTGGCTGCGGCCGTCGCGCTGGCAATCGAGCCTTCGAGCACAGGCCGCAGCTGCTCCGAAAGTTCGAGGAGCGCGTCGATATCGATCGGTTTCGTCAGGTACGCGTGAAAGCCAGCGTCGCCCTTGGGGCGCGCCAGGGTGACCGCTGGGTTACCCGTGATGGCGATGAACACGGTCTGCTTGAGCTTGGGGTGAACACACAGCCAAGTGGCCAGCTCCAAGCCATCCATCCCGGGCAGACCGAGATCGATGATGGCCAGCTCCGGGCGAAAGTCGGCGGCCATCAAGGTCGCATCCAAGGCGTCCAGCGCGATGCGCGTTTCATGCCCGCGCGCTTGGAGCATGCGTGCCAGCAGCGACGCATAGTCATGATCATCCTCCACGATGATGACTCGCCTCTTCACGCTTTGCACCGTCCGTTCCCCGTCATCTCGAGTTTGAAGACTAGCCACTTGAGCCGCGACAACGCAAGTCGCGTACCAAACTCTGCGAGTGTTTCACGCACCGCGATGCCCGTGAAATCCGCCGCATCTCGCGTGTGCTTCTGGAAAGTTTCCGCGCGATCGTGTGTCGTGGCGTCACGACGTAGCAATCAGTCTCAGCGGTCTAGCCGTGCTAGGCGCGTTTCTAGAAAGCGGCGCTCGGCGGGCTGCTGCGCCAATTCGAGCGCGCGTTCGTAGCTGGCACGCGCGGCATCACTCAGTCCGAGGCGGCGCTGGAGATCCGCGCGCGCGGCGTGCGCCAAGTGATAGTCGGCGAGGGCGCCTTCAGCAAGCAGGGCCTCGATCGCCGTGAGGCCTGCAATCGGACCATCGCGCATGCCGAGGGCAACTGCGCGATTCAAAGCCACGACCGGCGAAGGGTCGACTCGCTTCAGCACGTCGTACAATGTGGCGATTCGTGTCCAATCCGTTTCCGCGTAGCTCGCGGCCTCCATATGGACGGCGACGATGGCCGCTTGCAGCAAATACGGGCCGACGCTGCGCTTTTTCAGCGCGCGCTCGACCAACGCTTGCCCTTCGCCAATCAGGGCGCCATCCCAACGTGAGCGATCCTGATCCTCGAGCAAGACCAGATCACCTGCGGCATCCACGCGCGTGCTGCGCCGCGCCGCATGGAATGACATCAACGCCAACAGTCCAATCGCCTCGGGCTCGTCCAACAGCTGCACGATCAGTCGGCCGAGTCGCAGCGCGCCTTCGCACAGGTCATCGCGCGTCAGCGCGGGTCCACGGCTCGCCGCGTAGCCCTCGTTGAAGATCAGGTACACGACCGAAAGGGCGCTCTCCAGTCGCGCCGGCAGCTGCGCACGTGTCGGCACCTCGTAGGGCAGCTGATCGTCGCGGATCTTCGCTTTCGCTCGCACGATGCGCTGCGCGATGGTTGGCGCAGAAACGAGGTACGCGCGCGCGATCTCCTCCGTGGTAAGTCCGCCCACTTCACGCAAGGTGAGCGCGATGCGCGCGTCGGGCGCGAGCGTCGGATGACAGCAGGTGAAGATCAGACGTAGCTCGTCGTCCTCGATGCTTTCGGGCAACATGGCCGGTTCCTCTGCTGCAGCTCGTGCGGCAAATTCGGGCAGCACATTGGCGAGGCGTGCTTGGCGGCGAAAGCGATCGATGGTCTTGAAACGCCCCGCCGACACCAACCAAGCAAACGGATTGTCGGGCACTCCTTCGCGCGGCCATTGCTCCGCGGCCGCGACGAACGCCTCGTGCACCGCTTCTTCTGCAGCTTCGAAGCTGCCCAGAAGGCGGATCAGGGTGGCGAGCACGCGCCGCGCCTCGTTGCGATAACTCGCAGCCAAGGCGTCGCGCGCGTCCGTCATGATCGATGGGGCCGAACTGATCCGAGCGGATCAGAGCGTTGGCCGCGGTTTGCTGAAGTCGACGAATGGACGCACTTCCACCGTGCCCAGCTTCGCGAGGGGGATCCCGGAGGCAACGCGCACGGCCTCGTTGAGATCGCGCGCTTCGATCACCAAAAAGCCCCCGAGTATTTCTTTGGTCTCGAGATACGGCCCGTCAGTGGCGGACATCTTTCCGTCGCGCACGCGCAGCGTCATCGTCTGATCGGGCAGCTGCAAGGCACCGTCCGTGACCAGCACGCCCTTAGCGCGTAACTCTTCGAGGTAGGCAAAGCCGTCGCCCAAGACCGCTTCGGATTCGGCACTTTGGTTGAAGACGACTTTTGGATCGAAATAGACCAGGCAGGCATAGCGCATGATGAAAACTCCTCACTTCGAGCGACTGAATGCGGCTGGTCGTTGGCCGAGCGCTGAGATCGACAGGCTAGCTTCGTCCGCGAGCGATTTTCTTCTTCTCAGGCCCGCCAAGGGGGGATTGCTGGTCGATTGCTCGGCCGCTTGCGGGCTGACGGTCCGTCCGATAGTGTGTGTCTAGGTAGGGTACAGGGCGATAACCTGAGTTTGGGAATGTTTCGGCAAGTACGCTTCGAGTGCGGTGCCTGCGGCGACGGGTTCGTCGACTGGCACGACGACGATTGGGAGCGCTCTGCCGTGTTCTGCGTCCATTGCGGCGCACGGATCATCGCGCGTGGTTCGGTCGCCCCGCCCGCGCTCGAGCCGAACGCACCGACCAGTGACACTCGGGCAGCGCGCTCCCTCGGCGTGCTCAAGAGCGAAGGCGACGGGTTTCGCGACACGCTACCTGGTTTGACGGAGGACTTCGCGGGCGGGCAGGCGCGGGAGTTTCCTGAAGCTCCCGACGCCTCGGATGCCACCAACCGTGACACCGAGCCAACCCTGCGAGTGGCTCGCCCTCATGGCATGTCGGAGGCCACCTCGAGCATGCCGAAAGCGCGGCTCAGCGGCGCCTCGTGGGCGCCCCGGAAACGAGTGCTCGCGCCGCTCGCCGCCTTGCTGATCGGCGTCGCGGCGGGGGCGCCCCTCGCGCTGTTCGCGGAGAACCCCCTGCTGCGCGTGATGAACCCGACCGCGTATCGAAACTTGCAGCTGAACGAGAAATTCACTCGGGTTTCTGCCGCGATTGACCACGGGGATTGGGACCGCGCGCGCGAATTGCTCGATGACGCGGCTGCCTCGTCATCCGCGGGAGATAGTCGCTCGGCCACGCTCCGCGCTCGTCTCACTTTGGGACTGATTCTCGCCAATCGGCCAGCAGACGCCGGTCGCGAGTTGTCCGCAGTGCCGAACGGCGCCGCGCTGCATCCCTCGGCCGCAGACTTGCGGCGCGTATTCGAGGCGCTATTTCCCGCCAAGTCGAGCGCGGCCGCCGCGAGTCCCAACCCGCCTTCGGCCGCGCCCAGCGCAGCCGCTCCAAAACCAAAGGTCGTGGTGACGAAGCGCGAGCTGTTGAGCTTCGCTCGCGATCGTCAACATCGCGCACTGCTCGACGACGCCGAGCGCTTGTACGGTGAAGTCCTGCGCACGCACCCGAACGACGCCGAAGCGCGTTGTGGTTTGGCCGAAGTGCAGCTGCTGCGCGGCGGCACGGATGACGGAGTCAAATCGTTCGAGCGCGCACTCGCCGACAACCCGAGTTACGCGCCAGCGTGGGTTGGCCTGGCAGACATCGACTGGCTGCGCGGGCACCCTGAACGCGCCGCGTGTCGTTACCGCGCGGTGATCGATCGCTTTCCCGCGGGCAGCTATCCGCCGTACATCGTGCAGCGCGTCGCTCAGGTCACGAACTCGGGCGTCAATCCCCCCGTGCCGCGCACCGACGTCAGCGCGGTCAACGCTTGCGACGACTGAGCGCAGCAATCTCCATCGTTTCTCCACGCGTGCTCACGGCGGTAGCGGTTCATGCTTTCTGGCATGGCAACGTCGCTGCTGACTTGGGTCATCGGACGCAAACGGAGCTTCGGATATGCGCTCAAAGGCCTGAGCACGTTGTATCGCGAGACCAACGCGCGGATTCACGCGGTGGCCACCGGACTGGTGATTGCGCTGGGCGTAGCGCTCGGGCTGAGGCCGCTCGAATGGACGCTGCTCGCCATTGCCGCCACCGTCGTTTGGGTCGCCGAAGCGCTGAACACTGCCCTCGAAGCGCTCTCCGACGCGACCGTCCCTGAACACAGTCCACACATCGCGGTCGCGAAAGACGTCGCCGCGGGCGCCGTGCTGCTCGCGTCGTTGGGGGCGCTCGCGGTTGGCCTGTTGGTATTCGTACCGCACTTGGCGGCTCGCTTCGGCTTCTCGACCTGAGGCCCGCGTTACCGCTCAGCTGGACGTTTGGCATCTCGAGTAGGACGCACGGCGTGTCCGGGGATCCCTGTGGACGTCGCCGGCATCATCCGCCTGGATGAACCAACTATTCGCGCAGCCGAACCGAGCGCGCGTGACCCTCAATGCTTCCGCGTGTTTCGTCGCGCAGGGTTCGAAAATCGAACGGCTCCATGTCGATCTGCGGGCCGCTGGTTCGACGTACTAGCGAGACCGGTTGGAGCGACTTGAACTGAGACGGCCTCACGGCAAATCAGCGCGCTCGTCCAGCCGATCATGCCGCGCGTACGTTCTATCGGCTTAACAAAACTTAGCGGAACTGCCCCGGATCCTCGCGCGTAAGCCGTACGAACAAGATCGCGCACACGAAGTAAACATGGCCCGTCAATCCGACCCCTCGCTCACGCATTACATCACTGCGGCCCACGCCTATCCCGAGCTTTCACGAGAAGCCGAGCATGAGCTAACGGTCCGCTGGCTGACCCAAAGAGACGAAGTTGCCCGTGAAGAGCTGGTTCGCGCTCATTTGCGCTACGTCGTCTCGATCGCATTCAAGTACCACCGCTATGGCCTGCCGCTGGCCGAGCTGGTCGCCGAGGGCAACTTCGGCTTGGTCCACGCCCTACAAAAGTTCGATACCAGCCGCGGCACCCGTTTCGTCACCTATGCTTCGTACTGGATACGCGCATACATTTTGAACCACGTGATCCGTTCTTGGAGCATGGTGGGCGGCGGTTCGGGCGCGCTGCGCTCGAAAATGTTCTTCAAGATCCGCCGCGAGCGCGTGCGAATTGCAAACCTCGTGGGTGACGGCGACGAAGCCAACGCCCTGCTAGCCAAGGCGCTGGATCTGCCGCAAGCGAAAGTCGCCGCCATGGTGCGCTCGCTGGACGCGCGCGACGTCTCGCTCGACGCGCCCGTCTACACCGATTCCGCGACGACCCTGGCTGACACGCTCGTG
>Ga0247766_1000238_pt1 | contig 11855 bp, 11 predicted proteins | sample UWRJL223509R6_FD_179946 | JGI IMG/M metagenome (GOLD analysis project Ga0247766, IMG submission 179946) | Plant litter microbial communities from Arlington Agricultural Research Station in Wisconsin, United States - UWRJ-L223-509R-6 | ecosystem: Environmental > Terrestrial > Plant litter >...
TCCACCTACATTCGTGAGTCGCGCGGCACTTTCTGAGCCGCGCACTCCGCGCTATGCTCGTGGGACTACGGTATGGGGAAAATCATCGGCATCGATCTCGGCACGACCAACTCCTGCGTCTCCGTTCTGGAGGGCACGAACGCAGCGGGTCAGCCAGAAGTCAAAGTCATCGCCAATGGAGAGGGCGCGCGCACCACACCTAGCGTCGTGGGTTTCTCCGCCAAGGGTGAGCGCTTGGTCGGGCAGGTCGCCAAGCGCCAAGCGACCACCAACCCCGAGAACACCATCTCCGCGGTGAAGCGGTTGATGGGGCAGAAGTTCTCTGCGCCGGCGGTGCAGCGCCAAAAGAACTCGGTCTCCTATCACATCGTCGAGCACGACAACGGCGACGCTTGGGTGCTGATCCAAGACAAGAAGCTCTCGCCGCCTGAAGTGTCCAGCATGGTGCTGGCCGCGATGCGCGAGATCGCCGAGACGTACCTCGGTGAACCGGTGACTGAAGCAGTCGTCACCGTTCCTGCCTACTTCGACGATGCCGAGCGCCAAGCCACGAAAGACGCCGGGCGCATCGCCGGCCTCGAGGTCAAGCGCATCCTCAACGAGCCCACCGCAGCCGCGCTGGCCTACGGTCTGGACAAGCAGAACGCCGAGACCATCGCCGTTTACGACTTGGGCGGTGGCACTTTCGACATCTCGGTGCTCGAGATCGCGAGCGGCGTCTTCAGCGTCAAAGCCACCGGCGGCGACACGCACCTCGGGGGTGAGGACTTCGACGGCCGCATCATCGATTTGCTCGCCGATGAATTCAAAGCCAAACACAATGTCGACTTGCGCAAAGAGCGCACGGCTCTCCAGCGCCTGCGCGAAGCCGCTGAGAAAGCCAAGCACGAGCTCAGCTCGTCACTCGAGACCGAGGTGAACATCCCGTTCATCGCCTCCGGCGCCTCGGGCCCACTGCACCTCGAGCGCTCGATGAAGCGCAGCGAGCTCGAGATCCTCACCCGTGACTTGGTGGATCGCACGATCACTGCGTGTAAGAGCGTGCTCGCGGACGCCAAGATCACGCCCTCGGGGATCGGCCAAATCGTGCTCGTAGGTGGCATGACGCGCATGCCCGCGGTGCAAAAAGCCGTGCGCGAGTTCTTCGGCAAAGATCCGCACAAGGGCGTCAATCCGGATGAAGTGGTGTCCGTGGGCGCCGCGATTCAAGGCGGCGCGCTGTCCGGCGCGATCGACGAAGTGCTGCTGTTGGACGTCACGCCGTTGTCGATCGGCGTGGAAACGGGCGGCGGAGTCGCCACCAAGCTCATCCCGCGCAATACCACCGTGCCCACGGAAAAGAGCGAGGTCTTCACGACCAGCGTCGACAATCAGCCGTTCGTGCCGATTCACGTGCTGCAAGGCGAGCGTGAAATGGCGCAAGACAACCGCAGTTTGGCGCGCTTCGAACTCACTGGTCTTCCACCCGCGCCGCGCGGCGTGCCCAAGATTCAAGTGACGTTCGCGATCGACGCCAACGGCATTCTTTCCGTCGAAGCGCGTGATCTCGGCACGGGTCGTCGCCAAGCCGTCAGCGTGACGGCGACCAGCGGCTTGAACCAAGCCGAGGTCGACGCCCTGGTGCAAGAGGGCGAGCGCTTCAAAGAGACGGACCAGCTGCGCCGCGACTTGGCGGAGATGCGTAACCAAGCCGAGACGCTGATCTACACGACGGAGCAAGCCCTGGAGGGCTACGCGGACCTGCTCGCGCCCGAAAAGCTCGAAAGCGTGCGCCAAGAAGTGCAGGCCTTGAAGAAAATGCTCGAGACCGGCGCCAACTTGGAGACGGTGCGTGAATCGTACTCACGCCTCGAAAACGCGACCTTCGAAATCGCGGAAGCGATGTACGCCACCACCGAAGGCGACCCGAGCGCGGTTTGAGAGCCGCCTGACTCAGCTCGCGGCGCCGACCACGTCTTTCAGCTCGAAGCGCTCGACTTTCGCGAGGCCCGGCCCCGCGTCGTCCGGAGTCCAAACCGTGACCTGAGTATCGTTGTCGGGGAACAACGTGTCGACACGGATGATCTTGCCCGTGCGGCCGTCGGCAAGACGAACGAGCCGGCGCTCGTTCATGAACTGATGGATGTGACGTAACGAAGCCATCCGGTGGCCTTCCTCTCTCTTGCGGGGCGGAGCATACGACTCGATCCTGCTTTTGTCAGGTTTCGTGCGCTGGGCGGCCGCGTGGCGGCTCGGCAAACTCGCCTGAAATTTGGCGTTGCCCCGGGGGCTTCCGATATCGTTCCAAAACCATGATTTCCAAGTTTTCCGGAGCTTTTTTCGGTTTGGGCCTGGGCGTATTCGTCGCTCTCGGCGGCTGCACCCTGGAGCACCGAGCTCCCCTGCGCTCGGCCGAGCTCCCGCCCTTGGCACCCACGGTCCTGCACGCGAACCGGGTGTGGATCGACGTGGCCGAGCGCACGCGCGAAAACGACTGCGTGTCCCCGAAAAATGCCCGACTTTTGTGCTTCGAGCGGCTGCGGAGCACGCTGGGCAGCGCCCTCACGCGCTCACTCTGGACCAGCTTCCCGGGCGTCGAACTCGGTGCCAGGGACGTTCGCCCGGGTGACTACGTGCTGCACGTCGATCTCGATCTCGAAGCGCTACCTCCGGATGGCCAGGGTCCGGGTTGGTCCGCCGGAGCACGCGGCCAATGGCGCTTGGAACGCGACGGAAAAACGCTCGCAGGTGCCCAAGTCGCGTCGCGCTCGCGCTCTGACTTCGCCTACGGCGCACCACTCGGCACTGGCGCGAGTGAAGTCATCGACGCGATCGCGGTGCGCATCGGCATGACTCTCGGAGGCGTGCCCGAATCGCGCGTGGTGATGCCCGTGCCGCTACCGCAAGTCGCCAGCTCGCCCCTCGCAAGCGCCGGGACCGTGCCCGCGGCTCGCGCGGAAGCCAAGCCCAAGTCCCTCTAAGCGGCCCGAGCGCGTCGACTTCCGATTCAGCCCGTGGCGGCCGAACCGCGCAGTTGGCCGCGCAGCGAACGCGCGATTTCGACGAGCTTGGCGGCGTCGAGCGCGCGGCCTCCGGTTTGGTGCGTCGTGCAGCTCAAGATCCACGGCACGGCGTCTTCCACGTGCCCGAAGACCTTTTGCGGAAACGGATACCTGGCCGCGAGGCTGATCAATAAAACTGCGCTGCGCACCGCGGCGGCGCCGAAGCCCTCGCCCTCCACGACGTACGCAAACGCCCTGATGCTGTCGGCGTGACGTAGCACCGCCTTCCGGATGCGCGCTCTGCCGTCGTCGTCCGGCGCGCGCGCGTCCCGATCGATGATCGTGACTGCCAGGATCCCCGTCGGAAAACCAACTGCCACCTGTTCGACCGTGCGCGCCCAGCCGTCCAAGTACTCGGGATTCGGTGCGCCACCCGAGTAGGTCAAAATCGTATCTTGGTACACAGCAATCACGTGCTGTGCGTCCCGATACACCGGCTCGCCTACGGGGATCTTCGCGCGCTCACCACTCGCCACATCTCCTTGAAACGACCCGGGGGAGACTTTAGTTAGCCCTGCAAGCGGGTAATGCTGAGCGGCCTAGCGCGTTGCATTCTTGCCGCCGCTTCGAGGATCCCGCCAATTGTCCGGAGTATGTGAGGCGCGCACCGGATCCACTTCGCCATTTTGTTTGTCGATGGTCACGCGCACGTCGCGCTGCGGCCCAGCCTTCGGCGTCGCAGGACGGCTTCCGTCGCGCGGTCCGCGAGGCAGTCGGTGGCCTGCGAGGTGCGTGGGGAAACCAGCGAGCGCCCCACTCTTCAAGCCAGCACCTGGGGCGTAGGGGGTTCGGGCCAGCCCGTTGATGCGCGTCAGGCGTTCGCGTGCGCGCGTGCCCCGCTGCTGCCGCGAGCAGCAGGCCGACGCTGCGAAGTTCGGTTCGATTGCTGGCAGCGCGCCGCACTCCGCGTGAAGCAGAGTGCGGACTGAACGGCGTCGGACTCAGCTTTCGGACGACGCGAGGCGTTGCTCGATGGCTTCGAGGTGCGCGTTGACCTGCGGGTCGCGTTGGCGCAGCGCTTCGACGCGCCGGACGGCGCTCATCACCGTGGTGTGATCGCGGTTGCCGAAGGCGCGGCCGAGTTCGGGGAAGCTGCACTTGAGCCGCTGGCGGCACAGGTACATCGCGACTTGGCGCGCGAAGGCGACGCTCTTGTGGCGGTCCTTGCTGAGCAGGTCCGAGTTCGAGAGGCGGAAGTGACCGCACACCGCGCGCTGGATGTCTTCCACGCTCATCAGCTCGGGACGGCGTGGGGACACCATCGCCAGCTCGCCGCGCGTGAACTCTTCGTCGATCAGGCGGCCGGTGAGCGAGGACTTGGCGGCCAGGCGGATCAGCGCGCCCTCCAGCTCGCGCACGTTGCTCTGCACGCTTTGAGCGAGCATGACTGCTACTTCGTCGGAGAGATCGATGCCCTCGAGCTCGGCCTTCTTGCGCACGATGGCCACGCGCGTCTCGAGTTGGGGCGTCTGAATGTCGGCTACCAGGCCCGAGGTGAAGCGAGAGACCAAGCGCTCCGGCATGCGCTGCAGTTGCTGAGGATATTTGTCACTCGTAACGATGATCGGGCGATCCGCGTCGTGCAGCGCGTTGAAGGTGTGGAAGAACTCTTCCTGAGTTTGCTCGCGGCCGGCCAAGAACTGAATGTCGTCGACCAAGAGCAAATCGCAGTCCGTGCGGTAGCGCGCGCGGAACTCGTCCATCTTGTGGTGCTGGAGCGCCTCGATGAACTCGTTCGTGAAGTGCTCGGCGGAGACGTAGACGATGCGCGCGTCCGGGCGCTCGTCCAGCACCTTGTGCGCGATGGCGTGCATCAAGTGCGTCTTGCCCAAGCCCGTGCCGCCCGCGATGAAGAGCGGGTTGTAGCGTGGACCGCCACCTCCGGCCGAAGCGAGCGCTGCGGCGTGCGCGAGCTCGTTCGACGGGCCGACCACGAAGTTCGGGAAGGTGTGCTTCGGATTGAGCACTGCCGTGAGCTGCGCACGCGAGTAGCGTGAGGGGCGCTCGGAGCGGCGCCCGGACGTGGTCGAGCTCGGGGGGATCGAAGCCGGCGGTTCGGAGTTGCGGCGGCGCGGTTGGCACACCGGGCGATCTAGCCCGTTGGAAATGTTCCACTTGACCCGCAAGCTGGCCGGATTTGCCTCACCTGCCATGCGCGCCAAATGGCCGAGCAGATCAGGCAGGAAGTGAGCCTTGACCCAATCACGCACGAACTCGTCGCGCGCGGTGAGCGACAGCACACCGGTCTCGAAGCCGTCATATTGGACGCTCGAAAACCATTGCTCGAAGGACGCGGGTGAGCGGCTGCGGGTCTGCTCGAGAGCAGCTGTCCACAGGCGTTCCCCAGGGGGTGTGGGTAGGTTGGCGTTCAAAGCGTGAATTTGAGGGGTTTCGATCGTCACTAGGTAAAATTCCCCAACTTATCCACAGGCTGTGGATAGGGAGAGCCTTGCAGTGGCACGCCTGACTACTCCGGCGAGTGCCGGAGCCCCAATCAATCGCTCAACGCGTTCGAGGGGGCGCTGTTCGGGGTTCTCCATCACACAACGAACCGCTCTCGAACTCGGTGCACTAGCGCCGAGCGACAACGGGGAGGCAGCTAGCACTGACCTCATTCAAAGTTCAATCCCAAGATTTTCGAAATGTAAAAGTCCGCCAAATAGACGCCCAATCGTAACATGGCTCTGATCGTCGATGCGGCATTTGCGGAGATGATCATCGGAGCGTGATCACTAACCTCGCAGACAGAGAAGAGAATCCTTCGTCGCGCGAAGCGAAGCGCGCTCATGCGGGCAAACTTTCGGTGTTTGAGGCGTCAAGAGGCAACGCCACAAAACTTGTCCCGAAAGAAGCACACGCCTCATCTTGTACGCTGGCCGAACGGCCGCTTACGTTTTCGTTTGCTTCACGAAAAGATCGCAGGATCGCGGAAAACTTGTCCGCGCATCACTCGCGAGGGTAAGCCCGACGCGAATACGAACGAGATGCGGAGCGTTTCCCTGAAGCACGTGCGAAATCATCGTCCTCGATCCGAGTCGCTGTTGCGAGCGCGATTCGCTCTCGGGGTGATCGTTTGCGCGTGCGCGTCTTCGATCGCGACGCGCGCGCATGCGGACACGCCGCCGCCCGAGGTTGGCTACAACTACAACGTGATCGAGACGCCGCGTATCACGGCCATGAACGACGCCGTGCACGCGCTCAGCAACTCGACCGAGGCGTTGTTCGTCAACCCGGCGAACATGTCGATGTCGCGCGTCTACCATTTGACCGCTTTGGCTCAGGTTTGGCCTGAATCACACCGGCAGAGCTACGGCATTGCCGCGGTGGACTCGGTCGGATCGAGCGCGCGCATTGGTGGTGGTATCGGCGCAACGTACAACACGCAGGACACGAACGGCATCAATCGAAACTGGACCGACATTCGCGGCGCGATCTCGTACCCGTTTTCGGATCAGTTCTTCATGGGCGCCGGTGTTCGCTACTTGCGGCTGAGGCAGAACGGCGAAGGGCCGCTCGGAACGAGCGTGGCCTCGAGCGGGCTCTCGGGCGAGTTCATCGTCACTGGCTTCACGTTCGACGCGGCCGCGACGTTCAAGCCGACCGATGGCTTGGCAATATCCGTCGTGGGTGTGAACTTGAACAACCCGGGCAACACCTTCCAACCGACGTCGGTCGGCGGCGGCATCGGTTTCGGCAAGGAAGCGTTCAGCCTCGAAGCCGACTTGTTGGCTGATTTCACGACTTGGGACAGCACGAAAGTGCGGGCCATGGGCGGCGGTGAGTATTTGCTCGCCGATCATTTCCCGCTGCGCGCCGGCTATCGCTTCGACGACGGCGCAAAGAGCCATTCCATCAGCGGTGGTCTCGGCTACCTCGACACCACGTTTGGCGCGGAGATCGCGGTGCGCCGCGTGGTCAGCGGCGATCCAGCGACGGCGATCGTGTTCGGCTTCAGCTACCACCTCGATTCCGGCGGTCTGACTCAGGGCGAAAACGAGTCCTTTTAGGCTCGATTTCAAGCCGATCAACGCTTCGTCAGAGCAGGGCGACGATGCGCTCGAGCGCGTAGTTTGCGCCGTGGCCGAGCGCGGGCTCGTCGAGTGCTGGCGCCGTGGGGTCGCTCAACTCGGCGCGCAGTTCGGCGATCGCGCGTGGATTGCGAAACCAATCTTCGTCGTGGGTATGCAAAAGCGTCTCATGACGGGACGCAGCGAGCAGCGCGCCGGCGAAGCGCTGGTTGTCTCGCGGTCGCACGCGGATGAATACACCGGCAACCGATTCCGGCAGCTCGAAACCGAGCGCGCCGTCGCTGAGCTCCGGGAGTTCACGCTGAAGCTTTCGCTTGCCGCCGAGCAAGAGCTCGCGCAGCAGCACGCGGAACGCGGCGACGCGCAGGTCGACCAGCGCACTCTGCGCCAGCGCTCGCTGTTGATCGCGCACGTGGTTCGGTCCGAGCCCCAAGCGGCGCGTCGCGAAGGCGGGCGAGAGCGGCAGCGCGCCGAACAGCGCGCCCACGGTACTTCTTTGCAAGTCGAACACGTCCGTGCTCAGCACGAACGGCGAGCGTGAAGCGCTCGCGGCATCCGAAAGCGCGCGCCCCGCCTGGCTCAACGCGAGCATGAAGCTGCCCGCCCCGCGCGCTTCGGGCACCGCGAACGGGCGCAGCGACAAGCCGTGGAAAAAAGCCGGATCGCCCAGCAAATCCAGAGTCGTTCGTTGTGACAAGCGCGCGGGCCAACCCTCGCTTGCGTTCTCGGCGAGCAGCGCGGTCAAGAGCTGCGAGGGCTCACGAATGCCGAGGGTTTCGAAGGCTCCGCGCGAGTTCGCGAGGAACGCGCGCGCCGCGCTCAGAATGGTATCGCTCGCGATCTCGAACGAAGCGAGCGGAGCGCGCAAACGCTCGGCGAACAATTGTCGATCTTCCCAGAGCCGCAGAATGCGCTCGGCCGTGACCGCGGAAGACGCGAAGTAGCCGCGCAAGTAGACGGCGCGCTCGCGCGGACGCGCGAGGCTCAGCTGCAAGAGCTCCGACAACGTGCGGCGCGCTTGCTCCGGCTCGACGATGGGGTGCGGCTCGGTGCGATGGACGCGCGCGAGCTCAGCGCGCCGCGTGCCGAACTCGGTCTGCTCACGCAAGCGCAACAGCCACAGCTCCAGAGAACGAGCGAGCGGATCTTTGTCGCGCAATTCGCGCAGCCAGTGCAGCGTCTCTTCGTCGTTCAAGAACGCGGGCAGCGCGTCTTCGCAGGGTTCACCGGTTTTCTTGCGGCGCTCGAGCTCACGAGCCGCAGCGCGCAGCGCGCGGTCGAACGAAATCGGCTCGAGTTCGGGCATGGGCGCTGGAGTGTACACGACGCGAGCCGGCGCGCTCGTTCAGCGCCGCACTACAGGCCCGGGCCAATCGACACGGACACACGCAATGACACGCTGCTGAAGCCCGTGCCGTGACCGTAGGCAGCGTCATCGAGGTCGACGCAGCGCGCTTGCCCGCAGCGCCGCACGCTCCGCACGTTGAAGCGCGTCCAGTCGTAGGCTGCGCCGAGACGCAAGTGTCGGTTCACGTGCAGCTCGACGGCGCCGCCCACGCGGAACGCGAGCCCCGCGCTGTCTTCGCGATACTCGGCGTCCGCCTCTTGCGCGCTCGTCGCGATGCCTGCGCGACCCATCCCGAGCTCGAGGGACGGTTCGAAAACGCCGTGATCGAAGAAATACAAGCGGGTGAGCAGGCCCCAAAAGTAGCCGTCGGCGCCGCCCGCGGAGAGCCCCGAGTCAGCGGCGGGTCGAAACCCGAAGCTGAGCGAACTGAACGTGCCGCCGAACGCGAAATACGGCGAGGGGCGATACAGTGCCGTGGCACCCAGGCCCGGCCCGGGTGTCACGCCCTCGCAGCGTTGGTTGTAGACGCTGCCCATCACGCAGTTAGGCAAGCCGATCAGCAGCTCTGCAGCGAGCTCGAAGGGCCGGCGCGGATATTCCGGCGGCGGGAGCTCGGGTGGGGGCGGCGCTTCGAGCACGATGGGCGGGGGCGGCGCGTGTCCCGGCGCTCCCGCCTGCTCCGCGTGAGCGGGCCGGGAAACGGTGCAGCACGCTAGGCAGAGCGCGACGATTCGCGCCATGCTTGGCCAGATCATGCGCCGGCTGCCCGTTTTACAGAACCAAGACACCGACGACGCGGCCGCCGCGCGACGGCCGCGTTGGCAATGGGTGTTGATCGGCGCGGGTTTGGTGATCACGTTGTTTCTGCCGTTGTCGTGGATGGGGGTGTGGCTCGGGGCTTGGCTCAGCCGCGTGGCCTCGCGCGGCGCGAGCGGCGCTACTCCGATCGTCCTGGGCGTCGTGCCAGTTGCGTTGTCTTTTCTGATTGCCTCGGGTGGTGCAGGCGCGCTGGTCGGACGCTTTGGCGGTCGGGCAAAGGCGCGAGAGGCCGCGCTCTCCGGCTCGCTCGGCGGGCTCATCGGTTGGGGGCTAGCGGCACTGGGCGGGTCTTTGAGCCCGTGGCTGGTCGCGCTTGCCTCGCTGGCCGTGCTGGTGACGTTTGGCGCGGGCGCGGCTTTCTTGGGCGCACGGCTAACGCTTTCGCGGCGCGTTTAGCGGAACTTGGTCCAGCGGTTGGCGCGGGTGGACCGGTGCGCCGCCCAGGGCTAGGCTTTGCGGAACATGAGCGACCTCGACAAAGAGCTCGAGCAAGCCGTGGCGGCCATTGACGTGCCTGCCCCCGCTGCTCGACGCGAGCCTGCCTCTCCACCACCCCGTCGCAAGGGCAACGTCGGTTTACTGATCGGCTTGCTCGTGGTGAGCGCGGCTATCCTGTCGCTGCTCTTCTTCAGCTTCGACAAGTCCTCCGCTTACGCCAAAGACGTGAGCGACCTGTTGCGCGAGAAGGACAAGTACTCGGGTTCGGATCGATCCGTGCGTGTGCAGGGTGCCTTGGTCAAAGGTACCTTGGTGCGTCGCGATCAGCCGTGTGAGTATCGCTTTCAGATCAAGACCAAGGATGACGTGCTGCCGGTGCGCTACGCGCAGTGCATCGTGCCCGACACGTTCCGCGACATGCCGGGTATGGACGTGATGGTGACCGCCGAAGGCAAGCTCGACAGTGCGGGTAGCTTCGAGGCCTCGAACATCTTCGCCAAGTGTCCGTCCAAATACGAAATGAAGGAGATGCAAAAGGGCGGAGCAAAAGCGCCCCACGTCTCCCAAATGGCACAGGCTCTATAGAGACAATATGTGGGACCGATTCTTACGGGCTTGTCGTCGCGAGCCCGTCGACACGACGCCAGTCTGGTTCATGCGCCAAGCCGGCCGTTACATGGCCGAGTACCGCGCCCTGCGCGCCAAACACACGCTGCTCGAGCTGTGTAAAAACCCGGAGCTCGCCACCCAGGTCACGCTGCAACCGGTCAACGCGCACAAGGTAGACGCGGCCATCTTGTTCGCGGACATCTTGCTGCCGCTCGAGCCCATGGGCGCACCCTTCGAGTTCGCCAAGGGCGAAGGCCCGGTGATTCACGAGCCGGTACGCGATCGCGCCGGGGTCGAGCGCTTGCGCGTCATCGACCCCGAAGAAGGCCTCGGCTACGTGCTCGAAGCGATCAAGCTGATCCGCCGCGAGCTCGACGGCAAAACGCCGCTAATCGGCTTTGCAGGCGCGCCGTTCACGCTCGCCAGCTACCTGATTGAAGGCGGCAAGAGCTCCAACTACGCGCTCACCAAGCGCATGATGTACAACGAGCCGGACACCTGGAACCTGCTGATGAGCAAGTTCAGCGAGGTCGTCCGTCGCTATCTGCACGCGCAGATCAAAGCCGGCGCGAACGCGGTGCAGCTGTTCGACTCTTGGGTCGGCTCGCTCTCGCCCACCGATTACGAGGAATACATCCTGCCGCACGTGTCCTCGATCTTGAAAGATCTGGAGAAGAGCGGAGTGCCAGTGATCCACTTCGGCACGGACACCGCGACACTCTTGGAGCTGCAGAAGCGCGCCGGCGGCACCGTGATCGGCGTTGATTGGCGTACCCCAATCGACCAAGCCATCACCCGCCTGGGTACGGACGTGGCCGTCCAGGGCAACCTCGACCCGCTTTTGCTCGGAGCGCCCCGCGAGCTGCTCGGTCGCCGGGTCGACGATATCCTCCAGCGCGCGACCGGCGCAGGAGGCCACATCTTCAACTTGGGCCACGGGATCCTCCCGGACACCGACCCGGACGCGGTCAAATTCGTCGTCGATCGCGTTCACAGCTACCAAAAACGCGCCTAGGTCGTGCAACCCCGCGACCGTCGGGCACCAAAAAACGCGCCCAACCAGCGGCCGATGTCGCTCGGTGGTTGACTTGCCGCCCCGAGCCGACAAAAAGACACCGGCCTCCTTCCCGCATCGTCTAAAGGCAGGACAAGGGACTTTGAATCCCTGAATCGTGGTTCGAATCCATGTGCGGGAACTTCCTCGCAGGGAGCTCAGCTCCCGCCCCGCTGAAGTGAATTCAGCGGGGCCCCACGCCCGTCGCGATGGCGTTTTGGGGCCCCAACCCCAAAACTAACGTCGCTGGCAGAAGCTGCCTCGGAGTGCTCCTCGCGCTTCTCGTCGGGGCTTCGCACCCGCGCCCGTTGAAATGAATTCAACGGAGCCCCACCCCTGAGTTTTGGAGTTTTGGAGCCCCAGCCCCAAAACGATCGCCGGCGAACTGACGCCGGAGACCGCACCCAGGGTGTGCTCTACGAGCGCGCACACCCTGGGTCGGGTCCAGCGGCGATCGCGACGTCAACCAGAGACCGCACCCAGGGTGTGCTCTACGAGCGCGCACACCCCGGGTCGGG
>Ga0247766_1000239_pt1 | contig 11833 bp, 5 predicted proteins | sample UWRJL223509R6_FD_179946 | JGI IMG/M metagenome (GOLD analysis project Ga0247766, IMG submission 179946) | Plant litter microbial communities from Arlington Agricultural Research Station in Wisconsin, United States - UWRJ-L223-509R-6 | ecosystem: Environmental > Terrestrial > Plant litter >...
CTCCTCGTCCGCGCGCAATCCTCCGGGGTAGCGCACGACCCCCAGGCCGAGCTGCTTCACGAACGGCAGCGATTCGGGGTCGATCGAGTCAGGCGCCCACAAGCCCACGTTTACCCCGTAGATGTCGGGGATAGCTTGCACGGTTTTGCTCGAATCCCCCCGAAAAACCGCGGGCAACTCGGCTGGGGCTTTGACCGCGGCAAGTTCTCGCTGATTGCTCAGTTGCACGTCTGCCAGGTAGAGCGTGCCCGCTGTATCGCCGCCGGGTTTGATACCGAACCAATTCACGGTCGAAAGATCGAGCTGATTGTTGGGCTTGGCTTCGGGCGGCTGCCAGTATTGAAACTTGCTGAAATTGCGGAACGGCACGAGCACCTGATTCCAGCCGCGACTCGCGCCCACCTTGCTCACGAACAGCTCCTGATCGCGATCGCGGATCGTGAGGTCGAACGCCTGGTACGGCTTGTCGGAATAGACCCACAACGTGAGCGCGTAGTGCTTGCTCCAATCAGTCGGCATGCCCGCCGCATTGGGAGGAATGACGTATGCGTCGGACCAATCCCCCGGCTTGAAGCTCACCTTCAAGGCCTTCCCCTTCACCGCAGGCGGCGCGTTCGGCGGCGCAGCGCCTTCTACTTGAATGTCTGCCGAGTCACCATGTTGGGCGTGCCAGAGCGTGGCTCCCTTCGTAAAGTCGGTGACCAGCTGCGGCGCTGCCTTGGAAGCAAACGCGTTCCAATAAGCGTCCGGATCTGGGATCCCCTTGGCGGTCTTGGTCAGCTGGATCTGATCGAGGTAGAACACCACGGGCTCTCCCGGCTCGACCTTGTTGTCCCCACGGTTTATCGAGATGCGAAAATCCTGAATCTTGCTCCAGTCGATTTTCGCTGAAATCTCACGTTTTTGGCGCTCGTCCCAGTACGCGCCGTCATCCGTGAAGGCCTTGAGTGGAATGCGGCAACGCAGCCACTGCCCTTCCTTCACCGCGGTGTAGTTGTCGGCGCTGACTTTGGTTTGGGCTTTGATGCCGTTGCCTTGGTTGTCCATCAGACCGACCATGTACTTTTGCGCCGCGGGCCCACCCTTGACCCAAAAGGTCAAGCTACCCGTCTCGCGGTACGGGCGCAGATCGATCACCTGACCCCCGAACGAAATATTCACGCCCGAGTAGTCGTCGTCGAAGAAAGCGCCGAACACAGCGGGGTTGTCGGGAGTTCCACTCGGCAAGACTTGGTTCTTCGTTTTGCCGCCATAGCTGTAGGTGTAGCCACCGCTCGAGCGCGGGATGTCATCGTCGAAAAACGTGGCCAGCACTTCGTCTTCGAGCGACAGCTCACTCTTTGCGGGTGCGCTGGACTGCGCCGATGCCGGCGCCGGAGCCGGGCTGGGTGGGGGCTGGGTCTGAACCGGACGTTGTTCGGAGTGCGTCGTCTGACAGGCGCCAGCTGCGAGCGCGGCGGAAGCCAACGCGCAAACCCAAAGCTTCGATTTCATGCGGCACACAGGATGGGACGAATGGCCCACCCTGATCAAGGCGCAGCGAGCGGAAGCAATGGCGACGGGTCAGATCGCCGTGTGGCAGCTTCGAGCCAATCCTAGACCCCTCCCGTCCGGGGTTCTGGCACTGGCTCTCAGTTGATGGCGACGCACTTGCCGTAGTTGCACAGATCTCCGACCGCGCACGTCCCACAATTTTCAATCTTGTTGCCGCAACCATCGGCGGCCGGGCCGCATTGGATGCCTTGTGCGGCGCAGGTCTTGGGCATGCAGCTGAGCGGCACGCACTTTCCGGAGACGCAAGCGTTGTTCGGCGGACAAGCCGGACAAGTGAGTAGCTGGCCGCAGGTGTCACCCGCTTGGCCGCACTCGAGCCCTTGCTCCTGACAACTCTTCGGCGTGCAGCTGGTCCCGCCGCACTTGCCGTTGTTGCAGGTTTGACCGGACGGGCACGTGCCGCAGTTGGCCACGCTATTGCAGCCATCACTGGCGTAGCCACACGCGACTTCCGCCGGGCAGCTGTGCGGCGTGCACGTCACCTTGCCGCACTTGTTGGCTTCGACGACGCCGCACGATTTGCCGTCCGTGCACGTGCCGCACGCGACCAAGCCGCCGCATCCGTCCGGCGCGTAGCCGCACTCTTGGCCCGTGGGACAACTGGTCTTCGGCACGCATGTCTTGCCGGGCGGTACGCACGAGCCGAGATCGAACAGCATGTATTCGAGCAGCTTCTCTTGCGCGGTCATGGGGTCGAGGCACACCCCGCTGGAACAGGTGCTCGCACACTGCGCGCTGGTGCTGCACGCCGTACCCCAGGGACATTTGCCGGCGACGCACGCGCCAGTGCACTCCGCGTCGCTGGCGCAAGTGCCGGCGGACACGCAAAGCTCACCTTTGTTTGGGCATTTGTCGGCCTGGGTCGCGACCGTGCAGCTCGTTTTGGGGTGGCCATAGCAGACCATCGGGCTCGGCGTGGCTCGGGCTACGTTTTCTGCACATTGACTGGGGTAATATTCAGTCGGCGATTCATCAGCATCACTGATGTGAAAATCACTGAACAACACTCGGCCACATTGCACGGCGGGTGGCGTCTTGCTCAGATCCTGCACCAGGTTGACCGGAGTATTGAAGGTAAAATGCACCGGGACTTGTTTGCCCACGTTGGTCCCGCTGCAGGTATTTGGCACGCAGGCGACCCCGGTTCCGCAATCGGCAACGGCGGTGGCGGCAGTGCAAGCTTTGGTTGGCTGGGTTTGGCAGACCAAGCCCGCGCAGTCAGCGTTGCTCGTGCAGTTTGCGTTCAGGTTGACGGTGCAGCGACCGATCCCGTTTCTATACAACCACTGCTGAGTCCGACCGGGCACTGGGGAAATCGCGTCCGTATCGTGACGGACGACGAACACGGTCGCGTTGGCTGGGGTGCCGGCGTTCAGCGCACCCACTGATGACAGCCAACCTTGGAAAGCATTGGCTTTCGGATTGCTCACGGAGTCGAGGAAGCTCGTCACCGGGAAGGTGGCGTCCGAATAGTCGTACGAGGCATCGTCGTTACGCCAGGTGGCGACTTGGCTCCAGTTGTCGGCGGCAGGGTCGGTGGGCACCGCCGCATTGGCATTGTTCTTGTACAGCCAATTGAAGCTGCGATGAGTGGCGAAAACCCGCCCGCCTGCGGCCGCGTAATTGCGCAGCGCGTCTTGATTGGCCGATTGATCGCTATCCGCGCCCTGGCAGGCCAAGATGGTCATGTCATAGGCATTGATGCCATTCGTGAACAGCTGCGCCGCAGGGGGCGTGGCCGCGTCGATGGCTTGCCCGGGCACCTTGTCGCCGAGATAGAAATTGACGCGCCCGCCCTTGCCAGGATTGGTGAACTCCGACTGCGCGATGCCGATTTTGCGTAGCACGCACTCGAGTGAGTCGGCATTGCCGGTCACCACCGCCATCGACGGGATGTTGCCCTGGGCACTGGTGCTGGGCATGGTGAGCGTCCGGTCCGGGACCGTGTTGGCCGCGCACGGATTGGCGATATTGACCGGGAAGGTGCGACGCCAGCGCCCGAGCTGGATCACGAGCGTGACGTTGCCAGAGGGCACGTTTTTGAGCGTGAAGCTGCCGTCGACGTCGCTGTATTCACCCGCGGGGGGATCGAGCGACCCGGGTGTGGAGATGAGCGGTGAACCGGCAGCTGTCGCGCCACAGACGTCGCACGTGACCCCCGGCGGAAAGGTCTTCAACGCCGGGTCGCTAGGCGTGTTCGCGACGTACACGAGCACGTGGTAGAGCGGATTGCGCCCAGCGGGATCGTAAACCTTGCCCGACAAGGTGGTGCTCACGCCGGCTGAACAAATCGGAATTTGACTACACGCGCCGGTGCAGCCGCACACGCCCGGTCTCGTGCCGCCACCGCAGGTCCAGCCAGGAATGGCGCAAGTGCTGGGACCGCAGTCCAGCAAGTGGCCGCAATTGTCGGCAGCTTGCCCGCAGGTGTAGCCACGCCCCGCGCAGGTCGTCGCAGGATCGACCACGCAGCCCGTGGGCGGAGCGCATGCCCCTTGAACACAAACGTCGCCCGCGCTTTGGCAGGTGAGCGGGCCGCAATCCAGCACGTTGCCGCAGCTGTCGATGGTTTGGCCGCAAACATAACCGCGCCCGCTACAGGTGCTCGCTGGATCGACCGCGCAAGCATCGGTGGTGCACGCCCCTTTGCTGCAGTGTCCGGGACAAATGTTCTGTCCGCAATCGATCACCGCGCCGCCGCACTTGGTGTCCGTGACATAGCCGCAGCTGGCGCCGAGTTCGGTGCACGTGGAGGGCACGCAGGCGCCAGCGTCCGCCAGGTTGTTCGCCGCGGGACCGCAACGGTTGGCGTCAGTGCCGCCGCACACGTCCGTCCCGGTGCAGGTACCGCATTTCACCGCGCCGCCGCAGCGCGTGTCGGTCACGTAGCCGCAATTGGCGTTCAATGTCTCGCAACTCGAAGGGCAGCCATCCGCGGAGTTTCCGCCCGTCGCTACGACGATCCCCCTGCCGCCGTTGGCGTCGTCCCCTCCACTTCCACCGCTGCCATTACCGCTCGCCGCATCGAAAGGCGCTGGGTTGCGATTGACGCTCGGCGTCTTTCCGCAACCCGCGGCAGCCACGAACGCCGCCACCACCACCAGTACCGAACCAAGCCACGCCTTCATCCTCGACCCTTCGAAACCGTGCGCCGCCCCCCAGGCGGGCACGATTTAAATAACGACGGGTCGAGTGTCGCTTGAATCGAGCGCGCTCGCAATCGTTTGGTACTACTCCGCCAGAACCGCGTCCCGTCCGGCCGGGGTGGCAAGCCCGGGGGCCAACACCGCGGGGGTTAGAACATCAGGTTTCCTTGCCCCATCTGGAAATTGATGTTGGTGCCGAATTGACCGCGGGCGGCGCGGACCAGATTCAACGCGCTATTGATGCGCGTCTGCCGAGCGCTCGGGGTGGTGGCGGCAATGCCGGCGGCGATCTGGCTGTTTGCTTGCGTGATGCTGGTTTGAGCGGACGTGTAAAGTCCAGCCTGGCCGCTGAGCACCTTCAGCGCGTCATTGAGTTCTTCCCGCGCGAGATCCATCAACTTGGTTTGGATGTCTGCGCGAGTGTTACCAAAGCGTGCGACGAGCGTGTTTGCTGCGCTCAGTCGTTGAATGGCAATGTCTGCGTTGAACGCGCTGTTCAGCACGCGTAGAAAGCGCGCAATGCGAAACGAGTCTTGAGCAAACAAATTGAGGGGGCTCCCGAAGCGTGCTTCCAATGCAATCGCTGCCGGCGAAAAACCGAACGGTGCTGATGCATAGAAGGCAACCGCGTTTTCGATCTCCGGGCCGCGCGCGTTGTTGTGAAAGAACGGACCGGTGTCCGCGGCTTCGATCAGCGGCGGCACGCTGAACGAGCCGTCGCCGAACGAGTTGTTGAAGCCAATGCCGGTTGCGTCGAAGGGCGTGGTCGAACCAAAGCCGCCATCCGCGAACACCTCCCCGTTTTGCGTGCCCATGGTCAACCCCTGATCGAGATTGCCGCCCACCCGCGTCAGGCCAGTGTTGAAGTTGCGATTGAGCCGCGTATCGATGAAATTGGCGCCGGCATTGGCATGGCACACGTTGCAGCGCCCGCGCTGGGGGTCCATGAACGCTTGCCGGCCGTCTTCAGCATCCGCATCATTGATGCGGACGCTGTTGAGATCGAGCTCTGATTGACGGCCAAGGCTCAGCTGGAACGCATTCACCAGATCGAGTTCCAGTGAAGTCGCCACTCGGAAGTCGATCCCTTCACGGCGCGCCAGGTTCTTGGTGAAGTGCTGCTTGATGGCGCCGGTCAAGAACGAGCGCATGGTGCCGTCACCGGGCGCGCCGTCGCCGCCCCAGCCCGTGCGTTCGATCGGCGGGCTCGCTGTGCCGTCGCCCGGATCGCGCAAGAGGCTCGTTCGCAACGAGAGCATGTGGTTTACGGAGCGAGAGACGAACTTGTTGGTGGGATCTTCGAATCCGTCGACGTTTTCGAGCACCGCGGCCGCGTTCAGGAGATCCCCCGTCTCCAGCTGGGTAAGGTTTGGGTCGCGTTCGAACACGAACAACGGATCGTTCGGATTCGAGGCGTGCAGCGCCGTCAAGAACGGCACGTCGACCGTGGTATTGTTGGCGATCGGGTGGCAACTACCGCAGGTCCGCCCGTTTCCGGCGAAGGTTTCACGCAAGAAGATATCGCCGCCCGCGCAGATATCCGGCGAAAGCAGGCCTGTAGCGACACGCGGGTCCTGGCTACATGCAGCGAGCCGGTCCTGTGCGGTCAGCTCACTCTGCACGGTACGCGGCTCCTCCGAGTCGGGAGCGTCATTCGCTGCCGAGCAGCTGAGCGACAACGCTGCCGCCAAAGCGGCGGCCAAAATCGACACTCGTTCATTGAAAGTGCGCATGCGTCTCTTCCTCTCCGGTGACGGTCCCATCACGACGGATGATTAGAGGCGCACCGTTCGCAAACCTTCGCTCGGTGCTCACATTTCACGCGTTCGTTGCGCCGCAGCACCGCGACGAATCGCGCTGAACGTTTCAAGACGGGCACTCAGCGCAACTCGGAGGTGCGATGCGGGACATCGAACGCCCTTACTCTCGGGCTACTCTGCCCGGAACGGAATCACTCAGCAGCGCGCGCTGGCTCGGATTTGGCTTTGCGCACGCGCTCAATCGCCCAGAATACGGCTTCAGGCGTCGCCGGTGACGCGAGTTCGACGACACCGCTGTTACCGAAGGCGGCGACCGCGGCACGCAGGGCCTCGCGTACGCTGAGCGCGAGCATCAACGGGGGTTCCCCGACCGCTTTGCTGCCGTACACCACGCCGGGCTCGGCCGCGCGCTCGAGCAATGCCACGTTGAAAGTGGTTGGGCACTCACCGAGCGTAGGTAGCTTGTAAGTGGAAGCGCCGTTCGACACGAACGCGCCGCGGTCGTTCCAAACGAGCTCTTCGGTCGTGAGCCAGCCGATGCCTTGGATGAAGCCGCCTTCGACTTGACCTCGGTCGACGAGCGGCGAGAGCGAATCACCGACGTCATGCAGCAGGTCACAGCGCAAGATGCGGTATTGGCCAGTAAAGCCGCTGACCTCGACCTCGCTCACGGCCGCGCCGTACGCAAAATAATGAAACGGCTTGCCCTTGCCGGATTCCCGATCGAAGTGCAGATTCGGGGTCTTGTAGTAGCCGGTCGAGAACAGCGGAATCCGCTGCAAATAGGCTTGCTGCACGACCTCGCTGAAGGCAATTGCGGAATCTGGCTTGGTCCGAGGAAAGACGAGACCTCGTTCGATCGCGATCTCGGCAGCGGGTACGTCGAAGTGACGGGCCGCGACTTCGGACAGGCGCTCTCTGAGCGATTCGCAGGCGGCCTTGATCGCAGCGCCGTTGAGATCCGAGCCGCTCGAGGCGGCGGTGGCGGAGGTGTTGGGGATCTTGTCCGTGCGCGTGGGCATGATGCGCAAGGCTTCGAGCGGCACGCCGAGCGAGTCGGCGGCGATCTGCAGCATCTTGGTATGCAAGCCTTGACCCATTTCAGTGCCGCCGTGATTCAGCTGGACGCTGCCGTCCTTGTAAATCAGGACCAACGCGCCGGCCTGATTGAAGAACGCGGTCGTGAACGAGATGCCGAACTTCACGGGCGTGATGGCAAGGCCGCGTTTTTCGTGCGGGTGCGAGGCGTTGTGCGCGCTGATTTCGGCCAGGCGCGCACTGAAGTCACTGCTCGTCTTCAACTCTTCCCAAATGCGCTCGATGCGATCCGCGTCTTTGACGATTTGGCCGTAGTGGGTTTCGTCACCCGGACGATAGAAGTTTCGCTCACGCACCAGGTGCGGGGGAAGGCTCAGTTGGCGCGCGATGCGATCCATCACTTCTTCGATGAAAAGCATGCCTTGTGGCCCGCCAAAGCCGCGAAATGCCGTATGCGAGACGGCGTGGGTTTTGCAGATCTTACCGGTCACCAGCACGTGCCGCAGCAAGTAGCAATTGTCGATGTGAAACATCGCGCGGCTGAGGATTGGCGAGCTCAAATCCAAGCTGTAACCACCGTCGCTGAACAAATCGACGAGCAGCGCGTGCAGCCGGCCTTCTTTGCTGAACCCAGCGCGGAAGCGCGCGAAGAATGGGTGCCGCTTGCCGGTCATGGTCATGTCTTGCGAGCGCGTGAGCCGCACCAGCACGGGGCGTTGCAATTTGTGCGCTGCCAGCGCGGCGACCGCCGCCCAAGTGTTGGCCTGGGTCTCTTTGCCGCCGAACGCCCCACCCATGCGCTGGCATTGCACGGTGACCAAGTGTTTGGCAATGCCAAGGACGCGTGCAACGACTTCTTGCGTTTCAGCCGGATGTTGCGTGGACGAGTGGACGAACACCCCGCCCGCTTCCTCGGGCAATGCCAGCGCGGCTTGCGTTTCCAAGTAGAAATGTTCTTGGCCGTTGATGAACAGCTCACCTTCGAGCCGCTCGGAAGCGAGGCTCAGCTCGCGTTCTGGTTCACCGCGCCGCATGCGTTCACCAGGCGCATGAGCCGCTACGGCATGGCTGACGGGGTGAAAGCTGTCTGCAGCGATCGCTGCGGCGATCGAGCTCAACGCCGGCAGGGGTTCGTAGGCGATGCGCACGCGCTCCGCGGCGAGCCGCGCGAGCTCCAAACTTTCACCGATCACCCAGGCCACGGGTTGGCCAAAGAAGCTGACCTCTTGCGGGAAAAGTGGCTCGTCATGGCGGACCGGACCGACGTCATTTTCGCCGGGAACATCCTGTGCCCCGAGGCAACAGAGCACGCCGGGCATGGTCAGCGCTTCACTGAAGTCGAGCTCGCGAACATGGGCGTGCGCGTGGGGACTCGGGATCGGCCAGCCGTAGGCTGTGTTCGCGTTGCGCGTCGCCAGATCTTCGACGTACGTCGCGCGGCCGGTGACGTGCAGCAGCGCAGACTCATGACTGAGCGCTTTGCCGACGGCGCTCGCGTCGCCTGTTCCGCTCGGGCTCATTCGGCGGCCTCAGCCTGCTGTCGGCTTTCGTAGAAGAATTTTTCGAGCAGCTTGCCGAGCATGGCACGCCGGTATTCCGCGCTGCCACGCAGATCGGATTGCGGTGTGCCGAGCTGCGCGGCTTCCGCGAGCAAGAGCGCGAGCGTGGCTTCGTTCCAAACCTGGCCGAGTGCGACTCGTTCGAGCGAGGGCGCGGAGAGCGGCGTTGCCGCGACTCCGCCCAGTCCGACACCAAAGCGCGTGACCTTGCCGCCTTCGCCCAACGTGAGCGCGAAGCCGGCAGCGACCGTGGAAATGTCGTCGAGCACGCGCTTGCTCACCTTGTAAAAGCGCTGAAAAGCCGGTAGCGGGCGAGGGATGCGCACGGCTCGAATCAGTTCACCCGCGGCCAGCGCGGTGCGGCGATAGCCGAGAAAGAACTCGCTGAGCGGCAAGCGGCGCGTGCCCCCTTGGCTGACCAGCTCCAGCTCGGCGCCAAGCGCGAGCAGCGCGGGCGCCGAATCACCGATGGGCGACGCGGTTCCGAGATTGCCGCCGAGGGTCGCGCGATTGCGGATCAGGCGCGACGAGAACAGCGGCAACAGTTGTTCGAGCAACGGCATCGACGCGACTTGCTCGTGGAGCGCGCGTTCGATTCGAGACAGCGGCACCGCTGCGCCCAGCACGAATTCGCTGTCGCCGAGGGTGAGCTCGTGCAGTTCGGCGAGTGCCTCCACCGAGACGAGCGCCGCGAAGCGCTGATAGCGCTGATTGGCATACACCATCAGATCCGTACCACCGGCGATCAGCTGCGCGCTCGGGTGAGCCGCCAGCAGCGCGAAGGTTTCGGCGAGCGTGGTCGGCCGAAAAAAGCGTTCCTCGGACGTGCCGCTTTCGCTCGCGCCCAGCGCGCCCGCGCGTGTGCGCAGCTGGACCAAGCGCGGATCCGCAAGGTGCGGCGGGGGCAACGAGCGCGCAACGTCGGCGATCGGTCGATAGCCGGTGCAGCGGCAAAGATTGCCGCTGATGCTCTCGGGATCGAACTGTGTGCGGCCGGGTCGGTAGTACTCACAGAACAAGCTGACGACGAAGCCCGGCGTGCAGTAGCCGCATTGCGAACCGCCGGCCGCTACCATCGCGCTTTGGACAGGGTGCAAGTCAGCGGCCCCGGCGATGCCCTCGACTGTGGTGAGATGTCGTCCCTCCACCGCGCTCAGCGGCAGGAGGCAGCTGTTGACGGCCTCGAAATGACTGCCTGATTCGGTGGGGTCGCTGTTCAAGACGGCGATCGCGCACGCCCCACACTCGCCTTCGGCGCAGCCCTCTTTGGTGCCGCACAGGCCCTGCGCGCGCAGCCACTGGAGCACGGTCAGGTGCGCGGGGCCGTCTGCCACGACGGCTTTTCCGTTCAGCACGAAGCGAACGCCGCGCGCACGACTAACGCTCATGGGCCACAGCCTATCATGGCGCGGCAATTGTTTCCGCTCGGAGCGCGGCGAGAAATATGGACGAAGCGCGCCGCATGGCACATTCTATCCACCGTGCGCGATGTCGTTCAGGCTCTGCTCGAGCTGCTGACGAGCCGTCAGCGTGGGGCTCTGGCGACCGTGGTGCGAGCTTCCGGGTCGACCCCGCAAAGGCCGGGCGCGCGGCTCTTACTGCGCGAGGACGGCAGCACGCTGGGCACGGTGGGCGGAGGGGCGATCGAGCTCGCGGTGCTCGAAGGCCTGCGGCGCACGCTCGTCTCGCGTGAACCCGAACTCTTGATCCGCGACTTGGCGCACGATCTAGGCATGTGCTGCGGCGGCAGAATGGAGATCTTCGTGGAACCAATCTTACCGAGTCCAAGGCTCTGGCTGCTCGGTGCGGGCCACGTCGCCCAGCCGACCGCCGTACTCGCACGCAGCGTCGGGTTCGAAGTGATCGTGATCGACGAACGCGAGGAACTGAACACGTTGGAACGCTTCCCGGATTGTCAGCTCGTGCTCGGCGACCCCGGCGCCGAACTGCGCAAGGCCACGCTCGGTGACAGTGATTGGGTGTTGATCATGACCCACGATCATCAGCTGGACGAGGCGGCGCTCGCTGCAACCGCGGGGAAAAGCGCGCAGTATGTCGGCCTGGTCGGCAGCAAGCGCAAAGTGTTCCGCCTCGTCGAGCGCGTGCGTGCCAAGCGCGATGGCGACTTTCCGCTGGAACGCGTGTACGCGCCCGTGGGGCTCGACATCGGCGCGGTCAGCCCGGAAGAGATCGCGGTCAGCATCGTGGCCGAGCTCGTCGCACTCCGCCACGCAAGGCCCGCGCCACACCTACGCGCTCTCTCGGATCTCCGCTTGGAGCGCGCTCTGCAGCGACAAGTCACCTGATGACGAACTTGCCCCCGACAGCCTCTACCAATTCGGGTCTCGTGGAACTCGGCCGTCGTGTCGAACGCGATCTGGAGCTACTCGACTACCCACGGCGACCCTGGCTCACGGCTCAGCACGCGCCTTCCGGTGAACCCGTGCACGATGTCGTGATCGTCGGCGGCGGGCAGAGCGGGTTGACCGCAGCCTTCGGCCTGATGCGTGAGCGCGTCAGCAACTTGCTCGTGCTCGACGAAAACCCGCTCGATCGAGCGGGCCCTTGGCTGAACTTTGCTCGCATGCGCACCTTGCGCACGCCCAAATACCTGACCGGGCCCGATCTCGGCATTCCGAACCTCACTCCACGCGCCTGGTACGAAGCCCAATTCGGAGACGGCAGTTGGGAAACCTTGGGACTTCTGCCCAAGGAGCTCTGGGCAAACTATCTGGCGTGGTATCGCCAAACACTGCGCATCCCCGTCGAACCGGAG
>Ga0247766_1000240_pt1 | contig 11823 bp, 10 predicted proteins | sample UWRJL223509R6_FD_179946 | JGI IMG/M metagenome (GOLD analysis project Ga0247766, IMG submission 179946) | Plant litter microbial communities from Arlington Agricultural Research Station in Wisconsin, United States - UWRJ-L223-509R-6 | ecosystem: Environmental > Terrestrial > Plant litter >...
CCGAAGACGCCCGCAAACTTGCCGCTGACTTCGCCGAATTTGTCGTCCGCGTAGCCGGCGGCCTGCATGGCGCTGATCAAGACTTGGCCGGGATGGGTGTCTTGCGGGGCCACGATGTGCCGGCCCGGCGCGAGACCGCCCGCGCGACCGCCGACCAGCAGCACCATGCGATCGACGGAGTGCGTCTGGAAGTTGGTCGTGGCGTCGTTCAATTGAATGCCGTGGCCGGCCTCAGGCATGAAGATCATGACTGTGTTGTCGAGCACGTTGCCGGCGCCTTCCGGGGTGCGCTTGAGCTTGTCCATCAAATACGCGTAGTGCCCGATGTGCCAGCCGAGACATTTGCTGACCGGCTCTTGGCCGCGGGTGGTCTCGTCGCCGTTGTGCCCGCACTCGTGCAAATCAGCGCGGATCGGCATGCCGAAATCAGTCGAGATCTTGAACACGTTCATGTGCGACTGAAATACGGTGATCTGCAGCGTGGCCACGCGAGTGATGTCGCAGACGAAGGCCATGTGGATCAGATCGGCGAGTAGTCGCGCGCGCGTGTCTTCGTCGCTGTAGCCGGTGTTGGTGCCGATGCTCGAAGAGTCGGAGCCGGCGTTGTCCCCGCCGAGTGCTAGATCGTTGGTCGGCGCGGCTGGCTTTTGGCACTGTGCCCCGGTCGTAGGCGGCGCGGCTGCGATGCGCAGCTCCAGCGCGCGGATCTCGTCGAAATGCGCCTCCAACCGGGCCTTGTCCGCGGCGCCGACCTTGCTCAAGATGCGCTCGCGCTTTTCGCTGATCAAAGACAGCACGCTCCGGCGCGCACGCAACTCGAAGTCGTGCGCGGCTTGTTGACCGTCGTCCTTGGGCACGAAGCTGTCGAACAGCGAGCCGTACACGATGCTCGGGTTGGTTTGCGCTTCGATCGCCTTGCCGCCTGCGCCGTAGGAGATGTACTGACGGCCGGCGAACTCGGAGCCAGAGAGGTACCAGCTCGGCTGCGCGCGGAGCACGAGCGATCCTCGGGTCGTCTTGTTCAAGCCCGCGACGATCTGATCGCTGGTGATGCTGGCGGCGCGAAAATTCGCGCTCTGCGAGCGCGTGCCGCACAAGAGGGGGCTCGCGCCGCCGCCGTGAAAGTCGCGAAATGCGCCGCCCGCTGGCACGGCCGCACCTTCGACCGAGTTCGAATTCCACGGGATCTTCAGGTTGGAGACCAGGCTGAAGTCGCCCATCAGTCCCAGCTTTTCGAGCGGCTCGAGCGGCGTGGTCACGGCGTAGCCCGCGCCTGCGGCCGTGTCGGCGATGAAATGCCCGCCCTCGGTCTTGCGTGTCCCAGCGACCTGCGACTTGTTCTCTTCCCAACCGTCGCCGCCGATGGTCTGACCAGCGAACACGATCGCGTAGCGCTTCGGCAGCTGTGCCGCTTGCGCGTAGGCGTCGCCGTTGCCGTTCAGCATGCACTCGAGTACCGGCAGGCTGACGCCCACGCCGCCGAGCCCGCGCAGCAGCGTGCGCCTGGACAGGATGAATTTTTTCATGGCGTCACCTCCTCTTGCCGAAGCGCGAAACGCTCGTCGCTGACGAAGCGCGAGAGCATCCGTTGCAGATCGTAGCCGCCGTCTTTGAAGCTGGCCGAGAGCGAGTCCTTAGCGAGCATTTCTTCCGGTCGGAGCTCGCGCCCGACCGCGTAGCTCATGAAGTGCTGGACGAAGCATGACGAAAGCTCGCCGTTGCTCACCAAAAGCTGCGCCAGCTGCCCGGGGCCGCTGAACTCGCCGACGCCGGGGAGCTCGCCTTTGTCCGGCAAAATGCAGTCCTCATGCGCGTCATCGTGAGTGCGGTAGCGCCCACCGATGTCGTAGTTCTCGAGCCCGTAGCCGATTGGATCGAGCTGCGCGTGACAGGCTTTGCAGCTCGCGAGCTGACGGTGCTCGTCGTAGCGGTCGATTTTGCACACCTTGTCGCGATCGCCGGGCGGCTGATCGACGTTGACGTTGGCGGGTGGCGCGCCGACCTTGTTACACAGGAGTCGCGTCTGCACGAAGATTCCGCGCTGCGTCGGGCTCGTATCCGAAAATTTACTGAATGCCGCCAGCACGCTGCCGTGGGAAAGAATGCCAGCACGCTTGTCGTCGGCGTAAGACACCCAGCCCTGACCGCCCGCCGGCGCAACGACGCCATATTGAGCCGGGAGCGGGCCGCTTACGTAGGTTTGCGGCGAGGTGAACAGGTCGAGGTAGCTCGACGGCTGATCGAACACGACCTTCTCGATCAGTTTGTTGGTCTCCAAGCTGAACGCCGCCGCCAGCTCTGCGCTGGCCGGGATCGCCCGGTAACCCAGCCACATGGCATGAAATCGCTCGAGCTGCGCGCGGGCGCGGGCGTCGCTCAGCAGGCGCGCGGCGGCCTGCGTGCGCAAGCCGGCCTCGGTCAACTTGCCAGCCCCGGCTTGATCGAGCAACGCATCGTCGGGCCCACTGCCCCATAGCAAGAACGACAACCGCGAGGCGATCTCGTAGTCGTCGAGCGCGAAGATTCCCGGTTCGCCCGTCGGCACGCCGACCTCGATGCGATACAGCACCTCGGGATCTTGCAGCATGCTGCGCAGCACCAAGTTCACCGCGGTGTAGAAGTCGTGCGGCACATCCGGATTGTTCTCGGTTGCATAACTCTGTAGGGTTAGATACGCCTGCACCTGCTCCTCGCTCAGAGGTCTGCGATACAAGCGCCGCCCGACGCTCTCGATCGTACTGCGCAGGCAGGCCGCGTCGCCTGGTCCAGTGGGCGTGCAGGGCACGATCTTGCCGCGATTTTCCGGCAGCACCGCGCGCGCGGCGATATCGGTGGCGGTGGCTTCCAGGGATTCGATGAGCGCGCTCGACGCGTTCTGCACCGTGTAGTCGTTGTCGAACGGCCGATACTCGTCTTCATTCAAGAACTTGGCGGCCGCAGAGCTATCGTCTCCCAGCGCGTCGCGCACCAAATTCGACAGCTCGGCGCGCGACAGCCGTCGCGCCACGCTGGCCGAAGCCGTCGACAGCTTGCCAGGACCCGCGCTACCGCCGCCGGTCTGTCCGCTGCCGCCGCCGGTCTGCCCGCTGCCGCCATGCGCGCTGGCGTTGCCCGCTCCATCCGTCGAAGCGGACGACGCCCCGCCTCCACAAGCGGACATCGAAAGCGACAGCCCGCACGCGATCAGCAGAGCGCTGCACCCATACCCGCTCAGTGCATGCATCTCGCCAGTGTGCCCGAGCAAACCGCGCCGCGAAACCCGAAGCGCGGTGCATCGACGTTGATTGCGGGGTGCAGGGCGCAGGTTGAACGCGCTTGTCCCACCGCCCTGTACGATGACCGCAGGTGCAGAATGAGACGCTGTATGAGACCAGGGCGCGCGCCCAGGGTCTGTTGCCCGCGGCCGTGCTGAACTCAAGGGCTCGAGCTCAGGAACACGTTGACGCCGGCGCGACTCGTCGTCACGAGGTCCAATCGTCCATCGCGATTCAAATCACCCACGCCCAAGTCGCGCATGGAATCGCCGACGTAGCGCGCCTCACAAGTGAAGGTGCCGTCTCCCGCGCCAATGAAGATCGCGATGCCAACCGCGTCGACCATGACCAAATCCTGATGCCCATCCCGGTTGAAATCGACGACTGCGGCGCCGGCAGCTTTCCCGGCATAATCGAGCCGTCGGACGAACCCACCCTGCCCGCTGCCGAGAAAGAGGCTGATCGCATCGGTGTTCCCATTGCCCCAGGTCACTAGCTCGACATGACCGTCGGCATTCAGATCGCCCGGTGTGATGCCCGAGACCGCTTTCGTCGAAAAGAGCAGGTCGCCATCGAAGGTGCCGTGCGTCTGGCCCAGGAACACGCCGACCGTCGAGTCGACGCCGAAGGTAACGGCGAGGTCCTGCCGCGCATCGCCGTCGACATCGACGATGGCCACGTCCTCCGGAGCGGACGGCAGTGGGACCGATACGCCCGCCTTGAATGTTCCGTCGCCCACGCCGAAGAGCAGTCCAACTTCTGGTGGCTCAGTGATGCCCACCGCGATGTCTGGCTGACCATCCTGGTTCAGATCGCCGACGGCAAACGCGGCAACGGACGCGCCCACTGGCACGGTGACCTCTGGGCCAATGCTTCCATTGCCGGTGCCCAGGCGCACGATGATGGCGTCATCGAGCGAGCTCACTAGATCTCGCCAACCGTCTCCGTCGAGGTCGACGACGGCCAGATTCGAGGCGTTCAGGGTACTCGGGTAGTCGACCCGGGCGCCGAACGTGCCGGCGCTCATCCCACGGAACACGCTCAGGGCGGTCGCCGTCGAACCGTGCTCGCCCGTTGCTTCACTCATCACCGCGATGTCGAGCACGCCATCGGCATCGAGATCGGCGAGTTCGACGGAGAGAGCATCGAACGCGGCCTGGTATACGAGATCAGCCCCGAAGGTTCCGTCGCCGTTACCGAGTCGCACGGTGATCCAGTGCTCAGCGGCTAGCGCGAGATCCGGCTTGCCGTCGCCGTTCCAATCGCCTGTGCCGAGCAGGTTCCCGCCGCTGGCCTTCAGGCTCTTGACTGGTGGGAGCAGTCCGTCTCGCGCGCCGAATTGCACGGTGAGTGGCGAAGTGAGCAGCACGTCGGTCGCGCCGTCGTCATTCAAGTCAGCGACGGCGGCGTGACCGTTGCAGCCGCCCGTCGTGAAGGTCGAAAGCTCACCTGCGAAGGTCCCATCACCACGCCCAAGGAAGACTCGAGTCCACGCGCCCGCGGAGCGTGGACCACAGCTTTGCGGGTAGAGCAGATCGGCATGCCCATCGCCATTGATGTCGGCGATCCGTACCGGGTCATCGTACATTCCGCCCGAGAAGGCCTGCCCCGGAACGAAGCTGCCGTCACCGTTGCCGATGAGTACCGTGAGCTCCGTATCGCTGAGCGTCGCCAAGTCGAGATGCCCGTCATGGTTTAGATCGCCCGCAGCGATGCTATTGAGCCGCTCCGGCTTCGTCGCGACTGCCACGCTGGGACCGAACGAGCCGTCGCCGTGATTGGGCAGCCATGCCGCTCCCCTGTCGCTCGCGATGGCAATGTCGGGGTGGCCGTCGTCATCCAAGTCGCCGAGGGTCAACTCGACCGAGTTCCTGTCCAATCCGTAGCTGACCGGCGCCGCAAAGGTGCCATCGCCCACGCCCAGCAGCACGCTCACTCGAGGCGAGAACCGAGGCGCGATCACGAGGTCCAGGCTGCCGTTTCCGTCTAGGTCTCCGGCCGCAAGCGACAGCGACGAACTCGACGATTGCTGGTTGTCGAGCCCGCTTCGATACGTGACGCCGGGTGCGAAGGTGCCATCGCCTTTGCCGAGCAGCACGCTGACGCTGATGTCGGTGTTGCCGATGACCAAATCCTGATTGCCGTCACGGTTCCAATCACCCGCGATGGAAAGCGCGGGCTGACGCTCCATCGGAGTTGCGAGCAGGCCGTCTAGAAGCGGTATCTCGGCCCGATCGCAGGGCCTCAGCGGGTGCACGCCCCCTTCCGCTCCCATGCCCGCCGCGCCGGGCTCCCCCGCGCCGCCGCCGAATGGGCCTCCAGCAGTGCCGCCGAGCAAAGTGCCGGCGGAACCGCCGGCGCCGTTCATGCCGCCTTGCCCGCCACTCGTGCTCTCCGCCGCTCCCGCAGCTCCTGCGCGCGGCAGCGTTGGCTGGCCAGCGCTGCCAGCAGCGGATCCGGGCGACATTGTCGTATCGCCCGGGCCGCTACTGCCGAACGTGGGCAGAACCTCGGTGCGACCACATGCGACGAGGACCGCGGCGATGAAGGCTGCGAAAAGCGCACGCCGGCCCCCGTCGAACTCAACCATGACCCACCAATGAATCGGCGGGGTCTGCGCGTCAAACTCTCCTCGCTCAGGGCGCGGGCGAGGCGCGCGCCACCAACACCGCGCCCATGCCAGCACGTTCGGCCGCAGTGATGCCGAGCAGGCTGTCTTCGAAGACGAGGCAATCAGCGGGCGCGACACCCATGCGCTCCGCGGCGAGCAAAAATAGGTCCGGTGCGGGTTTGCCGTGCGCGACTTCTTCCGCGGTGACCACGACGGAAAAGAGATCGCTGACGCCGATGGTGCGGAGGGTGCGACGAACGGTGGGCGCATCGCCACCCGAAGCGACGCTGATCGGGCAACCCTGCCCCGCGCGCTCGCGCGCGAAGACGACGACCTCATCGAGGGGTTGCACGCCCACGGCGAGCGCGTCGAACTCGGCACGCTGGGCGGCGGCGACCAGCGTGGGGTCGAGCGAAAGCCCGAACTCGGCATTCAGCTCGGACACGGTGAGCTCGATGGTCTTACCGGCGCGACTCATGAACAGCTCCCAGCTGAAATCGAAGGTTGCGCCGTATTTTCGCAACGCGCTGATCCATGCTTTTTGATGCAACGGCATGGAGTCGGCGAGCGTGCCATCACAGTCGAAGATGAAGGCCGAGTAGACCCGCGTCGGGAGCGTGAAGAGCGCCAACCGCTTGGCTCACTTTTCCGGCGAGCCGCTCTTTTCGGGCGGGTAAGCGCTCTTTTCCGGATCTTGGCCTTTGCCCATCACGTGATAGCCCTTGTCTACGTAGACGGTCGCGCCGGTGATGCCCGTGGCGAGTGAGCTGGACAAGAAGGCAGCCACGTTGGCGACTTCCATCGTGGTCAGCTTCTTTTGAATCGGCGCGTTGACCTCGTAGTACGCCACGACATCGTCGATGATTCCGGTCACGCTCGCAGCGCGCGATGCGTAGGGCCCTGCCGAGATCGTGTTGATGCGGAAGCCGTGCTGGCGGCCCGCTTCGTAGGCCAGCACGCGCGTATCACTCTCGAGCGCAGCCTTGGCGGCGTGCATCCCGCCGCCGTAGCCGGGAATGACCCGCTCACTGGCGAGGTAGGTCAAAGACAAGAACGACGCATCCGGACGCATCAACGGCGCCCAGCGTTGGATCATCGAGACTAGCGAGTAGGCGCTGACGCCGACCGCCGCTAGGTAGCCTGCGCGGCTCGTCTTGAGTAGCGGCAGGTGGACCTCGGGGCCGTTGGCGAGACAATGAATCACGATGTCGAGCGGCTTGTCGCCGAAGTCCTCGACGAGCTTCGCGCCCACGCCAGCGATGCTGAAATCACCGCGGCTCGCATAGCGTTTGTTCTCACGCACGCTGGCCGGAGCGTCTTCCAGCGTGTCGAACGCGGCGTCGACCGGATAGATGCGTTCGAACTGCAGCTTCGAGCCATCCGACAACTGACGCGATGCGTCGAGTTTGCCGCGTTCCAGGAGTTTTTCGAAGATCCCCAGCGCTGGCGGCCACGTTCCGGCAATGACGCTCGCGCCCGCTTCCGCGAGCGCCTTGGCGATTGCAAAGCCAAAGCCGCCGTCATCCGCAATTCCAACCACGAATGCGCGACGTCCACTCAGATCGATTTTCAACACGGCGGCTTTATCTCCGATCTCGTGCGTCAACGCAAGGCCGTGGCAAGCGTGCTTTTCTGGCCGCGAAACGCGCGTTCACGACCACCGGGCAGAGCCCAGGCGCTGCGCCTTCGGGGCCACGGCCGCGAGCGAAGTTTACGCGCGGATGCCGCGATTCTTGAGGCGGTAGACCATGGCCAAGAGCTCGGCGACTGCCACGTACAGATCCGCCGGGATCACGCGCCCGACCCGCACGCGCTCGGCGAGCGCGCGCGCCAATGGCCGGTTCTCGATGATCGGGATCCCCGCTTCCTTGGCCAGCTTCTTGATTTGCAGCGCGATCTCGTCGTAGCCCTTCGTGGTCACGGTCGGGGCACCCTCGTGCTGTCTGTAGCGGAGCGCCACCGCGACGTGCGTCGGGTTAGCGACGATCACGGTCGCCTCCATGACGCCCTTCTTGATTCCGCGCTTCAGCATTTCGCGAGCACGCGCGCGCTGGCGAGCGCGGATCTGCGGGCTACCTTCTTGCTGCTTGTGCTCGTCCTTCAATTCCTGACGAGACATTTTGATCGATTGCTCGTGGCGCCACCAAGACCAGCCGTAATCGAGCGCGGCGATCAGTCCGAGTGCGAGCGTCGACCAGAGGGCAACGCTCATCACGACTTGCGCGGTCTCCCAGACCGCGGCGCCGAGCGGCGCGCGCGACAAGCGCGCCAGTTTGGGGAACGCCTTCTCCATCACCGACTCGGCGACCACCGCGACCACGACGACGCGCAGCAGCGACATCACGACGCTCATCAGCCCAGACTTCGGCGAGAACATCGTGCCGAGCTTGCTGATCGGATCGAGGCGTTCGAGTTTGACCTCCAGCAAGTCGAAATTCGGGTGAAAACCGGCTTCCAAGAAGCCGACCGCGGTGCCGGCAATGGCCGCGGCGATCGCCACCGGCACGGACGAGCTCACCAACACCATGCCAGCTTGTTCCGCGAGTAAGCTGATGTCACCGCGGACGAGCGACAGCGGATCGTCGAAGCAGCGCAGACAGAAGCCGCGAATCGTGCCGGCGAAATCACCGGCCATGGCGCCAATCACGCCCAGCGCGGCGATCGAGGCGGCAACCGGACCGCTGTCCTTGGAGCGCGGGAACTGACCGTCGTCACGAGCCCGCTTCCGTCTTTCTGGGCTGGCGTCTTCCGTTTTCTCCGTATCGTCGTCGTCAGACATGACTAGCCGATCCGGTCAGCGTACCGCGGTCAACAAGGTTTCGATTTTTCCGCCGCTGCGCGACACTTCGCCGAGCAGCTCGTAGCCCAGGTCGGGCAATACCAGCACCATGATCAGCGCACCCGTGGCCAGGGTGACGGCAAATCCGACGGAAAAGATTTGCATCGCGGGTGCCGCGCGCGAAATGAATGCCAGCGCGATCTGCGACATGAACAGAATGGCGATGAACGGAATTGCAATCCGCACGCCGGTCGACATCGCCTCACTCGTCATCGCCAGTACGACCGGCGTCGACAGCGCAGGATTGGTCAGTGTGCCCACCGGCACCGCGCGAAAACTGGCCAAAACTCCAGACAAAACCACGCGATGAATGCCCGCGAGCAGCCCGAGCAGCAGCGCAAAGTTGCGAAACACCGAAGCCAAGACGTTCTGCATCGACTTGGTTTGCGGGTCGAACAACTGCGCGGCGCCGATGCCCATCATCGGCGCGACGTACTCGGCGGCCATCTCCGCGACGGCGACGAACAGACGCACGACGAAACCAATGCCGAGGCCGAGCATGAATTCGCTGCCCACGCAGAAGGCCATGTGCTCGAGCGACTGATCGCCGAGCCCACCCACGCCCTCGGCGTGTGCCGCGAAGGCCAGGAGCAACACCAGCGCGCCGCGGACACGCAATGGCGCCGAGACCCAGGCCAGTGGTGCCGCGATGATCACGCCCGTGACGCGCACGGTCTCCAGCGCGAACGTGCCGGCGTGGGCGCGAACCAAGGCGTCGAGTTCGATCACCGCGTCACGTCCGCAATGCTCGCGATCGTGCGCCCGGTGTAGTCGACCAGCTGCCTGACCGTCCACGAACCGAGCAGGGCAAAGGTCAGCCCCACCGCGATCAACTTGCTGACGAAGCTGATGCTGGCTTCATTCACCTGCGTGGCTGCCTGCAGCACGCCCACGATCAACCCGACCAGCAAGGCTGCCAGTAGCGGCGGCCCGGCGATCAGCGCCGTTATCATGATTGCGTTGCGAAATAACTCGACCGCGCCGTCGGTGGTCACGTGTAGCTCCTGAGCAAGGAACCGGCGACCAAGTTCCAGCCGTCGACCAAGACGAACAGCAAGAGCTTGATGGGCAGGGCGATCGTCGAAGGGGGCACCATCATCATACCCATGCTCATCAGCAGTGAGGCCACGGCCAAATCGACGACCAAGAACGGCAGCAGAATCACCACGCCCATTTGAAACGCCGTGGTCAGTTCCGAAATCACGAACGCCGGCATGGCCAAGCGCATCGGCACGTCATCGGGCGTTTGCGGCAGCGGCGCGTTGGTCGCGTCATAGAACAGCTTCAAATCGGCTTCACGCGTTTGGCGGAGCATGAAGCGCTTGAGCGGCAGTGCGCCGACCTCCAGGGCCTGCATGTCGGTGAGCTTGCCGGCCTGATACGGGTCGACGGCAGTGGTCTTGATTTGATCGACGACGGGCGCCATCGTGAACATGGTCAGGAACATGGCAAGGCCCATGATCACTTGGGTGGGCGGGCTCTGGCCGGCACCCACACCCTGACGCACGAACGACAGCACTACGACCGTGCGCACGAACGAGGTGGTCGTCAAAAGGATCGCGGGCAACAGCCCGAGAATCGTGAGAACGAGGAGGATCTTGAGAGACGGCGCGAGCTCGGCCGCTTTCAAGAGCTCCGCAGGAGCGTTCATCCGCGAGGTTCTCCGAGACGGGCGAGTAAGCCCTTGGCCTGCCCCTCCAGATCGATCATCTGCGGGTTGCCGTTCTTGCGCGGCGCTTCTGTGCTGCGCTTCTCGGCGCTGCGCGGCGTCGTGCGCGTGAAGGTGTCGTGCGTTTCGGCAGCCAGGGTCAGCGCCGCGGAATCGTCGTCCGGGCGGTTGCCGAGATTGCCCACCGCCGAAGCCAGCAGATCGCGAAAGGTGCGTTTGGGTGCGGGCGCCGGCGCGGCTTCGGCGACGGCGCGCGAAGAACGAGCGCCCAAGTCCACTCCCGCCGCGACCAAGCGCGGACGCGCTGGCGACAGCTCTTCTTCATCCTCCGCCGCTTCAGCGTCCATCCAACCCAGCTTGCGCACCGAGGCGTCGGTCACGCCGAGCAAGATCTGTCGGCCGTTGACCTCGGCGAGCACCAACTGAGCGCGGCCACCGAGCTTCGTCGCTCCGACTACGCGCAGTTGGGCGAGTCGGGCCTGAGGCGCGCGCTTCTTCTTGCTGCGCAGGTAAAGCGCCGTGCCGCCCAGAACCGAAACCGAAAGCAACGCGATCAAGCTGCGGCCGAGGCCCATCCGCGGTGCGCTCGCGGCCACTCGAGGCGCCTTGGCGGCGCTCTTGGGTGCGAGCCAGGTCGGCGACTTGGGCGAGGCGTCGGGTGCTCCCGAGGCATGTGCGGCAGGTGCGACTAGCGCACACAGCGTGCAGCAGACGCTGAAAAGCGCCGCGCAAATTCGCTGACGCAGGGGTGTCATTCTTTTGAACCTCGGCCTCGGCCGTCGTCGTTGACGACCACCTCCGTGAGCCGGATCCCGTACCGCTCACCCACGACAACCGCTTCACCGCGCGCGATCAGACGATTGTTCACGTACACGTCCAGGGGCTCGCCGTTGGCCTTGTTCAGCTCCAAGATCGAGCCCGGACCAAGCCGCAAAACCTCACCAATTCGCGTAGTTTTGCGACCGAGCTCGATGGTCAGCTCGACCGGGACGTCCATCACGAAGCTCAACCCGTCGCCGCCTCGAGCGCCCGCGCCGAGCGGGCCATCGCCCCCTTTCAGGGGCGGCGAGGAAGCATGTTCGAAGGCGTCGGCGGCTGGGGTTCGCGAGTTAGCGTCACTCATACCCCCGCTCTCTTCAATCTTCGTGCCGACCTCGGACCTCGACCGCGAGCTGACCGCGCGAGATCACCGGTACGCCGACGAATTTTTTCACGCCAGCCACACGCACACTGACCGGGTCGTCGACCGCGGTGTCCAGACGCAACACCTGTCCGGGTTGCAACGACAGCACACGACGTAACCCGAGCCGGACGCTGCCCAGCTCACAAATGACTTCTACCGGAACCTCGCACACGGCTTCCGCCATGCGCGGATCGCCCGACTGCGCGGTCGGCGGCTCGTTTTCGCGCGCCGCTGATTCGAGCGCCTCGGCGCCAATCGCAATCGAAA
>Ga0247766_1000241_pt1 | contig 11815 bp, 8 predicted proteins | sample UWRJL223509R6_FD_179946 | JGI IMG/M metagenome (GOLD analysis project Ga0247766, IMG submission 179946) | Plant litter microbial communities from Arlington Agricultural Research Station in Wisconsin, United States - UWRJ-L223-509R-6 | ecosystem: Environmental > Terrestrial > Plant litter >...
GCCCATGCGCAATCACCCGCTGATCCGCGCCTTGGCCGAAAGCGGCGTGGTCGCCGTCGAACCCAAGCAAGCTTGGACCGACGTCGCGCGCTTCGCTGGCCTGGGCATTCCTGCCGTCAACTTTGGCCCCGGCACCAACGCTCAAGCCCATCAAAAGAACGAGTGGACCGAACTGCCCTTGTTGGAAGGTGGCCGCGACATCTTGAAGCGCTGGCTCGACAAGGTCGCCCAAGGCGTGGTTTGAAATTTCGTTGATGGTCACGCGCCACGGCCGAGGGCGTCCCAGCCTTCGGCGTCGAGCTTCGGCCCAGCTGGGAGAGCCGCGAAGAAGTTCGATGAGCTAATATCTTTTCGGCTAGAGCGGTCGAGCGTCTCGGCCGCGCACTCATGGCGAGCCGCGTCAGGAAACTGGCCCCAACGTCGTCGGAAGCGAGCGAAGAAAATAGGCGGCGCGTGTGTTATTGTCGACACATGACTAGGGGTCTCCGTTACCAATCCGCGGCCTTGATCTCGTCCCTGTTCGCCAGCCTGTTGCTCACGACAGCGTGTGGCGGCTCGGCTACCCCTGCGGCCACGCCGTCCGAGAGCAGCGGCCCGGTCATCCCCGACCAAACCGAAGTCGATCCGCCTTCAGACGAACCCAAGGCGGAAGACACGCCGACGAAGAAGGCGCCCAAAGAAGACGTCCCCGAGCCTACCTTCACTGCGGACATGTCCGTCGACGACGCGATCAACGCGACGAAGGGCACGGAGCGCATGAACGTGGATCAAGAAACGATGAGCAAGCCCTTGCAAGAAGAAGCGCTCTACGCGCCCTGCAAACCAGGCACCGCCCATTTCAAGTTCCGCGTCGCTGTTTGGCGTGGCAAAGCCGTCGCCATCGACATGACCACGACGCCCAAAAACCCAAAGCTCGCCGAGTGTATCAAAGGCCGCATCCGCGAAATCACCTGGCCAGCCAAAGTGCCATCGCTGAACACCGTCGAATACTCGATGTAGCCCACTGCGACTCTCCCCAGAAGCTCGCCAAGATCTCCAAGGGGACCAAGATCTCCGAGGGAGACGGGAGATTTGGGGGGTTCGCAGATCGCGATGCTCGAGTCACTATTTCACGGAGCGCGATGTGACCTCGAGCATTCGGCGTAATGCGCCAAAACCCAAATCCATCTGTCTTCTTTGGGTGTGATGTAGCGTTTACCGGCCGTTTTCTGCTCTTGGCGGTCTTGGCCCCCTTGGCGATCTTGGCGGCCCTCTTAGAAGCCGTTCAAGCGCCACACAGCGCCGTCCCCTAACGCGACGCGCGGACAACGACACGCGCAGTGGGGTGCGATGCTGGCACGCGACCGCCCCCACTCTCGAAAAAACGGGAGCTGACTCAGCCCACGCGATCCAGCGGATCGAACGCGGCTTGGGCCATCTGGACTTGTTCCGAGGTCTTGCCGAAGCGGCGCTCTTTGTGACCGTAGTCGGCGACGGCGGTGGTGAGCGTTTCGGGGCGGAAATCAGGCCACATGATGGGCAGGAACACGAGTTCGGCGTAGGCGGACTCGAACAGCAGGAAGTCGCTGACGCGGGTTTCGCCGCCCGTGCGGATCAAGAGATCGACGTCGGGGAGCGAGTGGGTCGTCATTTGGCGGTGGAAGAAGGTTTCGTCGATTTCTTCCGGTAGGACCAAACCGGCGCGCGCGCGCACGGCCAGGGAGCGCGCGGCTTCCACGATGTCTTGGCGGCCGCCGTAGGACAGCGCGAGCGTGAGCGTCATGCGGTCGCCGTCGCGCGTGTAGGCCATCAAGTCTTCGACGGCGTGACGAGTGGAGGTGGGCAGATCTTCGAGCGCGCCGATCACGTTCACGCGGATGCCGTTTTGGCGTAGGTCGGCGCGTTCGTTTCTCGCGAACTCGACCAGCAAGCGCATCAGCGCTTCAACCTCCGGGCGTGGCCGTGCCCAGTTGGCGACGCTGAAGGCGTAGAGCGTCAGGTACTTCACGCCAATGCGAGTGGCGGTCTCTACTGCGTCGCGCACGGCACGCGCGCCCTCGGCGTGCCCCTCCGCGCGGTCCAGGCCGCGGGCCTTTGCCCAACGCCCATTGCCGTCCATGATGATCGCTACGTGACGAGGAAGCGAAGCGCCGTTCGACCCGTTCTTGCCGCTGACCACTCAAGACTCTCTTTCCGCTGCCTGGACTACGCCAGGCGAAGCACACTTAAAAATTTCAAGCCATTCACGGGTTGGCCAGTTGGCCGAGGGTTCCCGTCTGAGCAACGTTTTCCCACAGCGCAGGCCCGACAATTGTGGAGCTTTCGTGGAGATCCGGGGCACAGTAGTTATGAACATGATTTTATTGATCTATTTTAGGTGACACCGGGGGCACCACGGGGCTCGCTGTGTCTTTCCCGCCGCTCAGGATTTGCAGCGCGGCACGACGGCGAGCCGGCGGGAGGCTGACGTGGAAGACGACTTCGGGCGGCCCGGCGTTCAGCAGCTCGACCTGGCCGCCGTGCGCCTCGGTCACCGCGCGGACGATAGCTAGGCCCAGCCCCGTCCCACCTTTGTCGGCGCGGGTGGTGACGAAGCGGCGAAATAGTCGTTCGCGCACGTGTCGCGAAATCGAGCCTTGGCTGATCACGCGCAGGTTGACCCACTCTTCACTGCGCGAAACCTCCACGCTGAGCGGCGAGCCGCGCTCGCCGTGGCTCAAACCATTTTCAATCAGGTTGATCAGTGCACGCGCGATCCATAGCTCGTCGCCACGCACGCGAGTGTCGCCCGACACGTGAAGCGTGATGCGCCCTTCGACGTCGCCGAGAGAGTCGATAGCTCGCCGCGTGAGCTCGCTCACGTCGACCGGGCTGAATGCCTCGACACCGCGCGCTTCGATGCGCGCCAAACTGAGCAGCTCACTGAGCAAGCGCTCGATGCGCGCCGTCGCTTCGCGGATGCGCGCCACGAAGCGGCGGGCTTCCACCGGTTCTTCGAGCGCGCTCTCTTCCAAGACTTCGGCGCTGGCGCGAATCGCAGCGACTGGATTCTTGAGTTCGTGCGACAGATCCGAAGCAAAGGTTTCGACGAACGGACGCCCTTCCAGGTCTCGGCGCATCGAATCGATAGCTCGGGTGAGGCGCGTGACCTCACGCCCAAACGCGACCGGCGGCGCGCCGCGCCGTTCACCCAAGCTGACGCGCTCACCGAACACGCTCAGCGCCTCGATCGGCGCGGCGATCGCGCGGCCGATCCAGGCGGCGGCGAGCGCCGCAGCGGTGCCCAAAACGAGGCTGATCACGAGTACGGTGGGCGCAAAATCAGCCAATAAATTGCGCATGGCGATGGTCGGCTTGACCACGCGCACGGCGCCCACGTTGGCCCCCCGCACGCGGATTGGCGCGTCCACCGAGACCACACCGTGTTCCTCCGCGGGCGTCTGCACGGGGAACAGTCGAGCTCCGCTCTCGTCGAGCAGCATCAAGCGCAGATCGGCACCGCGACCGCGCTCGTGCTCGAGCCGCGCCGCCAAGTCGACCATGCTGACGCCCGTGCGATCGAGCTCGCCGGCCATCATGCCTGCCAGAGCGACGGCCTCGTCCTCGGCGGCTTGTGAGGACAGGCGCACCGCGCGTGCCTCGATGCGATCGATCACCATCAAGCCGAGGCCGAAGGCGAAGGCGCCGACGATCACCGCCAAGGCCAAGAAGATCTGCATCCGGATCGACATGCCGCGCGTGCGCGTGCGCAGCAGGCGCGAGACCACGAACGCCACGAACAGCATCAGCCCCACGGAGGCCGCTGCGACGACGATCAGGCGGATCACGGCTCTTTCAACGCGCTCGGTGCGTCGGTGACGCGGTAGCCGACACCGCGAACCGTCTCGATCAAGCCGGGTTCGGCGCCCGCTTCCGCGACCTTTTTGCGCAAAGCCTTGACGTGCGAGTCGATCGTTCGATCGGTGATCGCAAAGCCATCGCCCCAAACTCGGCTGATCAGCTCGACGCGGCTGTACACGCGACCAGGCTGCTCGAGCAAGCACGCGAGCACGTCGAATTCGACGCGCGTGAGCTCCAGGATCGAGCCATTGGCGCGCGCGCGCCGCGTGGCCGCGTCCAAGGTCAGGGCCGGGGCGACCGGAACGGACGTCCCGGGAGCGAGCTCGGTCTGCGACCGACGGAGCACCGCTCGCACGCGGGCCACGACTTCACGCGGGGAGAACGGCTTGGTGACGTAATCGTCCGCGCCGGCCTCGAGCGCCACCACGCGATCCGCCTCGCCGTCGCGACTCGACAGCACGATCACGGGAATATGCTTATTTTTGCGCCAACGCCCGATTAAATCGAAGCCACTGCCATCCGGCAACATCAAGTCCAAAATCACCAGATCGGCGTCATCGACGAGTGTGGCGGCATCCGTCACCGTGGCGGCCTGGGTAACCAAAAAACCGTCGCGCCCGAGTGCATAGGCGACGGATTCGGCGATCGCCGGCTCGTCCTCGACGACAAGAATCCGCTGAACCATACCCGCCTCATTGTTGCATGCCGGCGGCAATCAGACGATCTTATGCGCACATGAGAACGTTGCTCATCCTGCGTCACGGTAAGGCCGCGCCCGAGACAGAGGAAGGCGGCAGTGATGCCGCCAGGCCGCTCACCGCACGCGGTCAGCGTGAAGCAGAGCTAATGGGTCAGTTGCTACACAGCGACCAGCTAATGCCCGACCGAATCTTGGCCTCGAACGCGCGCAGAACCCGCCAGACCGCGCGCGAAGCAGCCGCAGCCGTCCACTTCAGCGGCGCGATCGACGAGCTCGATGAATTGTATTTGGCGGAGCCGGAGGCTTATATAACGGCCGTGCGGCGGAATGCGCCAGATGCCCAGCGCGTGCTTCTGGTCGGGCACAATCCGGGCCTCGAAGCCTTGGCCCTGATTTTGACCGGTGATCCGGTCGCTTTACCCACGGGGGGCTTGGTCGTGTGCGAGTTGCCGATCGCCAGTTTTGCCGAGCTGACCCCGCGAGTTCGCGGGAAAATGGCGCGCTTCGTGGCGCCTTCGGAGCTCGAACATTGAGCCGCCCTGGAAACGCGCGCCCGAGTGCGCGCCATCACACCGCTCCGAAGCGCCCAAAGCGACCGATCTCCGCAGGCCTCCGCCGATCGCTGGCTATTTGGAGCGGAGAGCGCTAAGTAACGGGCTGAATATGGCTCCGACGGCTCGCCTTCCACCGAAGAAGGACGTCGCATTGGCGTTGCTCGAACAAGCGTCGATGTACATCCACCTCGATCCGCGCGTTGGTACGGTGCAGGTGCCCCCCGGCTTCAAGAATCAGCCGCAGCTCGTGCTGCAGGTCGGCTTGAACATGGCGGTGGCCATTCCGGATTTACACGTCGACGAGCAGGGCTTGTCGTGCACGTTGAGTTTCAACCGCTCGCCGTTTTTTTGCATGATTCCCTGGCCTGCGGTGTTCGCTCTCGTGGGTGAGAACGGACAAGCCATGGTCTGGGCGGAAGACGTGCCCGCAGAAGTCGCCGCGCAAGCTCAAGCACAGAAGGCCCCCGACAAACCGCGCACCCATCTGCGTTCGGTCGGTGAGGGTGAGAGCGCTGCATCGGGCCCTGCCAAAGTCGGGCCCGCTGCGGCCGAAAAGAAGCCGACCGCGAAAGCCGCAAAAACGGCGGCCAAAGCGGTGCCGGTCAAGTCCGAAGCGAGCAAGGCCAGCGCAAAGGGTGGCGCTAAGTCCAAGCCCGAGGCCAAGTCCGCCTCACCAAAATCGGCGAAGACTTCGGGCAAGGCGCCTGCCAAGACTGCCAAGACCGCAACGGACGCGGCGTCCGGGAAGAAGGCCGGCGTAGCGCCCACGCCGCGGCCTGAACCTGCCACCGCTCAAGCACTCCCCGCGAAAAAGCCGGCCCAGTCCAAGTCCGAAGGCGCGGGCAGCACGGTTGACAAGCCGAAGCGCGAGCTACCGCCCTACCTGCGCGTGGTGAAGTAGCTCAACCGCGCTGACCGGCAGCTTCCACGGCGCCGGCCGTGCCGGCTTGGGAAGTGTCTTCGTTGCCCGAAGCACCTGCCGCGCCCGCTGAAATAGGCAGGCATTCCCATCTGCCCGTGCTCGACTCGCAGTCGAAGCCAGTCATGCAGCCGTGGAACGAGCAATCACCAGGCGCGCACCGACTGTTGTCGCCGCAGGTGTACCCGACGATACAGTCACTGGGCTTCTTGCAGGAGACGTCGACAGGATCGGTCGAAGCGTAGCAGGCGCCACTCGAGTCATCGCAACGGTAGCCGGCGCCGCAATCGCCATCGCTGTAGCAGCCGGCATCCATGTCGTTCGATGAACAGCCGTCGATCAGACCCAGCGCGACGAAGAATATTACGATAGCCCCTGCTCGCATCACGGCGCCCACTGTAGCAAAAGTGGCAAGCCGCGTGCCCGAACACCGCAGAATCCCGAACAAACCAGTCGCGGCAAAGAATGTCGCTGGAAAATGCACGAGCATGCTAGGTTTTTCGCCCCTGCAGCCCGGCCGATATGGACGTTCGTTGTAACCGTTGTGACACCGAGTACGAATTCGACGATGCCCTGATCTCCGAACGGGGCACGACGGTCAAGTGCACGAACTGCGGGTTTCAATTCAAGATTTACCCGGGCAAGGGCACGGGGCTCGCGCCCGAGCGCTGGGTGGTGCGCACGGCTTCGGGGCGTGAACTCGTTTACACCTCCCTGCGCGAACTGCAACGCGGGATCGCCGACAAGAAAGTCGTGGCGAGTGATTTGCTGTCGCGCGGCAAGCAAACTCCACGGCCGCTCGGCTCGATCGCGGAGCTCGAACCATTCTTCCAAGTCACCAACACCAGTCAGTCGCGCAAATCCGGTTCGGGCGACCGCGTGCAGCGAACGCTGCACGGCGTGGCGCCGCCTCAACCCGAGTTTCGCGGGTATCGGAGCGAGCCGCCGCGCTCGGCCGCGCCCGAGCAATCCGCCAACGCGCGACCGATCTCATCGCTACCCCCGCCCCCGCCTCCTCCACCCACCTTTGCCCCCGAGGCGGACGAGCAAGCAGCACCTGCCACGCAACCCGTGCCCGGTGCGGCAGAGTTTCGGCCGAGCGGTGCCGCTTCGTCGGGAACGGTGCCGAGTCCGAACACCGTGCTGATGCCAGCGCCGAGCGGACAGGCCTGGCCCGGCGTGTCCTCGTCGACCTTGCCCGACGGTCCGCCTGATTTCGCCGTACCCCACACGACGCAACCGAACGGCTCACCCGCGCAAGTGGTCGCGTACGCGCGGCCCGAGCCACCCGCCGGACAAAGCCCGCCCAAATCACGGCCGTTTAGTGACAGCGTGCCGGACTCCACGCGCATGTCGCCACTCGTGGGCACGCCGATGTCGCCGCGCGTGGTCGCATTCGACACCACGCTGGAAGTGCCGGTGGCGCACGCGCCGGTGTCTTCGCCGCGCAATTTGCCGCCGCTCGAAGTCGCCAACATCCGCGACAGCTTCAAGTCCTACGACGAACTGCAACGTGATGGCTCGGCGGAAGATCTGCACGCGCGCGTCGCCCGTTCGCGCTGGATCGCCGGTGTGGTGGTGGTCGGAGTCCTCGGCTTGCTGGGCGCGACGGTCGGCCGCAGGTTCATTGCACAACTGATCGGCAACACGGCGGTCAGCACGAGTGATGCGCGCGTCGCCAAGTTCTTGAGTGAGGGAGCGCGGCTCGGAGACGAAGGCGATTTCGAAGGCGCCAAAGAAGAGTTCGACAAGGCCACCGCCCTGGCAGAGAAGGACCCGGCAGTCCTGACCGCTTTGGCGCGCCTCGAAACGCTGCGCGCCGACGTCTCCTGGCTCAAGCTGCGGATCGTCGACCCGAGCTCGACGGATCTCGTGCAAGCCACCTATCGTGAACTTGGACGGCGCGTGGGCAAAGCGCACACCGCCGTCGATCGCGCGTTTGCGGTTTCACCGGAAGATCCAGCGGTTTTGCGCGCGCGCGTCGACGCCTTGCGGCTCAATGGCGAAGCAGACAAAGCGCGCGAGTGGCTCGGGCCGCTCAGCGCGAACGCCAGCGTTCCGGAGAATGCCTACGTGTTGGCCGCGCTCGATTTGGCCGATCCCGCGCCGGTCTGGCCCTCGGTGATCGACCGCTTGCGGACGGCGGCCGCTGCAGAGCGCGATCCGGGCCGTGCGCGCGCCGCGCTGATCTACGCGCTGGCGCGTGCCGGCCGCTTGAGCGAAGCCGAGGCTGAGTTCGCGAAGATCGACGGCCGCCCCAAGCCACATCCACTGCTGGAAGAGCTACGTGCCTTCTTGCAGCGCGCCGAACGCACTTCCGGCAGCGCGGGTGACACGCCGACCAAGATCGCGGCCGTAGACACGAGCAAGTTGCCCAAGCTCGACACCTCACCGGCAGCCGAAGACACTCGGCCAATCGCAGGTGATTTTCGCGCGCGTCTGTCGCAAGCTTCTGCTGCGCTCCGTCAGGGGGATCTGGACCGCGCTGCGCGCCTCTTCGACTCCGTGTTGACGGAGCAGCCGCGCAACACGGAAGCCCTCTCGGGCCTCGCCGACGTGGCGAAGGCACGCCACGATCCGGCGCTGGCAGCCAAGATGTACGACCGCGTGTTGGCCGAAAACCCCAACTATTGGCCGGCTATTCTGGCAAGCGCCGATCAAAAATGGGATGCCGGCGATAGACCCGGCGCGCTCGTGCTCTATCGGCGCTTGGTGGAGCAAGCAGGACCCAATTCCGAATACGGCGCGCGTGCCGCAGCGCGCATCGCGCAGAGCGCCGCGCCGAGCGGTTCGACGGCGGCGCCCGTAGAAACCGGAGCCACGATCAAGCCCCAAGTCCCGGCTGCGCCAGAGCCCGTCATCGACCGAACCGATCTTCCCGGAGCCAAGTGAAGCTGCGAGCCCGCCTCCTGCTGCCGGCACTGCTGCTCGCGGCTTGCACGACGCGACCGCGTCACACCGAGTCCAGCAAGGCTCACGCGACGCCGAAGGCCGATGAGCCGCGACTCGTCGAACTCGACCTGAGCGCTGGCGCGCCGGAAAGCAACGATGGCGGCGCGCTGTTCCGCACGCCCGCCGCCCAAACTTACACCGGTCTCGTTCGCATCATCGGCCGCGCAGCGAACGACGACAAAGTGCGTGGCTTGTTCGTGCGCCTGGGTGAGGCGTCCTTCAATCTGGCCGAGAGTGAAGAGCTGTCGCGGCTGCTCGGTCAGCTGCGCAGCAAGAACAAGCCAGTCGTCTGTCACGCGCACGCGCTCAACAATTCGAGCGCACTGCTCGGCGCACGCGGCTGCAGCAGGCTTTGGCTGAGTCCGGCCGGGGAAGTGGCCACCGTCGGCATCGCCGCGCAAATGCTGTACTTTCACGGTGTTTTGTCGAAGCTGAAGGTCGACGTCGACTTCTTGCACATGGGCAAGTTCAAGAGCGGCGCCGAGCCGATGACTCGTGAAGGGCCGAGCGAAGAAGCGCGCGCTTCGCTGGTCGAGACCCTGGCGGCAATCCGCGGCGCTTGGCTGGAAGAGAGCAACGAAGTCAAGAAGAGCGACGCGCTGAAGGGGGCTCTGGAGCACGGGCCTTGGAGCCCGGGCGAGGCACTGGAGCGCGGCCTGATCGACGACATCGGCTTCGACGCTGAAGCGCTAGAAGCAGCGAAGAAGGCGGCCAAAGTCAGCGCGGTCGAGGTCAGCTTCGGGCCGCGCGCCAAATCCGGTGGCGGCCTGGGCATCGGCGACTTGCTGCGCGCACTGTCGGGCGCGAGCGGCTCGGGCGACGGCCAGCCGCACATCGCCGTCGTCCCCGCAGAAGGCGCGATCACGATGGAAGCGGGCGGTCCCTTGCAGCGCGGCGGGATCACCGCGCGCGCGCTGGGCAAGACCCTGCGCCGCATGCAACATGACGACTCCGTCAAGGCCGTCGTACTGCGCATCGATTCGCCCGGCGGCTCCCCCTTGGCCAGCGATCTGCTCTGGCACGAGATGATGGAACTGCGAAAAAAGAAGCCGATCATCGTCTCGGTCGGTAGCATGGCGGCGAGCGGCGGGTATTACATCGCGTGCGCCGCGCACTCGATCTTTGCCGAACGCACCAGCATCGTCGGTTCAATCGGAGTATTCGGCGGCAAGGTCAACGTCGCACCGGCGCTGGATCAGTTCGGCGTGCACGCCGAGACGTTCGCTGCCAGCCCCGAACCTGGCGCGGGAGAACGCGCCGCCTTCAACTCGCCGCTGATTTCCTGGGATGACGCGACGCGAGAGCGTGTGCGCGCACAGATGCAAAGCATCTATGATTTGTTCATCGCGCGCGTCGCACACGGCCGCAAAATGCCAGTCGACAAAGTGCTCGCCTCCGCCGAGGGCCACATCTGGAGCGGTGATCAGGGTAAGGAGCGCGGCCTGGTCGACCAGATCGGCGGGTTGTCGGACGCCCTCGCCGCAGCGCGCAAAGCCGCACATCTGGAGGCGGATGCGCCCGTCACCGTCGAAGGTGGCCGCGAGGGCTTGCTCGATAGCCTGCTGCTCGGTGACGACGCGAGCGACGCCGACGCGCAGGCGGCCTTCGAGCGCTTGAGCGCCGCGCCAGCGACGCGCCTGCTGTCCGAAGTTCCGCCGCAACTGCGCGTATTCGTGAGCGGCCTGTCGCCACTCTCCGAGCGCGAGCACGTCGCGGTGGCGTTACCGTACGGCCTATTGATCCACTGAGCTCGGCGCCGTGAAACAGCGCAGACACGTCGCTCGCGCAGAAACGACCACCGCTCCCATTCGGGGCTCGCAAACGCGCGCGTTTTCGACTGAACTGGACATATGTCACCAGGGCGTCGAGGGCCGCTTTCCTTTTTGGACACGGAGTGGCGCGCTGCGCTCTGGCGCCGTTGGCTCGCCACACAGCTGACCGAGGCGGCCACTCGCGTTGCGCCGGAACCGACCATCGTCGCGCCCGAGCCCATTGTGCAGAGTTCGACGCCGACGCCGAGCGCGCCCATCCCAACCCCACTCGCTGAAGTTCGCGAAGGTCCGACGCTCGAAAGCAGCCAGCCCGCCGACGGACACAAAACGAGCGCTGACGTCCTTCGCGCTGCACAAGCGGTGAGTCCAGCGCGCGCGTCGAGCGTCGGCAGCGAGCGGCGCGCCGACTTGCGAGCTCGCTTCGATGCGCTGTCCGAGCGCCTACAAGGCCTGGAAGACGCGCTCGACGTCATCGCGCGTCGTCTCTCGCATCGCTCGCGGCGCGAGCGGCGCACCGATCGACGCACCGCAGAGCTCGTGGAGAGCATTGCCGAGAGCGTCGACGCGCAAGCGAGCGCGCTGGAAAATTTGGGCTCCACCTTGGAGCGCATCGAGCGCCGCTTGGATCGCCTGGAGCGCCCGAGCGCGCGTGAAGAAAGCGAACGTCGCGAGTCGCGCGCGCCCAAAGCGCGCAACTCCGAGCCCCCGCGCACCATGCACCCCCCTCGCTTGGACGACACCGGTGATTTCTCGCTGGGGCGCGACGCCTCCGACGACGACGAAGCGTCGATCTCCGGCTCCTCGATCCGCGGCAGCATCGGGGACATGTCGCTGTCCACCGTGCTCGCCATGCTCGAGATCGAGCGCCGCAGTGGCCGTCTCAAGGTGCAAGGTGAAGACGGCTCGCTGGTGGCGTTCGAATTGGAAGACGGCTCGGTCGTGGGCAGTCGCGTCAGCGAGAACGACGTCGATCCGGTGGAGTCGCTGCGCGGTGTTCTAGGTTGGAAGAACGGTCGCTTCTGGTTCCGACAGAACCCCAACGAATCGCAAATTTCCCCGCCGCGCTCGGTCAACTCCTTGCTGCTCGAGGCCACGCGCC
>Ga0247766_1000242_pt1 | contig 11799 bp, 11 predicted proteins | sample UWRJL223509R6_FD_179946 | JGI IMG/M metagenome (GOLD analysis project Ga0247766, IMG submission 179946) | Plant litter microbial communities from Arlington Agricultural Research Station in Wisconsin, United States - UWRJ-L223-509R-6 | ecosystem: Environmental > Terrestrial > Plant litter >...
TTCGTCAACTCTACCTTGCGCGCCTCGACCCGCGCATTGTCCGCGCGAATGTCGGTGATCATCCAAATCCAGCTGCCCACGCACAAGAGTCCGGTGAACACCGAGCACAGCAAGCCCACGGTCGCCCGAGTCGGCAGCGCGGTCCCCGCTTCGCGCGCCGAAGCCTGCGCTCGCTTGAACGACAAGAACGAGAGCACGTTGAAGATCGGCAAACAGAAGAAAACGAAACTGAGCAAGCCCCACATCAACGCGCGACTCGCTGCCTGCTCGGTGGTCCCCTGCAGCTTCACCTTCAACATGGCCACCTGCGCGTTCATCGCCGCCTGCTGCTGCGCCCGATGCGCCGCTTCGGCGGCCAGCGCGCCCCGGGCGGCCGCCGAGACCGTCCCGCAGTAGCCGCACTGGTCCGTATGCGGGGGCAAACCCGCGCCACAACGCTCGCAAGTGAACATGATCAGCCCTGAGGCTACCCCGCCCAGCCAACCCCCCGAAAGCCGGGACCTTCGGCCGAGCAAGCCCACGCGAAACGTCGAAGTGACAAACCCTCTAGACAAGGGTCACGGACGCAACTACAGGAACCTCCACGACAAGCCGAAGTGGCGGAATTGGCAGACGCGACGGACTCAAAATCCGTTGTTAGAAATAACGTGTCGGTTCAAGTCCGACCTTCGGTACCGCAGTCACAAAAGAGCCTCGATTCGAGTCGAAAGACTCCGAACGAGGCATCGGGACCCGGCCGGGCTTCCAGCCCGGGTCCAGACGTGCTCCCCTCGGCCGTGCCGTCCAAGCCGCCCGAATCTGCCGTGCACGCTCCGAACCCGCTGCCGATAGAGACCGTACGGGATCTCCTGGGCGTGGTCCGCGCGCTTTACGCCTTTCAACGGCAAAAAGGCAATCATGGGTACGCAAACGAACTGCAAGGCGCGGGTTCGCGGCTGCGCGAGGCGCTTTCACTCGCAATCCGCAAGGGTGATGCTGCAGCGCACGCGCAAGCTTGGCGTCTGGCGGACGAAGCGATCGCCACGATCGCCCGGATTCAAGGATCGGTCGGGGATGATCTCTCGCTCGCGGTGCGGCTTGCGTCGAATCGCGTTCAGCGCCGGCACTTCAACGAGGGCGAGCGCGAAGCGCGACGACAAGCGCGGATCAAGCGCGGCTGACGATCCCCGACATACTCCTAGGAGTGAGGGATTGTCGGACATTGGCATCCCTCGGTAATTGCCAGTTTCCGCTCGGCCTTCGACGACAAGCGCTCGCGAAGACCCGTGACAAGACCGAAACATGAGAGGCCACAACAGCTCGTTGCCATTTGCCACCTTGAGCTTATTTTTGCGGCGTGTTTTGGTGTGATTATGGATCCATTTCGTCGCTGCGTTCAGGACCTGGAAGCCATCGATCGCTTACTCGAACTTCCCAATGGGCATGACATCGCATTCGAGATGTTCCGCGAGCTGCTGCCGTATCTCTGGCAGCTGAGCCCGCTGCGTGAACGCGATCCGTCGGGCGCTCTCGCGTGCTTGTTCGACTACGCCGAAGGCATGCGCGTTCGCCTCGGCTGTTCGAAGCTCGAATCGACCGCGCCACCCAGTGCACCAATTTCACACGTTGCCTAGTTTCTAATCGCTTCGCGTGAGCGTCAGTGGAGGACGCTCGCACCGTAGGTCGCGCCACAGTTGAGTCTGCCATCGCAGTCTTCGAAGCGGCTTCGTTGTTGGGTTTCACGCCGTCGCGGCGGTAGCGCCCCAGGGTGCGGTCGAACTTTCTCGTTTCGAGCCAAAAATAGCGGGGGGCGAGCACAGCAACCGGTTCTGGCGGCAGGGCGGCGCGTTACATGATATGAGCCGCGCCATGCGTATCTGCATTCTTGGTGCAACCGGGCTCGTCGGCCGCGAAAGCTTGGATTTGGTACAGCGCGCTTGGCCAGGCGCGGAACTTTCGCTGTTCGCCAGCCGCGATCAAACGCTCGAGCACGCCGGCAAGTCGCACAAGGTACGTGGCGCCTCGCAGCTCGAAAACGCCGACGCGCCGCGCGGCGATCTCGCGCTCGTCGCCCTAGACGACGACCATAGCCAACGCTACGTGCCGCGCTTGCTCGAACTCGGCTATCGCGTCGTCGACAAGAGCAACACCTACCGGCTCGATCCGAAGGTTCCGCTGGTGGTCGCGGGCGTCAATTGCCGCGAGGTGACGGAGGGCGTGCGTTTGGTCGCGAACCCCAATTGCACCACCATGCCGTTCGCGCTGGCGACCGGGCCGCTGAAGCGCGCCTTCGGTCTGGTATCAGCCACCGTCAGCACTTATCAGGCCGTCAGCGGCGCGGGCATCGGCCCGTTGGATGAGTTCTTGGCAGAGTCCAAGGCCGGCTACGCGGACCCGAATCGCTTCGGGCTCGGCTTCAACGTCAGTCACTATGCCGCCAATGCAGTCCCGCACAACGGCAAGACGGACGAGAGCGGCTTCAGCGCCGAAGAGCGCAAGCTCATGCAAGAGAGCCGCAAGATTTTGGACTTTCCGGACTTCGCGGTCTCGGCGCAGTGCTGCCGCGTGGCTGTTGCGGTCGGACACTACCTCAACACCTGGATCACCCTTTCTCGCGCGGCCGAGCTGAGCGAGATCGAAGCCGTGCTGGCGGATGCCAAGCAGACGCCGTTCGTGCGTTTCTATCCTGGTTCTTCCGGCGACGGGCTGAGCGCGCTCTCCTGCGTCGAGCATCGAGATCGCGCGCTGATCGGTCGCTTGCGTCGCGACCCACGTGATCCGAACAATCAGAGCGTGTGTCTGACGATGGCCGCAGACAATCTACGCCTGGGCGCCGCAACCAACGCCGTCCGCATCGCCAGCCGCTGGTTCCCCGGTCAAGACGCGGACCTCAACGCCCCCGGGAACTGAGCTAGGAGGAAGGGCCTGTCCCAGCGCAACAAACCCGCCGCCCTCGGCTCGCTGCTCGCGAGCTCACGAGAGGCGGCGGCGCGTTACGCGGGCACGGCGGTCGATCGCGAACAGTGGCGGCGAATCGTCGGTGAGCGCATCGCGGCGCGCACCGAGCCGGGCGCTAAACGCGGCCGTGAATTGACGGTCCATGTCGCCTCCGCGAGCTGGGCACAGGAACTGTCGCTGCTCGTGAACGAGATCGTAGTGCGACTGAAGGCGGCGGGGATCTACGTCGACACGGTTCGCTTCCGCGTCAAAGAGATCGCCGTACAAGCTCGCGATCCTGCGGCACGAAAGCCCACTTACCGCAAAGCCGTCCTGCCCAGCGTACTCACCGATCAACTCGAGCGCATCGAAGATTCCGAGCTGCGCGACGCGATCGGCGAGGCTGCAGCGCTTTGGCTGGCCTTGGACGAGGCGCCGAACAAACCGCGCGCGACGCTGCGGCCTTCGGCGCCCGCCGCGCCGCTCCGTTCGAGCTCGGCTACTTCAACGCGACCAAACGCTCGAGCCCCTCGAGCCGTTGAATCGCAAAGCGTTCGTTCGGAGCGAATGCCTGAGTCTGCGCGTGCAAAATCGAAAGGTAAGCCCTGAGCCCCTGCAGGCTGACCGCATCAACACGCCTGATCACCGCGTACATCTGATCGACCAGCTCGATTGGCATGGGGCGACGCAGCCCAGCGTACAAATCGATGGTGTAGTCCACCCACTTGCCGTGCGACGTCGCCTCAGCGAGCTTTCCGGCGTAGACCGAGGCTCGACTGATGACGCGCGCCGCCGGCTCACGTCCACGCTTCACTTCGTTGAGCACGTTGTTCAACGCAGTCGACAGGACTCGCTCGGCTTCTTCTCCGCGACCCAGGGCCAAAACCTTGTCGGCGACGCCACCGAGCAGCTCCAGCGCCTCTGCGCGTTGGGTCGCCTCCACCTCGGGTTGCTTCAACTCCGACTTGGTGTCCGCGCGATCCGATGCGGCGTCGCCCGGCGAGCGCAAGCCGTGCAGCGTCTCCGCCATCCGTCGCTCGGCAGGCACCGCGACGATCGGACGGGCCACCGAGCAGACCGTGAATTGCTGTTTGCCGATTTGCAGCTGGTCACCAGCCTTGAGCTGCTCACTGCCGCTGACGCGCTTGCTGTTGACGAACACGCCGTTGGCGCTGCTGAAATCTTCGACGATCGCTCGCTCTTCATTGATGACGATTTGAGCGTGCCGTCGAGACACCAAGCCGTCGTCGAGTACGAGGTGACAATTCGAACTTCGACCGATCAGGATTTCACCAGGACGCAGTTCGAAAGTGCGCCCTTGGTACTCGAGCCAGAAGCGTTGCGCGGTGCGCGTCGGCTCCTGCGCTTGATCCAAACGCGGCATCGTGCGGCGAGAATTTTGATCGGAATCCAATCCCGCTAAATATAACGTGAGCGTCGGAACCCGTCGAGCGGGCCTATTTCTATTTCGCTGCAGCTAGTCGCTCGAGCCCTTCGAGACGGCTCAGCAAGAAGCGGTCGGCCGGCCCGAGACTCTTGGACTGCTCGCGAAGGGCTTGAAGGTAGTCACGAAGAGCTGGCAAATTCACGGTCTTTACCCGTCGCAACACCGTGTAGAGCTCGTCGACGATCGAGCCTGCACACATCCGCCCCACCGCGGAGTGAAGGCGGAAGATGTAGTCAACCCAGCGACCATTGGCGGTGGCTACCGCCAATTTGAGCGCGTACTCCGACGCGCGTTCGGTCGTTTCGCTCGAGACTGTCACTCCGCGTTGCGCGTCGACCAGCAGTTGATCGAGTTGCTCGAAGAGCAGCTTCTCGGCTTCTTCACCGCGGCCCATCGCCAGCGCCTTGTCTGCCAAAATCCCGAGTAAGCCGAAGGCAGATGCGCGCTCGGGCCCTTGGATGAGCGTGTCGGCGACCAGCTCGCGCCGCGACAGGAGCGTCATGTCTTGACTGCCAATCGAGATCTGATCGCCATGCGACAGCGCGCGTTTGCCCTCGATGCGGTCACTGTTGACACGTACGCCGTTGCGACTGCCGAGATCAGCGAGGACCACCGCTGCCGAGGTCACGGTGAGCGTCGCATGATTGCGGGACACGAGCGGGTCGTCGAGTGAGAGTTGACAATTCGCTGCTCTGCCGATCACGAACTCCCCTGGCGGAAGATCGATATCGTGATCTTTGTAGCGCAGCGAATGCCTCATGCGCCAATTGGCTCCGAGTTGCCCAAGGCCTCGATTCCGGCAAAGCTCTCTCGGTCCTCGCTGCGCGGCCCACCGCGCGAGCTCACGCTCTCGACCACGCGGCGCGCGGCCGGCGCAAGGGAGGTGCGCTCCGACGCTGGCAACGTGATCAAGCGTCGACCGACGGCGCGCGGCGGAACCCCGCCGAGCGACGCGTACACCGAAAGCAGCCACTTGCCCCAGCTCGCTTCGCGGCGCGTGACCGCGTACGAAGCCGCGGCGTCGGCCACCGCGTCGAGCATCGGGCGCTCCAAAGGTAGGCCGTTGGCAATCCGTTGTTCGATGCCGAGGCGTGCGTGAGACAAGATGCGCTCGAGATCCTCGGGGCGGCCGAGTGATTGTGCGCGGCGCAACGCTTCCACCACCAGATCCAAGCCCCAGTCGCGCGAGGAGCTGGGCGCGCCGGCCAGCGTGTCCTCTTCGTTGCGATCACTCGAACCGCACGCGGGACATTCCACCAACTCCAGCGGGTACGGGTGACCGCACTCCGAGCAGTGGCAGATGAAGCCCGTCGTCCGCGTTCCCAAGGCCGTAGTCGACGGTGCGCCCGCGCAAAACACCATTTCCTGGGTGCCGATGCGCACGCGCTCGCCGTCACGTAATACATGCACGCTCTGCAGCGTGTTCCCGCCGACTTGTACTCCGTTGCGCGATCCGAGATCTTCGATCGTGGCGCGTTCACCAGCGATGCGGATCCGCGCGTGCTCGCGCGAGACCAACGGATCTTCGATCGTGACTTGGCAAGTCGCACTGCGGCCAATGACCGTATCGCCTTGCGGCAAATCGATCTCTTGGAGCAGGAAGCGGAGGCGGAATCGTGCCAATGGCATGCTGGAGGGGGGGTCGAGAGCGGAATCCTCAGCGTAACCCGCCGGGCACGCGCGCGTCAAAGTCGCGCCGCGCTGGAAGCCGAAGAGCCGATTCCTCCGGCTTGCTTCGGCCTTTCGTGTGCTCGTCCACGACTCCACACCTCCGCCTCCACTCCACCTCGACACCCCCTCGCGCCGCGGTCTCGGCTCGCCTGGGCAGGAACTCGCGGTTACACGGCTCGAGGTATCAAAGCGAGACGAGTCAAGGCGCGACCGCGGCGCGCCCCAAAGTGGGGCGACGCGCGGGGCCGACTCGGACCTCAGGCTTTGAACGTTTCGATCAAGTCGACGAGCGCAGCCACATCCTCACGCGAGACGGCGTTGTAGATGGACGCGCGGATGCCACCGGTCAAGCGATGGCCTTTCAAACCCTCCATCTTGCGCTGCTTGGACAGGGCCAGGAACTCTGCTTCGAGCTCGGGGGTTTTGAGTGTGAAGACCACGTTCATAGTGGAGCGCGAGTCCTTCTCGACTGGATTCGTGAACACGTCCGGACGTGAATCGATCGCGCGGTACAGCAGCGCTGCCTTCTCTCGATTCACCTTTTCTACAGCGCTCAGGCCACCGCGCGCTTTGAGCTCGGCCAGCACGTTGCGCAACATGTAAACCGAGAAAGTGGGCGGGGTGTTGTACAGCGAGTTGCTCTCGGCGTGAGTGCGATATTGAAAGATGGTCGGGATGTCCTTACGCCCGGCCTCGACCAAATCTTTGCGCATGATCACGAGCACGATGCCGCTCGGACCCAAGTTCTTCTGAGCGCCCGCGTAGATCAGGCCGAACTTGGAAACGTCGATCGGAGCCCAAGCGATGTCGCTGGACATGTCCGCAACCAACGGCACTTTGCCCGTGTCCGGGAGATAGTGCCATTGCGTGCCGAACAACGTGTTGTTGGTCGTGAGGTGCGCGTAAGCCGCGTGCGGATCCAGATCGAGCTCGCTCTGCTGCGGAATGCGGCAGAACTTCTTGTCCTTTTCGGTGTTGCCAGCGATGCGCGCGCTGCCGAGCAGCTTGGCTTCCTTGTAGGCCTTTTGCGACCAGCCACCGGTGAGTATGTAGTCCGCGCTCTTGCCCTGCGGCAGCAAGTTCATCGGCACCACGGCGAACTGTTGGCTGGCGCCACCTTGCAAGAACAAGATGTCGTAGTTGTCCGGGACGGCCAGCAACTCCTTGACCAGGGCGAGCGCCTCCTCGTGGATGGCCTCGAACACTTTGCCGCGATGGCTGTGCTCCATCACGCTCATGCCGCTCCCGCTGATGTCGAGCAGCTCTCTCTGAGCGCGTTCGAGGGCGCCCAACGGGAGGGCTGCGGGGCCTGGATTGAAATTGATGACTCGAGCCATGATCCTCCGAGCGGGCGAACCCCGCCGCAGCACGAGGTAGCGCCAGCGATGCATCGCGTCAAGGAGAGGCGAGCTGCGTTTTGGCGATCTTTTCCAACGAGTCTTTTGACACCGCTCCCACCCGCGCGACTGCGTAATCGCCTTCGCTCACGCGTACCACGGTGGAGGGTGCACCACCTGGGCTTTCACCCGAGAGCACCAACAGCTCTCCGCGTGCGATGGCAGCCTCGAATGCGGCCGCGACGGCGTCGGAGCGCGTGGCTGGTGGAGCGCCGGGCAGGTTCGCGCTGGTCGCGCTGAGCGGACGAGCGAAGCGACGCGCAATTTCCGCCGCGATAGACGCGCCCGGCAGACGCACTGCCAACGATCCGTCCAGCGCGACGCGCGGGGCGACGTTCGGCGCCGCAGGCAGCGCGATGCTCAGCCCTCCCGGCCAATGAGCGTCTGCGAAGGCCGCGGCCAAGCTCGGGATCGCCCCCGCGACGAGCGCGGACCAGGCCGAGCGCGACGGCAAAATGATCGGCACGCCCTTGTCTGCGCCGCGTGGTTTGAGCGCGAACAGCGCCTCGACCGCGAGCGGGTTCCCGATATCTGCCAGGAATCCGAAGAATGATTCGGTGGCGGCGGCCACCACTTTGCCCGCGGCGAGTTGCGCGAGCGCTGCGTCGATCTCGGTCGGCATCAGCGGGTCCCCAGCGCGCGGGCCCCGATGTCGCGACGGAATTGACGGCCTTCGAACGCAATCGAATCCGCCGCTTGGTATGCGCGCGTGTGAGCTTCGCGCAGAGTCGTGCCACGCGCGGTCACGCCCAAAACACGTCCACCAGACGTGACCACTTGGCCCTCGCGCAAACTCGTCCCCGCGTGAAATACTTGCACACCGGGCACCACGGCTGCAGCTTCCAGCCCTGTGATCGCATCGCCCGTGCGCGGTGCTTCCGGGTAGCCACCCGCGGCGAGCACGATGCACAGCGCGTGATCCGACGAGACCTCGAGCAGCTCGGGTCGGAGTTCGCCACGCGCGGCGGCCGCGAGAGCTTCCGCCAGATCGCCGTCGAGCACGGCCATCAACACCTGCGTCTCTGGATCGCCGAAGCGCACGTTGAACTCGAGCAACGAGAGGTCGCCCTGCTCGCTGATCATCAAGCCCGCGAACAACACGCCCCGGAACGGGTGTCCATCAGCAACCATGCCGCGCAGCGCACGCTCGAAAATTTCTCGGCGAATGCGTTCTTGTAGAGCCGGTGTCACGAGCGGAGCTGGCGCATACGTGCCCATCCCACCGGTGTTCGGTCCGCGATCGCCATCGAAGATCCGTTTGTGATCTTGAGCCGCGGGCAACAGCACGAACCGTTCGCCGTCACAAATGGCGTGCATGCTGGCCTCCGCGCCGGGCACGCGTTCCTCGATCACGACGGTTCGACCGGCTGCACCGAAAGCTTCGCCGCTGAGCATCGTGCGCGCCGCTGCCAACGCTTGGGCGTGCGTGTCGGCGACCACCACACCTTTACCTGCAGCAAGCCCGTCTGCCTTGACCACGGGCGCTTGCTCGAAGTCACGGATCGCGCGCTCGGCCTCCTCCACGTTGGTCACCACGTGGAAGCGGCCGCTCGGGATCCCGTGCCGCGCCGCGAAACGTTTCATGAAGGACTTGGAACCCTCCAGCTGCGCGGCCAACCGGGTAGGACCGAAGACGACATGACCGGCTTCGGTCAAGCGGTCCGTCAGTCCATCACACAGCGGAACCTCGGGACCGATCACCACCAAGTCCGGACGCTCGCTGGCTGCCACGTCGAGCGGCTCACCGACTACGGACCGCAACACTTTGCCGGGCAAAGCGGAGTGCGTCGTGCCTGCGTTGCCCGGTGAAACAACCACCTCGCACACGCTCGCACACGCGAGCAGTCGCGCCGCGAGTGCGTGCTCTCGCCCGCCCGAACCAATGACTAGGATTTTGCTCAGCTTGGCCATGCCGGGCCGATATCCGCGCGAGCGTTGGTGCTGTCAATGGTTATGCCCAGCACGGGCGAGCGCCGGTTGAAAGGCCCTGGATCCGGCGCAAAAAGCTCTTACCCACTCCCACTCCTGCCCTCCCGTCGCCCCGCGCGCGCTCCGACGGTCACCGCCAAGGCTCAGCAAGCGACGACCGACAACCGCTGAGCTCGAGACAGTGCGGCTCGAGCTCGCGGAAGCACTAAACCACGTGAGTGTTCGGGAAAAAACCGTATACTCAAAACTTCGGCCCAAGCCCTTTCCGGGGAGGTTCGTGTTGTCGAGTCCGATCGTCATCCACATGCATCGCCCGTACGCGAGCGAAGAGGAATACCTCGCTCGCGAGCGCTTCAGCATCGAAGCCAAATCGATGTTGCTGATCGATCAGCCGGCACTCCCGCCAGACACGGCAGTCGTCTTCGACGTCACGCTCGACAACGGGCAGAAGCCAATTCGCGCCGAGGCCAAGGTGATCGGCCATGTGGAACCGCAGGGCGATCGACCCGGCGGGTTGCGCGTTCGCTTTCGCCGCTTCGGTGCGGCCACCAAAGCATTCATCGACCGCGCGGTAAACGGCACGCCCGCCGTGTCCGCAGCCGAGGCGTCGCCCGTCGTGTCGACGCCAGTCATGGATACTGCGGTCGACGCCGCGCCCCCCAACCCACCGTTTTCCGTCGAAGGAGCCCCAAAAGCGGCACCATTGTCGGTCACCCTCGTGGAATCCGCCCAGGGCGCGCTCGCTAACCCGCCCATCGATGAAAAAAACGAGAGCGATGAGGCGAGCGGCATTCACAAGAAGACCAGCTTGCCGTACGTAGCAGCACCGGCGAATCGAGAAGCACTGCTCGCGCGCTTACGCGAGCGTCGTCGCGTCGGTTGATTGAGCAATTGACATAGATCTTGATTCTCGGGGGCGAGGATTATTCCGATGAACAGAGCTTCACAGTGCCTCGTACTGGGCGCGGCGTTCGGGTTGTGTGTCGGCTGTAGCGGCTCTTCGAGTCCCAACAGCGGGAACGCCGGCGGCAACAGCGCGAGCCAAAGCAACAGCGGTAGCCCGGGAAACCAAAATCCGGGGGACGGCGGAAATCCAGGCAGCGGCGGAACGCTCGGCGGCGCTGGAACTCCGAGTGGCAGCGCGGGCAAGCCGGGCGACATAGACAATCCAGGTGAGCCATTCAATCCGCCCGTCATGACCGCCACAGCCAAGCAGCTGGCGATTCAGCTCGGTCGTCGCGCAAGCTTCCTGATCGGCATGGGCAACGACTTGGCAAGCGATCACAACCAGGACGGCGCGTTCCGCCTGGGGCCCACGCTCGACCTGCATTACGCGTATCTCGCGGCTTACGTCACCGCCGACAAGAAGTGGGGCAGCTGGAAGGATTGGAACGCCGAGGGCAGCTTCATCAACATCATCACCGACACGGCCGACGCGCACGGCGTGGTGCCGATGATCTCGCTCTACTCGATGGCCGCGGCCGGCGATGGAGTGATCGTCAACGCGCTGAAAGACGAAACTGTCTTCGAGCCCGGCTACTGGGGTGACGTCCGGTTGCTCTTCCAACGCCTCGGGTTATTCGGCAAACCCGCCGTGGTGCATTTCGAGCCTGATTTTTGGGCTTACGCCGAACAGCAGTCACACGAAGACCCGACGACCATGAAGGTGGCGCTGAGAGCCTCCGCGCCGGAGTGCGCGGAGTTGAGTGAAGATCTAGTGGGCATGGGGTATTGCATCATCAAGCTCGCCCGCATGTACGCACCCAAGGCCTTGATCGGCTTTCACGCATCACAGTGGGCGAACGGCGACCCGAACGCGACTGCGGCCTTCTTGAAGAAGGTGGGCGCCGATCGCACCGATGTGATCTTCGCCGACATGCTGGATCGCGACGCAGGTTGCTTCGAGGCCAAGGTAGACCCGAACTGCCAGCGCGGCGGTGACTTCTACTGGGACGAGACCAACACCAAGAGCCCGAATTTCCACGAGCACCTCGCCTGGTCCAAGGCGATCAGCTCGGGCGTCGGTCGACCGATGATCTGGTGGCAGATCCCATTCGGGGTGCCGAGCGATACCCCCGGTGGCACGGCCGATCACTACCGCGACAATCGCGTCCATTACATCTTTTCACACATCCAAGAGTTCGTGGACGCGGGCGGACTAGGCGCTACTTTCGGCGTCGGAACGGGCAATCAAACCACGCCCGACAGTGACGGCGGGCAATTCAAGGACGCCGTCACGAAATACTATCAGGCGCCCGTACCGCTGCCCTGAGGCGCGCCCCGCTCAACCCGGAGGAGGTTCGGCTGCCGCTTCACGCGGCACGCCTTCGATCGGCAAGTGGTCGAGCTTGATGCCGAGCTTCTCGCTCAGCTCGAAAATGCGTAGATCGCGATAGAACTCGCCGAAGACGATGCGCGTGAGCCCGCTGTTCGCGATCA
>Ga0247766_1000243_pt1 | contig 11788 bp, 9 predicted proteins | sample UWRJL223509R6_FD_179946 | JGI IMG/M metagenome (GOLD analysis project Ga0247766, IMG submission 179946) | Plant litter microbial communities from Arlington Agricultural Research Station in Wisconsin, United States - UWRJ-L223-509R-6 | ecosystem: Environmental > Terrestrial > Plant litter >...
GAACTCGAACTCCGGCGTATGGACGCCGAGCACGACGAGTCCCGCGGGGCCGTATTGCTTCGACCAAGCCCGGACGTACGGCAGAGTGCGGCGCCAATTGATGCAGGAGTACGTCCAGAACTGGACTAGGACCACCTTGCCCCGCAAGCTGGTCCTAGGCAGAGCATCCGTGTTGAGCCACTCAGTTGCCGCATCGAGCGTTGGCAGCTGTCCTTCGACGGGAAGAGCGGATCGCATGGGTGTGCGGCTCAATTCGGTTGGATGTGAGTTCGCCACCGAGTCGTTTCGGGTGCAGCTGGTCGCCAAGCAAAGCAGCCAGGCACCGAGCCGAGGTGAGTGCGCAGCCATTGGCTCATCCGCTCGAGAAAGCTAGAGGATCCGGGTTTCGACTTCGATGTTGCCGTGGGTGGCTTTCGAGTAGGGGCAGGTCCGGTGGCCTTCCTCGACGAGCGCACGCGCTGTGTCGGCGTCTACACCGGGCAGCGTGATGTTGTGACGCGCTCGGAGCGCGAAGCCGCTTTCCTTCGAGAACAGCAAGTCGACTTCAACGTCGTCGCTGGGCGGGGCCGAAAAAACGACCTTCTTTTGGCCGGCAATCAGCTGCAAGGCGCTCAGAAAGCAGGCTGACCAGCCGACAGCGAACAGCTGCTCGGGGTTGGTCCCCGTGGGCTTGGTTCCCGGATTCGAGAGCTCGACACTCAAACGGTTGTCGTCGGTGCGCGAGGAACCTTCGCGGCCTCCGCTGGTGTGAGCCTTGGCGGTGTAGAGCACTTTGGATTGAGTCATTGGAGTCTCCTCGTTGTCCCGAACGACTGATTCGTCCGGGTGCACCCTCGAGTCTGGGAACAGGCCCAGGCTGAGCACATTAGACGAAGGTATCGACTTGGTAGGCTGCCGGGCCGGTGAGCCGGGCACCGTGTCGGACTGACACCAAAGTACAATGGCTGCGGACCGCTACTGCCGTCATCGTGTGGACAGCCGTGGAACCAAAGAACTGGACACGGACGCGGCGACGGAGTCCCCGTCCTCTAAGGAACTCGTGAGCACCCAACCGCTCGTGTCTGTCGTCGACGATGACGAATCGGTCCGAGAATCATTGCCAGATTTGCTGCAGATGCTCGGCTTTCGCGCGGAGTCGTTCAGTTCGGCGGAAGAGTTTCTGGAGTCCGACGCTGTGGGACGGACGCAGTGCTTGATTCTCGACGTCAGCATGCCAGGCATGTCGGGGCCTGAGCTGCAGCGGAAATTGCGCGGTCGCGGCGCGACGATCCCGATCATCTTCATCACTGCGCACGCCGATGACGGAGAGCGTCTCGGCTTGCTCGAGCAGGGGGCCATCGAGTGCCTGTTCAAGCCGTTCAGTGAGGCGGATCTGCTCGCGGCACTCGACGCGGCGCTTCGAACGCCACCCTGAAACGCGACGTGCTCGGGGCGGGTGACGCGCTGGGTCGCCCGCCCGAGCTTTGCTCAGCTATTGGGTAGTAGCCTGACGACGATCGGTCGGCGTACGGCGCAGTGATCGGAATGACGAGCGGAGCTCTTCCGAAAATACTTTCGGCTGCTCCCAAGCTGCGAAATGGCCACCCTTCGTCAGCCGGTTGTAATGAATCAGCTTGGGATACGCCTTTTCCGTCCAGCTCCGAGGTGCGGAGTAGATCTCGTCTGGGAAAACGCTCACCGCAACCGGGATCGTGACGTGCTTCGGGGCGAAGAACGCGAGTTTGCTCTCCCAATACAGACGCGCAGAAGATACCGCCGTATTCGTCAACCAGTAGAGCGTGACGTTGTCGAGGACATCGTCGCGCGTGAGGCCTTCGGACTGGCCGGCGAAGACACGCGCGATCATCGCCTCACTACTGGCATCGTGGTCGAGCATCCAAGCCGCCAGGCCCACCGGTGAGTCGGCCAGCCCGTACAGCGTCTGCGGACGATGCGCCATCTCTTGCGCGTAGCCCAGCCCGTTCTTGTAGAAGAAGTCGAGCTGGTCCCATGCCCGACGCTCCTCGGCAGAGAGCCGGGCCGGCGGTGGGCTACCGGCTTGGAGTGCTTGGGCAATCTCGTCCGGAATGGTGGCGGGCATGTTGGTGTGTATGCCGAGCAGTTCGGGTGGCTTCAGCAGCGCCATCTGCTCCGTGACGGCATTCCCCCAATCACCGCCTTGGGCCACGTATTGCTTGTATCCGAGGCGCTTCATCAGCACCACCCAGGCGCGCGCAATGCGCTGCGGATCCCAACCGGTGCTCGTCGGCTTACCGGAGAAACCGTGACCTGGCAGCGATGGAATCACGACATCGAAGGCGTCCGCCGTGCTCCCGCCGTTGGCCGTTGGATTCGTCAGCGGTTCGATGATTTTGAGCTGTTCGATGATCGAACCCGGCCAGCCGTGCGTAATGATCACGGGTAGCGCATTGGCTTGCTTCGAGCGCACGTGAATGAAGTGAATGTCCACGCCGTCGATGTTGGTCACGAACTGCGGAATGGCATTCAACTTCGCTTCGCACTTTCGCCAATCGTAGTCAGTCGCCCAATAGCGGCTGAGCGATTGGATGGTCTCGAGTTTCACGCCTTGCGAGTGATCCGCAACTAGCTCCGGGTCGGGCAGCCGAGTCGCTGCGACCCGGCGTCGCAGGTCCGCCACGACCTGGTCGGAGAAACTGACCCGAAATGGTCTAATGCTGCTCTCGGGAGCGGTGCTCTTGGATGGTGTGGTCACGCTTTGGGTCATGCGGTTCTCCGGCTTGGGTTTTGGGGCGCTCTGGGCGTGGCCTGGCGTGGTGTCCAAGCCAAATCCGGCAGCGCACGTCGCGATGCAAAACACAGCGATGCGAAATGGGCGTTCGAGTCTCATGCTCGTCTCCTCCTGGAAAAGCTCGTGACGCGATGAGCTCGCGCGCGGTCCAGTGGCAACGACTTGGGAACGACCCGGTTTCAAGTCGATTGGACGATCGTATTGCGCGCGTCTATTCGCGCTCGAACTCGGCCGCTGGCGCGCTCGATTGCGGATGTTCGTTCATCGCCGTGGCTCCGGGAACACAATGGCAGCGCATGGAGGCAGGCTCGCGGATGATGCCGAGCTTCTTCATCCGGTAGTTGAGCGTCGAACGCTTGACCCCTAGCCGGGCCGCCGCTCCGTCAGGTCCCGCAACGACGCCGCGCGTGGCCTCGAGGACGCCCAGGATGTGCGCCCGGTTGATGGCCGCCAAATCGTCCACATGCTGTGCGCTGTCGTTGCTCAGGGTTGCGTCGCGCAGCGGCTGTACGTCCAGCGTCGGGCCTCGTGCCAGAATCACCGCGCGCTCGATCACATTCTCCAACTCGCGAATGTTGCCGGGCCAGTCGTGTTCGACGAGGTGCTTCATGGCGGCCGGGGAGATGATGCGCACGTCCTTTTTGACCCTGGCCGCGATTTGACTCATGAATTGTGCCGCGAGCGCCGGGATGTCTTCGCGTCGATCTCGCAGAGGGGGCAGGGCGATCGGAAATACGTTCAGGCGGTAGTACAAATCCTCTCGGAACGTTCGCGCTTTCACCATTGCGGCTAGGTCGCGGTTGGTCGCCGTCACGAGCCGAGCGTTCGAGCGAACCGTTCGCGTGCCGCCGACGCGTTCGAACTCTCGCTCTTGCAAGAGCCGAAGCAGCTTCGGTTGGAGCTCGGTGGCGATTTCGCCGATTTCGTCGAGAAAGAGCGTACCGTCTTGGGCGAGCTCGAAGCGCCCGATTCGTTGTGCAATGGCCCCGGTGAACGCGCCCTTCTCGTGACCCATGAGCTCGCTTTCGAGCAAACCGGCTGGGATGGCTCCACAATTGACCTTGATGAAGGGACCGCGTTTCCGCTCGCTGGCGTCGTGGATCGCGCGGGCAATCAACTCTTTGCCCGTCCCAGTCTCGCCGTGGATGAGCACCGTCGAATCCGTCCGAGCGACAGTGAGCACTTGCGCCAAGACCGCCGTCAGGGCCCGACTCCGGCCGACCAGCTGAGGAAAGTTGTCGGACTCGAGTCCTTGCTCGTGCCCGTCTCCATCTGGCGCCGCCGCAGGGGGGATCGGAGCTCGCTTGCTCGAGTCCATTCCAGCTTGGATCGCGGACAAGAGCGCGTCCGGGTCGAACGGCTTGGTGAGGAAGTCCGACGCCCCCGCCTTGATTGCGCGCACCGACATCGGAATATCGGCATGCCCAGTGACGAATACAATCGGGACATTCGTCGTTCCTCGACACAGCTCACGTTGCAGCTCGAGACCGCTCAAGCCAGGCAAATTCACGTCGAGCACCAAGCAGGCAGGCGCCGCGCTTCGCGGCTTCGCGAGATACTCCCTGGCCGAGGCAAACGTCTCGACTTGAAAGCCGGCCGAGAGCGCGAGTCCGGCCATGCCTTCACGCGCGGAGATGTCGTCGTCAACGATGCAAACCAGCGGATCAACGTTCGTCATCTGGGTGCTACTCCGGAGTTGGACTTGGAGGCGAGGTTATCGTTGCCCCGAGCGGACGCGCGGCTGCGCCGTCACTGTCGACGCAAGTCCGCGCATGGCTGCTTGCTCACTGCCGATCGGCAAGTGCGGCACGAGCATGCGCCCAATCGTGGCGTTCGCGATATTGGACAAAGGTCTAAGTCGGACCGTGGTCGCAACTCGCGGATGGCATGAAGCGAGCGCGCCGAACGTCGGGCTCGAACCTCGCCACCCATTCGGCGATCAGCGCTTGTGCCTGCTCTCGGGATATGCCTCGACACTCGGCCAGGTAGGCATCGAAGTCGCAGGGCGGGTCGTCCAATTCTGAAGGTCGCATGCAAAGAGGCCACCGCGGCTTACGTCGCGGTGGCCCTCGTGAATTCACGCTCTGTTGCGCGCGCGTAGCAGAGCGCTATCGACGCTCAGTTTGCCTCCGCCCTCGATGATGAGCGCGGCGACCATGGCGAGCACCAACAGGTGATATTCGTAGCCCTCACCTGCTTGCGTCCCGAACCAATTCATGAAAAAACCGTTCCGCAGGTGAACGGTGAGAACGGCGCCGACCATCACGACGCCCAGGGCTGAAGCTGCAAGCCGCGTGAATAGGCCGAGGACGAGCGCAAGCGCTCCTACCTGCTCTAGGAAGATCGCACCGGCAGCGAGCGTTGCCGGCAAGTGCAGCTGTGTGGTGAACGTTTGCATGGTAGCAGACAGACCGGACCCACCGAACAGGCCCAGTGTCTTCTGAAGGGCATGGGGCAGCATGACGCCGCCCAGCGTGAGACGTAGAATGGTTGGCGTGTTGGAATCCGTCGTCGTGATCAATCGATCGAGCACGTCGCGTACGGATTGGCGTGTGTCGATGGCGCCAGTTGCGCTCTCTGGGTGATGCGTGTCTGTGTGTTCAAGGCTCATGAAGTCTCCTTTTGACCGGTGGTTTTCGGCACCTCGGGCACGGGTGCGTCGGGTTGCTCGATCTACTGCGCCGCGCTGAGGCTGCTGTTGGAGCTCTCCTTCAGCAGCCGAAGCAGGGCTTTCGCCGCACTGCCCGAAGATGCCGGGTTCTGACCGGTGATCAGACGTCCGTCGGTGATCGACAGCACCTTCCAATTGGGGACTTTTTCGAACTGTCCGCCCAGTCTCTTGAGTTCGTCTTCGACGAGGAAGGGGACGACATTGGTCAGTTTGACTTCCTCCTCTTCGTCGTTGGTGAATCCAGTCACTCGTTTGCCTTTGACCAGCGGTTCGCCGCGGTACTGCACGTGCCGCAACACGCCTGGTGCGTGGCACACCGCGGCCACCGGTTTGTTGGAGCCGTAGAACGCTTCGATCAGCGCAATGGACACCGGATCTTCAGCGAGATCCCACATCGGTCCGTGACCACCGGAGTAAAAGACGGTGTCGAAGGCGGTGGCTTTCATGTCCGAGAGCTTCCGCGTGCTTGCCAACACCGCCTGCGTGGCCTTGTCGCCCTTGAAACGAGTCATGGACTCGGTTTGATTTGCCGGGTCGTCGCTCTTCGGATCGATCGGCGGCTGCCCGCCTTTCGGCGAAGCGACCGTGACTTGGTGCCCGGCGTCGTAGAAGACGTAGTAAGGCGCCGTGAATTCCTCGAGCCAGAAACCGGTCGGTAGACCCGTGTTGCCGAGGATGTTGTGGGATGTGAGAACCATCAGGATCTTGCTCATGCGGAATACCTCGATGAATGAAGTTGATCGCCAACTGCGATGCTCAGCACTTGGTTCCGTGCCGCGCCAATGAGCAGTAGACGTTGGTATCGTCGATCCCCGGTATTGCCGAGGTACCCACCCCCAGGTCCTTTATATGAGCCCAAAAGCCGAATCGAAACCGTTGTCGATTGCTCATTGGCCGACTGCCCCTTGCGGCAAGACCTCGGTTACGGGAAGAGTCACGAAAGCCGGCCATGAAAGCGCCTGACGTCCGGGGCGACCAACCCTCGAATCTGTCCAACGCAATTGACGTCGTAGAGGAGGACCGGGCAGCGATTCAGCGACTCGAGGGCCGCCTGCGTGAACTCGAGCTCGAACTCGAAGCGTACCGAACGGCGGAGACCGCACTTCAAGAGCGAGAGCGCGTGTCACTGCTGATCATGCAAAACATCCCGAATCTGGTCAGCCTGTTGAAACCGAACGGCGAGCCCGACCTGATCAATCGGCAGATTCGCGATTACACCGGACGAACGGAAGAAGAGCTCAGAAAGTGGAACGCGAGTGACCTGGTCCACCCTGACGATCTGCCCCAGGCAATCGACACGTTTCGCATGGGAATGTCGGTCGGTGAACGGTTCACCATTACGTACCGCATGCGCCGCCATGACGGCGTGTATCGCTGGCTCGAAGCGCACCATCAACCACTGATGGACGAATCAGGCCAACTCTATCGTTGGTGCGTCTCGGTGAACGACATCGACGACTGGATGCGCACGAGGGACGCCCTACTCACCGACATTGAAGCCAGGAAGCGAGCCGAGGACGAACTGAGGCGCAGAGAATACAACCTGGCCGCCGGTGAACGCCTCAGCCTAACAGGGTCCTACGCCTGGGAAGTGAACACCGACAAGATTACCTGCTCGGCGCAGTTGCTCCGCATCTACGAGTTCGACGATTCCCGCGAGGTTACGGCCGCGGCCATGCGCAGCCGAATTCACCCCGACGATCGTCCTCTCCTGGAAGCAACCATGGCCGAAATTCGGTGCGGGCGAGGCAATCCCGAGCATGAAGTCCGGTTGCTCATGCCAGATGGCCGTGTCAAATACGTTCGGGCGTTTGCTCAAGTAATCCCGGATCAGCAGGGGCAGTTGATTTGCATCGGCGCGGTTCAGGACGTCACCAGGCGCCGGCTGGCTGAAGACGCGCTCGATAAGCTGAGGTCCGATGTTACCCACCGAACTCGCGTCATGAGCTTCGGAACCTTGACCGCATCGATTGCCCACGAGCTCAACCAACCGCTGACCGGCCTGATGATGAACGCCAACACCTGCGTTCGGATGCTGACGGCTGATCCACCCAACGCAAACGGAGCCCTCGAGACGGCGCGCCGCATCATTCGAGACTCGAATCGGGCTGCGGAGGTCGTCGCGCGCCTACGAGCCTTGTTCTCCGGAAAGGTAGCCCGCAATCAACTCGTCGATCTGAACGAGGTCACTTCGGAAGTGCTGAGCTTGCTGGCAAGTGATCTGCAGCGAAACGGGGTGTTCGTGCAAACGCGCTTTGCGGACGATCTACCAACGATTACCGCGGATCGGGTCCAGCTGCAGCAAGTGATCCTGAATCTATTGAGAAACGCTTGCGACGCGATGACCCATGTCGACGACCGACGACGGCAAGCTGTCATTCACACGACACGGGAGGGGCATGAGCACGTGCGCCTGAGCGTTCGTGACTGTGGGGTCGGTTTCGAAGCCGAGAACGCCGAGCGGCTGTTCGAGGCGTTCTACACCACCAAGCAAAGTGGGATGGGTATCGGTCTTTCCCTCAGCCGATCAATCATCGAAAGCCACTCTGGAAGACTGTGGGCCGAGCGCCACGAGGACGGAGGCGCTACTTTCTCGTTTTCGATTCCCATCTCGAGCGGGGAATCGTCTAGCGTGGAGTGAGCGCCTGCGTTCGCGTACCCAGGTGATGTCGGGCGACGGCGATACCGCCTCTTCGCTCTCACGGAGCGAGCTTCAATTCCGTCGGTTTCGACAGCGTGTAGAAGCCGTCACCCGTGCGCGGCCCGCTCGGTTCATCGGCGTTGTAGCTGTTGCTCAGTGTGTCCAGGAAGCCGCTCGGCCCGGCCATGGCATCGACACTCGCGGGAGCGCCATGGGTCTCGATACGCCAGATGTACGGCCCGCCTGGTGGCAGCGTGTAAGCGCCATTGACCACCTTCGGCAATTTGAACGGGGCTTTGGCGCTGACCACGAACAGGATGTCGTCGTGAACGGAGTTGTCTCCGTAGGCGAAGGTCGCGACGAACGGCGCGTTCGCGCTGCCGCCTGGCTTGAAGGAGAACTGAGTCGAGGCACTCACTTTGGTCAGGTCGGTGTTGGGTGTTACGGCAAGGTCGCGCGCGGGCGTGGGGATGCTCAAGCTGAGCCCCGACGTGTTGGGCACGAGGCCGTCTTTATGGGTAACGCCGAGCTCCGTATAGACATCGCCCTCGCCCGCCACGAGCGTCGCAGTCGAGTCGGGAATGCCGGGGATGAGGTAGCTGAAGCCTGCCGTTTTCGACTTGTCGGCGAGCAGCTTGATCACCGCGTTCGAGGTGTAGCGGAGGAAAACGTTGTTGAAGCGAGCCGTGAAGCCAGAGCCGGGCACGGTTCCGGCGATCGTCCCGGAAGGGATCGTATCGGCGGACAGATTGAAGCTCGCTGAGCCATGCGCTTGGATGATGTCCGAGGTGTCCGTCAACCCAACTTGCGTCGTGTCGAAGGCGATGAACTGAGCAGGAAAATCAGAGTTCGGATCTGGCTCCCAAATCAGAGCGTGCGCGAACTCTTGCGTGACTTGCGGGCCCTGCCACGCGAGATGGGCGGCGCTGATCCCGGCCCCGGAGACGTCGGTCTTTTGCGAAGCACCGTCGGGCCCGCCGAACGAGATCGACAGCGTGCGCGAGCCGGTCAACGTGGTCGGGTTGTTCGGTAACACGTCGACTTGCGTGCCGCGCTCGCCCAAGCCCTCGTAGATTTGCAACGTGGGGTCGCGCCGTGTGAGGCCCTGGTACACCCAGGCACGGGTTTTGATGCGGCCATTCACGTTGAAAATCACCACCAAACTCGCGTCGTATTCGTTCGGTACCGAGTCGAAGCTGAAAGCCCCCTGCGCGTCGGTCGAGCTCGCTTTGCCGGCGACTTCGACTGACACGTTCGACAACGCGTGCCCCCAAAAATCGATCACGTGCCCCTTCACGCTCGTACTCGCGCCGGTTGCTCCAGCCGCGGCGGAATTGCCACCCTGATTACCGGCGCCGCCTTGGGTTCCGGTTCCTCCCGAGCCCGTGTTTTGGCCGCCGTTGCCGGTGCTTTGGCCGCCGTCGCCCGTGTTTTGGCCGCCGTTGCCCCTGCCTGCCGTCGCTCCACCCGCGGAATTCGTGTGACCGCCACTCGCAGACTGACCCGCGACCGCGCTGTCGACTCCGGCCGTGCCGGGGTTGCCCGCGAACGAAGGATCCAGCTGCACATCCTCGATGCCGATCAGCTTGGCGCATGCCGCCAAACCGAGCAGTGATGCCACGGTCGTGAACTCGACCGAGCGACGCCAGCGCCTTTCGATACGAATCGTCGTCCGTCGCGCGCTCATTGGAAACTCCCTTTCACGTACGCTGCGCTTGGACCGAACCCCAACGCGACGCCCTGGTTCGAGCTCTTGCTGCCAGCGGTGAACCACAACACGGCGCCAGTCGCCAACGCCGCGCCGCCCGCGATGAACGCGACAGTCGAAATCGTGGCTTGCGAACTGGCCGTCGAATTCAGCTCGATGGCCTGTGGACTACAGGCAGTCGGGTAGTTCGAGCACTGCGATTTGGCATCAGACCAGCTGTTCTTGGCCAATACGCCAAAGGCAGTGCCGAGCCCGAGCCCCGCCACGCCTACCGCGCCGACCACGATCGCAACCGTGCGCTGCGTCGAGCCAGCGCGCTCCGCTGGCGGTTCGTTGGGCTTGGGCGCGGAGTCCGGCGCGACTGGCGCGGCAGCCTTCGCGCTCGTCGCTTCAGCCAGCTCCGGAACATCCACGATCACGTTCGCGCCGTCTGTGTCGATTTGCACGGTCGTGGACCAGGGCTGCTTGCCAGGCGCACTGGCCTCGAGCTTATGGGACCCCGGGTCCACCGGCAGTGCTGAATCGAGCTCGGCCTGCAACACCGCTACGCCGTCTCGGCGGATCTCCAACCCTTGCACCGCGCTCGCGGCGCTCGACACGCGAATGGTCAACTTCGACAAGCGCGACTCGAGCGCGGCGGCGTGGCTCGTCGCGAGATCGAGTCGGGCTTTGGACCCTGCGGTGCGAGCGAGCGGAATGGCATTGCGGTACTCGGCCCACGCGCTCGCGGTTTTGCCCAGTTTCTCGTAACAGTCCGCGAGGTTGAGCAACGTTCCGAGTCCCGGATCGAGCTGCTGACTGGCCTCGAATTTGGGGCACGCCTCGGCGTAACGCCCTTTGCCTGCCAAAGAGCGGCCTTCGCTGAAAAGCGCTTCCGCCGCCGCCTGATTGTGGCTCCCGGCATTCTGCGCCCAAGCCGACCCCGGAAGCCCGAGCAAACACACACACACCCAAATTTCGATCCGCCTCACCCCTAAGGGGGTATCGCAACCCGGCGGCCGCCACAAGGCTCGAGCGGGGAACGGTGAGAGAAAACGTCAGAACGCGTTATTCTGTGCGGCGCATGGCTCAGGCGAATGGAATTCGGGCGGCATCGGCGATCGACATCGTGGAAGCGGCCTATCGACTCGAAGGCTCGGAGAGCGCGTGGCTAGCGGCGCTGCTCGAGCTGGCCGCAAAGGACCTCGATACGGGCAGCGGCGTGTATGCATTCACCGGCAATGAGTCGGCTCCCGACTTTGCCAACAGCCCCGTGTTCGTCCAGCACGCATTGAGCCCAGAATTTCTTTCGCGCATCGCCACGCTGAACGCAGAAGCGCCGAACGCGATCTTCGAGCTGTTGAAGAAGCGGCTGGTCACGTGCGGAGGCCTCGAGCAAGTCTTGGGAGCAGCGTCGCCAATAGTCGGGCATTTCCGTGGCTTGATGGCGAGCGCAGGCATCGTCGACGGCTTCTGCATGTTCGCGCAGGATGCGCGCGGAGGCAGCGTGACCCTGTCAGCGCCCTCGCGCGCCGTGGTGGCGCCAGCACCGCGCGTCCGAGGGGTTTGGCAGCGCGTCGGCCTGCACGTGGTCGCCGGACTCCGACTCAGGCGCCTGCTCGCGGCGTCCGCGACTCAGCGAGATGCGCTATTGTCACCCACGGGAGTGGTCGAAGACGCAGGTGCGGCAATCGCGGACGACGACAGCGCGCGCCGCGCGCTCACCGAGGCCGTTCGCTCGATGGAGGAAGCCCGACGCGCAGACGTTCGTACTTCACCCGATCGTGCGCTCGAACTCTGGCGCTGCCTGGTCGCTGGCCAATGGTCGCTCGTCGACCATTGGGAGCAAGGTGGCCGTCGCTACCTCGCCGCGTACTCCAATCGCGTTGGCCAACGCGACCCGCGCGCGCTCACCGCCACCGAACAAAGCGTGCTGCGCTACCTCGCCCTGGGTGCCACCAACAAAGAGGCCAGCTACGCGCTCGGTCTCGCCGAGAAAACGGTCTCCAAGTCGGTCAGCCAGATCCTGAAAAAGTTCGG
>Ga0247766_1000244_pt1 | contig 11785 bp, 4 predicted proteins | sample UWRJL223509R6_FD_179946 | JGI IMG/M metagenome (GOLD analysis project Ga0247766, IMG submission 179946) | Plant litter microbial communities from Arlington Agricultural Research Station in Wisconsin, United States - UWRJ-L223-509R-6 | ecosystem: Environmental > Terrestrial > Plant litter >...
CTTCCGTCACCTCTTGGGGTGACGCGAACCACGAAACGCTCGTTACGCGAAGCAAGCTCCACGTCGGTCGAAACCCGATTACCTTCGCCGACGAAGAGGTGCTGAAGGGCAAGGCCTTGTCGGTCGTCAAGACCGACGTCAATGGCAATGTGTTCGCGTCGACCGAAGCGCTGTGGGAACTGCGCTGGCTCTGCCAAGAGGCGATCGGCGGCGAGACCGACATCCTGCCGCGCTGTCAAGCACTTGGCGATCTGACGGGCAAGAAAGATCAGTTGGTGGCGCTGGCGGTGTCGCCGCTCTCGCTGACGGCGAGCTTCGAGAAAACGGCCAAGCCTCGTTTCAACGCGCTGGCGACCGAGTTCGACGCCTGGGGCGACGCGACCCGCGTCACGAATTACGGCGAAGTGAGCTACGCCGGCGCCTACAAGCCGGGCGATCCGCTCGACGCAGCTCGCGTCAGTGACGTCCCGGGGGACGAGCAGGTCACCGCTCACAAGACTCTGCACGACGTTGGGGAATGGCTGATCGGGTTGCCGCTCGAGGAGCAGCTCCAAGACCGGAATGGCACCGTCTTCGGCCGCACGCGCACTTATTACGACAATCTTGGGTTCGGCAAGGCCAGGCTCGGCTTGGACACGCGTGTTGCAGAGTTCGACGCCGACAAGAACCGTTGGGTCGACAATGACATTACCGAGTACGACTCCGACGGCAACGAGGTTGCGACTCAGAACGCCGTTGGCGAACGTAGCGAAATTCGCTACGACGCGGCGACCCACTTCTTTCCGGACCGCGAACGAGTCCTGGTCGGAAACAACGATTGGGTCACCTTTGAGGCCGAGCACGACTACGCCTATGGCGAGATCACTCGGGAGACCGATGCCAATGGGCTCGAGTCGCGCGTCGAGTTAGACGGCCTTGGTCGTGTTGCGCGAATGTTCGAGCCCGGGCAGTCGCTGCCCGCGACCCGCTATGAGTATACCTATGGCACGCCGACGGCGCCGGTCTCCATCACTCGCATCGATGAGCTGATCGAAGCCGGTGGCCGCTACCATTCCGCGTGGGTGTACTCAGACGGCTCGGGGCGCGTCCGCCAACGGAAAGAGTCCGCCGAGCAGCCGTACGGTTACATCGCTTCGGGTTGGGTTGACCTTTCACCGCGCGCTGGCGCGATCACGAAGTACGATCCATTTCCGAGCCAAACCCTCGGCCTCGAGGCGCCATCCAAGAGCGCACCCGTCGTGAGGCTGACGCTCGACGCGCTCGGTCGGCCGCTTCAGGCGATCGCGCCGCCGACCTCGGACCTACCGCGGGGCTCGCTCTCGCGCAGCGAGTACTATCCCTGGGAAAATCGCGCTTACACGGAAAAAGAGAGCTCGCTCGGTGACTTGCAGCACCCGGTGACTACGCGTGTCGATGGCCTAGGGCGCGTGATCGAAGCGCGCAAACTGAACGTCAGCCAAGGTGAAGAGCAAGAGCTGGTTTGGAAGATTGGGTACGATACGCGAGGCCTGATCACCACCTTCGCCGATCCGCTTTGGAACGGCAAAGCCACGGATACTCGCCATCTCCGGCACTACGACTACGACGCGCTCGGTCGGTTGAAGGCAGTGCATGATCCGAACGCCGGGCAAACATCGTACGAACACGATGATCTAGACCGTGTCGTCAAGTTTACCAACGCGCTCGGTCAGAGCCAAACCTGGAACTACGGCGCTGCTGGTCGCTTGATCAGTCACGCCGTGGGCGCAGATGGTCACGGTAACGCAGGCTATGAACATCGCTTTCACTACGATGCCGCGGCACCGAACTCGCCGTTGGATGCTCCGAACACCGCGCATCTACGCGGACGTCTGAGCTGGGTCGAGTTCCCCACTGGCGAAGAACATTACGGTTACGACGACCAGGGGCACCTCGCCGAAGAGGTGCATCGCCTTTGGAACCCGAGCTCGTCTTCCTTCGAGCAGCAGACGCGCGACGTGTTTCGGCGCAAGTTTGCCTATCGAGCGGACGGACTGCCGACGCGCAAGGTCGCGCCTGGTGGGCTCGAGCTAAATTATAGTTACAACGAGCGCGGCAGCCTCTCGCGGCTGGACGGAAAACTGGGGACCAGCAACCAAACCATCCTCGCAGACGCTCGCTATAATCACCTCGGTACTGTCATGTCGTCTGATTTCGGGAACGGCATCCGCACGTGCAGTTCCTTCAATCAGCGCGGCGAGGTGAACGCGATGGTCACGGCCAAGATCGCTCAATTGGATTGTGCCGGCGTCGCCACGGCGCTCGGTGGCCTGAGCAATCTTCGCTACACGCGCAGCTACGACGGCCTAATTAGCGCCGTCGAAGACCGTAGCAATCCACAAGCCGGAGTCGACCGACTCGATGCCGACTACGAATACGATGCGATTCAGCAGCTGGTCAAGGTAGCGGACCCACGTGGCTCGAGGGTGTTCGCCTACGATAAGACCCAGAACCTTGTTAGCCGCGAGATTATCGGCGACATCCACGATGAGCCGAGCGGCGAATTTGGTTACGGCGAACATGGTGCAGGGCCGAACGCGGTGACTTCAGCCGACGGGCAGAGCTACGCGTATGACGCCGCCGGTCAGATGCTTCGCTACAACGGCTACGACCTCCGCTTCAACCCCGAAGGGCAGCTCGTCGAAGCCAACAATGTGGCGACGGGTGTACGCATCGTACAGCACTACGATGACGAAGGGGAGCGGCGCCTTTCGCTGATTTACCGTCAAGGTAAGCCGGTCGAGGTGCATCGTTTCGTTACCGACGAGTACGAAATCCGTGATGGGGAAGAGGTGTGGTTCGCCAGCGCTGGGCTCGCCCACGCGGAGGTGATTCGATCCAAAGGCGTCAAGGTCGACGCGTACCTGTTGGACCAACTGACCAAATACGTGAACGGCGAGGAGGTGCCGAAGCCGCTGCCCGCCGAGTACATGGATTTGAACGGCGACGGCGTCGCCATGAACGCGGCCGATCTCGTCCTAGCGCAGCAATCGTTCACGAACGAGACCCGAGTCGGTGGTGAAAAGCTGGTTTGGCGCTTCACGACGAGCGATCACTTGGGCAGCGCCAGCAAGGTCACCGATTCAGCGGGTGACGTCGTGTCGTTTCAACGCTTCCATGCGTACGGCAAGGTCGCGACGACTGTCGGCCAGCGATCGTACCGCAGCGGTTATCTCGGTAAAGACACGGAGGTCGATCTCGATCTCGGGCTGCAACGTATGGGTGCTCGCTACTACTCCGCGGCGCTCGGTCGTTGGATTTCTCCCGATCCGCTGATCGGCAGAAACCCGGCGATGATGGTGGCGAGTCCGCTCGAGTCCAACCTGTATTCGTACGGTCGGAACAACCCGATTATGGTTCGAGATCCGCTGGGTCTCCAAGGAAAGCAGGACGGCAGCTTCTGGCGCGGGGTCGGCAACGTCGTGATGGCGAAGGCTCACGACATCGCAAAGGCTCCTGGCGCTGTGGCCGCGGTCATCAAAGACGTCGGCGAGGCAGGCGGTGACTTCGTGTACGGCGTCGTGCACGATGACCCCGCGGCCGTCATCCGCGGGGGAGAAAAGCTACTCCCGGTCCTGCAGCATTTCACCATCGAAGGGCAGGTCGACACGGCGATCGCGGCGGGCAAAGACGTTGCCGACTCCGCGATCGACTTCGGGTACCACACGGCTGGTGCTATCGACTCCTACCAAAAGGGCGACATGACTGGGGCCGGCGAACACACGGCCAACGCTGTTGGCAGCGGTCTCAAGGTGGCCGCGGTTGTGGTACCGCTGGCCAAGGCTGCACGCGGTCTAGCCGCCATTGAGTTGGCCGAAGGAGCGGAAGCCGCTTCGGCGTCCGGGAGGGCGGCGCGTGTCGTCGCAAGGGTTGCGGAGAAGTGCTGCTTTACGGCCGGCACTGCCGTTGCAACGCTAGTTGGCGAAGAATCGATCGAGCAAGTTCAAGTAGGGCAGCGTCTGACGTCCCTCGGTGGCACCGAAAGCGACACAAGAGTCGACCCAGAATCATGGCGGCTCGTGCAGCTCTCAATGGACGCGCGGGATGGAAGCGGAACTAGTTTGGATATCAAACTCCTGCGTCCGCTGGAGTGGCTGCAGTCGCTCGGCGCAAGCGCAGGTGACACGATTGATCTCGAGCTACCCGAACTTAGTCTCGCCGGCCCAACGTTGATTGTATCGATCGCGCCTTGCCCACCACTTCAAGGAGGAGAGGGCGAGATCGTTACTGGGACAATTTCCCGGTTCAGCGGATCAGTGCTGCGTATGACGATCGAGCACCCGGATCACTCGCTCGAGGTCATTGAACCGACCCGTGAGCATCCCATATATTCGCGAGACCGCGAGGATTGGGTGCCTGCAGCGGACCTCGAGCCCGATGAGCTCATCGCAACTAAGGGCGGCACGGCGCGTCTAGTCGCTGTGGCGGCGAAGGGGGGCCGACACAGGGTTTTCAACCTGGAGGTTGAGGACGCCCATTCGTACCTCGTAGGCGACGGTGGTGTTTGGGTCCACAATACGTGCGCGGTTCCAAAGAAGCGAGTTCACCTCAACTCGAACTCGAGCAAGAAGCCCAATCATCGGTATGAAATCGTAGAGAAGGCGAACAAGAACGTTGGGAAGACCGGCATTAGCGGCCGACCCCTCAACGCCAATGGCACTTCGCCCCGTGCCAATGGCCAAGTGAACGCGCTGAATGAAGCGGCTGGTTACGACAAGTGGGAGGCCAAGGTAAAAAACAAGAATCTCGCAGGCCGAAAGGCCGGCAAGGCTTCGGAACAGGCTGCGACGAATAGACTTGCTAAAGCGGGCCATACGCTGGAGTTACAGACGTTCCCGAAACCCAAGTAGCTGCTCATGAAGCTCACGGAATTCGATCTAGACTTGCCCAAGGCTGACCCGGACGAGCGCCGCGACTTCCGCTGGCAGATACGCTGCGTTGGCGACCTTTACGCAAGGTGCTTCAGCAGTTTCGGACCCACTCGGGCTCGGAAGGTGCTGGTGCAATGTGTGCCGGTCGTCAGTCGACTTGAGGTCGTCGATCAACTGGGGGTTCTTTGCCAGGAGGCGTCCTTTGAACTGAAGAAGTTTCAGGCTGCAGACGCGTACCGGCGCAAGGTGATGGCCCTCGAGGTGCTGCAGCGGGGAGTTCTTGCGGTTGCAAAGGCGGAGCATTGGCCGCTCCCACCGTTCGAGGCCGCTCGACAGGGCGTGATCGAGAAAAATTACGTCAACCAATGGACGTGGCCGAAACCTGTCGCCAGCGCAAACAAGCAATGGCGTGCGCATCTGTCGTGCAGTCACGATACGGACGCCTTCACCGCCTGGCTCGTGGTGCTGTCGAAAGACGGGGAGGTCGTCGCGAAGAAGCAGGCCTTCACGGAGGCACCAAACGAGTTCATATTCGTCCCGTTCTTGGGGTCGGTCAAATGGACCGGCGAGCGCAAGGTCACGCTTCTCGCGAAGAACGGGAAGAAGGTTGCGGACTTGACCGTGCCTGCTGACTCGTCGTCTCGCTGAACGTCACGACTCAAAAATTCTCGCACTTCGTACTGAGTGACGTAGCTTGCGCCTGCAGCCAATACTGGCTAAGCCGCAGCCCGAATGACGCGGCAGGCTAGTTTGATGAGGGGTGTGGCGTTGACTCTAGCATCGCTGGCTTTTTCAGCCTGCGGCGACGACGATCTCTCATGGTCATCGCCTCCGAGCGACGCCTCCGCCGGTCAAACCAACCTAGAAGACGCTGGCGCTGGTGGCCGTGACGAAGCAGAGGGCGGGGCAGGTGGGGTCGGACAGGCCGGACAAGGCGGAGCCGCGGGTGACCCAACGCAAGGCGAACCGGGCGGCGCCGGAGGGGCGGGCGACGGCGGTGCCTCGAACTGTAGTAGCGCTGACGAATGCGACGACGGCAACGTTTGCACTGACGACGACTGCAACGCCGGTGAGTGCACGCACACGAACAACAGTGCGAGTTGCAATGACGAAAACGAGTGCACCGATAACGACGCCTGCGTCGCTGGCGCGTGTCAGGGCAAGAACAACGCAAACGAGTGCGACGATCTGAGTTCGTGCACGGCCTCGGACAAGTGCGGCAACGGCGCGTGCAACGGCTCGAAGGACTTGGCTCTTTGCCCAGCCTGCCTGGCCGGCAATCTACTGCAGAACTGCGACTTTTCGGACGGAGATACAGCATGGGTCGAAGGCTTCGAGGACGGTAGCGGCCAGCAGCGTGTACAGAACGAGCGACTGATCGTGGACATCGAGTCCAGTGGAGTCGAAGCCTATGACGTGGCCCCACGGCAAGAAGGGTTGACGCTGCAGCGGGGCATGAAATACCGGTTGCGCGTGGTCGCGGGCGCGAGCGTCAATCGCTCGATCGTGCTCGCGCTGAAGCACGGTACGCCGCCTTATCTCATTTATCCATTTGGTGATGCGGTCGATGGCGATTTCGCCCTGAGCTTGACCGAGCAGATGCAGCCCTTCGAGTGGACGTTCGTGATGCGAGCGCCCACGGACACGAACGCGGCCTTGTTGCTCGGCTTGGGCGGCACTGTTGGCAACCCGAGCCGCGTCTACTTCGACGACGTGTCGATTGCCGAGCTGCGATGTGGATCGAACGCCGAGTGCGACGACGCCAACGCCTGCACTGCCGACGTCTGCGATCTGAATGCCGGCACTTGTTCTTGGAGCGATACGGGCGCGGTTTGCGCCGACGACGGAAACGCGTGCACGCAGGACCGGTGCGTCGCGGGCCAATGCGCTCACTCGCCTCGTCCCGATTTTACGGCGTGCACTGATGACGGCGACGCATGCACGGTTGATGGGTGTGTGGCCGGAGTCTGCCAGAACACATTCGATACCGCCGTCTGCGCCTGCAAGTTGGACGTGCACTGCGATGACTCGAATCCGTGCACCAATGACGCGTGCAACGGCGGAGCCTGCGAGTACAGCGAAAATAGCGCAAGCTGCGACGACCACAATGAGTGCACGTCGGGTGACGTCTGCGCGGGCGGTCTCTGCGGTGGAACGAACAACAAGAGCGCTTGCGACGACGGCGACGCCTGCACCGTTGCCGACAGCTGCAACGCTGGGGCATGCCAGCCAGGAGCATCCGCCTGCTATGACTGCACCGCTGGCGCAAACCTACTCGTCAACTGCAACCTGACCTCCGGCTACACAGGCTGGCAGGCGGTCTTTTTTGGTGCGGCGACGGGCCGGCAGAGAGTCGAAAAAGGCACGTTCGTCGTCGACATCGCCAGCGGCGGGGCTAAGCGCGACGACATTCAGCTGCGGCAGGGCGCCCTGGTTCTCGCACAAGGAACGACGTACTCGGTGGAGTTGAACGCGCGCGCCAGCGTTGCGCGGAGCGTGGCTGTGTCGGTGACGCAGGACGGAGGCGCGCTGACATCGTACTCTGGCGAGCGTTTGTTCGAGCTCGACACACGCATGAAGCGATTTCGCTTTGAGTTTCCGATGAACGCCGCTCCGTCGAATCAGCTTGCCAAACTCGAGATTCGGTTGGGAGGCGAAGCCGACAACTCGATCCCGAACACCGTTTACATCGACAACTTGTCCGTTGTCGCGAAGAAATAGAGCTCGTTCGCGCGATGAGTAGTGGGAGCCTTCGAGTAGGGGCGGGCCTCGTTCCATTGGACCACCCCAGCTCGCGCTGAGTCGATCTACGTCGCTCGCGGTCGTCTGAACTGCTGGCGGTTTACGGAGGCCAAGATCGTTAACTATCGCGCTTCGCGCGCACCCGTCCGCGCCGCCGAAGGCTGTGCCGCCGTGAGACGGCCCGCGTGACCATCATCCCCCTTCAATCTCCCAGCGAATCGCGGCTTTGCTGCTAGGCTCGGGCCGTGTCGAGCGTGCTGCGCGCCTCTTTCAGATTCCTCGCTTGTTTGCTGCCTTGGTCGGTGTTTCTGGTCTTGCCCGATTGCGGTGCTCGCACGGCGGTCGAAATGGGCCAGCCTTGTCCGATTGGCGCCGAAGCCAGCGCGTGTGAAGGGTTTTGCGGGAGCGGCGTTTCGACGTGCGAGAACGGCTATTGGAGCGAGTGCCAGGTGCCGAAGGTCGACGTTCCGTGCACGGGTGTGTGCGGCGCGGGCGTCGAGACTTGCGAAAACGGTGTGATGAGTGCGTGCGTGATTCCGCCCGCACAGCGCGATTGCAACAGCGTTTGTGGTGCCGGTCACGAGACTTGCGTGAACGGAGAGTGGGGCGCTTGCGATGCGCCGTCGCCGAAGCCGGTGTTGCGCACCACGGTTCGGGACATGCACAAAACTCAGACGGACTTCGAGGCGCGGCGCAACCCGAATCAGCTCGATCTGGGCATGGTGGAACCCCTGCTTGGCCCGGATCGAACGCCGATCTACGCAGGCAAGCCGAGCACACCGAGCACACCTGGTGGCAAGGCGGGCTTCGACGTTTGGTACCATGACACGCCGGGCGTGAACCTGACCACGAGCAAGAATTTGCAGCTCACCGAGGACCCCAACAAGCCCGGTACATTCTCGTTCGAAGACCGCACATTTTTCCCGATCGACGACGAGTTGTTCGGTAACGAGGGTTTCCTAAACAACTTTCACTTCACGCTCGAGACACACACCGCATTCATCTATCGCGGGGGGGAAGTCTTTACGTTCGCGGGCGACGACGACGTGTGGGTGTTCATTGCGGATCAATTGGTGATCGATCTCGGGGGCCTCCACACCATTAGAACCGCGAGCGTGAACTTGAACGACGTGAGGGAAAAATTGGGCTTGATCGTGGGGCAGAGGTACCCGTTGGATTTGTTCTACGCCGAGCGACATACGTTCGGCTCGAACTTCATCGTAAATACCACGATCTCCGACGTTGGGTCCTGTGAGTGAGATGAGCCGCTACCCGTTTCCGCACCCGCGCAAGCTCGCGCACTTGTGTTACCCGGCCGCGGCCAGCGCTGAAGACGTGCGACGCGCGTTCGACGCTTGGCAGAGCGAGATCGTCACGGCTGATGGCGCGCGTGGCTTCTTGCGCGCGCGGCGCCCCGACACGCCGGACGGGGTTGCCAATTCGACGGTGTCCGAGGGCATCGCCTACGGGATGATCATCGCCGTGCTCTGCGATCAGCAGGCGTTGTTCGACGATTTGTATCGCTACGCGCTGTGCTTCGAGAACAAGAGCGGTTTGATGGATTGGTACATCGCGCCCGACGGGTCTGCGCCGCTGGGGGTGGGTGCGGCGACCGATTCGGATGAAGACATCGCGTGGGCCTTGGTCATGGCGCACCGGCAATGGGGCGGGCAGGGCGCGCTCGCCGAACCGTATCTGCTGTGCGCCAAGCGCCAGATCGACCGAGTCTGGGAGTGTGAAGTCGACCACGACCGCTACCCCGACATGCTGCTGCCGGGCGACGACTGGCGTGGCCAAAACGTCTTCAACCCCTCCTACTTTGCGCCGCATCAATATCGAATCTTCGCGCAAGTCACGGGCAACGCTGGCTGGCTCCGCGTGATCGACCGCGGCTACGAGATCGTCTTTGCGAGCCTGAATGAGACCAGCGGAAATCACGGGAACGGTCTCGTGCCAGCTTGGTGCACCGCCGAAGGCACGCCGGTCGAAGCGTTTCCGGGCGCGCTGATGAACTATCAATACGACTCGGCACGTTTGCCCTTTCGCATCGCGCAGGATTGGTCGGCCGCGCGCGACCCGCGTGCGCTCGAATATTTGAGGCGCGTGAGCGCGTTCTTCGCGCGTGTTGGCGCCGCGCAGATCGTCGACGGGTACACGTTGAGCGGCGAGCCTGCGCCGGATCCACGCGCTGTGCGCCCCAATCCCGGTTCAGCGGTGTTCGTCGGGGGGGCAGCGGTTGGCGCCATGCACGATCCGCAGTACCAAGCCTTCATCGACGCTTGCTACGCGCGTGTGCGAAGCGGCACTCTGCTCGCGCGCAGCCGCTACTACAACCACTCTTGGACCGTGCTCTCGCTCTTGATGCTCAGCGGTAATTTTCTCGATTTCCCCGAATAATCCCATGCGAATTTCACGCCCACTCTGGCTCGCTTTCGGTTTTGGTCTCGGCTCGTTGCTGACGGGGTGCAACACGCCTTCCACCTCGGCCCCTTCGAACTCGGCGACGTCGCAGTTGGCGCCTGCAGTCGTCGAGCCCGCAGGGCCAGCGCCGACTGCGTGGCAAGACAAGCAGCTCTCCCCCGATCAGCGCGCCGAGCTGCTGCTGCAGGCCATGACTCAAGAAGAGAAACTGACGCTCGTCACCGGATACTTCGGCGTGCAGAGCGAATGGAACAAGTATCAATTCAAAGAGGCGCGCCGGCAATCGGCCGGGTTCGTCCCCGGCATCCCTCGGCTCGGCTTCACCCCGCAGTGGCAGACGGACGCGGGCAGCGGCGTTGCCACACAGCGTGAGGCGCCACCAGACCTCGAGCGTACCGCGCTGCCCTCCGGCATCCTCACCGCATCGACCTGGAACCCGCCCTTGGCCGAAAAGGGCGGCGCGATGATCGGCAGCGAAGCGCGCTCGAGCGGCTTCAACGTGATGCTCGCGGGCGGCGTGAACTTGATGCGTGAACCCGGCAACGGCCGCAACTTCGAGTACGGCGGGGAAGATCCGCTGCTCGCGGGAGTCATGGTGGGCGCGCTCGTGCGCGGGATCCAATCGAATCACATCGTCGCTACCATCAAGCACTATGCGCTCAACAATCAGGAGACCGGTCGCGATCACGTGAACGTCTTGATCGACGAATCGGCCGCGCGCATCTCCGATCTGTTGGCCTTCCAAATCGCCATCGAACATGGCGATCCTGGCTCGATCATGTGCAGCTACAACTTGGTCAACGGCGCGTATGCCTGCCAGAACGACTGGCTACTCAATCAGGTGCTCAAGCGTGATTGGGGCTACAAAGGCTACGTCATGACCGACTGGGGCGCGCAGCACGACACCGTGCTCAACGCGAACAACGGCCTCGATCAAGAAACGGGCGTGGTCGAGACCGGCAAATACATTTGGCTCGACAAACTCGCGGGCGCCATCCGACAAAGCCAGGTTCCGCAGGCTCGCCTCGACGACATGGTGCGTCGCATCGCGCGCGCGCTGATCGCCAAAGGCGCGGTCGATGATCCGGTGAAGATTGGCCCGATCGACTTCGCGGCGCACGCCAGCGTGACTCAGGCCGACGCCGAAGACGGCATCGTTTTATTGAAGAACAAGGGCGTGTTGCCCCTCGCCGCGACGGACAAGCGGATTGCGCTGATCGGCGCTCACGCAGACGTGGGTGTGTTGAGCGGTGGCGGCTCCGCGCAAGTGTACGCGCCGGGCGGTATTGCCGTTCCGGGCCTCGGCCCGAAGGGCTGGCCGGGGCCGATTGTGTACACGCGCTCTTCGCCACTCACCGCGCTGCAGAGCGAGTTGCCCAAGGCGAGCGTCACCTGGACATCAGGCACCGATCTCAAATCCGCGAGCACCGCGGCCGCCAAGGCCGACATCGCGATCGTGTTCGTCTCTCAGTGGACGACAGAATCTCAGGATTTTCCGCTTACTTTGCCGGACGAACAAGACCAGCTCGTCGCTGCGGTGGCGCGCGCCAACAAGCGCACCGTGGTGGTGCTCGAAACCGGTGGTCCCGTGCTGATGCCCTGGGTCAACCAAGTCGCCGCCGTGGTCGAGGCTTGGTATCCCGGCAGCCAAGGTGGTCCCGCAATCGCGCGCGTGTTGAGCGGTGCCGTGAATCCCTCGGGGCATTTGCCCGTCACCTTCCCGCGCGGGCTCT